>Ga0255052_10003223_pt1 | contig 11435 bp, 9 predicted proteins | sample JV7_2_21_MG_FD_188632 | JGI IMG/M metagenome (GOLD analysis project Ga0255052, IMG submission 188632) | Seawater microbial communities from Jervis Inlet, British Columbia, Canada - JV7_2_21 | ecosystem: Environmental > Aquatic > Marine > Inlet | place: Canada: British Columbia | collected...
CAGCACAATATTGAACGGCAGGTAAAAACCCAGGCCGACGGTAATACCGAGACCGCCGATCACTGCCGACAACAGTCCACCCAGTACTGCCCCTGCAGCATACTTCTGCGTCGGCACATCACCCCCGAGAATGCCTTCAACCATGCTTGCCAGAGCCTGTCCCTGCGGTGCCGGCAGTCGTTCACTGCCCAATGTAAATGCTTCGTGAAGAACGAAAATAAGACCGATCACGACGATGGGACCGAGCCATGCACCGATGAATTGCCCCATTTGCTGCATGCGTGGCGACGCCCCGACCAGATAACCCGTTTTCAGGTCGAGCATCAGGTCAGTCGCTTGTGACATCGCGACGCTGGTGGCAGCACCAACCATGATTGCTGCGACTATCGAATCACCGCGTTCCATGCCGTGCGTCAGGATGATGAGTAGCGTGATGCCGATCAGCGTCATCCCTGACAAAGGCGACCAGTTCGTGCGGCCAATCGCCTCCGAAAGAATGATGCCGGACATCCAGATCCAGAGCGTCCCGAGCACTGCCATGCCTATGCCGCGAATAAGGCCGACTGACTCAACGGATGTCACGGCGATGATCGCCAGCACGATTGCGGCCCCGATAATCGCGACGTAAAGGAGCTTGATTGGCATCTCATCGGAAGACGCGGCCGAGTCGATCTTCGACGCGTTTTGCATCGATTTCACGGCGCTGACAATCAAAGGCAGGGCGAGCGCAACACCCATCATCGCGCCGCCAATCAGCATGCCGATACCGAGTGGCCGGTAAAGCATCAAACGCAGTTGTCCTGGATCGCTGATGGCTGCGCCCAACTCATCGAGCGGAAAACCACCGGTCGCCGCCAGCAACGGCGAGAGGAACCAGTAGGCGACAAACCCACCGATGATGAACGCGACACCGCCACGTCCGGCAATGAAGCCCGTGCCGATTGTCAGAAGCGAGATGTACCAAACGCCGTTCATGTAATCCGGCAAGCCGATTACGGCACCGAGGTTCCAGTTACTGACGTCGGTTTGCTGAGAAATGATATGTACGATCGCGCTGGCCGCAGCTGCCGCCAGCAGAATAATGGCTTTCCGAACACCTGCGCCCGGAGACTTCAGGATCGTTGCCACCGCAACGCCGCCCGGATAAGTCAGCCGCTCGAAGTCGATCATGTGCTTACGGAGAGGAATGATAAAGGCAATGCCGAGAAATGCGCCGGCTATACATCCGAAAGTCAGAATAACCGGATCAAACTTGTCTCCGTAACCCAGGATAAATATTGCCGGTACAGAAAACATCATGCCGGACGACGCACCATTCACGCCACTGGCGATCGTTTGAACGATATTGTTCTCTATGATGCTCTTGCGCCGCAGCATTCCCCTCAGGATTCCGAAGCCAAGGATGGCGGCGAGCTCTGATCCTTCGATCGAGAAACCCAGAATCAACGCGGCATAGCCAATCGAGATCGCGATAATAACGCCGAGAAACCAACCGACGATGACGGCAGTCCATGTAAGTTCGGGGTACGCTCTGTTAGCTACTGCATTCGACGACATTTATTTTTTATTCTTTCTTGTCCGGCGATGTGTGACGAAGACTATCACAACGGCTGGAGTCGCGCCGCCACCCGGCCATTGTCCATCACATCGGCAAGATCATCCGCCAGTTCCGTGCAGGCGTTAACGGTCTTTCGCCAGGATTGCATGCGTTGGTCCTGATCCATCTTCAAAAAATCAGTTCTGTCCGGGATCTTGCCAAATGGCAATCGGGACACGAATTCAGCGGAGGGGCATATCAATATGGTCCTGTCAGTATGTTGCGGGTTCGGTTTTCTCCAGGACAGTTTCTTGTCGAACCATCCCGGAATCAGTCGCTCGGAAAAGTGCGGGAACAGCGTCAGGCGATCCGGTTCAGAGAGCGGCAGATCGAGATGGTAATCAATGACGCCTCCATCGCGGTAGACACCGACTGGCGCACCCTTGATATTTTCAATGCCCGCTATGACCAGCGGTACAGAAGCGGATGCCGCTGTGGCATCGACAATATTTTCCTCTGAAAGCATGATCTGTTGCAGCGGAAATCCTTTTGCGTCAAAGAATGGCGGCAGATCGCGGGCATCGTAAAAAAGTCCCCGGGAAAAAAAGGCGCCCAACGCGCGCCGATTGATCAGGTTCGCCGTTGCGGCGACCATCAGACCGAAACTCAGCTGCAATCTCGACTCGCCCGACGTCAGAAAACCGCTGCGCACCGTCATTATGTGGCTGCGCAAGACCGGATGTGAGACAACTTGCGCCGCGCCGTGTTCGCCGAATAAATGATGCAAAATTTTACGCGCTTTTTCCGAAATCTCTTGCGTGTCGGGATTCGGCGAATAGGTCTGGTCGAGATAAGCGGACTCGAAGCGATCGATGGCAGCCAGGGGGTCGGATTGTGCATAACAGGAGTGACGCCACGAGCCGATTGATGATCCGATCAGGTGAACGGGTCCGTCGAGTTTGGGCAGTATGCGGTCGGCGATGATGCGATCGACCTGGCTCAGGACCAGCCATTTCGCACCACCGGACGCGCCGGCAATCGTGCCGATTCGGTCGACGGAAAAGCCGTGCTTTCGCACGTCTTCGAAGGCGGCGGGACCCGCTTTGAAAAGTAGTGAGCCGTTTCTATTCACCGGATTTACCCGATCAGTAGTTTTCGGGGACGAAACCCGCGGGGTCCGTCCCCCTTTTCGTTCCCGACACACCTTTGCCCGCCGTGCCCGGCGGTACTATCGACTCCTAATCGAAGGGGTGTCGCCTGACGATCGTCTGCTCACGATCAGGGCCGGTGGAAATAATATCCAGTGGTACACCGGCCAGTTCCTCGATGCGCGCCAGGTAATTCTGCGCGTTCTTCGGCAGATCTGCGTGGCTGGTCTCGCCTACCGTCGATTCATTCCAACCCGGCATGTCTTCGTAAACCGGCTGGCATTCGGCGAAACGATCAACGACGACAGGCAGCCCGGTGATCGGCTTGCCATCGATCTCATAGCCAACACAGATTCGAATTGTCTCGAGACCGTCGAGTACGTCGAGCTTTGTGACACAGAGTCCCGAAACACTGCTATTAATAATCGACCGGCGGAGGGCAACTGCATCAAACCAGCCGCAGCGCCGCGGGCGCCCGGTCGTTGCCCCGAACTCTGCACCGGCCGAGGCAAGGTGCTCACCGAGATCGTCAAACAACTCTGTCGGGAAAGGCCCCGCGCCAACGCGGGTCGTATAGGCTTTGACGATGCCGAGAATGTAATCGAGGTCGCGCGGACCGATGCCACTGCCCGTACTCGCGGCGGCCGCTACCGTGTTCGACGATGTGACGAACGGATAGGTGCCGTGATCGATGTCGAGAAACGTCCCCTGGGCACCCTCGAACAATATGCCTTTGTCGGCTTTGGCGAGATCGTGGAGTATCTGAGTCACGTCTGCTGTGACTGGCGCAACAATCTCAGCCGCACTCAAGGCTGAATCCAGTGTGCGCGTAAAATCGACCGGATCGGTCTGAAAATAATTTTGCAAGAGAAAATTATGATAATCGAGTAATTCGCCCAGCTTCGCCGCAAACTTCTCGCGCACATACAGATCTGAAACCTTCAGTGCGCGGCGCGAAATTTTGTCTTCATACGCCGGCCCAATACCGCGACCCGTGGTGCCGATCGCAGCCGAACCGCGGGCGGTCTCCCTGGCGACATCCAGTGCAACGTGTGACGGCAATACGAGAGGACAGCCCGAGCTGATCTTGAGGCGCTCGAATACCGGCACACCATTGGCAATCAGGTTATCGGCCTCGCTAATCAACGCATCCAGGGAAAGCACGACACCGTTGCCGATGAGACAACTGACTTCCTCTCTGAGGATGCCCGACGGTATCAGGTGCAGCACGGTTTTCTTGCCGCCAATGACAATTGTGTGGCCGGCATTGTGACCGCCTTGAAAGCGAACGACCGCTGCGGCCTTGTCCGTCAGCAAATCGACGATCTTGCCCTTGCCTTCATCGCCCCACTGCGTGCCGATAACAACGACGTTTTTACCCATGTCGCTTACCCGTTCCTTATGAGCGCACAATAAACAACAACACCAGGCCCGCAATCATCACGGTCAGCCCTGTCGCACGCAGATGATTGTCGCTGAGCTTTGCGATCTGGACCACAGCCTGGCGAAACCGGTTCGGACCGATAAACGGAATCATGCCCTCGATGACTAGATAAAGTGCAAACGCGGTGAAGACATCCTGCCACATGAAACTTACTCACAAAACTTTAAACCATCGTGAATACATTACGATGGTTATTGCTTTTTCAGAATTTGTCGCCTGCAAGTTACCAGCAGCTAACGATTGCCCTGCGACTGATTCAGGTAACGGAAGAACTCGTTGTTCGGATCCAGCACGAGTATATCGCCGGACTTGCCCATAGAATTTCGATAGGCCTCGATGCTGCGATAAAAAGCATAGAATTCCGGATTCTTGGTGTACGCGTTCGCATAGATCTCGGCGGCACGCGCATCACCCGCACCTCTGAGTATTTGCCCGTCTCTGAAGGCATCGGCAAGGATAATCGTCCGCTCCTTGTCGGCAGTCGCTTTGCGTTGTTCGGCGATTTCACGGCCCTGCGCCCGTCGCTCTGCCGCAACCCTCGCCCGCTCCTCACGCATCTGCGCGTAAACAGAATTCCTGACCTCGTCGGGAAATTCGACCTGTTTGACGCGGATGTCTATGAGCTCGACACCGAGTCCCTGTGACGCGACTGCTGCTGTTGCCAGCATGTCCCGCATCAACTCCGCGCGTTCGACCGAGATCGCCTCCTGCACCGAACGTTTGCCGAACTCGGTTACGATCGCGTTCTTGATAATCTCCGACAGGCGACTGTTCGCAACGCGCAGTATTCCGCCCGTCGCAGTGTAGAACTGAACTGCATCGACGATCCTCCATTTAACAAAGAAGTCGACCTGCAATGCCAGTCGTTCGGCGGTGAATATACGCTCTGGCCTGTCGGTGATCGTCAGAATACGCTTGGGAAATTTGCGCACAGTCTGATAAATGGGGATCTTGAAGTGCAGCCCCGGTGCGTAGTCGGACCTGACCACCTCACCAACCTGCAATTTGATCGCCAGTTCGCGTTCATTGACCGTGAACGCCGACAGACCAATCGTTACCAGGATCAGCCCGGTGATGACTACTGCTCCGAATCTGCTGCCATTCATTGCCGGGTCCTCCTGTCGCGGGAGATGGTTGGGTCAGAACTCGACTCCCCGAAACTTATGGGCGATTGTGCGTCAGCCGACCGACCCGTTGCAGTGTCACTTCTGGCCTTGTCTTGTCCACCAATCAGTTTGTCGATCGGCAAGTAAAGCAGATTGCCGCTGCCCTGCGAATCTATAAACACCTTGCTGGAGTTGCCGTACACCTCTTCGATCGCCTCGATATATAGCCGGTCCCTCGTTACGCGCGGCGCTTTTTGATATTCCGTGAGCAGCGCCGTGAATCTCGCCGCATTACCGTCGGCATCGGCTATGACGCGGTCGCGATACGCTTCGGCATCCTGCAGGACGCGAGCAGCTCGGCCACGCGCCTTCGGAATAATATCTTTTGCATACGTATCGGCTTCGAGAATGAAGCGGTCGCGATCATTGCGGGCTTTTTGTGTGTCGTCGACGGCTGCCTGAACTGCCTGCGGATAGTCCAGTTTCTCCAGACTGATCGAAGTGACCGTCATTCCGACTCCGTAGCTATCCAGGGTCGCCTGAAGAATTTCGCGGGTACTCGGCGCAATCTGGTCGCGTCCCTCGGTAACCAGCTCCAGGAGAGTACTCGTTCCGATGACTTCGCGAAGAGCGCTTTCGGTGACGTCGTGGAGTGTCGATTCGGGGTCGACGACTTCAAAGCTGTACTTCACCGGATCGGAGCGCCGATACTGAACAACCATCTGAATGAACACGTATTGTTCGTCGGCCGTCAGGATCTCGGTGCGGAACGGATAATTCTCGACAACATTCGTATTGACGATATCAACCGTTTCGATTGGAAAAGGAAAATGCCAGTGCAGGCCCGGTAATGTCGTGACGGTATAAGCACCAAATCGCTGCAGTACTCCGCGCTCCGCCTCATCGACGCGATACAGCCCCGTCAAGGCCCAGGCCACGAGAAGCAACACGGCAAGAACATAGCCGCCGGACGATCCCGCGGACGGACCACCGCCACCACCGAAGATGCCACTCAAGCGTTTTTGCCAATTCTGAACAATCTTGTCCAGATCGTTCGGCGTTTCATCCTTCTTTTTCCAAGGATCCTTGCCGTTTCCAGGTTCGTTCCAGGCCATATCTTCCTACATTATCTCTGTTCGGCAACCTCGGAGGATTCCATAGTCGCCACTTGTTCCAAAATATCAGCGGGCAGATGCTCTCGTTTCAACAACCTCGAGTATGCACGCTCATCCAAATTCAACTCCAGCAGCCATCCACCATCGTCGAGAGCAGTTTCCTGCTGCACCGCGCCCAAGTCGAAAAGCACCGCACGAAGCCGGCCCTGACCGGGTTTGAGGCGAATAGTACCGTTGACCTTTTTACGGCGCAGTCGATCCGCGATTACTTCGAGCAACAGCGGGATCCCTTCACCGGTCATCGCAGATACCCAGACCGCCCGTCCTTCATCCCTGCGATTATTCGTCAGGCGCGGTCTGCGATGCAGCTTATCGATTTTATTGTACACCCTTATCTGTGGAACCTGATCGGCGTCCAGCTCTTTAAGTACTGCATTTACCTGCCTGACCCGTTGCCAGCGATCGCCGTCGCTCGCGTCGATCAGGTGCAGAATCAGATCGGCCTCTTTCGTCTCCTGAAGCGTCGAACGGAATGAGGCAATCAACTCGTGTGGCAAGTCGCGAATGAAGCCGACGGTATCAACGAGAATCGCGTGGCTGTCGTCGGGCAATACCAGTTTCCTCATGGTCGGATCCAGCGTCGCGAACAGCTTGTCCTCTACATAAACATCGGCATTGGTCAGCGAATTAAACAGAGTAGACTTGCCGGCATTGGTGTAGCCGACTATTGCAACCGTCGGGATCTCTGCACGAACGCGATTCTGCCGGTTCATTGCGCGGCGGCTGCCGACCTGGTCGAGACGTGCTCTTAGCTGACGAATCCGCTTGCCGATGAGGCGGCGGTCGGTCTCCAGCTGAGTTTCGCCGGGCCCACGAAGGCCGATGCCGCCCTTTTGCCGTTCGAGGTGGGTCCAGCCACGGACCAGCCGCGTCGATAAGTGTCTGAGTTGCGCCAGTTCGACCTGCAGTTTGCCTTCGAACGTGCGCGCGCGCTGGGCAAAAATATCGAGAATCAGGCCGCTGCGATCAACGACCCGACAGCTCAGACTTTTTTCAAGATTGCGTTCCTGGCTCGGACTAAGCGCCGCACTCAGGATAATCAACTCGGCATCGTTCTTTCTGACGCTCTCGGAGAGTTCCTCGAGTTTCCCCTTGCCCATGAAAAAACGTGCATCGGGTTTCTTGCGTGCACTGACAAGCTGATCGACGACGATCGCCCCGGCCGATGTCGCCAATTCAACAAACTCCTCACGTTCGACGATATCCGGCGCGCCGTCGGCCGCCGTATGAACCAGAATTGCACGTTCGCCGCTTCGCGGTCGCTCAAACAAACACGACCTCCGAAAGACGCGTGTCGATTTGCTTAGTCGTCAGATTCTCCAGATTCTCTAGATTCTCCAGATTCTCCAGATTCTCCAGATTCGTCGTCCGGGAGCGGTAAACGGACATTTCGTGCCGGCACGACAGTCGAAATCGCGTGTTTGTAGACCATTTGGTTAACACTATTCTTCAAAAGCACAACAAATTGATCAAATGAATCGACCTGGCCCTGGAGCTTGATTCCATTCACCAGATAGATTGAAACAGGCACCTTTTCCTTTCTTAATATATTGAGGAAGGGATCCTGCAACGATTGGCCCTTAGCCATTTTGGGTCTCCTTATTCTTGTATTTGCCCATTCTTGAACACAGCATTCCGGTGGCCCCGGTTGCCCATATACCACGCTCAGCCCAAAGCGGGGAAAATTCTATCATAGGCTACTCGCAACAAGTCGAATTTCAGTTCAAATGTTCGTCAAGAAGCGACAATATGCCCTCGAAAGCCTTGTCTTCAAGCGGGTCGAATGGATTCAGCTGCTGGTCGGAGCGGAGCCACGTCAGTTGTCGCTTGGCCATTTGCCGGGTAGCTGCCAGTGCCTTGGTTGCGGCCGTTGGTAGATCGAATGCGCCATCCAGGTGAGACCAAATCTGCCTGTAACCCACGGCACGCATCGACGGGCTCTGACCGCTCAGGCCGGGCCGCTTGCGCAGCTCCTCGACTTCCTCGACGAAGCCATTTTCAAACATCCCTTGCAGTCTGGTGCCAATGCGCTCATGAAGCAGCGCGCGCGACCCGGGCACAAGAGCAATCTTCAGGAATGCGGTAGCGGACCGCCGGTTCCCGGTCTGCCAGTCGGTCATCGTTCTGCCGCTGATTTCGAAAACTTCAAGCGCGCGCTGAATCCTCTGACTATCGTTCGGGTTGATCCTGGCGGCTGAATCCGGATCAATGTCTGCAAGTTTCTTATGCAATGCGGCCCAGCCGACAGAAGCTGCATCGGCGTTCAGTTCGTCCCTCACCTGCGGGTCTCCCTCCGGCAATTCGGCAATTCCCTCGGTCAACGAACGGAAGTACATCATCGTGCCACCAACGAGTAACGGTATGCGCCCGGAGTCCTGAATCTTGCACATCTCCACTTCGGCGTCTCGCACGAAGTCACCAGCTGAATAACTTTCCTCCGGATCGCGTATGTTGATCAATCTGTGAGGGGCACGTTTCAGTGTTTTCGCGTCGGGTTTTGCAGTGCCGATGTCCATGCCACGATAGACGAGCGCCGAGTCGACGCTGATAATTTCCAGCGGAAGTTTTTCACAAAGACGAATGGCAAACTCGGTTTTTCCTGATGCGGTTGGCCCCGCCAGGCAAATCGCAGCTTGTTTCGGCATTGGGATCGCTGCCTGCCTAACGTCCGCGAAGGAAGAGCCGGTCCAGTTCAGCCATGCTGATGTTAGTCCAGGTTGGCCTGCCATGATTACACTGATCCGCCCTGTCCGTTGTTTCCATTTCGCGAAGCAGCGCGTTCATTTCATCGAGGGTGAGCGACCGGTTGGCTCGTATTGAATGGTGGCAGGCCATCGTTGCGAGCAGCTCGTGACACGCATCTTCAACCTGGTTACTCCGACCCGCTGCCTGCAAATCGGACAGAACATCGCGAACCATGCCTTCGACATCAGCCTGATTCAGGAGTGCCGGAACCTCGCGAACGACGATACTGGTCGGCCCACCCGGAGAGACCACGAGACCCAGTCGGCTGAACTGGTCGGCTTGTTCGTCGGCAAGCGCAACTTCACTTTCGGAAACTGCAATCGTCACCGGCACCAATAATGGCTGACGAACGATATCTTTGGTGTCGAATGATCTTTTCAGTTTTTCGTAGACGATTCGTTCGTGTGCTGCATGCATGTCGACGATGACAAGCCCGTCTGCGTTTTCGGCCAGCACATAGACGCCGGCAAGCTGCGCGATCGCAAAACCGAGTGGCGGAACGTCGACCTTGTCGGCAACCGCTACGGACTCACCTGCCGGGTGCGCACCAGCCAGGGTTCGGTACGCGCCGATTGCTTCCGCGACAGCCGCAGACGAGGGCGCAGCACCGCCGGCCAGCGGCATCCATCTCTGCCCGGGCCCGCTGGACCTTGCGGGCACCGATGACAGAGGTACGACGTCGTGACCACCGGGCCGCGTTTCACTCAATGCATATTCGATGGCCTGTGACACCATGCCGTGCACGCGCCGGCCATCCCGGAACCGGACTTCGTGCTTGGCAGGGTGTGCATTCGCATCCACCAGAGCGGGATCCATGCTAAGGCTCAGCACATAGGCCGGAAACCGACCTTGGAAGAGAACGTCGCGGTAGGCATGTCGGGCGGCGTGCGTCAGTGTCCTGTCGGTAATACTGCGGCCATTGACGAACCAGAACTGAAGATCCGGTTGGCTGCGATTGAATGTCGGCAATCCAAGCCATCCTGACAGCGCAATATCCTCGCCCTCCCGGTGCACGAAAACCGCCTGCGTCGCAAACGCCTCACCGCAAATCCTGCTCACTCGTTGCAGGCGCTCGTCATCGTCTCTCGCCGAAGCGAGCTTGAGAACCGTGCGCCGGTTATGTGTCAGTGTGAATGCAACATCCGGCCGTGCCAGTGCGAGCCGCCGAACCCACTTGTCGATGTGATTGAACTCGGTCCGTTCGGTGCGCAGGAACTTTCGTCGTGCCGGCGTGTTGTAAAATAGGTCGTGCACCTCGACTGTACTGCCGGCAGGGTGAGCTGCCGGGCGAGGCGAACTGACAACACCGTTGTCTGCCTCAACCTGCCACGCCGAATCACCGGTCGAAGATCGCGAGCAGAGCGTAAGACGCGCCACCGAGGAAATGCTCGGCAATGCTTCGCCGCGAAATCCCAGGGAAGCGACCGCCTGCAGGTCCTCAATACTGGTAATTTTGCTGGTGGCGTGCCGCGCCAGCGCCAGTTCCATTTCATCTTTGGGAATGCCCGATCCATTGTCACGCACGCGGATTAGTTTTTGTCCGCCCGACTGTATGTCGACGACGATCGCACTGGCACCGGCATCCAGGCTGTTTTCCACCAGTTCTTTCACAACCGAGGCCGGCCGCTCGACGACTTCGCCGGCAGCGATTTGATTGACCAGGTGACCTGGCAACTGACGAATGGGCATAACAGGATATTAACGCAATTAAGTTGGGGACGGACCCCGGGACAGACCCCGGGGACAGACCCTGGGACAGACCCCTTTTATTTAGGTGCCGGCGAAAACCGGAATTCTCAGGGTCTGACCGATGCGTAGCCGATTGCTGGATAGCTTGTTGACAGACCTGATCGCCGACATGCTGACGTTATACCGCTCCGCGATTTCGCTCAGCGTATCGCCACGGGAAATCACATGACTGACCTGCTTCGCTGGTGTGCGCTTGAGGTCCATCGCGAGCTGCGTATCGGACGGCGGATTCTGGTAAAAATAGCCCCGGATACCTGCCATGATCGCAGACGCGAGCTTTTTCTGGTGTGCACGGTCCCCGAGCTTCTTCTCTTCGTGTGGATTCGATATGAAATTGGTTTCAACGAGAATCGACGGGACATCCGGTGATTTAAGCACCAACAGACCTGCCTGCTGCACTTTCCCTCGGTGTACCGTGCCTACCTTGCCGAGCTCTCTGATGACATTTGAGCCGACGTCGAGGCTCGCGCTAAGCGCCGCATTCTGGGACAAATCGAGCAGCACCGAAGCCAGTACGGGATCTTTATCCGC
>Ga0255052_10003225_pt1 | contig 11435 bp, 13 predicted proteins | sample JV7_2_21_MG_FD_188632 | JGI IMG/M metagenome (GOLD analysis project Ga0255052, IMG submission 188632) | Seawater microbial communities from Jervis Inlet, British Columbia, Canada - JV7_2_21 | ecosystem: Environmental > Aquatic > Marine > Inlet | place: Canada: British Columbia | collected...
AGATTAACGATGACAACTCGGGCCGAGGGAGACAAAGATGAGCAAGACCGTGCTGGCAATCATCGAGACAGAGAGGTTTCCACAGGAAGTCGCCAATCGCGCCGCCTGGATCGCACAACACTTTGGTTGCGATCTGGAACTGGTGCTGAGTGACCCGACGCTCGGATTTCTCCGCGACAGCTTCATGATTTCGGCCGATTCGAAGCAGATCGCGGAGACTATCAAGCAGGCCCAGGCTGAAGAACTTGAGCAACTCGCGGCATCGGTCGACGCTGCGGGCCTGACGGTAACGACGTCGATAATAAATGACCGGCCGGCCAGCGACGCCATCGTGGCGAAAGCGCTCGACTGCGAACCAGCGTTCGTTGTCAAAGGTACCGCGTATCACAGCCCCGCCGAACGGGCGACATTCACATTTACCGACTGGCAACTAATTCGAAAACTCAGCTATCCCCTGTGGCTGGTAAAGCCGCAAGACTGGAAGGAAAACCCGGTGATCGTAGCCGCTGTCGATCCGATACATCAGCATGACGAGGCAGGCAAGCTGGACCAGGCGATAGTCGATGCCGCCAAAACTCTCGCCGCGAAATGCGACGGCAAGGTAATGCTGCTGCATACCTACCAGCGGCTCGACGAGATCGGCGCTTATGCGAAGTTGCGATTCAAACCTTTGAGGGTGCCAATCGACGAGATCGAAAAGAAGATGCGCGATGAGCATCACCGCCATCTGGATGCACTCGCCGCCAAAAACGACATCGATCCCGATGCGATACACCAGCTGCCCGGGCGCACGCGCGAAATACTACCGACCTTCGCCCGCGCTTATGGCGCAGACCTTGTCGTTATGGGTGCCGTGGCGCGAACCGGGCTCAAGCGCCGTATTCTTGGCAGTACCGCAGAGCAGGTCCTGGACCACCTGCACTGCGATATTCTGATCGAACGAGGAGAATGAGCGGCGACCATTCGGGCCTGCAGGCCCTCCTGCAAGCTAATCCGATTCGGCTGCCAGTGCCTCGAGGCGGGCGGCCTCGAACTCATCACCTTCGTTCCACACTGGCATCTCGTCCGCGTTCGCAATCGCGAGGCCAACCCAAAACCCGAGTTGTGCGTCTGCAATCATGCCGTCGAGGTTCCAGCCCGGGTCATACTCATCCGATGGCTGATGATAGTTCACGGTCGTGTAATGCGCGTCTTGCTCCTTACCCCAGCCTTCGGGACGATCAACAAAGTTCATCCCCGGATCGAGGTACGCCGCCGGAACACCAATTCGGGCAAAGCTGAATTGATCTGAGCGATAGAAGGATCCTTTGACAGGGAACTGATCCGGCTTTACTTCCCTGCCCTGTTCGTCAGCGATCAGGCGGGTGAGTTGATCGATTGACGATTTGCCCAGCCCGATATACGTTACGTCGTGCGTGTCGCCCCAGATGTTAACGGTGTCATAGTTCATGTTTGCGGCAATCTTGCCTGACGGGAACGTGGGATTTCTCGCGTACCACTTCGATCCGAGCAGCCCTTGTTCTTCTGCGCCGACAAGCGCTATCAAAACGCTGCGACGCGGCGCTTCAGGCAGCGCCATCAGTGCTTTCGCAATACCCATGACCAGGGCAACGCCGGATGCGTTGTCGTAGGCGCCGTTGTAGATTGAGTCACCGTCCTCATTCGGTGTTCCGATACCCAGATGATCGTGGTGAGCAGTATAGATAACCACTTCATCATTCAGCTTCGCATCGCTGCCTGGAATGAGGCCGAGCACATTGGCTGACCCCACACGATTGATCTCGACATCCATGCCGACTGACGTCGAGATGCCAAGCGCCACGGGGCTGAAGTCGCTGTTATAAGCGGCCTCACGTAACTCGTCCAGATCATGTCCCGCCATGGCAACCAGATCGCGCGCGGAATCTTCGGTGACCCACGAGTTAAACAGATTGCGCGGCTCATCCCCCTGCGGCAGCTCGAACTGTTCACCGGTCCATGACGTTTGTACGACCTGAAACGGGTAACTTGCCGAAGGCGTGGTGTGAATAATGATCGCACCGACAGCGCCTTGTTCAGCAGCCTTTTGGTATTTGTAGTCCCAACGCCCGTACCAAAGACGACTTTCTCCGGCAAACAAATCCGGGTCCCAGTCCGGATCGTTATTCATTATTAACAGGACCTTGCCGTTGAGGTCCGCATCCTTGAAGTCGTCCCAGTCGTATTCCGGCGCCTGAATGCCGTAGCCAACAAATACGATCTCCGCATCAGTGACGTCAACACGCTCTTGCTGAACTCCGCTGCCGATAATGAACTGATCCCACTGCTTGAGTGATAACGACCGGCCGTGACCTGCGAATGTCCAGGTATCGGGTTGCGCCGTATTGACACCAACGAGATCAAATTCCTGCTCCCAACTGCCGTCGTCACCGCCCGGCTCAAGACCGAGTTCCTGCATTCGTTTGGCGAGATAGGTCCGCGCTTTCTCGTCACCCGCGGCCCCGGGACCACGGCCCTCGTAAGCATCGCTGGATATCTCGGCAATAATCTCACGCATGTACTCGTCAGTGATTTGATTCGCTGCCGCCTCTGCGGCGGGATTGCCGCCAGTGGCGGCAACAGCGATCGGCGACGATAGCGGTGCCGCAGCCTCCTCTGTCGCAGGCTCATCGGCGGAACAAGCGGCTAACGCTACGAACATGGATGCAACAAAGAGTGCGTTCTTGTGTGTCACATGAGCCCCCTCAACTGAACAATTCCGCCAGAAAATATCGCATCGCTGCCCAGGAGCGCCGGTCTGCCGACGCATTATAAACCGTTCCCATTTCCGGATCATTGGCCTGCGGATTTGTAAAAGCATGCATCGTGTTACCGTAGCCGTGCAATTGCCAATCGGCACCCATGGACGTCAGCTCTTCACCCAATGCAAGGACACTATCCGGCGTCACCATGGGATCGTCCCAGCCGTGGAGAGAGAGTATCCTGGCTTTGATTTTATTTCCGGCAGTGTTCTCCGGTGCTCCAAAGAGGCCATGAAAACTGACAACGCCGGCAAGGTCTTCGCCCGTGCGTGCAATATCGAGGACACACAAACCGCCGAAACAAAAACCAATCGCCGCAACGTTTGATTCGTCCACCTCAGGTTGATCGCGCATCGTTTCCAGCGACAACAACAGGCGCTTTTGCAGAATGGGCCGGTCGTCGAGAAATGGCTGCATAAGCAATGCGTTCACATCTGGACCGCTGCCAAGTACGCCCTTGCCATACAAATTTAGCGCGAAACCCGTATAGCCGAGTTTTGCAAGTTCAACAGCCTTGTCGTCCTCAAGCTCAGAGCGACCAGCCCAGGCATGTGAAACCATGACGCCGGGGCGCGGGCCTGCGATGGCGTCATCCCAGGCGAGTAAACCTTCGAGGACCGTTTCCCCGTCCACATAGTCAATGAGCCGAGTTTGAATGCTCATCGCTTTCTCCTATTCGAAAAACCCTGGCTGAGGGCCTACAGGCCCAAACTAATCCCGACGAATAACAAAAACCTCATACCGCCCATCCGGGCCGATATACCAGGATGCTATCGTACTCGTGATGCTGACGATCAGCGCGCCAAGCATCGCGGAGCCCAGGCCGGCAACCGAGAAATTGTCGAGCATTGATGCGACCAGGCCGAACATGGCCGCATTCAGCACGAACAGGAACAAACCGAGCGTCAATATCGTGAGTGGCAGTGTCAGCAGGAATGCAATGGGCCGCACGAAACCGTTAACGAGACAGAGAAGGATTGACGCGAGAATGAAGCTGCCCGTTCCTGTTATCTGCACTCCTGGAATTAGCGCCGAAGCCATGTACAGGCCCAGCAACGTTATCAGCGTACGAATGACAATTCCTTGCATGTGTCAATTATGCTACCAAGCCCGACTCTTTGCTAGAATCGCCACGAGCGAGCCCCGGTAGCTCAGTCGGATAGAGCACCAGATTCCTAATCTGGGGGTCCCATGTTCGAATCATGGTCGGGGCGCCAATTTCGGCTCACGTCATTGCGAGGAGCACAGCGACGAAGCAATCTCAAGGGTCCCTGAGTTTCTTTGCCATGACATGAGAATCCTTCCACTCTTTGCGTGCTTATCCATGCTGCTGACACCGCTCAGCGCTCCCGGACAGACATTGTCCGGCTGGGTTAGTCAAAGCTGTGAGACCTGTGCGACTCTCATGGAGGAAAGGACCGGCGTCTATATCCTCGAGAAAGGTGAAGAGGCGCTGATGGGCCGTGCGTGGCTGACACAGCATGCAAAGCAATCCATCGATATTCAGTACTTCATCTGGAGCACCGACAATATCGGCATTCTCGCCGCGCAAATGCTGTTGGAAGCAGCAGATCGCGGCGTCACGGTTCGCGTCCTCGTTGACGACTTCCTGATCGACGCCGAGGACACGACCTTGCTGTTACTCGCCGCGCACCCCAACGTCCATATTCGTATCTACAACCCGAATTTTTCGGTCGGAACGTCACTCTTTCGTCGCATCATCAATTCCGTCATGGATTTTCGTGGCACGAATCAGCGTATGCACGACAAGACTGCCATCTTTGATGGCATTGCTGGCATAACCGGCGGCCGCAACATGGCTGATGAGTATTTCGACTTCGACCATGACTACAATTTTCGCGATCGGGATGTCCTGCTTCTCGGCGTCGCTGTCCAGGACATGCGCGATAATTTCGATGAGTTCTGGGAGGACCCGCTGGCCGTGCCGGTGGAGCAGTTGCTGGATAATCTCGACGAACGGCTAGCCGCAAACGCCACGCAGCAAAAATACGAAGAATTGCATGCCTACGCGAGAGATCCCGCTAACTTCGAGCCCGGTATCAGGGACGCGATAAAAGACATGCCTGCGCGTTTTCCCGATTTGCTCCAGTCCATGTCCTGGCATGACGTCTTGTTTATCAGCGATGCACCGGGTAAGAACAGCGGGCAAGCTGGATTTGCCGGCGGTGGCGCCAGCACCGATGAACTGATCGGAGCGCTACAAGCTGCGCAGCACTCGGTACTTATCCAATCTCCCTACCTGATCCTGCCAAAAGGCGGCATTGAACTGTTCACCGAGCTACATAAGCGCGGCGTGCGAATTCGGATCTCCACCAACTCCCTGGCTTCAACAGACAACCTGCCCGCCTTCTGTGGCTATTTCAAACAACGCCGTCGATTGCTCAATGCAGGAATCGAGTTGTACGAGTACAAGCCGCATCCGCAGATCCAGACAGAACTCGTCGAGCGCTATCCTCGACTCGCCAGCAGGAATCCCATATTTGCGCTGCACGCAAAAAGTATGGTCATCGATGACACCAAGGTGTTTATCGGAACGTTTAATCTGGACCCACGGTCGGCCAACCTGAATACCGAGGTCGGAGTATTGATCGACAGTGAGGAACTCGGTCAACAGCTAACTCAGAGCATCGAAAGAGATATTCTTCCGGAGAACAGCTGGCAGACAACTCCAAGCTATAATCCCGACAGGCAGGTTAGCCGCAGCAAGCGATTGGAACTCGGCCTCATCAACCTGTTTCCGATGGATCCGATTCTGTAAACGAGAACAGGGAAAACGAACGATGAGTGTCTGGTCACAAACCCTGGAAATGGCGGAAAATACGCCGGAAGAGCGCAATCGCTACGTCGATTTTCTGCGCGCCGTATCCATTCTGATGGTTGTCACGGGCCACTGGCTGGTTGCCGCTCCTTACTACCTCGATGGATCATTCGTCCCGGGCGACTTGCTCGAAATTAGGCCCCGCACACAATGGCTGACCTGGTTGTTCCAGGTAATGCCAATCTTTTTCATCGTCGGTGGATACGCCAATGCAGTATCGCTCGAAAGTGCGCGCCGGCGCGGTGTAGCTTATGCGGGCTGGTTGGCATCGCGCTTGCACCGATTGGTAACTCCCCTGCTTGCCCTGTTACTGGGCTGGGCGTTGCTCGCCATGACCATGTACCTTGTCGGTGTCGATGGCGATATCACAAGACTCGCATCGCGAGGTGCTTTGATTCCGATCTGGTTTCTGGCGATCTATATCGCAGTCGTCATGCTCGCACCTTTGACTTACAACGCCTGGCGCCGCTGGGGCTTCACTTCGTTATTCGTATTCGCAGCCATCGGTGCACTCGTCGATGCTGCCTTTTTCATGGCCGACCTCGAATGGCTGGGTTGGAGTAATTACTTTTGGGTGTGGCTCTCCGTCCACCATCTCGGCTACGCATGGCGGGACGGCCGCCTTGGCAGCCCTGTGAGGTTGCTGGCCTATTCGGCTCTGAGCCTGGGCGTATTGGCGCTGCTCATTTTCAAAGGGCCCTACCCGTTCGCGATGGTCGGCTCGCCTGACGAAGGTTTGAGCAACACACTACCGCCGAAAATCACACTGCTGGCGCTTGGCGTGTTTCAGTTTGGTCTGCTGCTCGCCATTGAAGCGCCGATGCGGCGTGTCTTGTCCAGTGTTCGAATATGGGCGGCTACCGTGCTGATCAACAGCATGATAATGACGCTGTATCTCTGGCACATTACGATTCTCGTAGTCATTGTGGCTCTGGCCGCAATGGCTGGCGGTCTCGGCATGGGATTCGAACCCGGTACAACCGAGTGGTGGATTGGCCGCCCTGTCTGGATAGCCATTCTCTACGCCATTTTGTTACCGGTCACTTTCTTGTTCTCACCGCTGGAGCGACGTGCGCGGCCTGTTAACGCTCCAGTGCCAACGGCAGCGCGACAGGTCGGTGGTGCGCTCATGATTTGTCTGGGCATTGCCTATCTTGCGCTGTTTGGGTTCGGCAGCGCGCCGCTACCGGGGCTCGACATCGCAATGTTCGTAATGGTTGTTGCAGGTTCGGGAATCAGCGGCCTCTTGCACGGGTTCAGATGAGGTCTTACGCGGTAATGGTAACTGTCACCTTTCGCTGATGCGGTGCATGGCGGTGCTCCCACAGATAAATACCCTGCCAGGTACCCAGGTCGCATTGACCGTTCCGTATCGGCAAATTCAGGTCAGCGTGTGTCAACACGCTGCGAATGTGCGCCGGCATGTCGTCAGGCCCTTCGGCTGTGTGCGTATGTGAGGGGTCGCCATCCGGCGCAATTGCCGACATGAACGATTCGAGATCGTGCATGACGGCCGGGTCCGCGTTCTCACAGAGCATTAGCGACGCACTCGTGTGCCGGATAAAGACATTACAGATGCCAACATCGACGCCGGAATCTGTAACAGCTGACTGCACCTCAGGCGTGAGATCGTAAGTCCCCCGCCCCGCTGTTTTTAGCTGAATTTCGCGCTGACGGCTCACTGCGACAGACTGGCGACATAGGGCTCGCCAAATCTCATTCGAATCGTCTTGGTCTTGCCGAACCACGGAATGGAAATAATGTAGATGTTGTCAAACTCATCTCGCGAGATAGACGGAACCTTCTTGCTTGCACCGAGATTTCCAATCAGCACCGGAACTGTGTTGCTGTGGCCAACAACAAGAATGATCTTGCCTTTGTGACTCTTCAAGATTGTTTCGAGGACTGCTTCGGTGTCGTTGGCGTCGTACGAATTAATTGGCAAATTCAGCTGGTCCGCCAGTGGTCGCACTGTCTCCACAGAACGCTTGTACGGCGTGGAATAGATCGCATCGATGCCGGCAACGACGTCCGCATCGGCGAGCTGTCGAGTCAGTTCAGCAACCCGAATCTTACCGGCCTCGCTTAACCCGGGATCCTGCTCATCGTGACTGGTCTGCTCGGCATGGCGAACAAAAATAATTGTCGTTGTCGCCTGAGACTCGAAAAACCACGCGAGCCCGATCGCAATGGCCGTATAGATAACGAGTACCTGGAGCCGGCGCCGGCGCCGGCGCCGCTTACGATCTTGTTCGGTGGTAGCGCGCATGGAGTGCGACTTTACGAGGTTTTGAAGGCTTTGACTACGCCTCGTCGCGGTCCTTGCTGACCACACGGTATTCACCCTCGATCACGCCACTCGGTGATTCGGGGCGCTGACCAGTATTTCCCGCTGGCTGTCCGCGCTGAATCTTGCGTTTCAACCACCAGACGCGAATCCCGACGACTGCCGCTGTCACCAGGACAATTCCGCTCAGGGCGATAAACGCGAAAAACCCAAGGACGATCGATGCACCGATCACCAACGCACCGGCGATTACGACCAGTACGTTTGCAATGGGATTGCCCGCCGGAAAACTACTCCTTGTAGATGACTGTCTCAAACTCAACCCTCTGATTCCGCGCTATCCACGGACTTTCGAGTATAAAAGCCTTCAAACCAGGTGGTCCAGGCTTCTTTTTCCTCATCATACTGCTCAAAGAACTGCCTTACCCTGCCATCTGGCAACGGCGTCCACAAGCCGCGAAACGGCACAGTCGTATTATTTCCAATGTAGTGAATCGTACCGACAAGCAGCATACCGTCCTCTGTCAGCCCGCCACGAATATTGATCTGACTGCCGCTGCCATCATTCCAGATCTGCACCCACTCCCCTTGCGCGTGATCCAGGTAATTGACGCTCATTCCAATGAACCCGCCGGCGCTCTCGTAGTCTTCTACAAGGACGCATTTGCGATAGTCTGAGGTAATCGAGTTGCTGCCTGCGTAGGTGCCGTCGCCGACATGCACATCCCATGCGCCGACCCAGAAATCAAACTCGGCAAAGCGAGCATCATCCTCGCACGGAAATTGCGCCGGCTGCGCCTGCGCACACGCGGAACCGGCTGCGAAAAGTACGGATAACAATAATAATGAAATCAATGACTTCATATATTTTTCTCGAATTGTTGTTAAGTTACTTATACGTAATATGCACAGTCAGACAGATATATTGTGTTTCCGTTCGATTGCAAGCACAATTCGCGGCGCAAAACCGGACACCGGAGAGGTGGCAGAGTGGTCGAATGCACTGGTCTTGAAAACCAGCAAAGGTTTGTAGCCTTTCGTGGGTTCGACCAATTGCGAAGCAATTGACGACGGAGCGGCGTTAGCCGCGAAGCCCTTTAGGGTGAGAATCGCCCCTAGGCGATTCGAATCAATCCCGCCCGTTCGGGTATCGTCAAGAATAAGTTTGTGTGGAGAGGTGGCAGAGTGGTCGAATGCACTGGTCTTGAAAACCAGCAAAGGTTTGTAGCCTTTCGTGGGTTCGAATCCCACCCTCTCCGCCAATTCTTACGTCGTCGTTCAGACAGTAGTAACTACGGTAGACACGATGCTCAATCCCGTCAAGAATGGCTGTTGTTTTCTCCATCATTCAATTGAAATTGGGCCATTTGGCCTTATTTCGACTTGACCAGTCTCCGCCATTTCTCAGAGGACATTCCATGGCTACTGTGCTCGTAACCGGCTGCAACCGCGGTATCGGTTTGCAGATATGCAATCAGTTGCTCGAACGCGGTGACGACGTTATCGGGGTTTGCCGTAGCGCAAGCGATGAACTGCAGACCTCTGGTGCTCGCGTCATCGAAGGAATCGACGTCGGAGACGGCACGTCAATGCCAGCGCTGAAAGCAGCCATCGGCGATCAGCACATTGACGTTCTCGTCAATAACGCCGGAATACTGCGTGGCGACAAACTCGGCGAACTCGATTTCGAGGAAATGGCCGAGCAGTTTCGTGTCAATGCGCTCGGGCCGCTGCGAGTAACTGAGACGCTGCTCGACAACCTGGGAAGCGGCTCCAAAGTGATTATTATCACGAGTCGCGTCGGCTCTATCGAGGACAATTCATCAGGCGGTTATTACGGCTATCGCGCATCCAAAACCGCGGTCAACCAGATCGGCACGAACCTGAAGCACGACCTGCAGCCGAGCGGCATTGCCGTTGCGCTGTTGCACCCGGGCCTCGTCGCAACCGACATGACTGGTGGCCAGGGGATTTCGCCGGCCGATTCTGCCAGGGGCTTGATTCAGCGGATTGACGACCTAAATCTGTCCACTAGCGGCGGCTTCTGGCACGCTGAGGGCTACGAGCTGCCCTGGTAGTGGTAGAATTCATCAAATATTCTCTGGAGAGGAAATCCGTATGCAAGAGCAAGTAAATTACCTGGCTCCGGTCTCGCAGGCGTCTGTCGAAGAGCGGTCCCAGTTCATCTGGAAGGTTTACGCCCACGTCGTCGGTGCGATACTGGCCCTGGTGGCGATTGAAGGCTATATCCTTACCTCGGGCATGGTGGATGGCCTCATCAGACTGATGTACGCCAACCCGATAATGACTTTCTTCCTGTTTATCGGTTCAAGCATGGGCGCGCAGTACGCGGCTCATAGGGCTGTCTCGACAACGGCGCAGTACGCAGCATTTGGCGCTTATGTATTCGTGTTTGCGCTGATTATGGCACCAGCTATTTACATTGCAGAAGCCATGCAGCCGGGCGTAGTCGACAGCGCTGTGGGCGTGACTGTTCTGGGCTCAGTCGGCCTTATCGCAACCGCCATGATTACGCGCAAGGATTTTTCGTTTCTGCGCGGAATCGTAGTCTGGGGCATGATGCTGGCGCTAGTGGCGATACTGGCGAGCATGTTTCTCGGCTTTGAGTGGGGACAATGGTTCTCGGTCGCGATGATCGGGCTGCTCGGAGCGTCTATCCTCTTCAAAACATCGGAAATCATGCGCACTTACCCGACCGGCAAGTACGTTGCCGCTGCGTTGGAATTATTCGCGTCGATCGCCCTGTTGTTCCTGTGGATATTGCGCTTTATGCGCGACTGACTCGACACCTTGGAACGAATGCAAAGGGCCCGCTTGCGGGCCCTTTTTTTGTGCCGCAATGCTTGCGGCTTTCACGGATGTTGCCCCCGGTCACTACGTGCTATCAGTTACCTGCCAGCTGGCAAAAAGCATTCAGATTGGAGCGCTGTAATGAAAAGATTTTCTATTCTGACCCTGCTCTTGAGCCTTGTTGTCGCTTTGGGCGGCTGCGACGAGGACCGTACGATGTCCGAGCGTGGCTTCCGACTTCCCGATGGCAATGCGATGGCAGGGCGTGAGACGTTTCTCTACATGCACTGCAACCAGTGCCATACGATCAAGGGCGAACAGCTGCCAGCTATTCCCGGCTTTGAGCCTTTTGTCGAACTTGGCGGCGCTGTGACGCGCGTCAAGACTTACGGCGAGTTAGTCACGGCGATCATAAATCCATCACACAAATTGGCAGAGGGCTATCCGGAAGATTTGGTCAGCGAAAATGGTACATCGAAGATGTACATCTACAATGGCTTCATGACGGTTCAGGAGCTGACCGATATCGTAATGTTCCTGCAGCCCCACTACGCCGTGGTTCCGCCCGAGTTTCACTACCGGATCTATCCCTAGATCGACGTAGCGCCGCCCATGTAGGCTTGCAACACATCCGGTACGCGGATACTGCCGTCGGCTTGCTGGTAGTTCTCCATGACGCCAATCAATGCGCGGCCGGCGGCCAGTCCTGAACCATTCA
>Ga0255052_10003226_pt1 | contig 11435 bp, 5 predicted proteins | sample JV7_2_21_MG_FD_188632 | JGI IMG/M metagenome (GOLD analysis project Ga0255052, IMG submission 188632) | Seawater microbial communities from Jervis Inlet, British Columbia, Canada - JV7_2_21 | ecosystem: Environmental > Aquatic > Marine > Inlet | place: Canada: British Columbia | collected...
TCCACCGACCGTATCGAGCGCGACCAGGTCGTCGTAACCACCGATGTGCCGGCCATCAATGAAGATCTGCGGCACACTTGTGCGTCCGGCGCGGCGGCGCATCTCGTGCTCGAGCTCATCCGCGTCTTGCGTCAGATCGATGGCTTTGTAATCCGCGCCCTTACTGTCCAGGAGCGCCAAAGCGAGCTGGCTGTAGGCGCACCAGCTTTTGCAATAGATCTCTGTTCGGGCCATGACATTTCCTCCATGTCGTGTTCAGCGTGGCGTGAATGATGAGCCCAATGACGTACTCGATCTATGGCTATTCGTCCAGTTTTCTGCTACTAATCGTCTACTATGGAAGTGCTTAGTGACATTCTGAAGGGCCTCAAAGCCACGGGTAGCGTGTATTTCTGCGACTTCCTCGTGCCGCCCTGGGAATTGCCCTACGAGAACGAGGACCGGGCGATGTTCCACCTGGTCCGACGGGGACGCTGCCAGTTCAGGATCGACGACGAGAAACACTCACTCGAGCCCGGTGATTTCGTGTTCATCGCACCCGGTGCCGATCACAAACTGTCGTCCGACGGTCAGAACGATCCACAGACCCTGCTGTTATGCGGCTACTGCCAATTCGACGCAGCGGAGAACGATGTGTTGCTGTGCGCCCTGCCCCGGTATGTGCTTATGCAACGAGAAGAAATGGAGCAATGGCCATGGCTGCCGCGAACGCTCGAGCACCTGAGTGCCGAGTTCATGTCGGGCGCCCCGGGCAGCGATCTGACGGTGAACAAACTCACCGAGGTATTGCTCGTACAATTGTTGCGGGCGGATTTCGAGCGTAGCAGTGAAATCGGCATTGTCGCTGCCCTGCGCGACAAGCGACTGGCTCGGGCATTGACGGCGATTCACCTGCATCCGGGACAGAACTGGACGATCGAGAATGCGGCTGAGGAAGCGTCCATGTCACGCTCGGGGTTTGCGCGCAAGTTCAAGGAACTGCTTGGAACGAGCTTCTTCGATTACCTGACCCGGCTGAGAATGCGTGATGCGCGTGAGCTTCTGACGACAACGAATCTGTCGGTCGCAATCATCGGCGAGAATGTCGGCTATCGGTCTGATCTGTCATTCGTCAGAGCATTTAAGAAGCTGCACGGTGAAACGCCGCGCGCATATCGTTTCAAGCCACCTGTTATCGACGTCAGAATATAAATAGATGGCCTGTCTATCGATCCTTGTATGCCTGTCGCGACTGCTCACCAGGCCGGCAGCGACGAGCTTTGCCAAAGCGATAGGCTGGCCGTAGAACCGAAAAATCAGCCGCACAAGATGATTTTCGGGACGGCCGCTGGCTCATCTTCCGTGCTCTATACTTATATAAGGTGAGCGGGCAAAGGTCAGGCGCTGATGACCGATAGCAAGAATAACGAAAACGATTCGGAGTCAACTGAACCCGACCGATTATCCGAGCAGCACCCAAAGCACATAGGTGCATACCGGATTCTGGACGTCCTGGGCGAGGGTGGCATGGCTGTAGTTTACCTTGCCGAGCAGAGTGAGCCCGTTAAACGCAGGGTGGCACTGAAGATCGTCAAGCTCGGCATGGATAGCAAGCAGGTCGTGGCGCGCTTCGAGTCCGAGAGACAGGCGCTGGCTGTCCTGGACCATCCCAACATCGCCAAGATATTCGATGGCGGCATTACCGATTCCGGCCGCCCGTATTTTGTGATGGAACAGGTTCAGGGAATTCCCATCACGGATTATTGTGATAATTACCGTTTGAGCACAACCGAGCGGGTTGAACTTTTCGCTACTGTTTGCTCCGCAGTTCAACACGCACATCATAAAGGTCTGATCCACCGCGATCTAAAGCCGTCCAATTTACTGGTAGGAGTAGTTGGCGGCAACCCGCAAGTAAAAATAATAGATTTCGGAATCGCCAAAGCGACCGGTACGAGCTTCAATGAACAGACACTGGTCACAAAAATCGGTCAGATAATTGGCACCCCGCAATACATGAGTCCCGAGCAGGCAGACATAACAGGGCTGGATGTAGACACTCGAACCGATATCTATTCTCTCGGCGTAGTTTTGTATGAATTGCTGGTTGGTGTGGTACCGCTTGATCTGACGGCAATAGGTGAGCGGGCGATTCGACATGCGCTGAGGGAAAAGGATCCGCCGAAGCCCAGCACGGGAATCGCTGATTTGGGTGATACAAAAGAGGAAATCGCCAAAGCCCGCAACACAGATCCGGACAACCTGCGGCGCCAGTTGAGAGGTGATCTGGATTGGGTGGTGATGCGGGCCATCGCCAAGGACAGGACACGGCGATACGAAACTGCCAATGCGTTCGCGATGGAGTGCCGGCGTTTCCTGAATAGCGAGCCTGTCCTTGCACGCCCACCCAGTACTGGCTACGTGTTGCGCCGGCTGATCAAGCGCAACCAGGCAACATCCATCGCAGTCTGTGTTGCATTGCTGGCAATCCTTGCGGGAGCCATCGCCGCAACGGTGGGAATGATGCGCGCTCAGGAAGCAGAGAACGCGGCAGAAATGGAAGCAGATGCAACAAAAGCGATCAACGAATTTCTGCAACAGACGATGGGGGCGGCAAGCCCCTGGAGTGGTGGATTGGGTCGAGACGTGACGATCCTCGAGGCGCTCGATGCCGCCGTCGCCCGGATCGACGAGTCCTTTGGCGATCAACCTCTGATCGCTGCTGAACTCCGGGATACGATAGGCCGAACGTACCTGCGCCTTGCACAGTACGACAAGGCGGACCCTTTGCTGCAATCTTCACTCGAAGTTCGACGCGCGCTCCTGGGTGACGAACACCAGGATGTAGCGGAGAGCTTCCGACGCCTGGGTGAATTGCGGCGGGAACAGGGAATGACTGGCGAGGCGGACAAGCTGATCGGTCGCGCAGTGGATTCCTATCGCAAACTCTTTGATGAGGGGCACCCGAATGTAGTTGACGCGTTGGCAGCCCACGCTCTCGTGATGTCTCGTCAAGCGCGCTACGACGAAGCGGTGAACGTCGCTCGTGAAGTCCTGCGGCACCGGCGCGAATTCTACGGTGATGAGCACCCCCAAGTTGCCCTCGCTCTCAATGACCTCGGCTGGTTCCACATACTCGACGGGCAATGGGACGAATCGGAAATGCTCTTACGTGAAACTGAGCAGATTTACAGCACGATTCTCAAAAACGCACGTCCGCAAGAGAAGGCAGCGATTCAAAACCTCATGACTCTTAGTCTCTCGAATCTCGGAACCGCACTTCGACTCCAGGGAAAACTCGCTGAAGCCGAGCGCATCTATCGCCGGACACTCGAGACCAATCGTCGCCTTCTGGGAGATGTCCATCCACGCATCGTCGACAATCTGCTGGGGCTCGCGGCAGTCCTTGGCGACCGCGGCGAAGATTTTGATGAAGCGCTGAGGCTGACCCGGGAGGCCGTAGAGTTGCAACGTCAAGTACAGGGTGACAACAGTGCAGAGTACGCCGGGGACCTTCAGTACCTGGCAACCGTGCTGAACCAGAAGGGCGATTATGACGAAGCACTGGTTGTCAACCGGGAAGCAGTAGAGATTTACCGCCAGCTCGATGCCGAGGGTAATGGTCTGCCTGACTGGTACGCGTCTGTATTGAACAACACCGGTTTGACGCTTATGAATAAAGCCGAATACGAGGAAGCTCTGCCGTACCTGCAAGAGTCAATAGACGTCTATGACACGCTTTCCGGGGGAGACCCTGCCAATGCGGCAAATGCCCGGAGCAACCATGGCGCGTGCTTGACGGAACTGGGTCGGTACCAGGAGGCAGAGGACGCCTTGCGAGCTGCCTTCCCGGTGCTCCAGGCCGAACGGGGCAATGAGCATACATGGACGGCGCGAACCAAAGACCGCTTGTTCGCACTCTACGGGGCCTGGGGCAAGGCGGACAAAGCTGCTGAGTACAAACGGTGACAATAGTTTGGGGTCGAACCGCGGTTTAACGAGAATACGGTTCACCTCCAATGAAGAAGTTTTGGGAGCCACCGATAATGTCTACAAAATACGACGCGATAATCGTCGGTACCGGTCAATCCGGCCCGGCGCTGGCCGCCCGGTTGAATCGGGAAGGTCTAAAGACGGCAATCATAGAGCGCAAGCTTGTAGGTGGTACCTGTGTCAATGTCGGTTGTACCCCGACCAAGACACTTGTAGGCAGTGCCCGGGTCGCATATCTGGCCCGCCAGTCGACGCGATTCGGCGTTTCTATAAAAGGCGAAATATCGGTCGACATGGGCCAGGTTAAAGCCCGCGCCGACGAGGTCTCCGGTGAGTCGAAGCAGGGCGTCACGGATTGGCTCGAGGGAATGGAAAATGTAGATCTTCTTCGCGGGCACGCACGTTTTGTCGGCGCTCACTCCGTCGAAGTAAACGGCACGGTGCTTGAGGCCGATAAAATATTTGTCAATGTTGGTGCCCGTGCCCGCGTACCTGACTGGAAAGGCCTTGACGAGGTTCCATACTTCACCAATTCGAGCATTATGGATGTCGATTTTCTTCCGGAGCACCTGATTATCGTCGGCGGCAGTTACATTGGGCTGGAATTCGCCCAGATGTATCGCCGCTTTGGCAGCAAAGTGACCGTCATCGAGATGCAGGATCGAGTCATCGCGCGTGACGACGAAGATGTATCTGAGACGGTTCAGGAGATTCTCGAGGGAGAGGGTGTCAAGTTCCGGTTACGAGCAGATTGCATCGAGGCTCGTGCGACCGATTCTGGTATCGCGGTTCGCGTGATTTGCGAAGAAGACCCGGAGGAAGAAACGGGCTCACACCTGCTAATTGCGGTCGGTCGTATTCCGAACACAGACGACCTGGGGCTGGATAAAGCCGGAATCGAGTCCAATCAATATGGCTTTATCGATGTTGACGCGCAACTGCGCACCAATGTGCCAGGCATTTGGGCCATTGGGGATGTCAATGGTCACGGTGCGTTCACGCATACCTCGTATAACGACTACGAAATCGTCGCAGCAAACCTGTTCGATGAGGACCCACGCAAAGTGACTGATCGTATTCTTTGTTATGGACTGTTCATCGATCCACCACTTGGGCGCATCGGCATGACAGAGAATGAAGTTCGGACCTCCGGGCGACGGGCGTTGATAGGAAAAAGGATGATGACCCGCGTTGCGCGCGCCCGAGAGTTCGGCGAAACACGTGGCTTCATCAAGATTATTGTCGATGCAGATACCGAAGAGATCCTTGGGGCCGCGATTCTTGGATTGAATGGTGACGAGGCGATTCATTGCCTGCTGGACACAATGTATGCACGTAAATCCTATACCGTGGTTTCACGCGCTGTTCACATCCACCCGACAGTGGCCGAGCTGATACCTACTGTATTGCAGGACATGGTGCGGCTACAGTGATCACTATGCATGCTGTGCGATCTCGACATCGTGCCACTCGATCGTGTCAACCCAGATAATCCGACCCGAGGTGCTCGGAGTGGTTGGATATCCTGTTCGTGCTTGCTGTACCAACGGCAAGCCGAGTAGCATGCCATTATGAAAAAAATCTTCATCTCTTACCGGCGCGACGACAGCTCCGGTCACACCGGTCGCCTGCTCGACTCGCTGCAACAGCGATTCGGTAAGGCCAACGTCTTCCGGGACCTCGAGGATCTCGAGCCCGGCGTTGACTTCGTCGCCGCACTTGAGAAGGCACTCTCCGAATCGGACGTGATGCTCGTGATCATCGGCAGCGGCTGGACCTCGGCCAGCGGCCCGATGGGTCGTCGACTTGAGCAGCAAGATGACATCGTGCGGATTGAGGTCGGGACCGCGCTCGGGCGCGACGAAGTGCGCGTCATTCCGGTCCTTGTCGCGCAAGCGAAAATGCCAGAGGCAAAGGACCTCCCGGACGAGCTTCGCCCCCTTGTCCGACGCAATGCGATCGAGTTGACCGATATGCGCTGGGAGTACGATGTGGGTCGACTGGGCGACACACTGGCGAAGTACGTAGATCAAGCATCGACGAGTCGCAAGTATGGCCTGCCGGGGAGGCTCCCCCTGGTTGCCGCAGTCGTCATCGCGCTCACCATCATTGCGGGCTTCTGGTTCCGGCCACACGTCAACGATCAAACGGTCCCACCCGTCATGGATCAGCCGAACTCACTCGTTACCGCTGAGGACTGCGGTCAAAAGTTTACTGGAGAGCCGCTCTCTTTGAACTTCGGAGATGTGGCTCCGGCAGACTTTTTCGGTTTGATGGGTGATTACGTTGGTTGGAATGTTGTCGTCGATCCCGACGTAACCGACCCTATTGATGTCGAACTCCGTAATGTGCCCCCGGATTGTGCGATTGAAACCGTTGTGAACATGTATCACCTCGCGTACACGGTTAGTGGGCCCAACATACTTCGGATCTCCCGGGTCGATACGCTCGTGAAACAGGGGAAGGCGAAAGCTGAACTTGCTGAATTGCAGAAGCGCTCGCGGTGAGGATTCGCACTCGTAGTTCCCTGTTCAGCACTGTCTTACCTGAATCGCACCTGGAATCCGTCAGCACATATTCGCTTGCGAGCGCGGCGAATTGACAGCCAGAAAACGGCTGCGGTTTCAGCCGATCGACGCAACACGATAGTGGTCAACAAACTCCGGGCACTTTCTTAGGCCCTTTTTCGTATTTCATGGGCGTCGGATACCGCGCGCCTGGGCACTGGCACTGCGGCAAGTGCGTATATCTACGAATTGGGCATTGGCGGTTCAATTCATAAAGGCGCGTGAAGGGCTCAGTACCCGCTGGGCGATACGCTGGCTCGCCGATTAAATAATCGGCAGATGGGAGCCCTCCGGGAGGCCGATAATCATGTCTGAGTTGTTCCATCCGATCGCTGCGGAACAATTCATCGCATGGGTATTCTCCGAGCTGGACAGCCGTGATTCTATCTTCGGTATTCCCCGCCAACACTTTTTCATACCGCGTTCAGGTGACCCGTTCCGTACCACCGCGTACGGCCATCTTCTGGAAACGCCGTTCGGCCCTGCCGCGGGACCGCACTCGCAGATGGCTCAGAATATTGTGGCCGCGTGGCTGTGCGGTGCGCGTTACATCGAATTGAAGACGGTACAAACGCTCGATACGCTGGTCGTGCCGAAGCCCTGCATCGACATGGAGGATGAAGGCTACAACGTCGAGTGGTCGCAGGAGTTGAAAGTCTACCAGTCCTTCGACGAATACCTCCGAGCCTGGGTTCTGATCCACTCCTTGCACCACAAACTCGGTTTTCCCGGCGAATCCCCCGGCATAGTGTTCAATCTCAGCGTGGGTTACGACCTGGCGGGGATTCGGAAGCCGAATATGCAATGGTTTCTGGACCAGATGCGCGACTGCTCTGCCTACAAACAAACCCTCGTCGATCAGATTGCACGGTTCTATCCCAGGGTCCGGGATCTGGACATTCCGAATTGCATCTCCGACAACGTGACCCTGTCGACCATGCACGGGTGCCCGCCCGACGAGATTGAAAGCATCGGCACTTATCTGTTACGGGAGCGGCGCCTGCACACCCTCGTGAAATGCAACCCGACTCTCCTGGGTCCCGAACGAGTGCGAACCCTGTTGAACGAGGACCTGAAGTACACAGACGTCGTCGTACCCGACGCGGCTTTCGAGCACGACCTGAAATACGCCGATGCCGTGCCGATGCTAAGCAACCTGCGGACAATCGCTACCGAATGTGGCTTGGACTTTGGCGTGAAACTGACCAACACCCTCGAAGTAGAGAACTTCCGTCCGATATTCGATGAGGCGGAGAAGATGATGTATCTCTCCGGGCGCCCGTTGCACGCGATCACGGTGAACCTCGCCCACGTGCTGGCGGAGGAGTTCGAGGGAGATTTGCCCATGTCGTTTTCGGCGGGCGCGAATTGCTTCAATGCTCCGCTCTTGCTGGGTGTGGGTATGCAGACCATCACAGTCTGCTCCGACCTGCTGAAGACCGGCGGGTATCTGCGCTTACTGCAGAATCTCGAATCCGTCGACCATGCGTTCAAGAATGCGGGGGCGGCGAGCGCTGAAGAGTTCATTCTTACCGCAGCGGACACTGACACCTCCCGCGCAGATGTTCAGTCCGCCGCTCGACTCAATCTGCGCAGGTATGCAGAACAGGCCCGCAGTGATCCCGAAAACATGAAGGGTGCGTTCGACACGTCGCACACCAAAACGTCACGTGAGCTGGGCTTGTTTGATTGCATCAAGGCGCCCTGCGTGGATGAGTGCCCGCTGAATCAGAAGGTTCCGCAGTATATGAGAGCGGTGCACGACGGCGATTTCGCAGAAGCGCAGCGAGTAGTCCGGTCCGACAATCCACTTCCCTGCATACTGGGCAGAGCCTGTGACCATTTGTGCGAGCGGGTCTGTATCCGCACGCACCTGGATGAACCGCTGGCGATTCGGGACATCAAGCGATTTATCATGGACCGTGAACAAAAGCCGGCGGTCGGTCAAAAAGCAAGGCCGTTGGGTAAGAAGGTCGCGATCATCGGAGCCGGACCCGGCGGCATCGCTGCGGCATCGGAGCTTGCTCACGGGGGATTTCAGGTGGAAATATTCGAGCAGTACCCCTACGCCGGCGGGATGGTCGGTGGGGCAGTTCCCGAATACCGGCTTCCCCAGGCCGTCTTCGACCGGGACTTTGGATTACTGGAAGAACTCGGTGTAACGATCCACTACAAAATGAAGGCGGGGCGCGATTTTCGCCTCTCGCAACTGCGCCGCGATGAGTTTGGCCAGGTAGTAATCGCTGTCGGTGCCCAACTCAGCAAGAAACTGGGCCTCGAGGGCGAGGACTGCGACGGGATGGTGGATGCTCTGCAGTTTCTGCGGCACGCCCGCGAAGGACGTCCGGTCGACATCGGCAAGCGTGTCGGCATCGTCGGCGCCGGGGACACGGCCATGGACTGTGCGCGAACTGCCAGGCGTTGCTCCGACAGCCAGGTCACCCTGATCTACCGTCGCACCATCGATCAGATGCCGGCGGACCGTGAGGAAGTGGCGCAGTTAATCGAAGAAGGTATCGAGGTGCTCGAGCTGTTACAACCAGAGCGCCTGGTGGCCGAAGACGGGAAGCTGCGCGCGCTGGTGTGCCGGCGCATGGTCTTCGAGGGTGATCGTGATGCCTCCGGCCGCAAGATCCCGCACGAGGTTCGTGGCTCCGACTTCGAGGTGCCGCTGGATACATTGATTCTGGCCATCAGCCAGCATGCAGTTTTGGACTTCTTCGATCAGGAGCCGATCGCGGTGAATGACCGGGGTTATATCGAAGTCGATCCAGTGACGTTCGAAACGTCGGTGCCTGATGTCTATGCCGGGGGTGACGTGGTCGATGAGGGGCCATCGTCAATCGTCAAGGCAGCGGCCGCTGGAAAAGCCATTGCCAACAGCATTCTGCGTCGCCATGCATCCGAGGTGGATCCGGCGGAGAGCGCATCATTCGACGCAGTGGCATTGCTGCGACGACGGGGTCGCCGGGAATGGCGGGTCCCCGTGCCGCACACGCCGCTCGAGGACCGACACAACTTCAAGGAAGTGGTGCTCACCTACTCCGAGCAGCAGGCTCGTGCGGAAGCCGCGCGCTGTTTGGATTGCCATAATTATTGCAGTCTCTGCGTGGGCGTATGCCCGAACCTGGCCTTGCAAACCTACCGGACGGAAGCCTTCGAGGTTCAATTGCCCAAGCTGCGACCCGAGGGGAATGAGCTCCGGGTCGATCCCGGCGCAATGTATCGGGTGGGCCAGCCGTTTCAAATTGCCGTGCTAACGGACTTCTGCAACGAGTGCGGAAACTGCACGACCTTTTGCCCAACCTCGGGACAGCCATACCGCGACAAGCCCCGGCTTTATCTTGACCGGCCGGATTTCGAGGAGCAGGACGATAATGCATTCATGGTGTTCAGGGACGGAGATCGATGGGCGATGGACGCGCGCTGGCAAAGCGCGACGCATCGAATCGAACTCAACGGGAAACTGGACTACACCGCACCGTTGTTTCAGGCACGCATGGATCCGGTCACTTTCGAGATCGAACAGGCCGAGCTAAAAGGCAGCGGCAATGCCGGGGACCTGCTTTCGCTGGAACCCTGTGCTGCGATGTACGTCTTGTTGAAAGGTCTGAGGCAATCGATGCCGTATCTGCCAACGGCGTGTCCGGGTGACGCGGCCGCGGCAGGGAAAATCGTACATCCGGGATACGCGGAATAGCCAATACCAGACACCTTATATATAGAGACTTTTTTTCTGAGCATAAATAGAGGGCTGAGATGAGCTCATTGTTGGTCACCAACGGACACCTGGTCACACTCGATGAAGACAATCGCTTTATCGAGAACGGTAGTATCTACATCGATGGCAACCGGATCGTTGACGTTGGAGATTTTGCCGCCGGGTCCTACTCGGCCGACCGCACCATCGATGCGCGTGGCAGCCTGGTCATGCCGGGATTGATCAACGCTCACCATCATCTCTATTCCACCTTCGCGCGGGGCTTCACTCCGCCGGGTCCGCCGGCGCGAAACTTCGAAGAGAACCTCAGGAGCCTGTGGTGGAAACTCGACTCGGCTCTGGATACCGAAGACGTTTACTACTCGGCATTGCTGGCGGTGATGCATGGCGCCCGTGCCGGGTGCACGACAATCATCGATCATCACGCCTCACCCTCCTGCTCCGACGGCAGTCTCGATCAGGTGGAGCGCGCGTTCAGGGATGTCGGGTTGAGCGGGTGTCTGTGCTACGAAGTATCGGACCGCAACAGGGAGGGGGAAGGCATCGAAGAAAACGAACGTTACATTCGCAAATGCCGCAGCTCCGATGACGGTCAGATGTCAGCCATGTTCGGCATGCACGCTCTGATGACGCTGGGAACCAGGACACTGGAGCGTTGCGCCGAGATCGGACATGCACTCGATGCCGGATTCCATGTCCATGCGGCCGAAGATGAGTTCGATGTGCGGGTAACCATGGAGCGCTACGGGCGACGAGTCATGGACCGCTTTCTCGATTTTGGCATCCCCGGCTCGAAAACCATCTTTGTGCACGGTGTGCATTTTGCGTCCCGGGAACTGGACCTGCTGCGCTCCACCGATTCCATGCTGGTGAACAATCCCGAATCAAACATGAATAACGGACTCAGTGTCGCGCCGATCCTGGATATGCTGAAGCACGGAGTGACGGTCGGCGTCGGCACTGACGGGATGTCCTCGCATCTGATTTCTCAGGCCCGCGCAATGTATCTGCATCAGCGCACCTATCACCGGGACCCAACCGTGGCCTTTGCCGAGGCATGTGAGATCCTGCTGAAGCACAACCGCAGCATTTGCGATCGCTTGTTCAGCGAACCGCGTGGCGTCCTGGCACCCGGACAGGTGGCCGACGTCATCATCCCGGACTATGTGCCGTTT
>Ga0255052_10003227_pt1 | contig 11432 bp, 10 predicted proteins | sample JV7_2_21_MG_FD_188632 | JGI IMG/M metagenome (GOLD analysis project Ga0255052, IMG submission 188632) | Seawater microbial communities from Jervis Inlet, British Columbia, Canada - JV7_2_21 | ecosystem: Environmental > Aquatic > Marine > Inlet | place: Canada: British Columbia | collected...
AATCAGGCATACTCAGGCATGACAGCAAACAAGAACAATGTTGCGGATATTCTGATCGAGGCCTTGCCCTATATCCAGGCACTGGATCAGAAGACGGTGGTGATAAAATTTGGTGGTAACGCAATGGTCGATGAAGCGCTCAAGAGCAGCTTTGCACAGGACATTGTGTTGCTGAAGCAGATCGGTGTAAACCCGGTTATCGTACATGGTGGAGGTCCGCAAATTGGTAAGCTGCTCGAACAAATCGGCAAGAAGAGCCGGTTCATCGAAGGCATGCGAGTCACCGATAACGAAACCATGGACGTCGTCGAAATGGTGCTTGGCGGACAGGTTAACAAGCAAATCGTAGCGCTGATAAATCGACACGGTGGGCGCGCAGTAGGCCTTACCGGTAAGGACGGCGGTATGATTACCGCCCGTAAAATGAAACTGGCGGGAAATGACGCGGTCGATAACGATCTTGGTCAGGTTGGGGAGGTCGAGTCGATAGATCCCGCCGTGGTGGCGATGCTGGACGATGACGATTTTATCCCGGTAATTGCCCCCATCGGTGTCGGCGCCGACGGTTCTTCTTATAATATTAATGCAGACCTGGTTGCAGGCGAATTGGCTAAAGTACTGGGTGCGGAAAAGTTACTGTTGTTAACCAATACCCCGGGGGTACTCGATCCGGATGGAAATCTACTGACGGGTCTTAGCCCCGACGAAACCGAGCGTCTAATCACCGACGGCATTATTCATGGCGGTATGCTGCCGAAAGTACGTTGTGCACTGGACGCGGTGAAGGCCGGGGTTCGAACCAGTCAGATCATTGATGGGCGGGTAAGGCATTCGGTATTGCTGGAATTATTGACCGATTCCGGTGTGGGCACACTAATAAACGGGACGCCCGGGAACTAGGGACGTTCAGGCCTAGTTATTCTCGGTTGTAAGCTCCCGGTAACGCACCACGTCCAATGCATACTGCTCGTTAATTTTATCTTTCTCCGCCATCTTCAATTCCAGCTGGGCATAGCGGCTCTCTAATTTACCCGTGAAGTGTTCTATTTTTTGTGCGAGGCCACCGGGAACTTCCTTGCCCTGGGAAAGGTAAACTTCATCTGCGCTGGTTATCAATTGCAGCAGCTGTTGCTGTGTGACAGCAATGCTTTTATTGATTAGCTGGATCACCGCTTCGAGCACCTCGAGACGATCGTCGCGTGCCATTCCGAGTTCTTCTTCGGAACTAAAGGTCAGCAGCAGCACCTGGTCTTTTTTATACTGCGCCTCCTTGAGCTTCGCTTCTTCGGCTTCTTGTTCCTCCAGTTTGCGCCTGGCTTCGGCCTCCGCCGCTAATTCTTCATCGCTCTTGGCGGCTTCCTTGGTCGACAGGACCACACCCTGCGAATTTAGCTGCTGGTGTTTCTTTTTGACCTGGTTCGGGGGTAGCCGATCGCTGTAACGAATCTGACCATTTTCGTCGATCCACTTGTACAGTGCGCCTGTACCCGCCTGTTTGGAGAATGCAAACAGGGTCAAAGCCAACAGCAAAACTGGCAATAATGTTAGACGGGGTTCTGTGTGGTTGCTCACGGCGCGCACGATGTTATTTGATTCCTGACCACTTTGAGTCATTCAGATCGTAACACGCATAATAGTTTATTTATCGTGTTTTGCCATTAATTTGAGATCTATGGTTGCCCCATCAAACTTGCCACCGAGGTATGCAATGCCTGCAAGTAATCCCTCTCCCCGGGCGAGGTTACCAGCACTGCAACACCAATATTCTGCGGCTTCCAATCGGGCTCTATAGCGATACGGTGCTGGTTATTTTGCTGTAAGTTCTGCGCCTTGCTCATGTAGCGCACCACTTGCTGATGATTCAGCGTTTCACCCGAATTTTCGCCACGTTTTACATCGCTCGACAGGTTGTTTTCATAGACCAGGTAACGGTGATGAATTTGGCCGACGGTTTTTCGGTCCCCTGGGGAGTGAAGTTCAAGCAAAAGGCCAGTCTCATCCCTGGAAACGGTAAGTTTAAGGTCAAGTGGCGCTTGCCGCTGGTTCGCCTGCTGGATTTTGTCGAGAATATTGTTGGTGCCGCGAGCCTCCATACCGTTGACAAAAAACTCGGGGGTATAGATTGTGCGTTGCAGGTTATTAGCGCCCAGATGGCGTTGACGGCGGGTATAATCTGCGCTGGAAAAGCGATCCTTCCAGCCCAGGTAATCCCAGTAATCGACATGAAACGCTAGTGCGAGCACGTTGACCTCGTCCCTGGGCGTCTCGATCAGGTGCGATAACCAGCGATCGGCGGATGGACAGCTGCTGCATCCCTCTGAGGTGTAGAGTTCGACGACGGCAGTTTGCCTGTCACCGCTGCTGACTTCAATAGGCTCGCCAGCGTAAGCAGAAAGTGAGATCAGGCTGGTGAGCATTAAGACTCGAAGCATGGTGTCCCTGTTTTTGTATCGTAAGAACCTAGTAGACTGCATCGATCAGCCTGAGTTCAGTCGATTCCGTACTCGGCCCGGTAAGCTTCAATTGCTGCCTGATGTTTGCTATCCCCACTGGTTTGCAAATATTCGAGGATATGGTCGAGTTTTATGATCGAGATGACGCTCAATCCCTGTTGCTCCAGTTCCTGGATTGCCGAGAGTTCTCCCGAACCTTTTTCCTGCCGGTCAAGTGCAATCATGACGGCACAAACTTCGGCACCGAGGGTCTCAATTAACTCGATTGATTCGCGAATTGCGGTTCCGGCGGTGATGACATCGTCGATAATCATTACGCGACCCGTGATTTCGGCACCTACTGTATTTCCGCCTTCCCCGTGATCCTTGGCTTCCTTACGGTTAAACGCATAGGGGATGTCACGTTGATGTTGTTGGTACAATGCGCTCGCGGTAATCGCGGCCAGGGGTATGCCTTTGTAAGCCGGGCCGAACAGCAGATCGAAATCAGTTTTGCTGTGCTGAATCGCATCGGCATAGAATTCGGCGAGTGCCGCAAGATCGGCGCCACGATTAAAAACCCCGGCGTTGAAAAAGTAAGGACTGACGCGACCGGATTTGAGCGTGAATTCGCCAAAGCTGAGGGCGCCGCGCTGCAGGCAGTAGTCGACGAAACGGGATTGGTAAGCTTGCATGGGCGAATCGTTATTAGCCGGATATCTTAAGTCATGTATCATATCGCCAGAATTGAATATTGGTAGCAGTTTCAGATGCGCGTGATCTCAGTAAACACCAACGGTATTCGTGCGGCGGCGCGCAAGGGCTTTTTCGACTGGCTACCCCGTCAGCGTGCGGACTTCATTTGTGTGCAGGAAACCAAGGCGCAAACCGACCAACTGGATCAGCCGATGTTTCATCCCCGTAATTATTACTGTAGCTACTACGATGCATTGAAAAAAGGCTACTCCGGTACGGCGATTTACAGCAGAGAGCAGCCGTTGCAGGTGATTCGCGGTTATGGCGAATCCGAATTCGATAACGAGGGTCGTTACCTCGAATATCGCTACCGCAACCTGTCGGTCATTTCACTGTACGCGCCATCGGGCTCGTCAGGTGATCACCGCCAGGAATCCAAGTGGCGTTTTCTTGAAAGTTTTATGTTGCATCTGCAATCTCTGCGACGTAAACGCCGTGAATTCATTATCTGTGGTGACTGGAATATTGCGCATCAGAATATCGATTTGAGAAACTGGCGCTCTAACCAGAAAAACTCTGGATTTCTGCCCGAGGAGCGCGCCTGGCTGACCGATTTGTTTGAGCGCGTGGGTTATATTGACGCGTTTCGCGTTGTTGATAAACGCGACGAGCAATACACCTGGTGGTCAAACCGGGGACAGTCCTGGGACAAGAACGTCGGCTGGCGTATCGATTACCAGATTGTTACCCCGGGGTTGAAGGACAAGGTTCAAAAGGCGCGCATATTTCGCGATCAGCGATTTTCCGATCACGCGCCGTTAATTATGGACTATGACCTGGAGCTCGACGGCTAGTGCAGCCTGAAACAGACAGCTGGAGCGTCACGCTGAAAATGTTTTTCCACCGCCGAGTGGTGACGATGCTGTTTCTCGGGTTTTCTGCCGGGCTCCCTTACCTGCTTATCTTTGGTTCGTTGGGTATATGGCTAAGAGAGGCGGGATTTGAAAAATCGGTCGTTACTCTTTTCGCCCTGGCCGGATTGGGCTACTCGTTTAAATTTGTCTGGGCACCGCTGGTCGATCAACTGCCGCTACCGTGGTTAACCCGACTACTGGGCAGGCGCCGTGCCTGGATGTTATTGGCACAAATCGCGATTGCTTGTGCCATCCTGCTGATGGCTTCGATCGATCCACAGGCGGGTGGATCTAGTCTGACGATAATGGCGCTGGCAGCAGTGATGCTGGGATTTTCATCGGCGACACAGGACATTGTCATCGATGCATACCGCATCGAGTCAGCTGAAATCGAGTTACAGGCGATGATGTCTGCGACTTACATCGCCGGCTACCGCATCGGTTGGTTGATAGCCGGCGCGGGCTCGCTCTATCTGGCTGACTGGTTTGGTACTAGCGTGGGTGCCTATAACTACGAGGCCTGGAAATGGGCCTACTGTCTGATGGCAGTTGCAATGCTGGTTGGTGTCGTTACGACCCTGGTGATCAAAGAGCCAGAAAATCCGAACTATACAAAATACCTCGAAAGTAATCAGGACTACCTGAGGTTTGTCCTGCTATTCGCTTTTGCGGTTGGCGGATTGATCGGAACATACAACCTCTCAGGTGAGATAGCAGCTGTATCGAAGGCTCAGCTAACCGATCTTGTCGCCAATCGCTATTTGTCCTCATTTGTCGTTGAGTCGGTGCGACTATCAATGGCGTTGCTGGTTGCCTGGTTAATGTCTTATTTGTTGGTTAAAGCCGGGTTGGTGCGCTATTCCTTGGTCGAAAATACCTATCTGAAGCCGATACGTGATTTTTTCAGCCGCTACGGCTGGTCGCTGGCCTGGATATTGCTCGCACTGATCGGGCTTTACCGTATTTCCGATATTGTACTGGGGGTAGTTGCGAACCTGTTTTACCAGGACATGGGTTTCAGTAAATCTGAGATCGCGAGCGTCGCCAAAACGTTCGGTTTGTTGATGACCATCGCCGGTGGTTTTATCGGTGGTTTGCTCGCACTTCGCTTCGGGGTCATGCGTATATTACTATTGGGTGCGGTACTCTCTGCGGCGACCAATTTATTGTTCATGCTACTCGCCAGCGTCGGCTACGATATAGTTTGGCTCTACTTAGTGATATCGGCCGACAACCTGTCGGCAGGCATTGCGAGTGCCGCGTTCGTCGCCTTCCTGTCGAGCCTGACCAATGTCTCCTTCACCGCGATGCAGTACGCTATCTTTAGCTCGTTGATGACCCTGATTCCAAAGGTGTTGGGCGGTTACTCGGGATCGATGGTCGATGCGATCGGTTACCCCAGCTTCTTCCTGGTCACTGCAATTCTTGGCATTCCGGTATTGTTGCTGATTCTGATAGCGGCACGGCGTTTCGAAATCCGCGATCGTCCCACCTAGTTTATTGTATGATGCGTGTACCGTTTAGTTTCGTTTAAAAAGCCATGAGTAACTCCGAAAAACTGTTTGAACAGGCTGTAAAAGTAATCCCAGGTGGGGTTAATTCACCGGTGCGCGCATTTGCCGCGGTTGGTGGTACACCACCTTTTATCGATCGTGCCGAGGGCGCCTACCTGGTTGACGTCGATGGCAAACGTTATATCGACTATGTTGGCTCCTGGGGACCGATGATATGCGGTCATGCGCATCCCGAAATCATCGCTACCGTTACCGAGACCGTACAGAAAGGCTTGAGTTTCGGTGCGCCATCTCCGCTCGAGGTACAGCTGGCGCAGCGCATCTGTGACTTGATGCCAAGTATTGACCTGGTGCGTATGACCTGTTCGGGTACGGAAGCAACCATGAGTGCGATCCGTCTGGCGCGCGGATTCACCGGGCGTGACAAGATCATCAAGTTCGAGGGCTGTTACCACGGGCATGCGGATTCCTTGCTGATCAAGGCGGGTTCGGGTGCCTTGACGCTGGGGGTGCCGAGTTCACCCGGAGTCCCCTCGGTGCTTGCCGATCATACCGTCACGCTCGAATACAACAATAGTGACCAGGTTAAACAGGTGTTTGCCGAGATCGGTGCTAAAATTGCATGCGTGATTGTTGAGCCCGTTGCCGGCAATATGAACTGTGTGCCGCCGGCAGCCGGCTTTTTACAGACTCTGCGGGAATGTTGCGATGACTCATCGAGCATTCTGATCTTCGATGAAGTCATGACCGGGTTCCGGGTTGGACTCGGGGGTGCCCAGGAACGCTATGATATCGTTCCTGATTTGACCACGCTTGGTAAAGTCATCGGCGCCGGGATGCCGGTCGGTGCTTTTGGTGGCAAGCAAGAAATTATGAATCATATTGCGCCGTTGGGGCCTGTTTACCAGGCGGGCACTCTGTCAGGCAATCCGGTAGCGATGGCGGCCGGGTTAAAAAATCTCGAAATCATATCCCGTCCCGGATTTTTCGAAGATCTGACGCAACGAACCGGGCAACTTGTGAGCGGCATTTTGGGCGCGGCCGAAGCCAACGGTATCGCCATGCGCGCCAATCAGGTAGGCGCAATGTTCGGCCTGTTTTTTACCGATCAGCCGGAAGTGATGCGATTTAGCCAGGTGAGCGCTTGCGATACTGAATTGTTCAAAAAATTCTTCCATGGCATGTTGGCGCGCGGTATTTACCTGGCGCCGTCTGCTTACGAAGCGGGATTCGTCAGTGCGATGCACGGCGCCGCGGAAATCGAGCAAACCATCGAGGCTGCCGCCGCCACCTTTGCCGAGCTCTAAACAGGAAGACGATTCTTAGAGCCCGAGCATGCCTTTTTTCAGCTTCTTATCGGCAGGATAATTACCGAGCCAGATTTCAAGTAAAGCGTTCTTGAAATCTTCACCCGGGATCAAGCCCAGTTGCTGCTGGTTCTTGCTGATCCGGGTTCCCTGTGCAGGTAAATAATCGAAAATGTACTGATCTTTTTTGACGGCATTGGTATCAAAGTAACCGTAGAATTCATCAATACGTGACTGAAGCTGTTTTAAGGTTTCTGAGCTTTGATTTTTCTCGAAACCCTCACGCCAGCCTTTGAGTAATTTCTCTCGAGAGACTTCCTTGTAGACGAAATCAAGTTGCACCCGCCAGTGCCCCGGTTTTGACAGAATTTCAGCGACATTGCCAGACTTGCTCGGCAGGTAAAGTGAGCCCACGTAAACATCTACCCATAATTTTTCACGCAAGCCCACGCCGTTAAGGACAAGGGACTGGCCATCGGCAGTTTTGATTTCGTCAGCGACGAAAACACCGGAGAGTTCGGCCGCCGGGGCTAGTGCGCAAAACAAGCAAAGCCAGGTTGCAAATACGAATCTTTTCATAGCAGCTGTCTCCTTCAGACCGAGCAGAAGGAGTCTATGCCCGCTTACGGCGAATTGGAACCCCGGACTTAAAGCTAGGTAGATTCAGGTTTGATGTATTGAATCACACCGAGTCGAATCAGCTCGGCATGCAGAATCAGCGCGCGGTCATTGCTGTCGGGGATTTCGAGCAGGCGCTGTTTCAGCGCTGTCTCCAGCGGTAGCAGGTAAATCAGCTGGTAAAGAATTGCACAAAATCCCTGGTTGTCATCACGAATACGACCCTCGTGGGCACTCACATGGTCGAGAAGCTCGAGCATATAGGCAAACTGTTCAGGCATTTCAAGGGTACTGTCTTCATCCAGGGTCTTGGTGTCTGCAAACGTCAGGCCGTCGTGTTGGGTATGGGTTGATAATATTTCAAAACGCTCGATACCCAGGGCGGTGATCCCTAGCAGGCCATCAGCCCGATTCTCCCAGTCATTGATGACAGCGATGGTCCCGATCGAATAGATATCAGTATCGATTGCGGTTTCGTCTCCCTTGTGAATCAATACCACGCCAAACGGACTGTTCTCGCGCATGCAGGTAGCGATCATGTCGAGGTAGCGAGTTTCGAAAACTTTAAGTTCCAGCGTATTGCCGGGCAGCAAAACGGTTTTCAGCGGCAACAGTGGAATTTCAGCCATGGTTGGTCATTGCTTCAACGCCTGTTCATTCCCCCCAGCGCGGGGACAGGTCATTATCAATACCAAGCTGGTCGAGGATGCGTCCGACTATAAAATCAACCAGCTCGGCAACAGAATTAACACCGTGGTAAAACCCGGGATTGGGCGGCAGTATGACGACCCCGAGGCGTGACAGTTTGAGCATGTTCTCGAGATGAATACTGGAAAAAGGCGTTTCACGCGGTACCAGGATCAAGGTTCGACGTTCCTTGATGGCCACATCGGCAGCGCGATGAATCAGGTTTTCGCTGCTGCCAACGGCGATTGATGCGAGGCTACCCATACTGCATGGGCATACCACCATTGCATCGGCGACCGAGGAACCGCTTGCCGGTGGCGCGGTCCACTGATCCCTGGAATAAACACTTATCAGTGCCGGATCGGTGTTGAAATAGTCAGCGAGCTTTTGCTGCATTTTCTGAGGCGACCCGGATAATTTCAACTCAGTTTCCATACCCAGTACGATCTGGCCAGGCTGTGAGGTAATAAACTGAACCTGTATGTTTTTTTGCAGACAGCATTCAAACAGGCGCAGTGTGTATTCGGCGCCGGAGGCTCCAGTCATCGCCAGAGTAATTATTTCAGGGGTCATGGATCGGTAATGGTTTTTTCTGCTTCAACCAGTTTGTCGGTGGCCTGGGAAAGTCGCGCAATCAGATTTTCGAGGAAGATGCGATAATAGCGCAGCTGGGTCTCAGTAGAGGCCCGTTCCATTAACGACGTGCTCACTCTCATGAGTGAAACTTCGGTGCGCGCCATGATTGTAGCGTTGCGAGGCTGACGCGTCAGAAAAGCGATTTCACCAAAACAGTCACCCTGTTTCATCATACCAACGACTTTTTGATTCTTGACGACTTCAACGCCACCCTTGGTAATAATGTAAAACGCCGTTTCCTGTTCTCCCTCGGTCACAATGACTTCGCCCTTCTTGAACTCGGTCCATTCGCTGGCATTAACAACCTCGGTAATTTGATCGTCACTGAAATCCTTGAAGAAAGCGAGATAGCGCAGCGCCTTCCATTTCTCCTGCATGTCGATACGCTCACCAACCCCGCGCAACCGGCCAAATGCATTGCTCAGGTCCGTCGCCAGCAAATAGGCTGATTCATATCGGTCATAGATAATCTTTTGCATCGATTTCTCGACAATATCGGCGATGTGCTGCGGCACCTCGGGATTGAGCTCCATGATCGGATCGGGATCCAGGTTACTGATTTTGTATATCAGGGATTCCAGGCTGCCTGCCTTGTAGGGTGCCTTTTTCGCCAGCAATGCGTACATCACCGCACCGAGCGAGTAAATATCTGATTGTGCCACCAGGCGTTTTTCTTCGGATAATTGTTCGGGCGGCATATACATCGGTGAACCCTGCACCTCGGTATCGTGGCCCTCAAAACCGACATCGACATGAGCGATGCTGAAATCCATGATTTTCACTTCACCATCATTACTCAGCATGATGTTGCCCGGTTTGAGATCGCGATGGATGATGCTTTCACGATGCACGTAGTCGAGACCCTTGGCGCATTGATAGATGACATCGACAACCTGGTTCGGGGTGAGCACTCTATTCCCGGCGACGTATTCCTGTAGCGTCACGCCGTCGACGAATTCCATGACGATGTAATTGAGATCTTCTTCCTGCCCGGCATCGTAAACGCTTACCACCGAGGGATGATGCATACGCCCCGCGCTATAGACCTCGGCAAAAAAACCTTCGCGCAACTTTTGCTTGGTCGCGGTATCCATATCTGCTGCAGAATGCGCGACCTTGATCGCGACGGTGCGCTGAACGAAAGGATCAAAAGCCTCGTAAACAACGCCCATAGAACCACGTCCGATGCGGCGTTTGATTTCATACTTGGCGATCTTTGTCGGTCTTTGTGATTTTTCGGACATACCCGATTTCTAGTTTTGCAGCGCTTGAATAAGACGTTGATGAATATTATCAAAACCGCCATTGCTCATGATAACGATTTGATCTCCCTGCTCACAATTGTGCAGCAGGTAGTCGATAATCTGTTGTGTATCGGTTTTGACTTCTACTATTGTAGATGCAGATTCTGCAATTTTCGCGATATCCCAATTTAAATCAGGGTTTTCGCATAGCAAAATCAGGTCAGCGGCGGCGAATGATCGACCAAGTTCGTCCCCATGTGCGCCCATTTTCATCGTATTGGAACGTATATCCAGCACCCCGATCAGGCGGCCGGCAGTGTTTCCTTTCAGTGCCTCCAGGGTTAACGCTATCGCGGTCGGGTGATGTGCAAAGTCATCGATGATTCTGACGCCGTTAATTTCCGCGATCACTTCCTGGCGGCGTTTGACCCCGGCAAACCTGCGCATGGCGTCGAGCGACACTTCGATGGCTACCCCGGCATGACGAGCGGCGATAATTGCTGCGCTTGCGTTTGATGCGTTGAATTGCCCCTGTTGGGATAATTCCAGCGCATGGTCCTTTGCGCCCTGATGCAGTGTGTTTTTCTTATCGAGGAAAAAATCAGCATTCGGATCGACGGTAGAGAAACTCGATTGCTGGCTCCAACAACCCATCGCCATGACGTCTCGTAACGCTTCATCATCGTGATTGACGATAACCAAAGCGCTCTCGGGCAGGGTTCGCACCAGGTGGTGAAACTGTCGCTTGATTGCAGCCAGATCTTCAAAGATATCGGCATGGTCGAATTCGAGGTTGTTCAAAATCAGCGTGCGTGGGTGGTAGTGAATGAACTTGGAGCGTTTATCGAACAGCGCCGAGTCGTATTCATCAGCCTCGATCACGAAGAATGGGTCGGCACCGAGTTTTGCCGATTGCGAAAAGTTCTGGCAGATACCGCCGATCAGGTAGCCAGGGTCGAGCCCGGCATCGTCGAGTATCCAGGCGAGCATACTACTGGCCGTGGTCTTGCCATGCGTCCCGGCGACCGCCAGTACCCAGCGCTTTTGCAGCACCGCTTCATAAAGCCATTGAGGACCCGATGTATAGCGCAATCCACGCTCGAGTATGGCTTCGAACTGCGGATTGCCGCGCGTGATGGCGTTGCCAACGATAAATACGTCACAGTCATCAGGTAACGCGTCGGCACCGTAGCCATGATGTAGCTCGATCCCGGCTTGCTCCAGCTGGGTGCTCATCGGGGGGTAAACGTTCGCATCGGAACCTGCTACTTCACAGCCAAGCTCACGCGCTATTTGAGCTATGCCGGCCATGAAGGTGCCGCAAATTCCAAGAATATAAATCTTCACCAGGCGAACCAGATCACTACGAATTGATAAAGCACGA
>Ga0255052_10003228_pt1 | contig 11429 bp, 10 predicted proteins | sample JV7_2_21_MG_FD_188632 | JGI IMG/M metagenome (GOLD analysis project Ga0255052, IMG submission 188632) | Seawater microbial communities from Jervis Inlet, British Columbia, Canada - JV7_2_21 | ecosystem: Environmental > Aquatic > Marine > Inlet | place: Canada: British Columbia | collected...
AAACCTTTGCGCCGCTGTGCCGGTGTTAGCGCAAGTTCGACCTGGTAGACGGTTTGCCCCAGCCTTATCTCGATCGTGCCAGGCGAGTCGAAAGCATAAGCAATTGAACTAATAATTAAAAAAATTACGGCTGCGAGCACCCGGCTTTTCAATTTTGTGCTAAAACAATACCAAAGTGACATATTTACAAATTCTACTGGATTTTCATCCAGTTTGAGAGATATGTCTCATAGTAATCTGATTTTGTTGCATAAACTCGATTCACGATCAAATTACATTTATAACCAAGGCTCATTGAATAAGATTTAAAAAAGCGACATAAGTTATTGATATTGCTACTATGCGCTGTCTTCTCTGAGTCAATATGGGGTGAAAGAATTGATTTCGAGTACCGATAACAAGACCGATATTCCAAAGGACTCAAATATAGAACCTTATGAAAATGCTCGTCGATTAAGCATTCTCAGACGGCAACGCAAAGTACTCATCGTCGACGATGAATCTACCGGTCGGACCATCCTCGCAAAAATAATTCAGCAAGCCGAAGAAGAGGTCAGCATTGCATCCTTTGACAATCCACTTGAAGCATTACACTGGTTAGACCACAACCATCCAGATTTAATCATCACCGACTACCGCATGCCCGATATCAATGGTGTCGAATTAATCAGGCAAATTAGAGCCAAGTCGGCCTGTCAGGATATTCCGATCATGATGATTACCGTAGTCAGCGAAAAATCGGTCCGATACGATGCACTGGAAGCCGGTGCGACCGCTTTCCTGACCCGCCCAATCGATCAGATTGAGTGCCGCACCAGCTGTCGCAATCTGCTCAAACTGCATGAACAGCAATCGATCATCCAGGACAGAGCCGACTGGCTCGCTCGCCAGGTTGAAGTCGCAACCCAGCAAATCGTTTCTCGCGAGCATGAAACCTTATTACGACTCGCGAAGGCTGGCGAATATCGAGACGAGGTCACCGGTAATCATGTCGTCCGCATGGCAAGGTATTCACGAGAAATCGCCGAAGCCCTCGGCCTTAGCGAAAAAGAATGTGATGAAATCGAATATGCCGCGCCTATGCACGATATCGGCAAGATTGGAATACAGGACAATATCCTGCTAAAACCGGGAAAATTTGAGCCAAACGAGTGGATGACGATGCAACAGCATACGATAATTGGCCACGCCATTTTGTCTCATAGTCAATCGCGCTATATCCAGACTGGTTCGATCATTGCGCTCAACCATCACGAGCGGTTTGACGGCAGCGGTTATCCAAACGGGGTATCCGGTAAAGATATCCCCCTGGTGGCACGCATCGTCACGGTAGCTGATGTCTATGATGCACTGGTTTCAGCCAGACCCTACAAACGTGCCTGGGAAGCCAAGGATGCCCAGGACTATCTGCACAAGCACGCGGGCACTCAATTCGATCCAATTTGTGTTGAAGCCTTTTTTGAACGTCTCGACAATATAACCAGAATTCATAAAACATTCAGTGACGGCTAAGTGCCTTCACCCAAAAGTAAAGAATGGAATTAACTGAGACGAAATTTAGTTTGCTTAAAAAGCTCAACCAAAGGCTGAAGGGAACCGGCGACTCGGAACCTGAGCAGGCAAAACTGCGACTATTGATCGTAGCAATCCTGATCACGTATTTCTGTGTGCCCTGGGGAGCAAACGAGCGTTTTATCGATATTTTCGATTCAACGCCCAATATCATAATCATGGTCGCATCCAGCATCGCCCTGCTGATCTTCGCTGCCATCGTCAAAAATCCACGCCCTTCCCCCATTAGACGGGTATGCGGCATTTTGTTAGACATGATCTCTTTGTCTATCTTGATGTACCTGACTGGCGGTGATCATGTTCCTCTATTTGTTTTTTACTTATGGGTTACGCTTGGTAACGGCTTTAGATATGGCACCAGGTACCTGTACATATCTTTTGGCGTCAGCCTGGTCGGGTTTACGCTCGTCACCCTGGGCAGTGAATACTGGCAGGAGCATCGTTCTTTTGCTTTCAGCTTATTATTAATACTGCTGGTGCTGCCACTGTATGCGGCTTTTTTACTGGAAAAATTGCATGCCGCCATTGCCGCCGCCAAGCAGGCGAACGAAGCAAAAAGTCGATTTCTGGCAAACATGTCACATGAGCTGAGAACGCCGCTCAATGGTGTAATTGGTATGGGTGACCTGCTTCGTGAAACCCGGCTAAGTCACGAACAGCGTGAGTTGGTAGGCACTCTGCACAGCTCGGCCTACTCGTTGCTCGATTTGATCGAGAACGTACTTGATATTGCCAAAATCGAATCTGGCAAGATCAATATCGAGAACAAAGCTCTCGACTTATATGCGGTTGTAAACGCGGTTATTTACATGCTTTCTCCCACGGGGGAAGCCAAGAATCTGCTGATCTCATGTAGCATCGATCCGGGCACGCCATTTTCATTAAAAGGTGACCATCAACATCTGCGTCAGGTATTGATTAATCTCTTAAATAATGCGATCAAGTTCACCGATGAGGGTTCGGTAAATTTGCGCGTATTTAGAATCGGAGGAAGCGACAGCAATCCGCGGATTCGTTTCGAAGTAAAAGACACTGGGGTTGGCATTCCTGCGGAATCCCTGGATACAATCTTTGACGACTTCACCCAGGCCGAACAAAGCTCAATCAGGAGTTATGGGGGTACGGGACTTGGGACTGCCATTTCCAAGGAGCTTGTAGGATTGATGGGCGGCGAAATCGGTGTAGAAAGCGAACACTACAAAGGCTCAAAATTCTGGTTCGAACTGCCGTTTGAAGCTTTACCACACAACGATCGTATTATTTCTTCGAATCATATTCTGTTGCTGGCGGCTGAAGATACGGCCGCTGTCATAAGGCCTTCGTTAAAAGGCTGGAGCATCGATTTCGACTGGGTTCGATCCTCGGCACGAGCTCTTTCAATTTTACTGCAGGCTGCTGAACAAGGTAATAATTACCACTCGGTTATTGTAGATCAGGATAGCTTGAATGATATCAATGCCGAGCAGTTTGCGCAGATGGTACGGTCCGAGAAATTACTGGAAAGCGTCGCGCTAATACTGGTGAACTCGTCCGATACGATGATCAACATTAACGCCGTTAATCAATACTACATATCGACAATTCTCGAACCCGAAGATAAAAGAAGCCTCTTTAATGCGATACATGCTGCGCAAAGTGCCCAAGTCACTGATGAAAATGTTGTCACGCTTGCCGAGCACTATAGCCGGCAAGCCGGTTCCAAGGCGCTCAATATCCTGGTCGCCGAGGACAATAGCGTCAATCAGCAGGTAATCCAGGGGATCCTCAGGCATGCTGGCCACAATGTTCGATTGGTAGCAAGAGGCGATGAGGTACTCGATATCCTTCAAACCGACGCGAGTTCGGTTGATATGCTCATACTCGATATGAACATGCCGGAAATGAATGGCCTGGAAGTCGTAAAAACCATCAGGTTTATGGATACGCGCCGTAATTTACCGGTCATTATGCTAACCGCTGATGCAACGCCCGAAGCCAAGCGAGCGAGTACGGATGCCGGTACAAATGCCTTTTTGACAAAACCTGTCAATGCGCGTGCATTGCTTGACCGAATAGCATCTTTGTCACGGGATATAGAGAAGGAAGATACTGTCTCTGCAAGCAATACCACATATATCGCAAGTCACCTCGACAGACGGCGTTCCGCACAAGAAATTAGGGGTTCACAGTGGTACGACGAATCGGCTATTCGAGAGTTGTCTGCACTTGGAGATTATGATTTTTTGTTTAACCTGATAAGGAACTTTCAAAGAGACGGCATACAGCATGTGGCGCGTATCAACGAAGCCGCAGAAACAGACTACCCAGAATTTCGTGAGGCCTTACATGCACTTAAGGGATCGTCTATCGAGCTAGGTGCGAGAACGCTCTCAGATATATGCCAGCAGGCAGAAGCTTTGAAACCTTATGACATCGGCAGTGATACTAGCAAGAAAATGGCTGAGGAAGTCCAGAAAGTGTTTCTTAAAACCTCCGCAGCACTAAGCAATGCTTTAAAACAGGATATTGCACAACCTTGAGGAGAGAATTCCGGGTCTGCAATCTCCTTTAGGAATACCGCGGTGTTACACTCTCTGTTCCTGCATCTTTATCAAGCGCCCCATGACTTTCAAGTCCTTCTCGGTTAGCTTGAAAGCCGAATCGGTCCAGATCTTGGCGATATCGATTAACTCATCGTAACTAATCTGGTTACAGATATCGCGCACTTTTCTGATCGCGCCGTAGCTATTTGAATACCGGTTGGCAGCCTTGATATATCGATAGACTTCTATCTCACCCTCGCCTTTTTCGGCCAGGATATCGATGACACCCATATCGAAAAGCTCTTCGGAGGTGTACAGCTTTCCACTCAATATAATTTGCTCAGCCTTCGAGGCACCCACCCGACGTGATAGCAGAGAATAGGCTCCCATACCCGGAAACAGGTTGAAAAGAACCTCCGGCAGGCCCATCTTGACGCCTTTTTCTGCAATCACCACGTTGCTTGCAAGCGCTGACTCGAAGCCCCCTCCCATAGCGTCGCCCTGTACCAGTGCGATGGTGGTGAGGTCACAATCAAGGTGATTGATGTTCTCATGCAAAATATCGACGCAGCGAATTGCGTAGTTAAATAAACCATCACGATTATCAGTTTCGATATAGTTTCTGAACAGGTTCAAATCGCCACCCAGATTAAAGATTCCATCTGTATCTGATCCGAGCACTATGTAGTCATATTTCTCACCCTGGCTGATCCGCATTTCTTCTTTCACCCCACGGATATATTCGTGGAACTCGGAAAGAATCTGGTTGGTGAAACAGGGGCGAGGTTCGGACTTCATTAAACACCAGGATAACTTGTACCTGGGGTCGTAATGTGTCTTTAGTTGCCTGGCCTTATCATTTTCTACCCTGGAGTGGGCGGAATGGTCCAATATTGCTACATTGCTCATAAGTCTCTCTCCGGTTTTCGATGTCCTGGTACCCAAAAATTGCATTCGGGAATAGCTTTGATTTTATATATGCTGATAATGAAATTTCTTTAATTTCAGCATCTTATCTACTTTATTTAATCAGTGGGTTATGAGTGCTAATTTACCGAAACCGGTAATGATTGCAAGCGAACTGTGACGCTTTTCACAGTGATTTGATGAGAAAGCACTTTAAGTTTAATCCTTAAAATACTGTAAGCTAGACATTTAATTGGCTTAAAACTAACAAAAATAAATAGTTCACTTTTTCAAAGTGAACGTTTAAATCACGTTAAATAGGCATCGAAAGTGGTTGATTACGCGAAGGAAAAGTGTCGAGATTCTGACGCAACAGTAGAACTGATTAATCAAGAACCTGATTAATCAGTCGGCTTCTTCGATCCAGGCCATTTGAATCGCTTCCAGGATCTTTTCATTCGATCGATTAGGGTCATCGTCGAAATCATCGAGCGCACATACCCAGGTATGAAGATCGGTAAAACGGATATATTGTGGATCAACATCGGTGTGTGTTTCGGATAGTTCAATCGCTATGTCCAGCGTATCTGTCCACTTAAGGCTCATGGTCTACTCCTAGTGATTTTCGGATACCATGTTAATGGTGTATTTTGGTATCTCTATTGTCAAAGCTTCGTCACCAACGATTGCCTGGCAGCTTAAGCGTGAATCCATATCCAGTCCCCAGGCTTTGTCGAGATAGTCATCTTCGTCTTCGGTAGACTCTTCCAGTGAATCAAAGCCCTGGCGCACGTAGACGTGACAGGTTGTACAGGCACAGGATTTTTCGCAGGCATGCTCGATCTCGATACCATTGCGCAGCATCGCATCACATAAGCTGATACCTGGCTCAACTTCAATTTCCGCGCCCTGCGGGCAAATTTCCTCATGTGGCAATATGGTGAGCCTTGTCATCAAACATCAACCTCGTCAATTTTTTTCCCGGTAAGCGCCTGTTTTACGCTCGCATTCATACGCCTGGCAACATAGAACTCGCTGGCCTCCTCTATCGCCTTAATGAGTCGCTTCAGTTCATCAGCAGATGCGGTTTCGATAACCGCTTCAAGCGCGTCCCGAGGCTCCTGTATTTGTGCTATTTCAGATTCGCTCAGAAGGGTCTCTCCGTCCTGTGCCAACGCGGCATCGATAGCCTCGATCACCCTGCTGGCTTCAACCTGCTGCTCTTTCAGCATGCGCAGTATGATATCTTCACGTGCATGATCCATCGAGGCCCGCAACATCGATTCAATCTCCGTATCAGTCAAACCGTAGGAAGGCTTAACCACAATGTCTGCAGCAACACCGCTGGTGAGTTCCTCCGCGCTAACTGACATCAAACCATCGGCATCCACCTGGTAAGTCACCCGTATCCGCGCCGCACCGGCCGTCATCGGCGGAAATCCACGCAACTCAAATCGGGCCAGGGATCGACAATCAGATACCAGTTCCCGTTCTCCCTGGACTACATGGATCGACATTGCAGTTTGACCATCTTTAAAGGTTGTAAATTCCTGCGCACGCGCGACCGGGATAGCAGTATTACGGTTGATAATTTTTTCGCTCAAACCACCCATGGTTTCAATTCCCAGCGATAAAGGCAACACATCGAGCAACAGCATGTCGTTGTCGAGCTTGTTGCCAGCAAGAATATTCGCCTGGATTGCAGCACCCACCGCAACTACCTTGTCGGGATCTAGCTCGCACATGGGATTACGCTCGAAATATTCACCTACCATTGACAACACCAGGGGCACACGGGTTGAACCGCCAACCATGATGACTTCATCAATTTCGTCTTTACCGACACCGGCGTCTCGTAGCGCACGCCGACAGGCCAACAGAGTTTTTTTAACCAGTGGCTGAATCAATTCCTCGAATTCGTAGCGGTGAATCTCATGGCCCCATTGTTGCTCGTGATCGATCGTGATTACAGCTACGTCGTGGATTGTCAGTTGTTCCTTGGCGGTGCGGGCGGCAATCAGTATCTTGCGCGCCAGGATAGCGTCGATATCGCTGAATCCAGCTGTTGCAATTATCCACTCTCCGAGCACGTGGTCCATATCGTCACCACCCAGCGATGAATCACCGCCGGTTGCGAGCACTTCGAACACGCCCTTGTTCAGCCGCAGCACCGAAATGTCGAAGGTGCCACCACCGAGATCGTAAACTGCTATCAGATGGTCAGCACTTTGCTCCAGGCCGTAGGCAACTGCGGCCGCGGTGGGCTCGTTTAAAAGACGAAATAGATTCAGACCGGCCAATGTCGCCGCATCACGGGTAGCCTGACGCTGTGCATCGTCAAAATAAGCGGGTACCGTAATGACAACCCCATCAAGATCTCCACCGATACTTTGACCAGCACGTTGTGCCAATACCCTGAGGATTTCACTGGAGATTTCCACGGCACTCAAATCACCGCCCCTGGTGCGGATTCTGGGGACGTTACTGCCTTCGCTTGCAACAAATTGGTAAGGCATGACTTTGCCAAGCTGAATCACGTCTTCCAGGCCTCGGCCCATCAGTCGTTTTACCGAGGCGACAGTGTTCAGCGGATCGCTGCTTTGCAGCGCCTGCGCCTGGTACCCGATCAGGGCACAGGCGCTTTCGAAATGAACTATCGATGGCAGCAGACAGCGTCCCTGCTCATCGGGCAAGCAAACAGCTTCTCCACTACGCACAGTGGCCACCAGCGAATTGGTAGTACCGAGGTCGATACCTGCTGAGTAGCGATGCTGGTGCGGGACAGATGATTCACCCGGTTCGGATATCTGTAACAAGGCCATCAGAAATCCTCAAGTTCGAATTGGAGTTCGGATAGCTGCTGCTGGATACGCTGGATAAACTGCATTTTTCGACTGCTCAGCAAAGCCGCATCGAGATCTCGGGCTTCGAAATGAGTAACAAATTCGGCTGCCAGCTGATCTGCTCTTTGCGCCAGCCTGGTCTCGATCTGCTCGCATTTTCGCAAGGGATCATCGCTATGTCGACAGGACTCGACTTCTTCTCGCAATTCGATCTGCTCCATCAAAAACTCGGTATCCGAAGTTGTGCTCGAATCGTCAGGGGTAGTGGCGCCGTTGATTTCAAGTAAATATCGTGAACGTTTGACCGGGTCCTGCAGCGTTTCATAGGCCTGGTTCACCCATGATGCTACCTGCGTTGACAATCGTTTATCTCGATCGTCAGCGCTGATGTAACGATCAGGATGATAGGTAGCCTGCAAGCGCTGCTGCGCCGCCTGTAAACGCCGGCTATCGAGTTCGAACACAGGGTCCAGGCCGAATAGCTCGAAGTAGTTCTGGCTAAAATCAGGGGACTGCATAGAACCGGCGGTTTGAATTAAACGGTAAAGCTCTCACCACAACCACAGGCATCCTTGGCGTTAGGATTTTTGAACTGGAATCCTTCATTAAGGCCAACCTTGGCAAAATCGACCTCGGTGCCATCAAGAAAAATAAGACTCTTTTTATCAACAACGACCTTGACCCCCTTGGTTTCGAATACCTCGTCGCCTTCCTGAAGTTCATCGACAAACTCAATGACATAAGCTAGCCCGGAGCATCCCGTGGTTTTCACACCGAGTCGCAGGCCTATGCCCTTGCCCCGGTTGTCCATAAAATGCTGCACTCTTGATGCGGCTATATCGCTAAGATGAATCGCCATTAAACTCTCTCTATCCGGCTGCCTGGCGCATAACGGCTGGCAGCTTATTTACCAATTCCAGAAGTTTCGCCAAAAAAGCCTCGACATCCTGCAGGCTGTTTTCCATGCCAAAACTGACCCTGATCGCATTCAAAGCGAGGCTGTCTTCAACCCCCATGGCACTGAGGACATGGCTCGGCTCGGTGACGGCACTGTGGCAGGCAGATCCACTGGACAATGCAAACCCCGCGCGATCCAGTTCCATCAACAGGGTCTCGCCATGATAGTAAGGTAGCGCAAAATAAGTTGTATTCGGTAAGCGTGGCGCCTTTTGTCCGATTACCACGCTACCCGGCATAGTTGCGAGCCTGGATTCAAACACATCCCTCAACTGCTCAAGATGGTGTTTCTTATGCTCCATTTCAAGACCCGCTATCTGGGCTGCCTTGCCAAGACCGACGATTCCTGCGACATTTTCGGTACCACCGCGGCGCCTGTTTTCCTGGTAGCCGCCACTGATCAAAACATTCTTTGGTTTTCGGTTTACCACCAGCGCACCAACACCTTGAGGCCCGCGTAATTTGTGTGCCGAAAAGCTGATTGCATCAATGCCAAGTTGTGACATGTCGACAGGAATCTTACCGACAGCCTGGGTGGCGTCGCTATGCACCAGGCAGGAATCTCGATCGACCATAGAGGCAAGCGCCTCAACCGGCTGAATTACACCAGTTTCATTATTGGCATAAATAACCGACAGTAACTGGGGATCAATTTCAGAAAATACTTCCCGGGCTGCATCCAGGTCAATCTGGCCATCGTGATCAGACTTTAACCGGATAACGTTTTGACCGTCGGCCTGCAGTTGTCTCAGGGGTTCGAGAATGCTGGGGTGCTCGATTTCGCTACTGACGATGGCGCGTTCGCTGCTACGGTCGACATATCCTTTCAGCAACATATTATTTGCTTCGGTTCCACCAGAAGTAAATATGATGGCCTCACTTGAACAACCCAGTAAGTTTGCAACTTCTGCACGCGCTGACTCGATTGCTGAGCGTGCCATGCGACCATAACTATGCAAACTCGAAGGGTTTCCGGTAGGGTTCTGCAAGAATGGCATCATCGCATCGGCCACTTCCGGATGCATTGGTGATGTTGCATTATGGTCGAGATAAATAGCCATGGCGTTAAATCAAATTTTACCGCTGCTGCCGCAAATCGTGCGCACGAGACAGCGCCTGAACCTCGTTATTCTGCATCATGTCGGCAAGCGAGATCGTGGTCAGGTAATTTTCGATTTCTGCGCTCAGCTCTTCCCATAGCTGTTCGGTCAAACAAGGCTCGTAAGTCGGTGAGCTATTAGAAATATCCTTGTCCGCAACCTGCATTTCCTCGTCAACCGCATTGATAACATCGGCAATACAAACCTGGTCAGGTGAACCACCCAGGCTGTAACCGCCGCCGGGTCCTCGGGTACTGACGACCAGCTTATTGCGGCGCATCTTGGCAAATAATTGCTCCAGGTAGGAAAGTGAGATTCCCTGCCTGGTCGAAATATCGGCAAGCGAGACCGGGCCCTGCTCAGAGTGCATGACAAGATCGAGCAGTGAAGTCACCGCATACCGGCTTTTAGTGGATAGTCGCATCGTGAAATGAAGTTGGCGTAAAACAGGATTAGTATACAATCCTGACTAAAATGGTCAACTATTATCAAGGGGTAGTTTAACTATTACTTTAGTGCCATTCCCGGGTTCGCTTTCGATCACGATCTGTCCGCCATGGGATTCAACGATAAGCTTGCAAAGATATAATCCGAGGCCATAGCCACCGGTATCCCTTTGCCGGGAGCTATCAGGCCGGTAAAACGGCTCGGTCACCCTCGGAATATCCTCGGTCTTTATGCCAACGCCTCGATCCCGTACTTCGATATTAACGCTCTCCTGATCATGCGACAGGCTTATTTCAACCTCTCCCTGATCCTCGATGGAGTAGTGACAGGCGTTATCGATCAGGTTTTTGATCAACAGCTTCACGCGCAGCTGATCTACCTCGAGCTCGACCGGGGACAGCCTGGATCTAATGCGGTTTCGGCTGGGATGCGCCTTGATAACTTCCTCAACCAGGCCAAGCATCTCGCAACGGCTCAGCATCAGTGGCGCGTGACTGGTATTCAACTTCTCCGATTCGAGTATTGACGCAATCAGCGTTTCCATTTCACGGATATCGTCGATCAATTTTTGCTGGATTTCACTCTCCTCAAGCAGCTCCATGTTGACACGCATGCGCGTGATCGGCGAACGCAGTTCATGGCTGATAGTCAGCAACAAAGCCGATTTACTCTCCAGCATTGCCTTGATCTGTCCTGACATGCGGTTAATCCCCACTGCCAGCATCCCGAACTCACCCTTGCCGTCGGTCTCGATATCTTGCGTGAGATCGCCTTCGCCAATTTTTCGTACCTGTTCCGACATCGCTTCGATCGGTCTGAACAGGCGCCGTATTAGCAGGTACAGGAACAAAAGAATCGATCCGAGTAACAGAAATAGTACCCAGTGGCGACGTTCGGAGCCCCGGCGAAAACTGTTATCGACCGCAAACAGGTATTGGTAACCCTGTTTTTGAATCAAAAGGTACTGATCGCCTCGATGATGGCTGAGATAGACATTGTCGTAAGGATGCGGTGCCGGTTCAAACTCGTAGCCCGCGATCGCTTTTAGTTTGGGGCTCGAAGTCCAGTCGACACCACGGCCC
>Ga0255052_10003229_pt1 | contig 11427 bp, 8 predicted proteins | sample JV7_2_21_MG_FD_188632 | JGI IMG/M metagenome (GOLD analysis project Ga0255052, IMG submission 188632) | Seawater microbial communities from Jervis Inlet, British Columbia, Canada - JV7_2_21 | ecosystem: Environmental > Aquatic > Marine > Inlet | place: Canada: British Columbia | collected...
GTCACGGCATGGGTTGTCTGGTGACGTACGACGTATTGTGGGAGCTCTCCCATGATCCGGAGTTACAGGTTCGTTATGGCCAATCGAAGATTGATACATGGCTGACCCTGGGTGCGCCGCTTGGCGACAATAATATTCGTAAACGGCTCCGTGGCGCAAAAGAAAAGGCGCGGGCACGCTTTCCAACAAATGTCATTTCCTGGCACAACGTTTCCGCCGAAGACGACTATGTTTGTCACGATAATACGCTGGCCGATGATTTCAAGAAGATGATGGATCAACGTCTGGTCAGCGCGGTGCACGACTATCATGTCTACAACCTGGCTGTTCGCTATGGTAAGTCGAATCCACACAGCTCAATCGGCTACTACATCCATCCGCGCGTTGCCAAGATAGTTATGGATTGGATTCGACAGGGCAGGATCGAAGAAGTACCTAAATACACTTTCTAACGAAATCCTGGTCGAGCGAATCGGGATCGTTGATCGTCTCGTAGAAATCGTCAATGTAGCGCAACATGACTTTTCTGTTGCGTTTGGCTATTTCTGCCTGCTGCTGCACCAACGATTCAATAGCCTCACGTCGTTCGCGGAACAAGGCCAGGGATTCGGGCAACTGTCCTTCGAACTTGCATCGTCCTCGATATAGTCGCTCCTCAACATCTTTCAATTCAAATCGCGGATTCGGTGACGCATGCGGCGCATCGACTATGCCTGCCTGATCGAAGTCATACGGTACGGAGTAGTACAGTTCGCCTTCGTTAGCGAACAGGCGATGATTGTGGCAACACCTGGTGTTTGGCGACGACGACTTCGGTGAGAAGTCGGTATTGCCGATAAAGTAGTGAAAAACTGAAGCGAGGTTTGTGGTGTCAGGGCGAAGCTCGGATAGCTCCACCATATCAGTATCTACGATCCCAAGTCCTGTTCTGGCTGCAAGCCTCTCATCGTCTTCGATCAATATAGCGAAAGACTCATACTCGCTGGACTTCTTATCAGTATCGACATAGGTGACGCGCAACAAGCGTACACGAAAGCTGTAGTCCGTTAAGAGATTCAGTATTCGGTAGGCAATATATTCGGCGACGACGGTCTGCTGGTAGCGTTTGGGAAGCTTGCGACAATGCGTCACAAGCTTGAGTTTGTCCTGCTTGTCGAACAACGTGTCTTTCGTGGCTGACTTCTTGAAATTAAGCCTTACTGGAGCAAAGAAGCATACTTTCTTGTTGTGGCGAAAACGTCCACGCGTCTGAATGCCCACGTCAAATTCGATAGTTTCGCCGCTTTTGTCGACGTACTGGAAAGCCCCTGCTACATCCTCTTCCGAATCCCGATTCTTCATAATTGACGTGAACGGAGCAATGATCCTCGCCTCGAGAATTTCATCGTTCAGAAACAGAGGATCACCGTCGCCGCCCGGTTCGGCCACGGCGCTTGAACCAATAAGAAAAAGGACGGCAATTAGGGCTATCTGCTGTAGTGCCTGCACCATTGTTCCGCAAAATCTCTTAATTGCGCGGCAGTCTAGCACGGCGTCGAATATCGATAATATTGACGATTGCTGAGGGAAGATCTTGTGTCTAAACTGGCCATAACAAAGAGTGCGGAAACGATCATCTTGCACCAGCATATTCTCAAGTGGGCGGTTGTGTTCGTCGCCACGGCGATGGTCGCTCTACCGGCGCGGGCAGACCAATGGCAGTTTGATGATGTCAGTCGTATTGTCGCCATCGCCGACATACATGGGGCTTATGGCCCGATGGTTGAAGCACTGCGGAGTGCCGACGTAATCGACGAAGACCTGGCGTGGTCGGGCAAAGACGGTCACCTCGTTATTGTCGGTGACATTCTCGATCGTGGCCCGGAATCGCGCAAAGCGATGGACCTGCTGATGCGGCTCGAGATCGAAGCCGCCGCTGCCGCGGGCAAAGTGCATGTCCTGATCGGCAATCACGAAGCGATGAATCTCATCGGTGACTTGCGCTATGTGGCAAGCGCCGAGTACGCGGCTTTTGCCGATGAGGAGCTGGTGGAAGAACGTGAGCGCTGGTTCGCAGAGTATGCACAAACCAGGGCATCTGCTGACTTGAGTCCTGCAGCATTGCGTCCGGTTTTTGATCAGAAATACCCGGTCGGATTCTTTGCGCACCGTCGGGCCTTCGGGAGCCAGGGAAAATACGGAAAATGGCTGCTGTCGAAGCCGGCCGTAGTCGTCGTCAATCAGACAGCATTTGTGCACGGTGGTCTGTCGCCAATGATTGAGCAGATCGGCCTGGAGGGCGTCAATGGCGGATTGCTCGGCGAGATGGCCGAGTACGTGCGGCATTTGGAGTCTTTGCATGCGATGCGAGTTTTGCTACCAACGGATGGTTTTCACGATCATCCGGCGATCCTGAGCGGATTCAATCCACCGCTGGACGCGAATCCTGAGCTCTTAAAGTCCATAGACGCGATCGGGGCGTTGAACGATTCGGATCTCCATTCACTGCAGGGGCCGCTGTGGTATCGCGGTAACGTCGTATGCAGCGAATTGATCGAGGTGGACAAACTTGTCGGATCACTGCAGGCCATCGATGCAAATCGCGTTGTCATTGGACACACGCCGACACCAGGTCGGCGCGTACTTGAGCGGCTCGATGGCAAAATAATCGAAATCGACACCGGTATGCTCAATAACTACTACGGCGGTAGTGCCAACGCGTTGATCATCGATCGGGAAGGTGTGTCGGTCATCAATCAGAACGATGAGGAAGTGCGTGTGCCTGCGCCTCATCCGCGCCAAGTCGGCGCCCGTCCGGGCGGCAGCCTCACATTCGAAGAGATTGAAACATTGCTTGCAAGCGGCGTGGTCGTGTTACGCAGCAGCGATGAGTCGGATCGCGATATTGTCACGGTGAGTGATGGTACGAACACGATCGAGTCTGTTTTTGCCGAACGGGCTGCCAGGAATTTTTATCCGAATGTCGCGGCTTATCGGCTCGATAAGCTTCTCAATCTTGAAATGGTGCCGGTCACCGTGCGACGTGAAATCGATGGTGTCGATGGTTCCTTGCGGTTCAATCCGAAAAACTGGATTGATGAGTTCAAACGCCAGGAAGAGAGCAGTGGTGGATCGGCCTGGTGCCCGCTGCCAGAGCAATGGAATGCGATGTTTGTTTTTGATGCCCTGACCTACAACGAGAACAGAAACGGCAAGAATATTCTCTATAGCCTCGACTTCTGGCAGCTCATGCTCGTGGAGCATGGCGACGCGTTCTCCGGCAGAAAGGGCGTACCCGCACGCCTCAAGGCTGTGCCGTATGAGGTAGGGCAAGGCTGGAAAGACACGCTGTCGTCGTTTACCGAAGATGAGCTACAGCAAGGTCTCGGCGATGTTCTCGGCAAGAAGCGGGTGAGCGCGTTATTTGCACGCGGCAGGGCACTCGCAGAATCAGACTAGTCGACGACCGCAATACACTCGATCTCAGTTCGCGCATTCAGTGCCAGGCCGCTGGCACCCAAGGCACTTCTTGCGGGCTTGTTCGGGAAGAACGTCGTATAAACCTCGTTCATTGCACCCCATTCGGATATGTCAGCCAGAAATACCGTGCATTTGACGACCTTGTCCATCGAAGAGCCGAAGGTCTCCAGTGTTTGCGAAATATTCTCGAGCGTCTTGCGCGTCTCTGCCTGGATACCACCCTCAACGAGTCCGCCTTTCTCGCGATCGTAGCCCAGCGCGCCTGAGAGGAACAAAAGATTGTCGACCCGAACCGCCGTGGAGAACGGCAGATCCATATCTTCCATTCCCGGGGCCTTGAGCCATTCGATCTCGGTTTCGGTCTCAACAGCTACTTCGCAGCCGGCCAGAAAAATTGCACAAAGAAAAATCATCACTTTTTTCATTAACCAAACCTCCAATTTAGATGTCGCCGGTACTGGCGGCTGCTTTTATATGATCTGCGGCGCGGAATGCGAGCGCCATTATGGTCATCGTTGGTTGGCCACGACCGGACGTGACCATACTGCTGCCATCGCAGATAAACAGATTGGATACATCGTGGCTGCGATGCTTGCTATCGACGACCGACGTCGCTGGATCGTTGCCCATTCGACAGGTGCCCAGAAGATGCTCGCCGCCTGTGGTTGGGTGAATGCCAAGTCGCCAGGACTTCTTTGCGCCGGCAGCTTCAGCAAGCTCCTGCGCACGATCCTCGAGAAAACCCGCCATTGCGAGATCGTCGGGATGATCCATGTAGGTTGCGCGAATCGCCGGGCGACCCCAGGCATCCTGACTTTCCGGGTCCAGTGTGATGTTATTGCTGTCGAGGGCGAGCGATGTCGTTGAACCGACAATCGACATCTGGCGAGTAAAATCGTGTGCCATCGTGTCCTTGAATTCTTTTCCCCAGCGCGGGACATTGGGGTCCAGACCAACAAGCGTGTGAGATATTGGCGTCGCCGAGAACAAAGGTCTGGCGTCGATGCCGCCACCGCCGTAGAAGCCACGCTTTGGATCGGTTTCGTAGAAGTCATGAACGATTCTTGAAACCTGCACGCCTTTGTAGTCGTTCAGCGGATGCTCAAACACGCTGTTTACCACTGCATGTGCGTTATGCATCAAATTGCGGCCAACGAAGCCACTGGAGTTTGCCAGTCCGTCGGGATGATGCGAGTTCGCGGACATCAGTAACAGGCGTGTCGACTCCGCGCCATTGGCTGATAGCACAACCGCTTTGGTTTTCTGTGCCTGCTCAACGCCGTTGCGGTCGAGGTACACGACCTGACTCGCACGGCCTTTATCGTCGGTGTCGATGCGAATGACTACGGACTCAGGGCGTATTTCGCAATTTCCGCTCGCCTCTGCCAGTGGAATCATCGCAGCGAGTGTTGATGACTTGGCACCCGCCTCGCAGCCATAGAACATGCAGTAGCCGCAGCTGAGACAAGCGGCACGTCCATTGTGTGGCTGCGACAGAATGGCATGAGGCTCGGGTTGCGCATGCAGTCCCAATTTTTTGGCGCCGCGTTCGAGCAACACACCCGATGACTTTATGGGCATCGGTGGCATCGGAAACGGCTTGGAGCGAGTTGCATCAAAGGGTCCTGGCGCACCGGAAACGCCGATTTCCCAGTCAACTTTAGTGTAATAAGGCTCAAGTTCCTCGTACGTAATCGGCCAGTCCGCGAAGTTCGTTCCGGAAATTGGTCCAAGTAAGCTGCGCTCCTCGAAATCGACAGGTCGGAGCCGCCAGAAGTTGGCTGTGAAATGGACGCTGCTGCCGCCGACGCCGCGAGCATAGCGAATCGGAGACTGGCGTGGTTTCGTCGCCGTCTCGCTCTCATGATGCCGAAAGGTCTGGCCGTGCACCTCGGCGCCGCCGCCCAGAAGTTCGGAACGAATCAGCACGGATAATTCGTCATGCGTGAAATCGCTGGCCTTGCGGTAAGGGCCTTGTTCAAGCACAACGACACTGAATCCGGCCGTTGCCAGTTCCTTCGCAAGAATGCCACCGGCCGAACCGGAGCCAATGATCGCGAAATCAACTTCCTCGCGCGTTTCGAATTCGACGTCACTCGCCATGATTCGTCTCCCCGCGCAGCTGTGCATCGTAATAGCCGAACGGGTACTGCCAGGCGCCGTGATGGCCTTCGAAACCGATCAGGTCCCAGGAGATGTTGTCCTTATTGCCGCCGTGCTTCTCCATTGCGAAAAACCCAAACATCGTCATGGCCCAGGCGAGACCAAAGAACCGTTCCGATTCCTGCGATGTCAGGAATGCGTCCTGATCGTCCTCGCTCAGCTCACTCAAGCGTTCCACATCAGGATGGGCCTCGTGAAGCGTGGCATTGAATGCCGCCAGGCCGGCTCGTGCACCTTCAAGCTCTCCTCTCATTTCTGCAGCGAAGGCGTTGTCGAAGAAATAAACAACACCAGCTTCGGTGGCGCCCGGTGTTTCCGTTGTAGGAATTATTCGCGCTGCGATTGCCGAAAAATCGTCAACTTCGTCGCTGCCCAGCACCTTGAATGCCGATGCCTCTTGCTTCGCCGTACAGGCTGACTCTGCAATGGCAACAACTGCCGGGCCCAACAAACGTAAGTAGGCGGCTCCCGTAAGAGATCCGGCGGACTTCAGGAAGCGGCGTCTCGACGCACTATTCTGATCATTCATGCTGCATGCCTTGTTATTGTTGATAAATTACAGCGCAAGACACTAGCACAGGATCGTATAATGGGCGGCATGGGACGATTGACGACGCATATTCTCGACACAGCGAACGGCAAACCAGCGGCAGGCGTAGACATCCGGCTCTATGCATTAAGTGACGCAAGGACGATGCGAGCATCGGTAGTCACCAATTCTGATGGGCGCAGCGAGCACCCGTTGCTCGAGGACGACGCCATGCAATCCGGCGAGTATGAACTGGAGTTCGATATTGGTGCCTACTTCAAAGCACAAGGTGTCGAATCAGACGAGCCGGCTTTCCTCGACACCATTGTGATTCGGTTTGCGATGCATGCAGACGAGCACTATCACGTACCGCTACTCGTGTCCCCGTGGAGTTACTCGACGTACCGGGGTAGTTGACAGCGATGAGCGAGTCAGCCACGAACAGCGACGCGCAAACCGATACGGTTCGATTCGTCCTCGATGGTGAGCTTGTTGAACTCGCAAACGTCGACCCGACACGGACAGTTTTGCAGTTTCTTCGCGAAGACATACGTCGTACTGGCACCAAGGAAGGTTGTGCTGAAGGCGACTGCGGAGCTTGTACCGTGGTGCTGGCCGAACTGAATCGCGATGGTGACGATCTGACAGTTCGCGCCATAAACTCCTGTTTACAGTTTTTGCCGACGCTCGACGGCAAGGAGCTTATTACGGTTGAAAGTCTGAGCCGAGATGAGGACCTGCATCCCGTGCAAAAGGCGATGGTCGATCATCACGGCTCACAGTGCGGCTTTTGCACACCGGGGTTCGTCATGTCCCTGTTCGCCCTGTACAAGTCAAATGCGAGGCCATCGCGCAGAGAGATCGATGACGCACTTGCAGGCAACTTGTGTCGTTGCACTGGCTACCGCCCGATTATTGCCGCCGCAGAGGCGATGTACGATGCGGAAAAAGAGACTGACTGGCTGCGCCAGCCAGCGATTAAAGGAGCGGCAAGCAAGTACAAGCCACCTACCGACCGCATAAACGCGCTGAAAGAGCTGCAACGCACGGATGGCATGCAGATGGCCAGTAATGGACGCTGCTTTTACGCGCCGACGACATCCGATGAATTCGCTGGTCTGATGGCCAACCATCCGGATGCAACGGTCCTTGCAGGAGGTACTGACGTCGGCCTGTGGGTCACAAAACAGCACCGCGAACTCGAAAAGGTTATCTACACTGGCAGGGTTGACGAACTCAATCGGCTCAGTGTGTCATCGTCACATATCGAAATCGGTGCCGCTGTGTCAATAACGGATGCGATGGCCGTAATCACCGAGCATTATCCGGGTCTCGACGAACTCTTTAAGCGCTTCGCATCGCCACCGATTCGCAACGCGGGAACTCTCGGCGGCAACATCGCGAACGGCTCGCCGATTGGCGATTCGATGCCGGCCCTGATGGTCGCGGGCGCAACGCTCGTGCTTCGCAGAGGGAGAAGCCGGCGTGAAGCACCACTGGATGGTTTCTATGTCGACTATCAGGTCAATGACTTGCGGCCAAGCGAGTTCATCGAGTCGATTCAAATTCCGTTGCCCGCTAAAGGTGTGATACTGCGTAGCCACAAATTGTCGAAGCGCTTTGACCAGGATATATCGGCAGTCTGCAGCGCTTATCGCCTCGAACTCGACGGCGACCATGTGATTTCATTTCGCATGGCGTGTGGCGGGCTGGCAGCGACGATCAAGCGAGCCACGCTCACTGAAGCAGCCGTCGCGGGCGCTGACTGGAACGAAGAGACCATTGACATGGCATCGCAGGCGCTGGCGCAGGATTTTGCGCCGATAACGGATATGCGTGCGTCCTCAGACTATCGTCTACGTGCTGCCCAAAACCTCCTTCGCCGCTTCTATTTCGAAACTCGCGGGGACCTTAACGTGACGGTGTATGCCTATGGCCGCCAGGACTGACTCGGACATGACGAGTGCACGCCGTTCAGTCGGAAAGGCATTGCCACACGACAGCGCCCACTTGCATGTTCGCGGATCTGCTGCATACACAGATGACTTGCCGGAGCCGCGCGATCTTCTGCATATCGCGATCGGAATGAGCAGCAAGGCGCACGCGAAGATTACGAATATCGATCTGACCGACGTTGTGGCCGCAGAGGGCGTTGTTGACGTTTATGTTGCGGCGGACATACCTGGAAAAAATAACTGCGGGACGATAATCGCCGACGAGAAAATACTCACTCCCGATATCGTCGAGTATGCAGGTCAGGCTATCTTCGCTGTGGCTGCGAGTACTATCGATCAGGCGCGCAAAGCGCGCCTGCTCGCAAAAATCGAATACGAGGAACTCGAACCAATCCTCGACCCGATGACGGCCGTAGAAAAGCAGTCATTCGTGTTGCCCACAGAAACATTACGGCGCGGCGACCCCGAGAGCGGTCTAGCTAATGCACCGCATCGGTTGCAGCGACGTCTCAATCTGGGTGGGCAGGATCAATTCTATCTCGAGGGCCATATTGCGATGGCGATACCCGAGGAAGATGGTGGTCTGCTGGTATACAGCTCAACGCAGCACCCTGATGAAGTCCAGCACCTGGTAGCCGATGCAAGCTGTCGCGCGGCTAAGGATGTCGTTTGCATTTGTCGACGTATGGGCGGTGCGTTCGGTGGCAAAGAAAGTCAGGCGGCGACGATAGCCTGCATCGCAGCTCTAGTGACGGCCAAGACAGGCCGCGCGTGTAAGCTGCGGCTTGATCGTGATGACGACATGATCATGACGGGAAAGCGGCATGATTTTGTAATCGATTACGACGTTGGTTTTGACGATGAAGGGCTTATTCAAGGCATCGATTTCATGTTTGCATCGCGTTGCGGTATTTCTGCAGACCTGTCCGGGCCCATAAACGATCGCACGATGTTTCATTGCGATAACGCCTATTTTCTCGAAAACATAGACATCACATCACACCGCTGTAAAACGAATACAGTATCGAACACGGCCTTTCGCGGTTTCGGTGGGCCGCAAGGGATGTATGCGATCGAATACGCAATTGATGACATCGCGCGCACACTTAAGAAAGACCCGCTCGAAATTCGCAGGAAGAACTTCTACGGTATCGGTGAACGCGATACGACGCCGTATCAGCAGAAAATCGAAGACAACATCATCAATGATCTTGTCGACAAGCTCGCGGCTGACGCCAAATACGAGCGTCGTCGTACGGCCGTACGCGACTTCAATGCGTCAAGTTCGGTACTAAAACGCGGTATTGCGCTGACCCCTGTCAAGTTCGGCATTTCGTTCACAGCCACCCATCTAAATCAGGCTGGGGCGCTTGTCCATGTTTACAAGGATGGCACCGTACATTTGAATCATGGCGGCACCGAAATGGGGCAGGGTCTGTACATCAAGGTTGCCCAGGTCGTTGCAGATGAGTTTGGTATCAGCATTGATCGTATTCGTATCAATGCTGCTGACACCAGTCGGGTACCGAATGCGTCGGCGACGGCGGCATCGAGCGGCTCCGACATGAACGGCAAGGCCGCACAAAATGCAGCAGCGAAGATTCGTGCACGCCTGACTGAGTTTGCGGCCTTGCATTTTACAGTGCCGGAAACAGCGATCGAGTTTCGCGATGATAAAGTGAAAGTTGGTGAAAAGACTGTGAGCTTTGCGGAACTGGTTCAACTAGCCTGGTTTGATCGGGTTTCACTGTCTGCGACGGGTTTCTATAAGACGCCCAGGATTCACTATGACCGTGAGACCTTCAGCGGGCGGCCATTCTTCTACTATGCTTATGGTGCTGCCGTCTCAGAGGTCGTGGTCGACACCTTGACTGGCGAACATCGCCTGCTGCGCGTCGACATTTTGCATGACTGCGGCGATTCGCTGAATCCCGCCGTGGACCTTGGCCAGGTAGAAGGCGGTTTTGTGCAAGGCGTTGGCTGGCTGACGTCTGAAGAGCTGTGGTGGAACGAGGCCGGCGAACTCATGACGCATGCGCCGTCAACCTACAAGATCCCGACATGTTCAGATCTGGCACCTGATTTTCGCGTGCAATTGCTGCAAAACGCCACGAATCGGGAAGATACGATCTATCGTTCGAAGGCCGTCGGCGAACCTCCCTTAATGCTTGGCATCTCCGCGTTTCACGCGATACGCGATGCGATCGCCAGTGACGACAAGCCACTGCCGGACCTGCAAGCGCCGGCGACGCCAGAGTCTGTCCTACAGGCGATAGAAGGCGACGCTAATGAATGAGTGGATTACCGAGTTATCCGATCTAACAGCTGCAGGTGAACGTGTTGTACTTGTCACAGTTGCCGGAATTCGCGGCTCCGCCCCGCGAGAAGTCGGTGCGAAAATGATCGTGACTGAAGACGAGACGATTGGCACGATCGGTGGCGGTCAGCTTGAATACCAGTGCACCCGAATTGCCTGTGACATGCTCGGCGATGATGAGATTCCGGCACTGCGCAAATTTCCACTCGGCACTGCGATGGGACAGTGTTGCGGTGGGGTTGTCGACATCCTGTTTGAGCCCATTTCGAGCCGCCTTCCTGCCTGGTTACGCGATCTTCGTGCCTTGCACGGGCAACGCGAGCCTGCGGTGGTTGTGACTGATCTTAGTGGGGAGTCGAGCAAATGCGTGGTGACGGCTGGCGGCACATTTGCTGCGTCTGATGGTGCCACACAAGAGATAGTCGAGCGTGCGCGCGAAAGTTTAGACGCGAGCCGAACCGCACATCGCATTGATGACTGGTTTTTCGAGAATGTTGTCGGCAGCGATCTCAATATCGCTGTATTCGGTGCGGGTCATGTCGGCTCTGCTATGGTGCAATCTCTCTCGACCCTCGACTGTAATATTCGCTGGATTGACAGTCGCCGCAATGTCTTTCGTGGCACACCATCGAATGTACGAACAATCGAAAGCACCGACCCTGCACTTGAGGTAGCGGCAATGCCCGCGCGCAGCTGTTTCCTCGTGATGACACACAGTCACGCGCTCGACTTTGATATTTGTGATCGCATACTGCGGCGCCGCGATGCGGTTTATTGCGGGCTGATCGGCTCGCTCAGCAAACGGCGTCGATTTGAAAAGCGTTTCCGGGAGCAAGGTATGCAGGCGCACGACATAGATCAATTGGTGTGCCCAATTGGAGTCAGCGGGATTAGCGGTAAGAAGCCGGCCGAGATCGCCCTGGCCGCGGCTGCTGAAGTATTGCGGGCGTACGAGCGAGCGATGTGCGAAACGCAGCGCGAATATCCTGAAAACGTTCACCCAA
>Ga0255052_10003231_pt1 | contig 11417 bp, 8 predicted proteins | sample JV7_2_21_MG_FD_188632 | JGI IMG/M metagenome (GOLD analysis project Ga0255052, IMG submission 188632) | Seawater microbial communities from Jervis Inlet, British Columbia, Canada - JV7_2_21 | ecosystem: Environmental > Aquatic > Marine > Inlet | place: Canada: British Columbia | collected...
GGGTGCTTTGTATGTAATCGCTTTATTTCCCACATCTTTGGGCAGGTCGATCAGCACAGGTCCCGGCCGCCCGGATTTGGCAATGTAAAAGGCTTCCTTGACAGTTTTTGCCAGGTTCTCGGTATGCTTTACCAGATAGTTGTGTTTTGTGCAGGGCCGGGTTATGCCGACAATATCCACTTCTTGAAATGCGTCGTTGCCGATCAGAGGCGTTGGAACCTGACCGGTGATGACGACTACCGGTATGGAATCCATATAGGCCGATGCAATCCCGGTAACCGTATTGGTTGCGCCGGGTCCTGAGGTCACCAAACAAACACCCACTTTCCCGCTGGCCCTTGCATATGCATCAGCTGCATGGATAGCACCCTGTTCATGACGGACCAGGATGTGTCGTATATCTGTTCGAATAAGATCGTCATAGAGATCCAACACGACGCCACCCGGATATCCGAAGATCGTATCAACGCCTTCTGATTTGAGTGTTTTCAACAGAATTTTCGTACCTTTCAATTTCATAATACCTCTTCCTTGACTGAATTATTTTACGATCGCGCCTTCGCTGGCGGAAGATACCATACGTGCATATCTTGCCATATAGCCAGATGCAATCTTGGGTTTTGGAGGGGACCACCTGGATAGTCGATCCCTTATCTCTTTTTCTGAAAGCTGAAGGGTAATTTTTTTTTCCGGAATATCGATGGATACGAAATCTCCATCTTCAACAATCGCAATCGGTCCGCCCTGCATCGCTTCCGGTGAAATATGTCCGATACACGCACCACGGGTGCCGCCTGAGAAACGACCGTCTGTTAATAGTGCAACGTCACCGTCGAGCTCCATCCCGGCGATTGCAGAAGTCGGGGTTAACATTTCGCGCATTCCCGGGCCCCCCTTCGGCCCTTCATACCGGATGACAATAACATCGCCTTTTGTGATCTGACCCTCTTTGATAGCGGCGCTGGCACTTTCCTCTGAATCAAAAACCCTGGCAGGTCCTTGGTGGCGCAGCATCTCGGCCTTAACCGCCGATTGCTTCACCACACAACCCTCTGGGGCAATATTCCCGAACATCACTGCCAATCCTCCCTGTTCGTGATAGGGATTATCCATCGGGCGAATGACGGCATTGTCGTGTATAGAGACATCCTGGTGGTTTTCACCGACTGTTTTGCCGGTCACGGTGAGAGCATCCTCATTAATCAGCTTGCCATTGGAAAGCACCTTGATCACCGCGTTGATCCCTCCGGCTTGATCGAGATCTTCCATATGATGGTGGCCGCCCGGGCTGAGGGAGCAGAGGTGGGGTGTGGCTTCGCTGATTTCATTGATCAAGTTAAGGTCGATGTCGATTTGTGCTTCTTTTGCAATTGCCGTGAGGTGGAGGACAGTGTTGGTGGAACATCCTAGGGCCATATCGACTGTCAACGCGTTTCGAAACGCTTTTTCCGTCATGATCTGTCTCGGCGTAATCTGTTTTTCCAGCAATCGGACAATTTGTAATCCGGCTTCCTTGGCCAGGCGGATGCGGGCGGCCATGACCGCAGGGATCGTCCCATTGCCGGGAAGACCCATACCGATGGCTTCGGTTAGGCAATTCATGGAGTTGGCGGTAAACATGCCGGCGCAGGACCCGCAGGTTGGGCATGCCACTTCCTCTATCAGCGCCAGTTCTTCCCTGGTCATCTTGCCCGAGAGTACGGCGCCCACAGATTCAAAGACAGTGACCAGATCTATCTTTTTTTCGCCGTCCTTTCCATGATATTTCCCGGCGAGCATCGGCCCGCCGCTGATGATGATGGCGGGAAGATCGAGGCGAGCAGCGGCCATCATCATGCCGGGCACAATTTTATCGCAATTCGGAACCATGACCATGGCATCAAATGCATGGGCCATGGCCATTACTTCGATTGAATCCGCTATCAGCTCGCGGCTGCCCAAAGAGAAATTCATGCCGATATGATTCATGGCAATTCCATCACAGACCCCGATGGTCCCAAATTCGATGGGGGTTCCGCCGGCCATGTAGATTCCAGCTTTTACAGCCTCAACAATTTTGTCCAGATTGATATGGCCGGGGACTACGGCATTGGCTGAATTGGCTATGCCGATAAGCGGTCTTTTCAATTCTGCATCCGTATACCCCATGGCCTTAAAAAGGCTGCGGTGGGGTGCTCTTTCAATACCGACTTTGATCCGGTTGCTCCTCACTTGTATTATCTCCTTATAGGGTCTGTTTTTTTTCTAAAAAAAAACCGTTATCAAAATTGGGGTTGATAACGGTTTTTTTATTTTATGTTTATCTGCTTACGCCATCATCAACCCCTATCCTCGCAGCAGAGAAGGATACCTACCCCGAGGAGGATAATAATACCAATAATGCTGTTAATAGCGATAATTCTATTCATAACGATTCAAGAAAATACAAATTTAATTTTTAATCCGGGAACTAATAACAACATCTAAATCGATTGTCAAGCTTTTTTTATGATTTCGTATAGTTCCCGTCACTCGGCGGCACTTTTTTCTTTATAAGCACAATCCGGTGTCACGCACAACAGGTACGTTCCTTCCCTTTTGGTGGTTTTTTCCACCAGAAAATTTGCTCCGCAGTCGGGACATTCTTTTGGAACCGGCTTATTCCATAGGGCAAAGGTACATTTCGGAAACCGATTGCAAGCGTAAAAGATTTTACCTCGTTTTGAAAATTTTTCAATCAGTTGCCCGTCACAATTTTTCTCAGGGCAGGGGACATCCGTTTCCTGACCCTCCTGTTTTGCATTGACAGATCGTGTGTTTTTACATTCTGGATAACCGGTACACGCAAGAAATGGGCCGAATTTTCCCTGTTTTAACACCATCGGCTTGCCGCATTTTTCACAGGCCTCATCTGATATCTTATCTTCGACAGGTTCAACGGGATGAATTTCCCCTTTTTCATCCCGGGTGTAGTTGCTGCTAAAGGTGCATTCGGGGTATCTGCTGCAAGCGAGAAAATGGCCGTTTTTGCCTACCTTGATATGAAGCTCTTCATTACATTTTGGGCAGGTAAGACCGGTGGGCAATCCGACGCCCTTTAGACTGATCATTCCCTTTGATGCGGTTTTGAGGTCTGTTTCGAAATTGCTGTAAAAATGGGTCAGAATTTCAAGTGATTCGATTTCTGCGGTTTCTATGCGATCGAGGTTGTCCTCCATTTTTGCGGTAAAATCGACGTCAAACAGATTTGGAAAGCTGACCACGATGAGGTCGTTTACGATGAAACCAAGTTCGGTGGGCCTGAAATATCCTTTGAAAAGATCGACATATGTCTTTTCCCTGATCGTAGATAGGATTGCAGCATAGGTACTTGGCCGGCCGATGCCGTTCTCTTCAAGCTCCTTGACAAGAGATGCTTCTGAAAATCGGGGGGGTGGAAGGGTAAAATGCTGTTTGGGTTCAAGTTTGTTGAGCTTCAGAACCATACCTTCAGAAAGTTCGGGCAGGTTCTCTTTCTTTTTTTGCGTTTCAATTTCATCATCAGCAGACATATATACGGCCATGAAGCCGGGAAACTGAATAGATGATCCACTTGCGTTGAATAAATAAGTACCGGCCTGAATAGAAATCGATTCCTTGTTTATCAATGCCGGTTTCATCTGGGATGCAATGAATCGTTTCCAGATCAGCTGATATAAAGCAAACTGGTCCTTTGAAAGATGGGGTCCAATCTTTTTGGGGGTATTGAAGACCGAGGTTGGACGGATCGCTTCATGGGCATCCTGAGCTTTTTTTCGATTTTTGAAAAATCTGGGCTTTTCTAGGGTATACCGTTCACCAAATTGTTCGCGGATAAATTCCAGGGCTTCTTCAGCCGCTTCTTTTGCAATTCGGGTTGAGTCGGTGCGCATATAGGTAATGAGCCCAAGGGGTTCACCGGGCCCTATGTCGATTCCCTCGTAAAGCTGCTGGGCTATGACCATAGCCTTTTTGGCAGAGAACCTGAGTTTCCAAATGGCTTCCTGCTGGAGTTTGCTGGTGATGAAAGGGGGGAGAGGGTTTTTTTTGGTGGTTTTTTTTAAAACTTTTTTGACCACAAATTTTTCATCGGACAGCGCATTAAGGATGGTAGAGGCGGCTTTTTCATCAGGGATTTTAATCTTCGCGCTTTCTTTTTTTGTCAATTTTGCCGTGAAAGGAGGAGGAGAACCACTCTCAAGGTGAGCAGTTATTGACCAGTATTCCTCTTGTTCAAAGGCCTGTATGGCCCGCTCTCTTTCGCAAATGATCCGGACAGTGACCGATTGAACACGCCCGGCACTGAGACCGTTTTTCACCTTGCGCCATAGCAATGGCGAAATCTCATATCCAACAAGACGGTCGAGAATTCGCCGTGTCTGCTGGGCTTCGTACCGGTTTCGATTGAGATTTTCAGGAGATGCGATCGCCCTTTGAATGCCCTCTTTTGTCAATTCATGAAAAAGAACTCTATAAAACTGTCGCCCCTTTTTTTTCAGCACCTCTGCCGTGTGCCATGCGATCGCTTCGCCTTCGCGGTCCGGGTCCGGTGCAAGATAGATATCAGTGGCATCGCCCGCCGCCTTCTTTAATGAAGTAATGATCTTCTGCTTACCGGGAATGGTTTTGTATTTGGGTTTAAACCCTTCCTCGATATCAATTCCCATCTCTTTTTTGGGGAGATCTTTTATGTGTCCAACGGTTGCAACGATGTGATAGTCTTGTCCCAGGTACTTTCTAATCGTTCTCACTTTTGTGGGAGATTCAACAACAACCAGGGATTTGCTCAACGTCTGTCCTCACTCATCCATTATGGGTTACGGGTTTCAAGTAGTTTAAAATGTCTGTTTCGCCCCATGGCATCTGATTTCAAATTGAACCCTCGCACCGGGTGAAAAGTTTACCAGGGGCCTGTTGTACAATTCCTTGAAGCTCAAGTTTGAGGAGTATACTGGAAAGCTTACCGGGTTCGATTTCCATTTTTCGAATAAGGTTGTCGATGTGAATAGGGTAGGGTCCAAGTGCTTTAAAAACAAGTGCTTCGTCCAAAGACAGCGGAGGGGCGCTTTCAACCGGTTCGTCTGGATTTGTATCGGATTTTCCCCCTTGCGGACTCAATAAAACCGGAAGTTCGTCGAGAATATCCTGAGCATGTTCGACCAGTTTAGCACCTTGTTTGATCAGATTATGGGTGCCCGTGCTCTTGAATGAATGGATACTACCCGGTACGGCAAAGACTTCCCTATTCTGTTCCGCCGCCAAACGTGCCGTAATGAGGGAACCACTCTTTCGGGTGGCTTCCACGATAACAGTTCCTAAGGAGATGCCGCTGATGATGCGGTTTCTTGCAGGAAAGTGGTATGCGTCCGGATCTGCTAAAAGGGAAAATTCAGAGATTACGGCTCCACTCTCAGCAATTTGGTGGAAGAGATTCCGGTTTTCTGATGGATAAATCCGTTCAAGACCACTGCCGAGCACGGCGATGGTTTTCCCTTTTCCTGCCAGTGCACCCTGATGTGCAGCCGTATCGATCCCTTGGGCCATCCCACTGACGATGGTGATTTCCCGGGAAGCCAGGCCGGTACATAAACGTTGTGTTGTGGAGATGCCGTAGGCGGTCGCATTCCTCGAACCCACAACTGAAATGTTCCGGGTATCGATTTCAAGGCTGCCATAAACATACAGATAAGGCGGGGGATCTGGTATTTGAAGCAGAAGAGCCGGGTAATCCGGGTCCGAAAGGGTGACAATTTTATAGTTTTTTCGCGAAACAAGATCTATTTCCCTTTTGATCTGATCCGATATTTTTTGATGTCGAATCGCAGACACCAGCCCCGGAGACATGCCTTCTACCTGGAGAAGGTCATGTGAAGATGCGTTAAAAATGGCATCAGGCGATTGAAAACAGTCCAAAAGCCGTTTACTCAATAGGTTCCCGATCCCAGGGACGTTTTTCAGGGCGAACCAGGGCAGAAGGGATTCCATTATTTTTTCTTTCTAAATTCCTGCCAGGCAATGAGTATGGGACTTGCCACATATATTGAGGAGTAAGTTCCGACCAGGACGCCAACGATCATTGCAAATGCAAAGTCATGGATAATTCCGCCGCCGAGGACAAACAGTGCCACGAGGACGGTCAGAGTGGTGACCGAAGTTAATATGGTCCGACCCAGGGTTTCGTTTACGCTCCTGTTGATGATGGTTTGGATGGAATGTTTATGGTATTTTCTCAGGTTTTCCCGGATTCTGGCAAAGATAATGATCGTATCGTTTAAAGAATAGCCGATAATGGTGAGAAGCGCAGCAATAATCGGGAGGGTAAACTCCTTATCAAATATTGAAAAGATTCCCACGGTAATGATAACATCATGCATCAGGGCAACAATGGCGCCCATCGCATATTTGAGCTCAAGAATCCAAAAGAGCACCAGCGTAACCGCGAGGGCGGATGCGATGAGGAAAGGAATGCTGACATTGAAGAAATTAAGAAAATAAACCGATCCCATCAGACACCCTGCCATGACTCCGCTCAAGATCCACTTCAGTTCAAAACGACCGGATATATATATGGTGATAAAAAGGAGGGCATAGAACATGGCAAAAAGGGCCTTTTCCCTCAAATCCTTGCCTACCTGGGGCCCCACCATCTCGACCCGGCGGATTTCGGTTGGATTGCCTGTTGAAGATTTCAGGGCGGTTTTTATTTTATCAGAAAATCGACTTGTAGTGGTGACCGATTTGTCGGTGCGGATAAGATATTCATTCTCTTTTTTATCTCCGAATGTCTGAACCGATGATTGTTCTAGTCCAATGGAAAAAAGGCCTGATTTGATATCATCAATATTTGTTGGAGAGAGAAATTTTATCTGAATCAAGGTGCCGCCGGAAAAATCGACCCCGTATCGGGGTCCCTTATGAACGATCAGAGAGGTAATGCTGATCAGAACCATTGCAACAGAGATGAGAAAAGCCGTCTTCCTTTTCCCGATAAAATCGATGTTGATGTTGGATTTTATAAACCGCATTGTATTGCTCCGACTATATGCTTAATCTTTTGATTTTTCGGTTGATCAAAAAGAAATCAAATATGGATCGTGTCAGAATGAGAGCTGTAAACAGGCTGGAAAGTACACCGATGCTCAGTGTAACAGCAAAGCCCTTAACCGGACCGGTACCGAACTGAAACAGAACAAGTGCGGCAATGAGGGTAGTGACGTTTGCATCCAGGATGGTAAGTGTCGCCCTCTCATAACCGGCGTAAACCGCCGCTCGCGGTGTTTTCCCAAGATTCATCTCTTCCCGAATGCGTTCGAAAATGAGGACATTTGCATCCACAGCCATACCGATGGTCAGTATGATCCCTGCTATTCCCGGAAGGGTTAAAGTTGCCTGAAATCCGGTAAGGCCTGCTGCGATCAGAACAATGTTCAAAATCAATGCAAAATCTGCAATAAGGCCGGAGCCCTTATAGTAGATAACCATAAACAGGATTACAAGAAGACCCCCTATGCCCATGGAGATGACACCTTTCTTTATGGAATCCGATCCAAGGGAAGGACCAACAGTTCTCTCCTCGATGATTTCGACCGGGGCCGGGAGTGCCCCTGCCCGTAAAACGATGGCCAGGTCCCGTGCCTCTTCTGTGTCGAAGTTTCCCGTGATGCGTGCTTCACCTCCTGAAATTTTTTCCTGTATTACCGGTGCCGAATAGACGCTTTTGTCGAGGACGATCGCAAGACGTTTTCTTACGTTTTCTTCAGTTATCCTGGAAAAGATTCTGGCGCCTTTTTTATCAAATCTGATGGAGACGTAAGGCTCGTTGTACTGTGAGTCTATCTCTACTCTTGCTTCAGTAAGATAGGCGCCTGTCAAAAGGGCCCTCTTTTTAACCAGGTAGGGTGTTTTGATCACCCGCCGGGTTTCCGGATCTTCTTTCACCTGATAGAGCACCTCGCTCCCGGGAGGAATCTTTCCTTTCAACGCTGCATTAAGGTCATGGGTTTCGTCCAGTAGTTTGAATTCCAGCAGGGCTGTTTTTCCGATGAGCTCTTTTGCCCTTTCCGTATCCTTAATACCGGGAAGCTGGATCAGGATTCGGCTTTCTCCCTGGCGTCGAATATCGGGTTCACTGACCCCAAACTGGTCGATCCGGTTTCGAATGGTTTCGAGCGCCTGTTCGGTCGCCAATTTTTTAATGTGTTCGGTCTCCTTCTCAGGCAGGTCCAGGAAGATGGTGTAGACCCCGTCATCGGTCGATTTTGAAAGGAGTCGAAGATCCTTATATTCCAGATTGAGTATCGTCTCAAATCTATCGATGCTGTTTTTGTCATTTATCGTAATCCGTATTTTGGCACCCTCTATCTGTTCCATCCCCACCTGACGGATACGTTCCTTCCTTAAGACGCGCCGAAATTCATAGATAATCCGTTCAATGGTGCTTTCTACGGCTTTTTCAGTGTCTACCTCTAGAACAAGGTGCATCCCGCCTTGTAAATCGAGCCCAAGATTAATTTTTTTATACGGCCACCAATTGGAGTTTACGATAGGAAGCACATAGATCACCGCGACCATTATTACCGCGAGAACCATGATGGGCCTCCATGAAAGTTTTTTCAATAACATGCCCTCCCAATAAATCGAAACAACATGAAAAAAAGCGAAGATTTTCCACAGCTCGTAAAAGCCAGATAAAGAATCCGAACCCTCGTAAAAAAAGCCCCGTCAAACAGGGTCGGTCTTCATCCAAACCTTCTTCCGCCTGCAACATTTCGTGGGGTTTTTTAGCGGTATTCGGTGTTATTTTGGACTATCCTGTTTTCCGGTATCGGTTTTATCGCTTTTTTGTGTCTGTGCCTGGGATGTGGGCTGAACCAGCGAGGTAATGTTCCCTCGGTTAACCTTTACTCGAACCTTGTCTGCGATTTCAACCGTCAGGGTCGTTTCACCCATACCGGTGATGCGGCCGTGGATACCGCCTCCTGTAATGATCCGATCGCCCTTTCTGAGATTCTTAATCATCTCCCGGTGATCTTTCGATTTTTTCTGTTGCGGCCGAATGAGCAGAAAATAGAAAATAACAAACATAAGGATGAGGGGAATAAAGGCTGAAAATCCACCCTGTCCACCCTGTCCTGCTCCTCCACCTGTTCCCAGTGCATATGCTAAATCAATCAAAATAAAACCTCCTTGGATGTCCTTGCAAAAGAATCGATTTTACAAAGACTCCCTTTTAAATAGCGTTATCTGTTCACTATTCCCTGGTGCAACGCCTCTGTTTTTTTGTTCCAGGATTGCCGAATCAAATTTGCTCACGCTTGGTGGGCAGATTCGAGAACCATTGCCGTGCTCTGTCCCTGTTTATCCGAATACACGATTAAAAATGGCGGTGATATACTCCAAATGATGGTTGACGTCAAATATTTCTTCAATTTTTTTTCTGCTTATATACTCGAGGATCTTTTTATCATTGATAATCAATGTCTTGAAATCCTGTTTTTCTTTCCATACCCGCATTGCGTGGGCTTGGACCCTTTCGTATGCATCCTCTCGGCTGATGCCGGCTGCTGCCAAGGCCAGCAGAACCTGTTGTGAAAAGATGAGTCCTTTGAGCAACCCCAAATTTTTTTCCATTGTTTTTGGGTAAACCACAAGGTTTTTGATGATACCGCTGATTCGATTTAACATATAATCCATAAGTATGGTACTATCCGGGGCAATGATCCGCTCAACGGAGGAATGACTGATATCCCGTTCATGCCACAGGGGAATGTTTTCCAGAGCCGCCATGGCATTGGATCTGATTATCCGGGCAAGTCCCGAAAGGTTTTCGGAGCCAATAGGGTTTCGTTTGTGGGGCATGGCGGAAGAGCCTTTTTGGCCTTTTGAGAAAAATTCCTCCGCTTCAAGGACTTCGGTTCTTTGAAGGTGTCTGATCTCTATGGCCATTTTTTCAATCGAAGATCCCATGATCGCAAGGACTGTAAAATATTCGCCATATCTGTCCCGCTGAATGATCTGTGTTGAAGCCGGCGCGGGATTAAGGTTCAGTTTGCGACACACATACGCCTCGACCTCCGGAGGGGTATTGGCAAATGTTCCGACCGCACCTGAGAGCTTTCCAAAGCTGATTGTTTCAACGGCGCGTTCGAATCGTACTTGATTACGTCGCATTTCATCGTACCAGACGGCCAATTTGAGACCAAAGGTTATCGGTTCTGCATGTATCCCGTGGGATCGACCGACCATTACGGTATCTTTGTGCTCAAATGCCCTTTTTCGGATTATACCGAGTAGACGCTCGCAGTCTTTTAGTATGAGGGCTCCTGCCTGTTTCATTAAGAATGCCATGCTCGTGTCGAGAACATCGGAGGATGTAAGGCCCATGTGAATGTATCTTGCGTCCGGCCCCACACGTTCGGCTACGGCGGTCAGAAATGCGATAACATCATGCTTTGTTTCGGATTCGATTTCTTCGATCCTTTTAATGGAAAAGCTTGCCCTTTTAATATTTTGAAGGGCCTCTTTAGGGATCTTTCCCATCTTTGCCATCGCTTCACAGGCCAATAATTCAACTTTTAGCCATATTTTATACCGGTTTTCATCGGTCCAGATATCACCCATGGCTTTTCTGGTATATCGTTTAATCATAATGTCTAATCCCGCACTACTGTTCCGCAGGGAGCCAGATCGTCTCCCCATCATATTGAATCTGATTGACATGCTCGTAATCGATCTGGTCCAAAAGCGAAAAAACCTCTCCCATGTTAAAAATAACAATTTTACTCAGTGGATATAGCAGATCCAAATCAATGTCCAGTTTTCGTTCTTTGATGTTATATATGTAGACCATGTATTCGGAAAATTTAAGGATTTTTCCCATGCCCGAGCTCACACCCTTTTTATCGGGTTCATCGGATTGTGGTTCAAGAAGGACCCCTTTTTGTTGAAAATAATCCTTCATGAATGAAAAGTGGATGTTCCAAATATTGTCATTTTCACGAACCACATAAATGCCGTACGCTTCCAATTTTTCAGATATCTCTTTTGGCGCTTGATGGCTGATTGTGGGTAGCGGTTTTAACATCAGATCTTCTATGATGAGATCTCCCCTTTTTAGCCGTATCTTGTCTAAAATTTCTTTCATAGGTACGGTAATCGTACCGACTTTAATCGATTCATTCGGTTTGATAATAATATCAACCCCCTTATCAAGCCCGAATCTTTCCTTGCGCTTTTGCATCAACGCCCTCATTTCCCTATCCGTTTCTATTTTGTTGTAATCAATAGTGCGCCTATGGACAATGATAGGTTTGGTTTTGAGGGGTATTTGTATTTTTCCAATTATATCTTTTGTGATGGGCGTTGGGGTTTTCTCTTCTGTTCCGGGGGACATTTGCGATTTTTCAGTAATATTTTTTGCA
>Ga0255052_10003232_pt1 | contig 11416 bp, 7 predicted proteins | sample JV7_2_21_MG_FD_188632 | JGI IMG/M metagenome (GOLD analysis project Ga0255052, IMG submission 188632) | Seawater microbial communities from Jervis Inlet, British Columbia, Canada - JV7_2_21 | ecosystem: Environmental > Aquatic > Marine > Inlet | place: Canada: British Columbia | collected...
GGATATCGAGGGCAGCAAGCCGGCCGAAGGCTCCTACCTGTACAGCGACAAGCGCTGCAGACGGCAAATCGGTTACGTGACCTCAGCCATGTGGTCGCCGGCCGTCAAAGCGAATATTGCGCTGGCAATGGTCGAGACGAAGTACCTTGGTGGCGATATCTGGGCCGAGATCTATTACGAAAAGGAACTCAGGCATTACAGCAAGGTTGCTCGTTGTACCGTGAGGCGTAAACCGTTCTGGGCCCCGGCAAGAGCCAAGGCAACACCGCCGGCCGATTTTTGAGCGCCTAATCTCGCGAACCATTCAGCCAGGACGGACTTTCGTACAAGACGACCGTCACCTGGTCGCCGGCACTGATGACACCGGCGGCATCGATAACCCCAACGATTCCCCGACTCAGCTTTGCCGCCTTGGAAAAAGCCGTCGTGGACAATGGCCTGCCCGAGTTCGTTGAATAAGACGAAGCCAGTTGTTTGCCCATGTCATGGCAGGGCGGATTGTATTCTTCAACCACCAGCTCAGCACCGGAGGGAAACTTCAATAGTGTGCCCTTCGGGAGCCGGGACAATTCTGCAATGCCCTGCAGGCACAGGTTTGCACCCAGGCGCCCGGCGCTGAGAGGCTCTTTCAGATCCATCGCCTTTTGAATATCACCGAGTTCCTCAACGGAGACGGCGGACCACTGTCGCTCATTGCGCCTGATCGTCCCCTCTTTTTGTTTGTCGCCCGCCCACGTCTCGCGTGTGTAGGACTTGTGCCGGTCACCAACAAAACCATCCAGCTCGGCTGTTATCGAGTTGTGTACTTCCTTGCTAAGGTCTTCATTCGAGCCGGCATGCACGGAGACGACGGCAGCAATTATCTTTTTCATAGTTCCTGTCACCAGGCATGATTTTATGTCAGGTCCGTATTATCAACCGAAGCGGAACCCTGGTTCCACCGGCGATGACAATCGCTACGGCGTTCGGTAAAGTTCCCCAACCAGCTTGCAATCGACCCGGATCACATTATGGACATCAACGTCGAGCAGACCTGGCTTGGCGGTAAACTGGTTTACGAAAGCCAATGACTAAGAAACTGAATATTTCCCGAAGGGATTTCATTAACGGCTTGGCGCTAGGCGTCGCGGCCGGTAGTTCACTATCGCCCATCGAATTGTTGGCGATGACATCGAAAGACGGGACCCCGTATCCACCGGCGTTGACCGGCATGCGCGGCAGTCACCCGGGATCCTTCGAGATCGCCCACGCATTGTCAATGCGCGGGGCGACCTGGCCGTCGCCTGACTATATTACAGACGACGTTTACGACCTCGTCGTCGTGGGCGGTGGAATCTCAGGGCTGTCGGCCGCGTTTTTCTACCGGCAGCGAGTGGGTCCGGACGCAAAGATCCTGATTCTCGACAATCACGATGACTTTGGCGGGCACGCCAAGCGCAATGAATTCGACGTTGATGGCAAGAAACTGATCTGCTACGGCGGGAGTCAGTCTATTGATACGCCGGGGCACTATTCTCAAGCTGCATCACAGTTGCTGAAAGACGTATCAATCAACACCGAGCGCTTTTACGATTATTTCGATCGGGAGTATTTTCGCAACCGCGACCTCGGACGCGCTATCTATTTCAGCAAGGAAAAATATGGTGCCGATAGCGTGCAACCAAACGTTACGCGCGTCTTCGGCGACGCAGTCACGCATGATATTGCCAAGATTGTGAGTGACTATCCGCTTGCCGAAGAATCCCGTGAAAGTCTTATTCGTCTGCTCATTAACGAAGATGATTATCTGAAGGGGAAAAGCAGAGAGGAAAAAATCAAAGCGTTGCGCGCCACCAGCTACATCGACTATCTCGAGCATCAGATAGAAGTGACGCCGGAGGCTGCGACTGTCTTCAGGGATACCATCAAGGGGTTCTGGGGTATCGGCTGGGACGCACTTTCCGCTCTTGAAGCTTTTCGCCTGCGCATGCCTGGCACTCAAGGTCTCGGAATTGGTGAACTTGAAAATGAGCCGCCGGGGCGAGATGAGCCTTATATCTTTCACTTTCCCGACGGCAACGCCGGTGTTGCAAGATCGCTCGTTCGCCAGCTGATTCCGGAAGCCGTTCCGGGTAATACGATGGAAGACATTGTGCTTTCGCGAGTCGACTATGGCCTGCTCGATCAGGAAGCCAACGTTACGCGAATCCGCCTTGACAGTACGGCGGTCAAAGTTGGACACGTGGACAGCGACCGTCATGTCGATGTCACCTATGTGCGTGACGGCGAGCCGCATCGCGTTCGCGCTAAACATACAATTCTTGCGTGTTACAACGAAATTATTCCGCATCTTTGTTCGGAGGTTCCGGAGAAACAAAAAGAGGCGATCGCGTATGCGACCAAGGTGCCGCTCGTCTATATCAGTGTCGCTGTCCGCAACTGGAAGGCATTCGAGAATCTCGGCTACCAGGACTTCTATATTCCACAAGGCATACTGATGCATTCCTTCGGCATGGATTTCCCTGTGAGCATGGGAGGTTACGACTTCACGCAGAAATCGAACGAGCCGACGGTCATTCACGGGACCTATGTGCCAACCGTTCCCGACCAGGGACTGAAGGCACCCGAGCAACACATTGCAGGCCAAAAAAAGCTTTATGAACAAACATTCGATGAACTGGAGCGTGATATTGTCCGGCAGATGAGCGGAGCACTGGAGGGCGGTAGTTTCGATGCGGAACGCGATATTGCTGCGCTTACCGTGAATCGCTGGCCGCATGGCTATGCCTACGAGTACAACGATTACGTAGATCCACCTGAATTCAATCGATACAAGGGGCCGCACCTGGCGGGCGCGGCGCAGATTGGCCGTATATCTATTGCAAACTCAGACGCATCAGCCTATGCCTATGTGAATGGCGCCATCGATTCCGCTGACAGGGCGGTGGACGAGCAGATCGGGCACGCATCGTGAATGAGAAAATCGCGAACCTGATGACGTCGCTCGACGTTACCAAGAAAGGCGCGGAAAGAATTGCGGAAATCGTTAAGGTCGGTGCTGAGGTCCTGCTCGATGAAGGCTTCTCGTCTCTGACCAAGCGGCGCATTGCAAATCGCCTTGGGATCAGTCACGGAAACGTGAGTTATTATTTTCCAACCCGCGAGTCGCTATGGCACGCCGTCATAGATTATGAGCTAAAAGAGTACTATCAAAGGCACCATGCAGATTTCAAAGCGGATCCAAATGACCCGCAGGCGTGTTTCGACGAATTCGTCGTTCATTGGATCGATGAGTACAACGACCGTGGCGTTCGAATCTTTTTCTCGCACATTATTGCGTTTGCGGAGGTCAACGAAGCTGTCGCAAAAATACGCGATGAGGCTTACGAAGAATTTTTCGACGAAACGCTAAATCGCGCGCGCGCACTGGACTTGCGTGTCGAAGACAAGATCCTTGAGCTGCGCGTCCTCGAGGTAATGGTGATGCTGGAAGGCCTCCATGCCGTTTCAGCCTTTCGGCCTGCATTGGTCCAACAAAATTATGAATTCAAGCAGCGTTTGCTGAAAAGAGTGAATGCCATTATTCATGGTGAATAAGACGCCGATGGTAACCACAATCTAATGCAGAAAATGAGTAAAAACTCGAATATCCGGCCGGCGGCGTGGATGCAGGACACGCTCAGGGAGGGCTTCGGTTTTCTCGCTGCGGGCAAATGCGACGAAGCATCGGCATGTTGCCAACGATTGCTGGGAGCAAAGCCCGACCTCGTGGAGGCGCATTTTCTCGTCGGCCTTATTGCGATCGAACTCAAGCGGAACCGGACCGCAATCAGTGCATTTGGGTCAGTCACGGAATTGCAGGAAGATCACGGAGCGGCCTGGGCGAACCTGGCAAGGCTTTTCATGATCGCCGGGCAAGTGGCCAGGGCGGACACGGCCCTGGAAAAAGCCGTCAAATACAATGATGGCAATCCAAATGTCCTCGATCTCATTGGCGGGGTTTACGGTTTGCTAGGTGATCAGCAGGAGGCATCAAAATGGATAACCGGGGCCGTTAAGAAAGAGCCAATGAGCGTGCCGTTTCTCGTCAATCAGGCGAGTAACCACATGTTCATTGGCAAGCTGGATGAAGCCGAAGCGGTGTTGCAGAAAGTTCTCGGAATGCAGCCTGGCAACCCGAATGCAAACTGGATCCTGTCAAATGTTCGCAAAGCGAAAAACCGAGACCACGTTGAACAGTTGGAACAACTGGTTCAACAGGAAAACAGAAACCCGCGCGCGCTCGCTTTTCTCAATTACGGGCTCGGCAAGGAACTTGAGGACCTGGAGGAGTGGGACAAGGCGCTCGAAGCGTTTGCCCGCGGTGCAAAGGCCCGCCGCAGCACGATCGAATTCGATGAAGATGCCGAAATCGATATGTTTCGGGCTTTCGGCGATACGTTTACAGCCGAATGGTTTGCGAAAGATGAAGAAGGACACGACGATCCGTCTCCTGTTTTTGTCGTCGGGCAACCTCGGAGCGGCACAACCCTGATCGAGAGGATCATCACCAGTCACTCGCAAGTGCATTCGGCGGGAGAGCTGAGGCAGTTCGGCACCTGTATTCGCAGGCTGTCGGACTACCGGGAGCCTACCCGATATTCTGCAAAACTGGCGGCTCTTGGTGCCAATGTTGACTGCGAGAAACTGGGTAAGGCATACATGCACACGACGGAAAAAATGCGCGGCACGCTGCCACGGTTCGTCGACAAGCTGCCGCCGAACTACTTGTACCTGCCGCTTATCCTGAAAGCACTGCCCAAAGCAAAGATCATCCACCTGACACGGAATCCGATGGACGCCTGTTTCGCGAGCTTCAAGCAACTGTTTGCCGATGCCTATCCGCATTCCTACGACCAGGCTGAAATGGCACGCCATCACGCACGCTACTTTCACCTGATGGCGCTTTGGCGTGAAAGATTTTCGGGTCGATTCTTTGATATCGCTTATGAAGACACGGCTCGCGACCTCGAACCCAACGCCCGCGCACTGATCGAATTTCTGGAGCTGCCGTGGGAAGACGCCTGCCTCGAGTTCCACAAACAGGACGCCGCAGTGACCACAGCCAGTGCGGTGCAGGTCCGGCAGCCGGCCCACACCCGCTCCATCGGCCGATGGCGGCGTTACGAAAACCAGCTTGGCCTTATGCGGAAAACGCTGCAGGAGCAGGGCGTGCCGATCGATGATCATTAAGTAAAATGTGGTTTATTTAACACATTTTTTTCGGCCTATAGGCAAGGAATTTGGCCGTACCCAGATTGTTTTCTATGTCTCGTTGCAAAAAAACCCGGCGGGGGGTAGTCTCAGGACACATCATTGAAATAGCCCAGTCGGGCTATTCAGGAGGCAGGCGGCGGCTGTTCGAATCTTCTCACCCCAAATAATTTTTTCCCTGGAGTAAATCGACGTGAAACAGGACTTAGCGAATTCACAACAAGATGCAAATGGCATGACTTCCGCGCGGGTCAAGGACTTCAAGACATTCCGCAAGAGTCCGCTTGCGCAATCAATATCGGCATTCCTCATAGCATCGGTAGCGAGCACCGGGCAGGCGCAGGACCTCGAAGAGATTGTCGTCACGGCGACCAAACGCGAGGAAAATATCCAGGATGTACCCCTTGCGATAACGGCTTTTACCGGCGCCTTCATCAAGGACGTCAATCTCGACGATATCAAAGACCTCGTATCCTTTACACCGGGTGTTACCGGCAACAGTAAAGACGGCTTCATCGACGCGATCAGCATCCGCGGCATCCGCACGCAGGACTACGGTATCGGCGGCGATCCCTCGGCCGCATTCTTCAAGAACAACCTGTACGAAGGGCGTAACGGAGCCGTCGTATCGAGTCTGTTCGATCTCGAGCGTGCCGAGGTTCTACGTGGACCGCAGGCGTTCCTGTTCGGCAGAAATGCCATCGGTGGTGCATTCAACATCCATACCCGTCGTCCTAACCTGGATGGCGCGCGAGACGGTTATATCGACCTCGATGTAGCCGATCGCAATTATGTCACGGTCGAGGGAGGCGTCACGACCGCGCTCAGCGACAACTTCGCGTTGCGTTTTGCCGGCTATCACTCCGAGGAAGACGGCTATATCAAAAATCTTGCCGATCCAGATCGCGACTTGCAGGCTCACGATAAAACGGCATTCCGTGTCTCGGGCCTGTACGGCAAGGACAAGCTCGAGGTCTTCTTTTCGGCAGACTACGAAGACTTCAATCGCGATGGTACAACGTACACGGCATCGGAGCTCTCGCCACGGCTTGAGCTTTATCAAACAGTTTTGGGAGCGTGGGAGTCGCCGACCGACGGCCGCAACACAAACCAGGATCTGTCCGGCGGCAACACTGATGAAGGGAGCACAACCACACTCGGCCTGCACGTCGACTATGACTTCGACAGCGTGTCGTTGAACTGGTCAGTCGGCTACAAGGATCACGATTACCTCTATATAGAAGACTACGACTCGACACCGTTAAATGTGGAGACCTATAAGCAAGACCAGACAGGCAACTACTTCCAGACCGAGTTGCGGTTGCTGTCGAACACGGACGGTCCGTTGTCCTGGTATGCCGGTGTCTCCTATTACCGGGAAGAGATCGACGGCATTTTCACGGATAGCAATGACGAAGAACTCTTTTGTGCCTACTACGGCTACTACTATGGCGTTGATAACTGCAGCGATTATTTCGACTACTGGCAATACTATTACGACACCCACTTCCCTAGTTATGGCATTACGGTGGGACCGTTCGTGCCAACTGCCGATGGCCTGATGGAAACAGTGTCGATCGTGGATGGGCGTTATAAAGGCTGGGCGGCCTATGTCGACCTGACCTACGCAATCAATGACCAGTGGGACGTATCGGTCGGTCTGCGGTATTCCTATGACGAGAAGGACTTTGGCCTGCATGCGCCGCCGCCGGCGACCACGCTGGGATCGTTCTACTTTCCCGGTTACGTGACCGCCGAACGGCTCTCGGACAGCGCCGACTGGGACGACACGAGCCCGCGCGTCATTGTGCGCTATCAGCCTTCTGACCAGACTATGCTTTTTGCAAGCTATACCGAGGGATACAAGGCGGGCGGTTTCGGTACTTTTTCGCTCGATCCCGAAATCTATATGTGGTTTGGTAACGACTTCGATGGCCTCGAACCGCTAACCGTGGCAGACGGTTTCGTGCCGGGACAGTTCAAACCGGAGGACGTCGTGTCCTACGAAATCGGTTACAAGGGCGTTCTCGCCGATGGCCGCGTCGCCCTGGACGTAACCGCTTTTGTGTATGAGTTCACGGACCTGCAGGTGAATTTCTTTGACCAGGGCGCGAAAGTCGGTAACGCCGGTGAAGTCGATGGACAAGGTATCGAGGGATCGATCCAGATCGCGTTCACCGACAACCTGAACCTGGTCGCCTCGGTCGGTTACCTGGATACCGAGGCCCGCGGCGTACAATTCCTTTGCGGCGGCGCACCCGATGCCAACGGTCTCCTGGCGCCGAACGCGATTGATTTCAGTGCGGAAATCTTTCCCCTCGATCCCGACGCCTGCGAGGGCAATAAGCTCTATTGGGCGCCGGAATTTTCCGGCTCCGGGGTCCTTACGGGCGATTTCCCGATTGGCAACGGCTCGATCATCAGTAGCCTCGAGGTGTTCTTTGAATCCGAGCGCGGTCGCGGCTACGAGGACGTCATCGATTCCCAGATCGATGCGTTCCAGGAGTGGGCATTCCGCATCGGCTACGCGTCCAATAACAATTGGAACGTGACGGCCTACGTGGAGAACTTCACAGACGAGCTAACCTACGACGTTGCCGACAACCTCAGCTTAATAATCCCGGCGTATTTCGCCGGCCCGAGCAGGCCACAGACGTTCGGCGTGCGATTCGGTTATACCTTCGATTAGTCGGAGACATCGATGACAGGAAGGGTGCCGGTTTTGCCGGCACCCTTTTTTGTTGCCATCCGTCGGTATCAATAGAGTAGTGTGTACGGTATGGCAGCTTATCGACTGATTCACGGGCGGCGATGACCAGCGACCCCAAAAGCAAGCCGCCGCCCAGGCGATTACAACAATCAATTGAAAAAGGCTTCGCGGCGCTCGGCGCGGGCGATCGGCAAAGCGCCGCGGATTTGTGCCGCAATGCGCTCGCTGAGCGGCCTGACATGGCCGGGGCACATTACCTTGCCGCCCTGATTGCTCTCGAAGCCGCGGACCGGAAGATGGCGCAGCAGGCACTGGAAACTGTCGTTCGCCTCAATGAAACTCACGCCGCTGCCTGGGCACAACTGGCCCGCCTGTTCGTCACATCGGGAGAATTCGTCAAAGCGGAGGGCTGCCTGATCAATGCCGTCAACACACAGCAGGGAAATCCGGCCGTGCTGGATCTGATTGGGACCGTGTTTCGATTAGCCGGTAATCTCGAGGCATCCCGGCAGTGGCATGAGCAAGCCGTCGCAAAGGACGACCAGCACGTGCCGTTTCTGATCAACCTGGCGAACAATCATCTCTATCATGGCGAACAGCAGGCCGCCGAACGGATCCTGCGAAACTGCATCGATATCCAGCCCGACAATCCACAAGTGCATTGGCTGTTATCCGGCGCACACACCGCAACGTCGATGCGGCATGTCAATGAAATGCGCACCTTGCTCGAGTCGGCAGTCCATCCGCGCTCGATTGCCTATCTCGAATACGCGATCGGCAAAGAATGCGAGGACCTTGAGAATTGGCAATCAGCCGGTGACGCGTTCGAACGCGGCGCCGCAGCACGGCGGGAAACCGTCGCGTATGACGAAGCCGCCGAAATCGAATTATTCGCAACGGCTGAGCAACTATTCACAGCGGACTGGCTCGACAAACAGCAGGCCGGGCCGGATTCTCCGGCGCCGATTTTCATCGTCGGCGAACCGAGGACCGGCACGACACTGCTCGATCGAATCATCGGGGCGCATTCGGCAGTTGCCTCTGCGGGTGAGTTGCGCCATCTTGGCTTCGCGCTGAGGCAGGTAACCGGTGTTCACGAGCCAAGACAATTCACGTCCGGCTTGCTGCGCTCAGCAGCCAGCACCGACCTGGCCGCTATTGGTGACGCCTATCTCGCAAGCACATCGGGACTGCGGGATGCACCGCGGATCACGGATAAATTACCCTTAAATTACGTGTACATCCCATTGATCGTTGCGGCTTTGCCGGGCGCCAAAATCCTGCACATGACGCGCGACCCGATGGATACATGCCTCGCGATTTACAAACAACATTTCGGCGACGCCTATCTTTACTCCTACGACCAGCAGGAACTCGCGCGTCATTATGTGCGATACGCATATCTGATGAATACCTGGCGTGAGCGTCTGCCCGGGCGTTTCCTCGATGTGAGTTACGAAGACCTGGTCAGCAACACGGAAACAGTCGCTCGACAAGTATGCGAGTACCTGGATTTGCCGTGGGAAAAGAATTGCCTTCGTTATTACGATGATAAAGGCGCCGTGACCACAGCCAGCGCAGCACAGGTACGCGAGGCGCCGCATAATCGGTCAATCGGCCGCTCGCAGCATTACACCGAACGACTCGGCCCGATGCAGAAAATTCTCGACGCAGCCGGCCTCGTCTGACGTTGCGCCAAACACTGCATACCGAGCCAACCACGCTTGCTCGATCGAGGGGTATTGTCGTTATCGGCTTTGTGCTAGATTTTTTGTTCTACAAGACGGCTCAGACTGCGGCCAAATACCGACATGCATGACCAATCGAAAGAATGCGAGACTATTGCGGAAGTCAGTCCTGCATCGTTCTGCGCAGTACTGCAGTTATGTACGTGGACGCTTCTCATACCGATTCGACTAGTAGTTCGCAACGCTATTAAGCGAAGCAGAGTCTCCTGAGAGCCAGTCTCCGTGGATGATCTCGGCGCCATTTCACTAATACCAACGCTGGTCGTTTTCGTCCTCGCAGTCATCACGCATCGGCCGATCGAGTCGCTGATTTCCGGCTCCATCGTCGGCCTCATCATCATTCACGGCGAGCAGTTCATCGGCGGCTTCGCCGAGACCTCGGTTCGTGTCATGACGGACGATGACGTTGCCTGGGTCATCCTCGTTTGCGGTTTCATGGGCAGTCTGATCGGCATCCTGATTCGTACCGGCTCGACGAGCGCATTTACCGAAGTGATGGCACGGTTCGTCAAGTCGCAAAGAAGTGCGTTAATGGCGACCTGGGTTCTCGGCATTTTCATGTTTGTCGACGATTACCTGAATTCGCTCGCCGTCGGTGCCGCGATGCGCAAGCTAACCGATAAATACAAAGTGTCGCGTGAGAAGCTTGCCTACGTCGTTGACTCAACGGCGGCACCGATCAGCGTCATTATTCCGTTCTCGACCTGGGGCGTGTTTTTTGCCGGACTGATCGTCGCCAACGGAATTGCGCCGGAAGGAGAGGGACTGACTACATACATCAGTGCGATCCCTTACATGCTTTACGCCTGGGTGGCGGTTCTGCTCGTGCCATTGGTCATCTGTGGCGTCATCCCGTCACTGGGTGCGATGAAGAAAGCAGAAAACCGTGCACAAACGACCGGCGAGACCGTGCCTCCGAATGCAGCGCATATTGAACAGGCGAATGAGTCGATTCAGCCACTACCGGACGTCAAGCCGCGAATATCGATGTTCGTCGTGCCTATGCTCGTTCTGGTGCTTGCGACGCTGTATTTCGATAAGGATTTCCTGGTCGGCATCTACATCACGCTCGGCAGCACGGTGATCTTTATCATCGCGGCTCGAATCATGAGCATGCACGATACGTTTGACACGATCATTGACGGATTCAAGACAATGATTGAGCCGCTCGGCGTGCTGGTTGCCGCGTTTATTCTGAAAGATGTGAATGACGTGCTCGGTCTGGCCGGATATGTCGTTAGCACGATGCAACCATTGCTCACACCAGAGTCGTTGCCCACGGTCATTTTTGTATCGATGGGGCTGGTGTCGTTTATGACTGGCTCGAACTGGGGCGTGTTTGTCATCGTGTTGCCGATCGTGACGGCACTCACCAATAATCTTGGTGCGGACATGACGCTGGTCATCGGTGCAACACTTTCGGCAAGCACGTTCGGCAGTCATGCCTGTTTCTACTCCGACGCAACGGTACTGACAGCGCAGGCATCGGGATGTACGGCGATGCAGCATGCACTGACGCAAATTCCGTACGCGCTGATTGCGGCGCTAATCACGATCGCGGGTTTCCTGATGCTCGCGTACTGGTAAGACAGTTTTTGAAGAGGACTTTCATATTATTTGATCGTCATGACCTAGTCGTCCGGCCAGGTGTCATGCTGTGGTCGTCCGTCTGTGATCTCGTGCCAGGGTGCCTTAGATGCAACAAACTGGTGGTAGTCCGGCGGAT
>Ga0255052_10003233_pt1 | contig 11414 bp, 11 predicted proteins | sample JV7_2_21_MG_FD_188632 | JGI IMG/M metagenome (GOLD analysis project Ga0255052, IMG submission 188632) | Seawater microbial communities from Jervis Inlet, British Columbia, Canada - JV7_2_21 | ecosystem: Environmental > Aquatic > Marine > Inlet | place: Canada: British Columbia | collected...
ATTATAGAGGTCTATATCAAGACAAACCCCGTGTGCAGAATATCAAACATTGACCGTCTGCTACAGCAGAGTCAATCCAGAGAGCCTCTTAGATGGACTCCACGAATGACCATCGCGTCTGTTGTGTCCCTTGTAACGATTCTTGGGTTCTATGTCGTGATGATCGGTCTGCAGTTGTGGGAACCCAGTCGACTACTGTCCTTGTTTGTCATCACCAGTGTGTCCGGTATCTTTTTCTACTACCTCTACAAGTTCAATCCCCCCAGAATCTTGAGAGCGATTTGGATCTTCGGACACGCCAGCATCTTTGCAATGGGTTGGTTTATTCTGATAATACCCCTCGGGCCATTTTTTGGCTCTGTCTTCCCCCCCTCGCCCGACATCTCATACCGCTTTTTCGCCGTACTCGTGTTTTGGATTGGTCTTGGATCTTGCATGTTGATAGGTGGCATCCTAGGTGATCGCTTGGGAAAGAAACGGAACTACAGACCCCACATGTTGTAAACCGGTGAAGCAAAATGGATCGAATAACTACACAGACCCTGTACGAGATGGTTAAGGAGTGGACAGTTCATCTTTGGGATGAAGCTCATGTCAAAATATGGTTACTATGTAGAAGATCTGCACTGGCCTGATGAAGAAAAATAATAACAAATGATGTCATTTTCTGAGGATCGCAGCCTTCCACTGACCTGTAGGTATAAACAGGTGTGGTGAGGCTCGTTATCAAAATATGACCCCAGCCTTCCACTGACCCGCCCAGTTAGGCCCACTTTATCAATACTCTTAAATCGCAACCACTGACAATCGACTCTCGACGACTGCGGCCATAGTCTAGCCTGGTTATGATCCGAGCCTTCCAAGCTCGTAACCCGGGTTCGAATCCCGGTGGCCGCACCACATTTTCAGCTGGGTCAAAGAGTGAGTGAACCCATACCTTCGACTTCTGTGCTCCGCCAATCCCCTGACAGACGTCACCGTCACCACAGACCACGAGAGCTTGCGACTCGACAGGGGCACAGTCCGTCATCATCGAGAGGCGCTCCCTCCGACGGACCTGACTTCTTTCTCCTGCTGTACTGCCGGAGCATCACTTCCACTATGCACTAATCTCCTTTGTTTGAACACGAGGTGGTAGAGAATATTTCGGTTCTTTTCCGGACCGGTATTTGTAGAACAGTATCAAGTATACCACAGTTGTAGAAGAACCTATCAATAGTGAGAGGTGTGAAACCAGGTATCCACTCCCAGTTAGTGGTTCAGTCAAGGGGAATCCAGTGAGTAGACGTCGCCCAAGAGAGTTACCATTTGTTGTTCTTGCAACAGCACCTTCCCATCCAGCTGCCCAGCCATGAGTTTCATTGATGAAATCAACGGTTCTAAAATGATAGTCCGGAGTTTCTTGTTCATACCAACTTAGACCACCATCAGGAGTATAGGAAACTGCAGGTGCTACTCCTACGATCCATCCATGCTCAGAGTCGATGAACTCAATACCACTATAGTAAGATGAACTTGAGATTCTTATTCGTGAAACCCGCGGGAACTCAGTCAAAGTTCCATCAACAAAGTGAGCCACTGTCCGGGGAAAAAGGATCCACCCTTCACTATCGGTAATGAATGACAATCCTTCAATGCTTCTTGTGTTCTCAACCCTCCAAGTCAGTCCCCAATCCTCGCTTAGATAGAGACCATATGAAGTCGCAATCCTGTAAGCTGAAACGGATAGATGGATATCATGCAGTGGATTATAGCCAGAACTCCAGTTCACTCCAGTCTGCCATGTACTCCCACCATCAATCGTCCTAAACAAAGTATGGGATACTGGGTCAACGACCAAACCATGGGTGCTATTGTAGAACTCCACCACAGGTGTAATAGTGGGCGGAGTATTGGCAGTTTGCCATGTCACTCCACCGTCAAGCGAGTGGAAGAGTTGACCATATCCTCCTGGAGCATCCATTATGGCGCTTGCCCAGATGTCTAATGGCGTGAGAACTGACAACCCGACTAGAGAACTATCTTCTGGTGCAAGACTCACGTTCCATTTGTCACCTCCATCACGTGTTTGAAGTAAAGCTCTGTGCCCCAGTAACCAACCATGAGTTTCATTGAGGAAGGTTATTTCTGCAAAACCCAAGTGGTCGTAGTACTCATCAGAAACAGAAAGGGGTTCCCATTCAGCAAGTGGTGCTCCGATTGGAGGAGCAGTTGCAATTTCTACAGTCAGAAAATATGAGAGTATGAACACAAGAAGTATCCCGATTTTCCAAAATCTTAGGATCTTTGACACTTCCATCACTCATCCTCCATAGTTTCGAAGGGGTCTGCAGCACCAATGTAACTAGTAATTATGTAAACTGGCATTGAACTGACCCAGATTTTTCCACCACGCTTCATAATCGACCCTCTAGACCAACGATAATAGTTCACTCATATCATCATTGTAATAATAAGGATTGCACTAGCATTCTATAGAGTTTATCTAATCTCATTCAATGATCTAGTTGGATAAAAATGGGTCATATATGAGGTATGATAGAATCCTTCCCCGCTGGCCGCACCATTCATCATTACTTTACCTAGTTCGATAGCGTAATCCTTTTGTTATCGTTACCAGCACACGATAACAGGCGAGGACACCTACATGGAAACACTTGAACACAATGGCATTCTAGTCATCGAACCTCCTCAACCACGTGGACTCACAATCAGAGTACAGGACAGAGATATTGTCCTGTCCCAGCTACAGGAAGAGATGGCTGTAGCATGGGTTAGGAAGCTTGGCACTCCATACGTAGAGGACCCAGTGTTTGCAAAGAACTTTATGCAAGATTTTAGCAAGGCTTTTGGAATCCGTCCTAGGCTGAAGGTAGAAGACGTAGACTTCACCGAAATCATTCGGGTTGTGGATGAAGAACGTTCTACTAAGGAGAATATGACCTCCGAAGAAAAGAAGGCTGCTCGTGAAGAAAGGAAGGTCATTCGAGAACGTCTGAAAGAAGAGTACGGTTATGCGACAGTGGATGACGAGCGGATGGAGCTTGGTAATTATCAGACCGAGCCCTCTGGTATCTTCATGGGTAGAGGTGAACACCCTCTTAGGGGTCGGTGGAAACAGGGAGCCACCAGGAGGAACATCACGCTGAATATTGACCCAGAAGCCGCTAAGAATCTTGAGGGACACTGGGCGGAGCTTGTTTGGACTCCTGAAAGTATGTGGATCGCGAAGTGGACAGATAAACTAACTGGAAATGTGAAGTACATCTGGCTTCATGATAGTACTCCAATAAAACAGGAACGTGAAGCTGTAAAGTTTGACAAAGCCCTCAAGGTAGAAAGGCGAATTGATGAACTTCGGACACACATCATGGATGGGTTAAGTTCAGAGAAACCCCAGAGAAGAATGGTTGCAACTGCATGCTACTTGATTGATAGTCTTAGTCTAAGAGTTGGGGATGAGAAAGACCCTGAAGAAGCTGATACTGTAGGTGCTACTACTCTTAGGGCTGAACATCTTACTTTCAAGAATGGTCTGGTAGTCTTTGATTTTTTGGGAAAGGACAGTGTGGCTTGGCATAAGGAGATCAAGTTACCAGCCGATGTTTATGAAGAATTAGAAGAGCTCCACAACAAGACTCTAGAAAGAATTGAGTCATTCAAGAAAAGGAAGAGTGGGAAGACCGGTGCAGACCTGAAGAAGATAGCTCAGATTTTTCCCAGTATTCGAAGCACCCATGTAAATCGATTCTTGAGCGAGATAAATCCAGAGCTAACGGCCAAGGTGTTCAGAACATATCACGCCTCAGTGATAATGAGAGAAGAGCTAAAAGCCAGCAAAGCAAAGAAGGCTGACCCGGATGTCAGCAAGAAAGAGGCATTCAAGCGAGCAAATCTTGAGGTTGCTCGTGTGATGAACCACACAAAACAGGCTCCTAAGGGTTGGAGTCGCACTGCTGACAGATACGGAGATCGTATCAAGAAGGCAGAAATTAGAGTTCAGAAAGCGAAGAAACTGCAAAAGGAAAAACAGTCCCGCTTAAGGAAGATAAAGAAGAAAGAAGCCACAATCCGAAATCAGAAACAGGAACGGATTACAAAACAGAAAGCGTCTGTTGAAAAGAATAGAGCATCTGTGGTTGCCAGGCGTGAAAAACGTGACAAGGCTAAGATCACTTGGGATAATGCAAGAGGTCGGAAAAGTACAACACGATCAAGCAAGCGTAAGGGAAAGACGACCAAGAAACAACGTCTAGACGAGGCTCAAGAACGAATCGAGCGTACGCGAGATAGGTTGGATAACACAGAGGTAGGTCTATCGAATGCACGTCAGCGGTATCAAAAGAGCAAAACATCACTAGAAAAACAACAACAGTCATTCTCAGAGTGGAAAGAGAAATCAGCACAACGGATTGCCAATGTTCAGAAGTTTGTAACTACCGCCAAGGACCGTGTGAAAAAGGCTGAACTTGCGAAGAGGAAAATAGAGCTCGATCTTGCTCTTGCAAAAGACAGTAGGACCTGGAATTTAGGGACCTCACTAAAGTCATACGTTCATCCAAAGATTGTATTCAAATGGTCTCAGAGAGTCGATTATGACTGGAGAAAGGTGTATGCAAAGACCCTGCAGCGGAAGTTTGAGGGTTGGATCGATAAGTAACCTCAGGATGCCAAGATGCTGGCTCGAATTCTCCGCTCTATCTCATCTCTGGTTTCGCGAAATGTGAACAGTATCTCCTCATAGGTCCCCTGAAATGCAGCTGGGTCCTCAAGAGACCAGTGGTCCATCTTCTTTGCTTTTTGAAAGTGAGGGCACACCTGCTTGGCTCCATCACAGACCGTTACTACAAGATCAAACCCTAAGATGGTAAATTGATTCACTAGTTTAGGGTGAAGTCCATCGGTTGGAATCCCATTTTCCTTCAGAACTTCAATCGCAAAAGCATTCACTTCTGACTGAGGTTCTGTGCCAGCACTATATACTTCAAAATTATCTCCTCCAATGTATTTGAAAAGCGCTTCAGCCATTTGGCTTCTGGCAGAATTTCCTGTACAAAGAAAGAGAACTCGTTGCATATTCCTACGGTTGAGTTAATGCTTTTCAAGGGTATGTATATGAAATAGAGTTTCTCTACTTTTTTGGTGGGTTGAACTCAACAGCAACAGTTTCTATCGATTCACCAACTACCGAAGGATCAATTGGACCTAGATCGTAGTTGTAAGAATTCATGATGTGACGAATTTCCTTGGGTTCGAAGCCCATGATTCGTGCCATAGTTGCGTCCACTGAGACTGCTCCACGGCCTAGAATGAACGCATCAAGCTTCCTTGTTTTTGGACCATTCCAACCCTCAACACCTACCCTGGCATCTACAATGTTGAAACTCGGTCTGATAATTCGAGCCAGGTCTACGATCACCTCGTTTATCTTTGGGTGGTAAAACGCCTGATCCTTTCTTGGCAATACTCCGAAGAGGTTCTTCAGAACCCCAGTGATAAATGACAGGTAGTGAGTCTTAGCTGCAGCCACTGAGATGAAATAACCCCCCTCAACAATCACATCAGGCAATTCCGGATTCTCAAAGTAATCTCCAATAAACTCGATTTGCACAAGCGGTGATTTGCTGAGATTTACGATATCAACATCAAACCCAGCCTTCTGCATCTCCCTGCACAGTTGCTTGTAACCAAACTTCTCAAACGCCTCTTCAGCGAACTTGCTCTGACTATCAGATTCAATTATCTTGATTGGAATGCTTTCATCTTGTTCCAGAATGATTTCTGCAAGAGACTTGACGACCGCCACATTTGTCACAGAATATCCAGTGTCATCACTTATTGTACAGATATTTGGCTTGATGATGACTGGTGATACCAAATCACCAACACCACCTAGATGTTTAAGGCCTTCATCAAGGGTTTCTTTGATGTTCTGTTTGTGTTTCACAAGAGCAACCGATTTCATGAGATATTCCCTCTCAAGGCACATTGGAATAATCACATCTCTAATAATGTAGTCCTAGGTCGATTCTATAAATTCCCGAACATTGTGATTTGGATTATTGGTCACTCAAACAACAATACGGAATCCCTTTTCAATGCATGATATCTCGCTGAGTAGGTGTATCTTGACAGAACAATGGAAGTACAATGGTCCAATCTTCGACGCACACACGCATATTGGAGAACTTGATACCCTTGATAAAATGCTCAAGATAGAGGCCGAATTCGGTGTTACAGCACAGATTGGAATTGTACACTCTAAAGAAGGATTCTTGGCCGCAAAGAAAAACTATCCTGAGAAGCTTATTTTTGCAAAATATTTGTCTCTGAGTGATTTTGCTCATCTCAATGTTGAACCAGTTATCGATGAAATATCAAGCACCAAGGAAGAAGGGTATTCACTCGCAAAGATCTGGTTCGGTCCCCGCTGGCGGGATTATATCGAGGATGTTCCTAAAGGTTTCAGAATTGATGACCCTCAGCTTGAACCTATCTTTCAAGCATTAGAAGATACTGAACTCCCTCTTCTAATTCATGTTGCAGATCCAGACACTTACTTTGAATTACATTATCAAGATACATCAAAGTATGGCACAAAAGAGGATAATTTGAGTCAACTCGAGGCTGTGTTAGAACGACATACTAGGGTTGTATTTCAGATTCCACACTTTGGAGCACAACCTGAGATTCACCGACTCCCGAATCTTGCCAATTGGCTGGACCGATTTCCAAACATCATTCTCGATACGGCATCCTCACGATGGATGGCTCGGGAACTAAGTAAAGATGTACAAAAGGCACGTGCGTTTTTGGTGAAGTATTCCGATAGAATCCTCTTTGGTACAGATTTGTCAGCAAATCGCGGCAATATGGAGTATTTTAGTGTAAGATACTTTGCTCAGAGAATTCTCTGGGAAACTAATATTCAAGGGGATCCTCTGCCATTCGAAGATGCTGACACCAAGGATACTGGCGGCACTTTCATTAATGGACTTGATTTACCCCTCTCGGTCCTTCGGAAACTATACTGGAAGAACGCTATCAGAATCTACGGCAAACCTGGATAGAAGAAATGGTGGGCTCGCCGGGTTTTGAACCCAGACTTATCGATAATACTAGGAGAATCCCTTCGAATTGTATGGGACTTAGAAATGATACATACGACCTCAATCTTAGTAATTTTCACATTCTAAGTATTCATAAACACGTATACAGTGAGATATTCTTGAAGTAGACTTACACTTTGATACATACGGTGAGTGGGAAGGATTTGATATGCATAGGAGTTGCGAAGTTGTAATTGGTGCTGGACTCCTAGTCGGTGTAGTTGTGTTAGCAGCATTCAGTGTGGGTCTGCTACCGCTTTCCGTTGATCCGCCGGATCCGCCATCGTTCATATGGGCTGTACAAACAAATGATACTTTGACGTATCAGGTTACTGTCTACAGGATTGCACATGAATCAATGCCAGGGTCTGAATATGACGACCTAAATCATACAATCATCACATTGAATATCACCTCACTTATGGATGTTCAGGAGATTACCAATGAGACACAATTCACATTAATGGTCGAAACTGAGAAGACTGCAATCTTGCCTCCTGTACTCCATGAGAATGGTTCTGAGGTCGATGTCCATGCAGCAGGATTGGTTGGAAACGTCATATCAAGGAGTATTCTCCCAGTAGATGGCTGGTCTTTCATTGATTACTGCTATTCTGATTTAGATCAACCTAGTGATTATGGATTCTCATGTGATACATACTTCTCGTACTCCGAGCCTGATTCATTCATGTTTGGTCATGTCCTATTCTTTATCGATTGGGGATTTGGTTGGCACAGTACAATAAACACAACAAATGGATTGCCATCACAAATTGATTGGTGGTTTTATGATGCCATTAGTACAGAAAGCTACCAGATTATCATGATGCTCATACCTTAGTAAGCTACAGAGTGAAAAAGATGGTGCGCTCGCCGGGATTTGAACCCGGGCCCGATCCGTTCTACGGTTCCGAGGGATAAACCCCCGCACAATGGCAGGGATCAATCATAGCCCCTAGACAACGAGCGCAATGTTGTTCTCACACCCGCAAGAGGTGCTTGCGAAGTGACCGAGAAAGAGAGCGTTAAAAAGCTTACCAAGGGTATTAGGCTTTACGCGAAATAGAATCCAAGATGGAGCTGCTTTGTACTGTCTGAACCGGTCACTAGTAATAGGTTAGAATGGATTGACATAACAAGAGGTATTGGGATTATCACCGTTGTTATTGTTCATTCGATGATTCCGATGGGAGGAGATGTATACCTAGAGTCAGTTGTGGTACTTCTGGCTGGTTTTGCAATAGCTCTTTTCTTCATCCTAGCTGGGATGACCTATAATGGTGACAAACATCGTGAGAATCTCAAAGAGTATGCCATTTCACGTTGTCGTCAGCTCCTGATTCCATACTTTGTCCTCTACATCATCATGATGCTTCTATTCATCCCATTGGCGGGTTCAGTTGACACGTACCTTACACCTGGTGAAGTATTCTTCTGGTTTCTTTATGGGGCTGGCCCTCCTGGTCAAGCCACATATCTGTGGTTTCTACCTGTCCTCTACTTTGGGCTACTTCTCTTTACGGTGATTGAGGCTGCAACACACAACATAGATTCTAGAGTGCGTTGGCCGCTGATTGTTCTTCTTCCAGTTCTGGCCTTTTGGATCACAGATGTATTTTCCCCAATACTTGTTCCATGGCGGCTGAATAGTATTCTTCTAGCGACAACATTTTGCATAGTCGGCCAGGAGATGACCCGATACAGAGGTTTGAAACCTTGGCGTACAGGGTCAAGGATACGTGATGTAGGAATTTTCCTAATTCTTTCTTTGGTATTGGTCGTTGCTTCTCAGTATAATGGCTTTACAAACCTAGTCGAAGACAGTTTCGGTTCAAACGCATGGCTCTATCTGATCACTGGTGCTTCAGGAACGATACTCGTATTCATGCTCTCAAGCCTCTTCAAATCACCTAGCAAGAGAATGGTATTTCTCGGAGTGAACTCTCAAATCATCTACGAGATTCATCCAGTATTCTTCTATCTCGCTCCAGCAACAATGGTTCTGCTTGGCTGGTCACTTGCTGAGTATGACGCCTTGCTCTCTATATTCTGGCCTATGCGTTTTGTATTTGGTTTTGTACTCGCAATTGCGTTCACCTTTCTTGTGCTTAGGAACAGAGTTCTCTCTCTGATATTCACAGGAAAAAACAAGAAATGACTTTACAGTCCAGCTCGTTTTCTGATCATGAGGACACGGAAGGTCGATTCAACCTCGATTGCATTCTTTCGTCCTGTTCTTGAGTCATAGGCCATCCGAACACCTCCGACCCAATACCCTGTCTTGGTTTCAGAGAGCCATGCCCGTGGAAAAGAATAGATATTGTCAGTAGTACGAAACTCATCTAGATACTTCAATGAGTCATTGAACCATGAGCTCCTCTGGATGCATTTGAAGGGTGCGAGTGCCTTAAGCATCAGAAGCATCTCAGCGAACAACCTCCCCTCTGGTCTAGAGTCATACCCCGGGAGATGAACCGCCCAACCAATCGCATAGTATTTGCTGCCATATTTTGCGAGTCCATAACTCCAAGGGAGCGCCTGATACTCTTGGGAGAGAATCATCTCCATTACGCATTCAACCATTTTACTGTTTTCTGGTTGATTCATGATACTTCTAATCTTACTGAATGCAAGTGCATCATGGACCCATGGGAGCATGAATTGCTGATTGGGATAGAGGTCTGGATTGACCAGCTCGTGTTCGGTTTCTGACATTCTCTTTGTATCTGGTTTCTCTACAAAGATTTGTGAGAAGTCAGGAGCTGCACTAAACTCGTAAAGCGTAATGAGGCGGCTGATCATTTGCTTCTCTACAGCCTCGACCATATCATATCCAGCTCGAGCCAGTAACGATGCAATCACTGTCTTCTTGAAAACTGCATGTGGTTCTATGTGCGGTCTGTCTATATTCTGGGACAACCATACTCGAAATGGAAGGGTCTTGGTATCAAACAGTTGCAAGCCTGCGCGCCAACCAAGCTCTATCAGTTTCCCCATAACATTCTCATATGCGTCCTGTTTGCTTGAATGAATCTCATTGAATCTTAGATTGGGTTTCAGTAAACTGAGCCACTTGACCACCTCGGGTTCTCCTTCCATCTCTGTTAGTGCTCTGGCAACCACGCCAACATCCTGTTCTACAACGAGATCAACGATGGTACGAAACCTGATGATTGGTCCGGCATTGTCAAGCAACCAATAGATTAGGTCTTTTTGACTCATGGTTCGTAATTTGTTCGGGTTCCATAAGTAATCTCTGTAATTGGGAACAGAGTTAAGAACCTCTGACCCTCTATTCTGCTTGGTGCTGAGGTTGGTGGATACAGCTCTGAAGAAGATTATCATGCGGGATATCTACGAAAATCGGATGCTTCTGACTTCATCACGTGACAAGCCTGAGGGATGGACTTTACATTCCAGATTATGGAGTCCTTTCTACATTCAACTGCGTATTCTCTCTTCTTTTCCAGAAACCCTCGAAAAGGTCGGTCACGCTCTGGGAACTCTCGTGAAAGAAGAAGCACCTCACATCAACAGACTAGTCGGTATTGCATTCGCCGGAATTCCAATCGCGACAGCAATGTCCCTCTCAACTGGTATTCCAGCATGTCACACTCGGAAAATTGTGGGTGTGAGAACAGAAGCTGAATTACGAGAAGCTATTGGTAAGTACGGGCAACATGCTTTTCTAGAAGGTGAAATCAAAGAGGGTGATGCGATTTGTCTAGTTGACGATCTTGTAACCGGGATGGAGAGTAAGATAGTTGCAAGGGGTCAGGTCATCGCAGAACTAGAAAAACGTGGTATCAAAGACTATACAGTAGATAGCATTGCAGTCATTATCGATAGAGCACAGGGTGCGACCCAGCGGGCCCGTGAGCTTGATATCAACCTCTATTCATTGATTAATCTGGTTGATGAAGGTCTTCCCATGATTAAGAACCTGATGGAAGAAGAGGAATTCATAATGGTGTCTGAATATTTGGCTGACCCCGTTGGCTTCAAGAAACCCTAATGTAATCTCATAGCCATCATAGAAACGCATTTCATTACTGATACACCCATTGAGCGTCCTATGAGCCGCAAGAATCCCCTTGACCCACTCCTGAATATGGCTATGGCCTTTTCAACTCGACACTATGAGTTTTACATGGAAACAGCAGAGCATGTTGAGACACCTCAGGTCAAGGCTCTTCTTCTTGTTCTTGCTGAGACTGAGAGCGATTTGATAGCACACATTCGCCATATGATGGTGACAGGGGTTCTTGATGAAATAGAAGCTATGGGGAGAGTTGAGGTGAGCGA
>Ga0255052_10003234_pt1 | contig 11411 bp, 17 predicted proteins | sample JV7_2_21_MG_FD_188632 | JGI IMG/M metagenome (GOLD analysis project Ga0255052, IMG submission 188632) | Seawater microbial communities from Jervis Inlet, British Columbia, Canada - JV7_2_21 | ecosystem: Environmental > Aquatic > Marine > Inlet | place: Canada: British Columbia | collected...
TGAAATACTCGTCGCTGATTGGTCCATTTCACTCTCGCCGGCTAATAATCTATCGGTGTCTCCTGTTATTGAACGGGTGTCTGTCGGTTGATCGGTGTGTCGCAAAACGCAAAAAAGGCGCCCAATTCAAGGACACCTATTTAATTCATCTTATCTTCACATAATTTAAAGTAATCTGAAAGTAATTCAACCCCAATAAAATCCCTTTTAAGATTTTTACAAGCCAACCCACAAGTGCCTGAACCCATAGTAAAATCCATAACTAAATCCCCTTCATTTGTATAAGATTTAATCAACCATTCTAATGCTTCTAATGGTTTTTCAGTTGGATGTTTAGTTTTATTACCAGACTTAAATAGTTGGATTGACTTTGGGTGTCTTAATCCTTCTGGGTCAGGGATACTATCAATTCTTTTAATACCATATAAACCGACTTCTCCACTTCTTTTTACAATTTTAGGTTTCAAAACTGACTTTGGGTGTCTATCACCACTTTCATTAATAGTAACTCTTTCAAATTTACTATAAACACTATCTTCAATTACTTTTGATTTATTTCTCGTATGTATATCTCTATAAACAGAACCAGGTTTCAAAATAGACTTGGGGTGTCTATCACCTGAAGGGTTGGGTGTTTTTTTATAAGAATCATATTCGTTATATACATCTTTTACAATTTTAGATTTCAAAACTGACTTTGGGCGTCTATCACCTGACGCATTACCTTTATCACTTCTTGTAATACCACCATAAACCCCGTCTAAATCTTTTGTTTTAGGACGTGCACCATAAGGTTTTCCAGGAGTTTTTTGAGGGTTATATGTTCTTCTTTTATTATAGAATATGTATATCATTTCGTGCGACCTTAAAGGTTGTCTATTAGCATTTAAAAAACCAACAGCCTTTGTCTTCTCCCAAACTAAATCATATTTAAACCACTTTGGATTACTATTAATTAATGAAACACCAAATTTAGTAGTGCAAAAGAATATATAAATACAATCCTTCTTACAAATCTTTTTCAGTTCAACCCACATTTTATCAAGGTCAATTAAAGAATCCCATTTACAAGCAGTTTGTCCGTATGGTAAATCAACACATATACAATCAATCTTATCTTCTTCTCTTTTCATTTCTTTTTTAATATCCTCAAAGGCTTCAAAACAATCTTTATTATATAATTTAATCATTTACTTACCTCAAATCTTTTAATAACGCAAAAAAGGCGCCCAATTAAGGACGCCTATTTAACCTTTATACATTCTTTTTATATTCTATTCTCATTTGTGGAAATGCGTAATAATCAAAATAATCCTCTCCACAAAATAAAGGACCTAAATATATATTGAAATGATACAAATTTTTACCAATCATTTTCAATTCAAAATCACATTTTGCTTCATAACCAATATAAAACTGTTTTCCCCAAGCACCTGAAATCTGCATGTCATCAATGTATATACTTTGATAATAATATTCATTACTCAATTGTGGTTCCCATTCAAAATAGAAACCAATAACACCTCCAGTTGCTTTTAATATTTCATAATCTTTGCTTACATTTATTTTTAGTGAATCAGAATCTAAATATGGTTCAACTTTATATCTTTTCATTTTATAATTTATCATTGTTTATCCTTTTAAATTCGATTTTTTTATAGTTATATAACGCCAACCCCGACTGAACTATAATATTTGTGTAAAAGAATGTTTTATAAAATAATGGACTCATAATAATTTATAATTCTAAAACTTTAATTCAATTTTTTCAAATAATGCAACTAAGCCCCTATATTATTATAGAGGCTATTGATAATTAATATACTACCTGACAACGATATTCTTTTCTCATTCTTTGAAGATAATCAAGAGACACTGTTTTCTGATAAGTAAAATACAACTCTTCTTCCTCGTCAAATAATTCCTGTGCTAAAATCTCTTCTTCGCTTTCAGTATAATATAACACCCTTCCTGATTTTGTTATAATATAGATCTCGTATTGATTAACGTCCCACTCGTCGTAAAAAACCTTATAAAAACAGACCACTCGCTTTGGATTCAACTTATTGAAATTATATTTCATAGTGATAATTATTATGTTTCTCACTAAAAATTCAATTTTTTATGATTTCACAGAATTATTATAAAAATCCTTCTGCCAATCATATATAGCTTGTGATGCTTCAAGATAAGTGTTATATGTTCCAAATCTTTGATATGGACCCATATATTGTTTAATACATAAATAGGCCTCATATCTCTTACACACTTTTGTTATTATACTGATCTTACAAGTTCCTTTTCTCATTTCTTTTTTATTGGGTTGATACCATGACACACCTTCTTCTATATCTAATGTATGACCTATTTTCATTTGAAATACCATTATATATTAATATTGTTAATTAAACAATGAGGATTATAGATTTTGTCGATCTTAAAACTCTTCATTATCTGAAAAAGAATAGAAGTATTACTAAATCTATAAAATATTTAATTCTTGAAGAAATTGAAATTAGAACAAAGATGAAAAGGCTAAGTAAATCAAAGACCAAAAACCTCTCCTCTTAAAATCATTGAGTTCGTCAATCAATGTATCATTTTGCTTATAAATATAATCCAATTCTTTTTTGTATCGTGCGTAATCTACTTCAAAATCACTCTTAATAAGAAGAACGTCCTGAACCTCTAATTTATCTCTTCTATTAAACCTATACTCTGTTTCAAGCTGTCTCTTCATTTCAATACTCATTTCATCCGTCAACACAGGCTGGTTCAGGTAATATAAAAATTTATTAATACGATCCATATAATATTTATAACTAAAAATTTATATGAATTTAAACCTGATTTATAAAATTCTGATGTTTTAATGATTTGAAGTGCCTTTGTTTATGTGATATTGTATATTGACCTCCACAATCACAGAAATGTTTTTCTTTATTGTATATCTCACGATTTATATAATATTGACTATCGTATTTTTTCATAAATAGATTATATTATTTACTTTTAAATTTCAATTTTAATCTCTGCTTGGATCTGAATAAAGACTCAATTTACCGCTTATAATTCCCCCATTTAAATTGATTTCGTCCCCTTGGCTATTGGTTAACCACATCTCCAAATTATTTATACTTCCATTGGCTTTAAAGTAATTCTCATTATTACCACTGTAATATAATATACTACCAGGATCATTTAAAATAGGAACTCTCGCTATGATGTTATTTAATGACGATCCATTAGAATATAGATTTCTTTCTGTGAGATTACCTACATTACCTCTCACATCCACATAATGATCGCCAGAAAGATTGATAGTTCTATCACCTGTTTGAGAAGCTGCTTGTGTTCCTAAAATCGAATACCCTAATAAATTACTACAAGTACTATCAGGTCCATTAATTAAAAACTCAACGGTCCCCGATCCTCCTGTACGAGTTATAGTCAATTTAAGTGTGTCAGTATCTAAAGAAGCTGAGTAGGTTGCTCCTGCTATACTATCAGCATTCATTTGCAACTCAATTTCATCAAGAATAGTTGAAGAGGTATAATTACCTTCGGTTATAGTACTCGTCACTTCTATCTGACCATTCTCCTGCCAAACCAAACTATTAGTATTACTATTAAAAGTATAAAATGAATAAGGAAATTCAATATGATTCAATTTAATAAATTTAATATCGTGAATGGGTTTGTCAAGATGTTCAAGAAATCTATTTCTTGTTCCTGAATCTCTTCTTGAAGAATCAAAATCTATATCCTTGTATATTAGTCCATTATGAGGAGAATGTTTTGAATGTCTTTCGCTCATATTATATTTATTAAACAATATTTAAAAATTAAATTATTAAACTAACTAAATGAAGGTATGTTTTATGATTTTTAATAACTCTATTAAATTGTTCGAGATTATTAAAAATTACTTAAAAACGGACGGTGAAAACATTATTAGGATGTATGACTAAAACATTGTCACGAACAACATACACATACAATCTATTTGCAGTAGCAGCTGGAGCTGTTGAGTACCTCAAATTAAGAGACAATTTATTCCTCTGAAGATCTATTCCAGAGAGATGTTGAGAAGATTGAAATCTTTCAAGATCAATTCCATAATAGGCCTTACTTGTATTAGCAGTTGTGGTATTTTGATATTCTTGTTGAGAAACATTTGTACCACGAATATGAGATAATGGTTTTCCCATAGCTTTCATTAATTCAGCCCAAGATTCAGCTCCAACTTTTATGGGCTGTTGAGGATAGACTGCAGTTCCCATTGTGATTTGAAAATCTTGAAGAGAATCATCCAAAAAGACATTTTCTAAAGTTTTATTAGCATTAGCTACATTCAAAGCAGTTCTTTGCATAAAGAACAATTTTTTAGCAGATTTAGCTTGAGAATTTACATTGATAGTCTGATTAGTTCCAGTTGATAAATTATAAGAATAAGATTCAATAGTATTAAATTTAATTTCTAAACCTCCTTCACGGATTTGTTTAGCGGCCAAATCATTATATGCTTGAGACATAGTATGAATTTCAGCGAAATATTCAATATTTGTAAAAGAAGCAAAATCACCCGCTGCTTGAGTACCAGTTATGAAAATAGATTCATAACCGTTATGAAATATAACTTCTAATTCACATATAGGAAGACCCCACAATTCAACAAGTTTCGGTTGTTTCAAAAGACCAATTCTTGGGACAATATAATATCTATGAGGACCGGCTCCAGCTGCATTCTGTTGAACTTTACGATTAGCAGCCGTATCATAACCTTGAACCCACATACCATTTGATTCATCATCGTCACCATGTCTAAGATCAAATTCTTTACGATCATAAACAGCATATTCATCAACACTATCCACAAGAGTACCTCCAATATAAAAGTTAATTTGTTTGATAGCAGAAGCAACTCCATTTTTCAAAGAAAGAGAGGTTGTACCTCCAGCAACTGAAACTTCAACATCAAGAGCTAAATATCCTTGGAGAGGGGCTAATGAACCAGTTTGAGGAAATTTAAAACGGGCTGCTCTTGGATTTAAACTGGTAGTGGAAGTAATATCAGATTTAATAGATACTAATCTTTGTTCTGAACCAACAACGTTTGTTGTAAGGGAGTGTACAGCTTCAATAGGTAATTGTGAGTTTCTTGCAGACATTTATATAATTAATAGAAAACATTTTTATTTTATGAGGAGTTTATTGACATTATCCACCTCTCTTTGAAAAACTATTAATCCAATAAATTTACCTTTATTGTTTTCTAAAGGGAATACATCTAATATTTGATAACTACCTAACCAAAAATATACTCTTTGAAGATGAGACCTATTTTTATCAACTATTTTATATAATCCATTTAAAACCTCATAAATATTAACAGGTAAAACATCTTTTGCAAAATTACCTATTAAGGTATCTTCACTGCCTCCAAGAAGATCTAATTTATTACTTCTAACAAATACATATTGTAAATTTTTACCATAGATATATGTATCACTCAATTCATCAACATTCAAATCCAAGTCATGATGTATAGTATGTTTGTATTCAATGAAACTATCTATATTCAAATTAGTTCTGAGTTTATGATTTGGTGTTGGTTCTTTATTTTTCTTTCTTCTTGAAAAAATCAATTTTAATTCTGGGAAACAATTAAATATAAACATTTTTTTATACTTAATAGTTAATATTATTACTCGGCTATAGTCTCTAATCTGTTAGATACCGATGTTTGAGGAACTAATGTTGGAACAGAAGGGGCTTGACGTAGTTGCATTTCAGCTTTTGTTGCTCTCTTTCTTATTTTCTTCTCTTTTGGAATAGCCAAAGTTTCTCTTTCTTTTAATTCTCTTTCTCTCTTTTTCTCTTGTTCTTTAATATCTGATTCTATATTTTGAGATATTTTATTAGCCTTATCCAATTGTCTTGAAATTTGTTTTAAGATAGTTAATTCAGGATTAGCAATTTCACTTTGGATTTCAGCCACAAAATCACTATAGAACAAACCTTGGTTTCCTGATATGATAGTAGGATCGGCCTCCCATTTAACTGGGATATGGTCTCCTGAACTTGGTAAAGGTTCTGGAACTAAAGAATTAGTATGAAACTTCATAGGATTTGGCCCATACACACTATTGTTGGTTAAAATAATAACACGCTCATTACCTACAGTTTTATTTTCTCTGTGACCTAAATTAGTTTGTCGAACATCAAGAACAGGAGCTGGTTCTTGTGATGAAACAGGTTTTTTAGAGGGATCTGGAGTTTTTAAAAATCTATTAGTTTGGAAATCCATAACGTATAATTATTAGACAATATATTATTTAATAACTATATTTTATTGCGAGACTCTATTCTTTGATAGGTTTCAATACATCAAGTTTTTTAGCTTTAATTTTACCTCTTCTATCCCTTCTAACTTTTAAAAGCTCTTTCTCTTTGTCTATTTTCAGTTTTGCTAAATCTTTTTGTAAAGCTTTTATTTTTCTTTCTTCAAACATAATTCTTCTTCTTTCTGTATTCAATTTATCTTGTATTTCTCTTTCCTCTTTTGATAATTTTCTAATATCTTCTCTTTTCTTTTGTGCTGTTTTTCTTGAAATTTCCTTTAATTCTTTGGAACTTAATTCTTCTGGTTTCTTTCTTTCACGAGAATGCATATTAATTTGTTCTACAATATACTTATTACAAATATATTATTTATATCACAGTTCGGTTTAACAACAGTTCAAACTGTATATTTGTTTTCACCCCGCTTCCAGAAGCAGCTGATGCTTTGACTTCTAAGTCAGTACCTGCTGAAAATATACTTTCCTTATTTACTTGAAATTGTGCAAAATTTGAAATAATACTGGACCCTCCATTGAATAAAACATTTAAAGTAGGAACAAAGAATTTGTAATCGTATGTAACAATCTTATTAGAATCATTTGATATAATAACACTCTCTAATAGACCTTGATAATACCTGGGTATTGTATAAACAGCCTTGTGTTCTATGCTTTGACCTAACACCATTATACCAATATCATCAGTACTATTACTAACAGTTATTGTGCCTGCATTTGTTCTACCAGAGCCCGCCGATGCCACAAATAAATTATTAATTCTATAAACATCAGAAAATGTTGAAAGAACAGGAGTTATACCAGTCATAACAAAAACTTGTTGTTTTTCATCAAAATTAGAGTCAAGGTAATCCATAATAACTACATTAGCCCCAGTACTCCCAAAAGTATCTGCAGCTGAAGTACTCACAATACTCACTTGTTCTCCTGCAGTTGGAAAAGGATAAGATACTCCAGCCCCTCCATTCCATACTGTTGTTGGTGTTGTATTGGTTGTTAAAGAAACTCCTGCTCTTTGTACACCTCTTCTATTTTGAGTTAAACCAAGGCGTAAGAAATTGTTCGAATCATACTCTCGACATATAACTGTTTGTTGATGATTATTAGTTGCTTCTTTTGAAGTCCTGAATACTCCTTTGAAAAAATTATTAAATAAACTTTTTGATTTCATATTTAATAATAATCAATATATTACTTTTAAATTTAATTAATTTAGTTCTGTATAAGAGTTGTCTTTATTACAAATAGCAAGCGCATGGTAATCTTCTAATTCACCCAACGTGTTAAATAGTTTATCATAATCAAAATGACGAGAGGCATAATCTGTACATATTAATTTTTTTTCAGCATTTGTAGATGGTTGATATAGAATTCTTGAACGACTACATTCTCTCACCGTTTTTGGAAATGACATATACGTATGTCCTATAAATAGATAGGAACAACCATAATGACGACCCCTGAAAGCCAATTGATTAAGAGGATGTTTTCTATGTCTTGCTGAAGATAATTCATCAGTATAGTCATCTAATACTATTAGAACTTTAGTATTCTTTTTCCATTTCTTGTAATCATCTTTTCTTTTAACAAAATTTTCTTTAAGATACTCCATAACATTCCCTATTTTTTCTGGTTCAAATTCATCATCAAATATTATCTTCTTTTCATATTTCTTCGTTTGTAATTCTTCCCAATGTGGATCCAAATTACATGTTGGACTAAATATCATAATTGAATCAAACTCATCATATAATTTTTTCAAAGTCTTTATTAATAGAGTCGTTTTACCTGACCCACTAACACCACATATAATACCTGAAATAGGTTGTTCGAATAATTTAGTATCACTCATGTCGTTAATATACTATTATATAACATTTTTATGTAATTGTTATGCCTACGTCATCCTTGTCTGCACCGTTACCTAAATAGAATGTTGCAAAGTAAGATGCGTGTAAATTGTTAGTACCATCAACTGATTGTATTTGAACCTGATAAACACTTTCACTTACTTTATTAAGTCTAACATCAGGTGCATTAGAGGTGCTCGTTACAACCTTTAATTCTTCTGTCGTACTGGTTGTTCCTGACCTGTAAATAGCCCACTCACTCTCAATACAACCACTTCCGTTAGCTTGCGTCATTCCCACAACCCTTACATTTACAATATGAGTAGCAAAATCATTATTATCTTCCATAGTAATAGTATTCATAGTAGACCAGGCTGTAATGACTCCATCTGTATTTTGTATTTTAGTTATAATAGAGTCATTTTGTTTATTTGTATTTCCATAGATAGCAAAGTTATCATAACATTCAGTTACTTTATTTGTGGTGTCAACATTAAATACATCGGCCGTATCCCCGTCTTTACGCACAAGCAAGGCTTCTGAACCTGTTACATCTACTACAAGACCTCCACTTTCTAATCCTATAACATTATTAAATGTTGAAGTTCCATTGAATGTACTTGTACCATTGAATGTACTTGTACTATTTACTGTTAGTTTATCAACAACCGTATCCTTAGAACCTGTTAAACTTTTAGTAGAATGTATTCTGGCCATATTGTTATGTTTGTTAATTAGTAAATATTTTTATATTGTCTTTTAACAATGGAAAGTCCCCTATTCTCAAGAGCAGGTTATCAATTTAATTCAAGAAAAAACAAACAAGACCGTGTAGATATTGTGAATGAAACTGTAGAAGGAACAGGTTTCAAAATAAGACCAAAGTTATCAACAAGAGAAATTCAAGTATATCAATCGGGTAATGATTATCATATCTCAGGACCTGGGACTGATTTACACGGTGATAGTCGTAAGCAAGATATCCAAGATGACATTCAAATTCTATTTGGATCTCAAGAGCAATCGAATCATTTCAGACTCCGTAGAAATAGAATCAAGAAAGATATACGTGCTATATTAAAAGAAAACCCTAATGCGCAGATAAACCTCTCAGGTCATTCTTTAGCTGGTAGTGTTATGATAAATGCTTTAAATGATAAATTCATAAATGATAATGTTAATCAAGTTCACACTTATAACGTTGGTTCAAGCCCTATTTTTGATACACCATTCACAGGAAATGCCACAAAAATAACGAATCATCTTGTTCGTGGCGACCCTATAAGTTCTGGTAAGATACCAGGTAAGAAAGTATTTCAAAAGCCACTTCCAGGCACCCAATTAAACAATACTGTTGTAAGGGCCTTAACAGAAATTGTTTTACCAGATAGTATTTCTGAAGTGCTTGGGAATTTAACGAAACATTCATTGGACCACTTCCTTTAAGTGTTTCTTGGATTTATTGTGTCTTGCTATATTACGCAAAGATAATTCTTTTGAACCACACTCACAATCATATTTCTTTTTATTTCTTTCTTTATCGTATTGTTTAATTTTTTCTTTGTTATTTTCGCGCCATTGTTTATTCCTTTCAGCTATAATTTCTTTGTTATTTTCATAGTATTGTTTCTTCTGTTCAGCTATAATTTCTTTGTTATTTTCTCGGTATTGTTTATTCTGTTCAGCTATAATTTCTTTGTTGTCTTCATAATATTCTTTCTTGTATGTTGCTATTTGTTCTTTGTTATTTTCACGATATTCTTTTTGACTTCTCTTAGGTCTTTGATCGTTATACAATTCATACAACTCAGAATAAAGTAAATAATAAAAATCCTCAAGTTCTCTCAAATTATCTTTATCTCTAAAATTATTGTCCTCAAAAAGAATTTCAAATCTACAATTTTCAAAACCAACTTCTCTAATTTTTTTATAGATTTTAAAATTGTGATTTGCAGATTTTTCATTATTACAATAACTTTTATGTTCCATCATTCTCCTCTCCAAAGAAATAATAGTACTTCCAACATAAATCATTTGATCTCCATTCCATATACAATACACTAATCCAAACATTTATTAGTTTATTATATTTTTTTCATTATTCAATTTTAATCTTGATGATGATCGAATGTATTAAGGTAGTGAGCTTCAGAATACACGCCGTGAAGCTGGTGGTGAGGATTAGGAGGCTTAGCAATAAACTGTTGATTATTATCAACTAAAGTATTTCCAAAGACTGATGTTATCTCATTACCAAAGATACCTTTCGCTACTTGAATAGGGTTAGGGAGTTTACCACTAAAAAAATTAAATACATTATTAACCTCCTCCAAACCTTTATGAAAAGCTCTAATATTTTCTGTTGTTACACTTGGTACATCAACTTCAGGATTAAATTCAGGGATATCTTCTATTAGTGGGAGACCTCCATCGCCTGTAGCTCCTTCTTGTATTGCAGCTTCTATATCAGCATCAAATAAAACTTCAACATTTCCTTGAAGTATTTCTGGAGCAGCAAAACCCGTTCGAAATGTATATTGTTGAGGTGTTTCACCAGTAATTGTTTCAGGAAGATCTGCTGTGAAACCAGCAAGACCTTGTTCATCTATAAAAAGTTCTTCTTCAAACCCAGTTTCAAATCCAAGCTCTCCAAATTCACCAGCTGCTTCAAATAGCTCAGCTCCTTCGATAGTTCCAGCAACTGTCTCACCTACTTCAAATAAAGCTGATACAGCTTCTCCTATTTCGATAGCTCCTTCAATGACTCCTAATGCAGCAAGACTGGCCATATTGTTAGATTATATAATATAACATAATATATTAAATTTAATATCCATTGTAGTTTCTCATTTGAGCTATTAGATAGTCCAGTTCTGTTGGTTCTGAAGGTTGTGGGACTGGAACTACAGGTTGTGGGATAGGGATGGGTTTTGAAACTACAGGAGCTTGTTGAACTACAGGAGCTTGTTTAGGTTCTTGTTTAGGTTTATTTTTTTCAGCTTTAAAATTCTCAAAATCTTGTCTTTCTTTTTCTTCAATAAGAAGTCTTTTCTTTTCTTCTTTAGCTCTTTTACGCTCTTCTTTTTCCTCTCTAATAATCTCTTTGATACGGTCAGTTTCCATAGAAATCTTTTTTAAAGTACTTGTTCTTGGTTGTTTCATATTATTTGACCTGGCGATCCTCTGTTTCTCTGTAATC
>Ga0255052_10003235_pt1 | contig 11410 bp, 14 predicted proteins | sample JV7_2_21_MG_FD_188632 | JGI IMG/M metagenome (GOLD analysis project Ga0255052, IMG submission 188632) | Seawater microbial communities from Jervis Inlet, British Columbia, Canada - JV7_2_21 | ecosystem: Environmental > Aquatic > Marine > Inlet | place: Canada: British Columbia | collected...
TTGGTGCTAAAAGCCAGCTGGACCAAAGGCGGCAAGTCACGTGTGATTCCGATTCGAACGGATGAGCAGCGCAAAATACTCGGTCGGGTGTGGCAACTCGTGGGTAATAATTCTTTGATCCCGACCGAGCGCAGTTACATCAAACACCTCAGAGTGTATGTGCGCCAGATCATGAACGCCGGTTTGTCCAAAATGCACGGACTGCGTCATGCCTATGCGCAAGAGCGCTATTTCGAACTGACCGGCTGGTCGTGCCCGCTTGCCGGTGGGCCGACAAGCGAATCATTGAGCCCAAAAGATCGCCGCATCGACAAAGCTGCGCGACTCACGATCAGCCAGGAGCTGGGGCACGTTCGCGAACCAATTGTGTCGGTCTACATAGGACGATAGCGCAGCAAATTCCCGCAATTATTTGTCGGGGTTCTTTGTATTCGAACGACGCTATCGGCGCGATGCTGAGGGTTAGCGCAACAACTGCGCCAGATGCCAATTACTCAGGAACCCCGATGACTCGAATCAATACCAAATTCACGCGAGCCGCCTTGGTGGCCATCAGCGGCTTGCTTGCCATCTCATTCAGCATCAGCGGCAACGCTCAGGACGATGAGCTGCAAGTTGGCCGTTACCAGAGCGTGATGGTTGAGCCCACCGACGAACAACTTGATCTGCTATCACACATTGTCGAGATGGAATTGCCAGAGCAGATCAACACGATCGGTCAGGCAATTTCGCACCTTCTTGATGGCAGCGGCTATCGATTGCTCAGTCCGAAATTGGCCGAGTCCTACCGCAGCCACTTGTTTGCAATGCCGCTACCCCAAGTGCAGCGACAACTGGGGCCATTGACCCTCCGACAGGCACTGGAACTCCTCGGCGGACCGGCGTTTCGGCTGGTCATCGATCCCACCTACCGATTGGTGTCTTTTGAACTGATCAAAACAACGGGTGATGCGCATGCGTGCTCTTACCAATAAGCAGCCGGGATTGGTCTGCTTAGCGGTTACGCTGGCAGCCTTGGCAATGCCAGCTTTGGTGACACCAGCGCTTGGGCAAGTTGTGTCGTCGACCGAGACCGAGGTCACGCGCACGGTGCCCCATGACGCGACGATTACGCCGCTCTCGGCCAGCGAGCGTGAACGCTCCAAGGCCTGGAGCCTGTCGGATACAGAATGGCGTCGTTATCAAAGCCTGCTGCTGGGTATTCGCGGCAGTGTCAGTGCGACTAATTTATCCCCCATTGAAGTACTGGGCATTCACGCCAGAGACAGTGCTGAGCGTCGACGCTATGCGGCGCGCTGGGCGCGCGCCATGCGCGACGATGCCGAGCGCATTCTGGCCTTTCAACACGCCTACGACGCCGCCGCTGAGCGTCTGTTCTCTGGGCAATCCCTTATCGATGTCGGCAAGCTCCGGACCTTGCCGCAGAAGACCAGCGAGCTGCAGTCTGACGATCGCATTCTGTTTTTCACAGGTGTGATGTGTCCAGCCTGTGATGCCGTACTGGTAAAACTTATCAGTCGTCTGGATACGGTTGCCGGCATCGATATCTATATCACTGACGTTTCAAGAAATGACGATGAAGTCATTCGGGCATGGGCAAAAGAGCACGGTATTGAACGCGACTGGGTAGGGAGGCGGCGCGTGACATTGAATCACAGCGCCGGAGCGCTCGAGAATATGTCGGAGGGGCCGGTGGAGAAGCCGGCACTGTTTGTTCGTCGCGACGGGCAACTCGAAAAATTGTCGTATGCGGAACTCTGATGTCGTGTCTCACGCCGGGACGTCGCATCGTTGCGCTGCTGTGGCTTGCTGCAACCCCCATAATTCATGCTGAGGAAGCGGTTCCCTCGGCCTACCGTTGGACCGCCACCGAGCACGGTATTCCGGCAGGACTTTTCTATGCCATTGCCCTGGCGGAGAGCGGCAAAACCGTCGCATCGACAAGCGGCCGGCGTCCCTGGCCATGGACACTCAATATTGCCGGCGAAGGTCAGTACTTCAACAGCCGATGGGAGGCATGGCGGGCACTGGATGAGTCTCTGCGAGCCGGGCAGGACTCGGTGGATATTGGCCTGATGCAGGTGAACTGGCGCTTTCATAAGGGAAGGTTAGGCAGCAGTTGGCTCGCATTGGAGCCGTATCACAACCTCAGCGTCGGTGCCGACATCCTCAAAGATTGCTACCAAAAACGCCGCGACTGGTGGGCGAGTGTCGGTTGTTACCACGCCCCCGCAAACAAACCTCGAGCGAAACGATACCGCGCTCGGGTGGTCGCACTTTGGCGAGAATTGCCGGCAGTGGAATGATGTTTATCAGCGAAAGAGTGTCTTATTACTTTGTTGCGTTAGTCTGCTTCCTCGGCACAGCATCGTTTGCTTGTGCCGAGTTGACCGTCATCTTTGACAACAACCAGGCGAGGCCGATGTCGGATTTTGTTGGTCCACTTGGTTCGGCCCCGCCGGACAAGGTTTCGTCGTACGCCGAAAAACCACAACTGGGCGCCGCCGATGTTCAGTCGTTGCTACCGATTCGCTCACCAGGACTCACACCGGGAAAAATATCTTCAAGGCCACACCACGTGCCCTTCGCTCAAGCATTCTTTCTGATTGGATCGGATGCGTTCTCGAAACGCTGGCTCAGGCAACACCGAAAAGCACTTAGGCAGATTGGCGCGGTGGGCATGCTGGTTGAAGCGAGCAGCCTTGAGGATCTGCGTGCCATTGCGGAACTTGCTGACGGCCTGCCGATCACACCGGCATCGGGCTCTGACATCGCCAAAGCCATCGGTATTCGCCACTATCCGGTGGGCATATCCGATGGCCGACTCTGGCAATGAGCCGCTACGCCATCGATGCCTTGTTGCGCCCGCCAGTGGAACTGTGGTCGGTGTTGACGGCGCTGGCCGCGGCCATCATTGCAGTAACAGCGCCCTGGGCCCTGATGCTCCCGGTCACGGTTGGCTATGGCGTTTGTGCGTGCCTGGTGGTGTTCGCTGCGCTGCGCGCCCGGCAGGCATGGCGCGTCATCCGCTACCAAAGACGACTGAAGAAGCTGCCGCGTTACCGCCTGCACGCCAAAAGGATACCGCTCAGCCGCCATAAACTGTTTCTGGGTCGTGGCTTCCTATGGACGCAACAACACACACAACGCTTGCGCGACACGTTGCGGCCCGAAGTGCAGCACTACGTGCAGCCGCACCGGTTGTATCGCTGGGCACGTCGCATGGAAGTGCGTTGGGAGTCGACACGGATATTGTCCGCTCTCGCCAGGCTGTTGCGCACTCGCCGTTGGTGGAATCCGCTGGCGCCTATACCGCTACTGGGCGGTAACCCGGCGCTACACGCCGTTGGCATTCACGAGCAGGAGGTGTGGATGGATCTGGATGAGCGGGTTGGCCATACGCTGGTACTCGGTACCACCCGGGTTGGCAAGACCCGTCTGGCGGAACTTTTGATCGCCCAAGACATTCGACGTGGTGATGTGGTGATTGTGTTCGATCCCAAAGGCGATGCCGGCCTTCTAAAGCGCGTGTACGCCGAAGCAAAAAGAAACGGCCGCGAAAAAGATTTTTCAATGTTTCACTTGGGCTATCCGGAGGCCTCGGTACGCTACAACGCCATTGGCAACTTCTCACGCATTACCGAAGTGGCCACACGCATCGCCAATCAGCTGCCGCGTGAAGGTAATTCGGCCGCCTTCAAGGAGTTCGCCTGGCGCTTCGTCAACATTATTGCCAGAGCACTGGTCGCTTTGGGTCAGCGACCCGACTACGAGAGCGTCAGGCGTTACATCAATGACATTGAGCCGCTGTTCATCAAGTACGCCAAGGCGATATTGACGCAGCAGGGAACAGAGGGCTGGCAGGAAGAAGTGGCCAAGTTGGCCGCGAGCGCCAAAGGGCGACATGTGCCGCAGCCCCTCCGCGGCCGTCAAGCGGAGGCGATCGCCCTGATGCAGTATCTGCAGGGCAGCGATATGTACGAACCGGTGCTCGATGGGCTGATGTCGGCGTTCAAGTATGACCGAACCTATTTCGACAAGATCGTCAGCTCGGTGGGCCCATTGTTGGAAAAACTCACCACCGGTAAGATCGCCAAACTGCTCTCACCCGATACGGATGATCCAGACGATGAGCGGGCAGTCTTGGAATGGCTGCAGGTTATCCGCAACAAGGGCATCGTCTATGTTGGCCTCGATGCACTCAGCGATACCACGGTGGCCAGTGCGGTCGGCAACTCGATGTTCGCGGATCTGGTCTCAGTGGCCGGTCACATCTACAAGCACGGCGTACCCGGCACGCAGGACGGCATACCCACCATCTCCTTACACGCCGATGAGTTTAATGAGCTCATCGGCGACGAATTCGTGCCGCTCCTGAACAAAGCCGGTGGCGCAGGGTTTCAGGTGACTGCTTATACACAGACCTGGTCGGATGTGGAGGCGCGCCTCGGCAATAGGGCCAAGGCAGGGCAGGTGGCCGGCAACTTCAACACCTTGATCATGCTGCGCGTCAAAGAGCTGGCAACGGCGCGCATGCTCACCGATCAATTGCCGAACGTGGATGTGTTGACGCTAATGAGTGTCTCCGGGGTCGATGATTCATCAGACCCGGGCTCTGGTGTCGATTTCCGGTCACGCAACGAAGACCGAATCAGTGTCTCGGAGGTAACGCTCTTATCTGTCTCCGAACTGGTCACGCTGCCCAAAGGCCAGGCCTTTGCCATGCTCTCCGGCGGGCAGCTGTGGAAACTGCGCATGCCGCTGGCCGATAGCATCGACGACAAGGCGCTGCCGCAAGCGTTTCGCGACCTCGCTCGGGAGATGGAGCGAAGCTATATCACCAACGATCATTGGTATCGACAGCGCGAGACCTGGTGGCTATCCGCCGGGCAGAGCGCGCCTAACAAAGAGGATACCAATGGCGAGGCAGCCGGCACCGAGTCGTGATGCATCGGCTCATCCGGCTCGTAAGGGTTTTGTGGCGGCCATGCTCGGTCGCGTCGGCAAGGCGATTCGCTGGCTCATGCTGTCGTTGCTGTTCTCGATTATTGTCGAATGTGTAGGCATGGTGATTTGGTGGCCCGAACTTGGGCTTGATCACAGCCGGCAGATGCTCGAACAGGAAATCGAGTATCTGCAGCAGGACTTTCGTCAAAGCGTATTGAGTTCTGATCCCGGGCACTTTGCCAGGACAATAGCCGAGCGATCCCATTATTTCTTGTTCGAACTGACTGGTGTGCTGCGTTTATCTGCGTGGTTGTCACGTCCACCGGCCAATGACGAGACAGGCCCCCGGCCGAAACTGCATCAGGCGTACAAGCCAATCGGCAGGTTCGTGATGGCGGCGATTCAGATTGTGCAGGTCTTTTCGGTGCGTCTGGCCATTCTGTGCCTGGCGACACCGATATTTCTGCTCTTCAGTCTGATCGGTCTGGTCGATGGGCTGGTGCAGCGAGACTTGCGTCGCTGGGGCGGTGGCCGCGAAAGCTCCTATCTGTATCACTACGCCAAGAACAGCGTTTGGATGTTCATGCTGAGTGCCTGGGTCTGCTATTTGGCACTGCCGGTTAGCCTGCATCCGGTGTTCATCGTGCTGCCGTTTGCGATCCTGTTTGCCATCAGCATCAGTGTCACCGCCAGCATCTTCAAAAAGTATTTGTAGGCAAGTGGGGAGATCGGCAAATTTCGGCGATATTGCGCAGCATTAAGCTACGACATACGCCGATCAATGTCCGTGCGGCTCCATCCCATATTGGTGGAAATGGCTTATCTGGCACCTTGGGGCAATCGGTATGGAGCGGGGCCTGCCAAGCGGATAATAGTTCGATAGGGTTGGATCGAACTCAACAGTCAACTTGACTTGAGGCGGCGAGCTAAATCGCCGACCCACAATTTCGCCAGAGCTTGTTCTCTATCAAATCTGCCTTGCTTCGAGAGGTCTAAGAATTCTTCAAAATCGTGAATTGCTCGCGAGAAATCACCCTTCAGGTGCCAATTGAGGAGGCCTAACGCAAAATGCAATTGATGCCGGTCCGGGTCTTGCTCAATTACCCAACAAATAAACAGTTCCAATTCAGCTATGGACTTACGCAACGGAATTCTCTGGTGAGCGCCCCGGATAAAGTGCTTGCGAGCCTTCTTCAGGTTTCCGTCATAAGCAAACAAAAACCCTTGGTTGTATTCCCACACGCCGTCTCTTGCTGATTTCTTGACTTGATACAAAAGGCTCCTCGCCCCATGAGTATCCCGACTAGCTAAGAATAAATGAATGGCTTTGAGTGCGAGCGCCGCACGACTGGCATGATCAACCTTTTTCAGCGCCGCCCCCATACTGTCCAGCGCGACCTCGTCAAAACCCTCGTCTCGCCACCTTGCATAGTAACTATCGGCTCTGACGAGATTGATTGCTGACACTTCCCTTGCGACTTGTTCAATGATTTTTTCACAAGTCGGCGGCGCGGGGCTTACCTTGCTCGCAAGGGAAGATGCTTCTCGCAGCATCGATTCGGCTTCATCGTAGAAGCCTGACAGAGTCATCGCTATACCGATAATGTACTTCGATACCGCGTCCGCGAGGCGAGAAGTGAAATCGAATGCTGCGAAAGTCGCGGTCTCATCAGTCTCCATTTTTCTTGGTAGTAAGGCACTGAATTCCGCACTGAATCGTTCCTGTATTTCTGGCGCAATAGCCTTGTGCGCGACTATCCCATCCAACTCAAGGAAGTAGCGTGTGGTGTTGGCTATATTTCTCTTACGAACGCGGCCAAACAGAAAAAAGTGACACCGGATTTTTTGCCTCATCTTTTCAGCGGACTGAATATCCAGTGTCTTCGCCGCAATGCGAGGAGGTATCTCCAAGAAGTCGAATAACTGTGATGACTTTCCACTGAGAATCAACCGTCGAAGGCTGGTCACAAAATCATCGTGAATCTCCGTCTCAAGTTCCTTGTCACAATGTAAGGAGACACCAAAACCGATCTTGTCCTTCTTGGTCTTTTTGGGCTGGCGGCTAATCCACCAGACGATGACGACTATTACTGCGCCCAACAAGAGAGCGGAAACAGATCCCGACGCAGATAAGCCGACCGATGCAGAGAAGCCGGCTACTATCAACGTTACTAAAATGAGGGCGGCTATAAGGCCCTTTGGCTCATGCCATGCGCCCTCTGCCTGGTCTAACAGTCGAATTGGTGATTCTTTAAGCATTAGCGTTACTAATTCTGGGAAAAAAAAGTCATCCAATATCCCGAGTCAGAAATACAGAGGCAAACGGAATACAGTGACTGGTTTTAGGTTGTTTTTGGACACACAGCAACACTGTATCGCAGTCAGAGTAATAAGTTGAACTGATTCGAGTGACCGCCTACGAACCAGCCGGAACGTAGTTTCTTGCCACGTGGACCAGAATCATCCACTGCAATGCGCAGCTAGGGCATTTAGGCTGTATTGATGCTCTGTTCAATCTACATCGAAGCGCTGCTGGTTAATGAGGATCTGGCAGACTTGGTGTGGGAGGCTTGGAATGCGGGCGAGTTATGCGATGTGGCCGCGTCCATCGCATGGCTATCAATGCTGAATTTATCTTCAAGCGAGCACTAGCGCGAGCGTCGCGACGATGCCCTCAACTGCACAATCCAGAATCGAGCTAAACAGTTTTGAGTGAACGTGGTAGTTCGACGTTAATGTGGATTCTCGCACTCGTGCCTGACTGAAAACCCCACCACACAACTGTCTGGTTTATCCATAGCGAGTCGTTCTGTACTCGTACACCATCGTCAGCATGCAAATTGATGGGACACGAGCCATGCGCACGATCACTCTTCTTCACGTCTTCGTTCTTGGGCTGGCGAGCCCACTTGTTCATGCCGATGCAGATGCGGAACACGAATCGCTGGCGCGCATTATCCACGAGCTTGAAGTCCTTGAGCCCTTGCTTGCCGAGGCCAAAGCCGCCGCCGACCCGGACGCGCGTATCCGTTTTCGTTACGACTGGCTGAAAAAAGACCTAGAGCGCATCCGTCAGGGTATTCAGGAACACATTGATGCACCGCGGGCAGAACCACGAGTGGTTGCACCGCTGCGTGGCGACTACCGGCGATAACGGTAAGTCGCAGATGATGAACCCAGTGCAACTGGCCGCGTTTCAAGCGGCATCTGGCGTCACTGCGGCGACGCTGCTGCTCGGAATCGCGTCAATCATTTTGTTGCTGGCCTTTATCTGGGTGATCTGGGTAACGCTCGGTACTTTCCGCGCCTGGCAGGACGGCAATGCCAGTCTTTTCGATGTCGCCTGGAGCGCAATACGCGCCAGCATCATCCTGATGGTGCTGGGTTTCTATTTGCGCTGAAGGATTTCTATTACAGATTCGGGTGTGTCCCGGATGCTTTCAAAACGGCTTAGCCCGTACAGCTTGGAGTAACGACAATGTTCAAACAGGGAAAACAATTATTGCTGGCGTTGATTGGATTAAACGCCATGCAGGCCGCAAAAGCGGACCTGCCAACACCGGTGGCACCGAGTACTGCGCCAGCGGCCGGTGACTGGATCGGCTTGATTCAGGGCTACATCAAAGATGGCGGACTGGTGCTGGGCTTGGCCATCGCGGTACTGGGTTTCTTGTGGATTGCCTATCTGGCATTCGCCAAGTTCAACGAGGCGCGCCAGGGCAAGGCGGAATGGGCTGAAGTCGGCGTGCTGGGCATTGTCGGTGCCATCGTATTGATCTTCGCCAGCTATTTGCTGACAGAAGCAGCCGGCGTCATCTAACGACCGATGACTGAGCCCAACAACATCCTCGCCGACCGACTCAACGTTGAGCCGGCGATCTTTAAGGGATGCTCATCCTCGGAGCTCGGCGTGATTGTCACCCTGGCGGTCATCGTTTGGTTGCCGCTGAGCGTTTTGCTGGCCTGGGTGCTGGGTGCGCCGAGCATGGGGCTCGGCATGGCCGGTATTGCGATTGTGCTGACGGTTGTTATCACGGCCGCTGTGTTTCAGCGCGTCAAGCGCGGGCGCCCCGATGGCTATTACCAACAGCAATTCATTATTGGGCTATCAAGACTGGGGCTGCGTCGATCACCGTTCATTCGCCGCAATGGCAGTTGGGCCATTGGTCGCACCCGAGCGAGGCCCTGAGCGCGTCATGCAACGTTATCGCTACGAGATAGACAATGTTCGCAGTCATCTTCGCTCTCTGTGGGTCGTGATTGCTTTGCAACTGTTGTTCATCGTGGCGCTATGGATCGGCTGGATGCGCATGCCCTCAACCATCACCGTGCATATACCACCGGATCTTCGCTCCGGCAGTGTGATGGCACTCGAGGAGGTGCCGCCGGCCAATGTGTACACGTTTGCCTTCTACATTTTTCAGCAGCTCAACCGCTGGCCGGAGGATGGCGCCGAGGATTACGGCAAGGCTATCTTTCGTATCGCGCCATACCTCACGCCGGAATTTCGCAATAGCTTGATCGCGGACATGGAAGCCAAGGGCAAGCAGGGCGAGCTCGCGCATCGCGTTCGCAGTCTGCAGGCGATTCTCGACAGCGGTTATGAAGAACGTCGTGTGGATGTCTTGAGCAAGGACGTCTGGGTCGTGTGGCTAGATCTTGAGCTCAATGAATCAGTCAAAGGCATGACGATCAAGCAAACGCGTATTCGCTACCCGATTCGGGTGGTGCGTTATGCGGTCGATGCCGAGGCCAACCCCTGGGGTCTGGCGCTGGACGGCTTCGCCGCTGAGGGCCCCAAAAAGCTTGATCTTGGCAGTACACGCTGAGCTGCAGCAGCAGAGTCATCGTCGAACTACACGTCTAAGGAGTCAATGTGCCAAATTCGAAGTTACTTCACACGATTACTGCAAGCATGATCGCAGTGCTGTTGTTCACGGCACAGACGTCGAGTGCCGAATCAATGCCGCCGCAACGCATTCAATGGCAAAAGGTACCGATCGCGATCACCTTAAGTGTGGGTGAGGAGCGCATGGTGCATTTTCGTTCGCCGGTCACTGTCGGCATACCGGCCACACTTGAGTCTAAGTTGCGCACGCAAACCGTCAACGGCACGGTTTACTGGCTGGCCAAAGCAACGTTTGGCAGTACCCGGGTGATGGTGCGCGAGATCGAAGGCGGCCAGACCTATTTGTTTGACTTGAGTGCGGCCACCACTGGCGAGCACTCAGCAGCAATCGTCGTGTTTGTCGATGAGACAACAGCGGTAGGGAATCGATTGGGCGAGGCAGGTGAGGGCGCACGGCACGGCTACGTCAGTCTTACACGCTACGCGGCGCAACAATTGTATGCACCGATGCGCCTGCTGTCCTCGGTGCCCGGCATCGTGCGGGTGCCCGTCCAGCCACACAGCGTTGCACTGCTTCGGGGCCATGGCGTTGCCGCCAAACCACTGGCGGCCTGGCGTGCCGGGTACTTATATGTGACCGCAGTCAAGCTGACCAACCGCACTGCACAGGCACAGACGCTAGATCCGCGAACACTTCGTGGTGCCTGGTTGAGTGCGGCATTTCAACACTCACGCTTGCTGCCGGCTGGCAGTGATGCCGATACCACGGCGGTGTACCTGGTATCGGCACAGCCTTTTGCAGAGTCGCTGTAGATCATGCTGATTAGCAAACAAAATCGTCTGTTACCGATTCTGGCAACGATAGTGCTACTGATGCTGGTTCTGGTGCTGAGCAAGTCCTGCGTGAACGAGCAAACAGACAGCGTGTTGCTCGACCGTGTGCCGAGGGCTTCGGCACCGGATGCTGACACCCCGGCCGACACCATTGAGACCCTGACGGCGAATGTTGCGGCAATGACGAGTGAGTTGCAGGCACTGCGGCAGGCGAACGTTAATCTGCGCAGCGACAACCAAGAGTTGTTACAGGGTCGCGATGGTCTTGAACAACGCATGAGCAACAGAATTGACGACGAGTTCGCCTCACGCGAGCAACGCCAAGGCGACAACAAAGTGCTTGCCTCATTGAGCGATCGTATCGATGCGCTGTCGGCGGTGATGAGTTCGTCTTTCTCGAACTCGGGTAGTTCGGACATGCCGGTGGGCCTGGGATTGGAGGGCAGCGTTGCGACGTCGGAGTTGGTTTGGATCGAACCCCTGGATCTCGGTCGCTCGGATTTCAGTGATGGGCTCTTGCCAAGCGCCAGCACTGCCCAGGACCGCTCGCTGGAGTCCTTCGAACAACCGGACAGCACGCCGAAACCGGCCTACACGGTACCCAGAAATGCCACGCTGCTCGGTGCAACAGCGATGACCGCACTGCTGGGTCGGGTACCGGTACGTGGCGAAGTGCGCGATCCCATGCCGTTCAAGGTCATTACCGGCCGTGACAACTTGGCCGCCAACGGTCTGATGGTACCGGGTGTCGAGGGCATGATCTGGAGTGGTACAGCCGTC
>Ga0255052_10003236_pt1 | contig 11409 bp, 7 predicted proteins | sample JV7_2_21_MG_FD_188632 | JGI IMG/M metagenome (GOLD analysis project Ga0255052, IMG submission 188632) | Seawater microbial communities from Jervis Inlet, British Columbia, Canada - JV7_2_21 | ecosystem: Environmental > Aquatic > Marine > Inlet | place: Canada: British Columbia | collected...
CGGATGCGCTTGCAGTAGCCGCAGCAGGTCGCAAAGATATTTTCGCTGCGTTGTATCCATTTCGGCGTGATGCAGCATGATGCCCAGCGGCTGTTCGTTGCCGGAGATATCTGCTATGCGTTGCGCTATGACCGACGGACCACGATCGGCCTTTTCCCAGTAACGGCACCAATCAACGCCGACCGCCAGTTCCCTGAGGCCGCCAAGTTGTAGCGGCGCGCCAGACACGTCGCGCGACAGCGTGTCAAACCCGAGTGCCTCGAGATGATTGACTGTTTCCTGTGTACAGCGATTCCAAGGCGGCGTAAAAATTGCGTCCGCGGCCGACCCGAACAGGGCCTCGACACGCGCACGGCCGGCCTGCAGATCGGCAAACTGGTCAGTTGACGACCGCGACGGCCCGAATTCGTGTTTTCGGCCACGGCTTTCATGGTCCCGATGGGTCCACCCATGTTGATGTACGCCGATTATTTCCGGCATTGAGCTCAGCCGGCGCTGCAGTTCCGGCACGAGCGATTGATCCAGCGCATTTGGAATTGCCGCCAGGTCGATAGGGACCCCCTGATCCTCGAAAAGAAACAACAAAGACACCAGGCGCCGGTCGCTCCATCCGGCATCGTCGTCGCGAAAGAAGAAAGTAATCGGCGTTGGCGCCTGATGAAGGCACTCCGCAACCGGATTCAACCAGGCATTCACAAGTCAGCACCCACTGCGTGAGCCAGGCGGCGCTGCGGGATTTCGGCGACGAGGCGATTAACGATTACGGCCGTATTGGCGGCGCCACCCAGATCGAAACAGGATTGCTGCGGCTCGAAATGCATGAGCTGCTGAATCCCTCGTGCCAGCAACCGGCCGTCGAGCTGTCCGGCCGACAGCATGTGGGCGGCGCCGCATTCCACCAGTCTTGCCGCGCGATTCGTTTGTTCATTCTCCTGCGCGTCCGCAAACGGTACAAACAATGCTGCGACCCTGGACGACACGATATCCATTGCCGTGTTGTAGCCACACTGGCTGACCGACCAGCAAACCTCGCGCATGCTCGCCCCGAGATTTGGCACCGAGCGCAAAACCGTCAGTGCCGGCGTACTGCGAACAGCAGCTTGCAGCGCACGCCAATCCGAATCTGGCAGGAACGGTCCGGCGACGATAGTCATTGGCACTCCCGACAGCGGCCACAGAACTCTTTGCGCTTGCACGGCAGCCGCGAATAGTGGCCCGCCAACGATCCCGCCACCGGCGGATACAAGGATTCTTTCTTCCCTCTCTGCCGATACGCCGGCAGATTCCCGATGAGGCAGCACGAAACCGGTGTAGTAGACAGGCGTATTGCAGACCCGGCTTGGCTTGAATGACTCCTCGAGGCGTGCAAACGAAGGATCGGCGTGTACCAGCACGGCATCGAAATAGCGATCGAGCAAGTCCGCGGCTCTGTCATCATGACGTTGTTGATCACTCCGGCCGCCGATCAGAATGTCGCGCAAACTGCATAGGACCAGCGGATTTAAGTCGTTTCCGCGCGTCGCCTGGTGCAAGAGGGCAACGAGTTCCTTCCTGAATTTCTTACGGCCGAATGGAAAGAGTTCGACGATGATTACCTGTGGCCTGAACCGGGACCACGCGGCCAGCAGCATCGCCTCGCGTTGTGCCTGCGCCTCTTCAAGTGTCAGCTCTTCATCCAGGCTGACGAGGCCCTTGTCTGCGCTCATGCCGAGGGGTGGCAGTTGAATTATTCGTATTCGAGACGGCACCGGGAGGCCAGGCGGCAGCCGCCCGCCATTGAGGAACACAACCTTGAAGCCCGGTGCCAATTCGCGAATCAGTGCAAACGATCGGACAAGATGCCCCATACCAAGCGAGTGCTGACAATAAAAGAGTAAGGTTGGCTGACTCATTCGATCGCCTCCTGTAAACCCGCCCTGGCCCGTTGCAGATTTCGCAGTGCCTTTGTCATCGCGTCGGTTCGAACCGAGCGTGCCGCCTTGAGTGCCTTGGCCAGGTGCTTGTGACAGCGGTAGGCCGTGATCAGGACCGGGTTCAGACTTCCGTATACGTCCTCATAACCAGCGACAAAGGCGTTGTTGATCTCGTCGACAGGCACCGCTCGGCGGTCTTCGAAGTCCATTTCCGCCACAAAAGTCGCGACATCCAGTTCAGGGTCGCCGTAGCTGATACGGTCGAAATCGACGAGTCCCAGCCGCTCGCCGGAATCCAGCCATTGGTGAGCATGCGGTGCACCATGAATCGGCACCTTGCCGTTGTCACCGTTGCGGAAGTGCAGGCTGCGCAATTTACTCAATATGATATTGAGATTTTTTTCCGTCGACGGGATTCTGCAGGCCAACTCGGTTGCATAACGCGCTGTGCGTCTGCACTGCGCGTCAGCGTCGAATACTGCGCGCGGTGTAATAGATGAAACGGCCAGGGAAGCACAGGCCCGCCCCATGCGACCAGCCAGGTCGATTCCGTCCCGGCTATGGAGCCTCGAAACGAGAGCCTGGCCTGGAACGCGGCCCTGCCACAGGGTCCTGTTATTGCTGTCCCAATGCCCCGGTTCGGCCACGTCGAAATCCAGTTCACCGCGCCGCGCAGCCTGCCATAGCAACTCCCCGTTCTGGTGAATTTCGGCGCCGCGATCGTCATTGAAGACCTTGGCAAACCGGACCTCCCCGGTCAGCGGGTCCCGAGCAGACAACGTGCACCGCTTTCCGGGGCGATACCGCAGCACCAATACACCGTACAGATGTTCGAGCAGTTGCGGCAGCGTATGCAGATGCTGGTCGGTCGGGAATCGGCTGAGCCTGAGCCATCCCAATATGAAATCGGGCACGCAGAACTCCGTGCTGTTCGTGACCGATGGCTCTGTGTCAAAAGCCTCGACCACGCAAAACTCCTGTGGCTCGCCCGATGCCTCGAATACAAGCGTACAGTAGCCATTTTGCGCCGGATCCAAACGACCGAAGGTTCTCTTCCAGTGTCGATTCCTGTCCCACCAGCCGAGATCCGTCCCTGTATCGGAAACGATCGGCAGTATCGCCTCGTTTCGGGCCAGAATCGCCAGGCGATGTTCCGATTTTGACAACGATGTGAATGCCAGCGCCATCAGGCCCGAACTCCATGAGATCGGCGGCACAACGCGGTGCCGATCGACTGTTCGTGCAAGCCGCTGTGATCGAGCCTGACTACTCGGTCGGCAATCGCGTCGATGCCTGTTTGATGGCTTACCGCGATGCAGGTACGTTGTCCTTTTATTTGCAGTAGCGTCTCGAGGATCAGCGACTGCGACTCCGGATCGACGTTAGCCAGTGGTTCGTCCAGCAATATCACGGGGCGATCAAGGAGCAGCGCCCTGGCAAGACAGAGACGCGCCCGTTGACCCCCGGACAGGTTATGGGCTGCCTCGCCCAATGGTGCGTCAAGCTGATTCGGCAAAGCTCTCACATAACTGCCGAGAGATACCTGCTCGAGAACCCGCCAGAGTGCAGCGTCCGGAAGACTTTCCGACGTTGGCTGCAGGCAGTCCCTGATGCGGCCGGCGAACACGTGCGATTCCTGCAGCATCACTGCGAACTGGGCACGCAAACTGCTCAGGCGGATATCCGGGTATGGGATGCCGTCGATCAACAATTGACCGCTGCGTGGCTCGATCATTCTAAGGAGCAACATCAGTAAGGTGCTTTTTCCAACGCCACTGGGACCGGTAACGACGGTCAGCGTGCCGGGCGGAATCGCAAGGTTGATTTTTTCGAGTGCCGGAACCCGGGCATCATGGCCTGGCGCGGCCGGGTAACTGTAGCAGACTGATCGAAGCTCGATCTGACCACGCGAGCGCTCGAGGCGCGTCGCGGCCGGCGAGTCGGAGATTGCCGGCGGCCGTTCGAGCAATCCAAGCAGCGTCTCGCCGCGGCTGATGCCACGTGCAAAAGTAGACGCCAGTTCGTTTATTTTTTCGACGGGCTTAACCAGTTGGATGATGTAGGCGATATAAACTGTCAGCGTGCCGATCGTCAGGTGGTCGCTCAGCACCATCTGTCCACCCCACACGACGATGAGCGCCAGCACCAGACCGTTCGCGATCTGCATCATCTGTTCCATCGAAACGGCGACGCCAGTCTCGCGGACACCGGCAGCAAGGCTGCATTGATTCAGTTCGATGAAACGTTGCCGCACGGCGCCCTCTGCCCCGAGTGCCTGTATCGCCGGTAACGCCCTGATGATTTCCTGCGACAATCCGGCGACAGCTCCTTCCTGCCGGCGCTTATCGCGAGTCGCCAGACCCAGCGGGCGGGCGTGGATGCGCATCAGCGTTGCAAGGGCAAGAACGAGAATCACGCCCATGACGCCCAGCCGGACATCCAGTGCAAACATGACCACGAAAATGGCGGACATCGTCACTGCGTAGCGCAGCGCGACCGGTATGGTTTTTGTCAACAAGCGGACAACGTGATGAACATCGTCAACAAGCCGCAGCGAAAGTTCGCCGCTCCGATCGTCTGCGTGGTTGGTGAACGGCAGCACGTGGATATGACGCAGCACCCGTTCGCGCAGACTGAGTGTCATCTGCTCGCGAATTCGGGCGTTGATTTTCTTCTCTGCTGCAGCACAGAGTGCGCCGGCAATCGCGATGGCAGCGCCCGCCATGCCAAAGAGAAGGACCAGCCTGTCATCTGCCAGGTTGCCGGCGTGAGCGGCCAGCCATTGCGGCAAAGGCTGGCCGACCAGGACGAAATCGATGATGTATTTGAGGGGCCACGGCATGAGGACTGCGGCGGCGACAGCGCATAAGGAAAGCATGAGTGACCGGGACAGCGCGCCGCGATGCTGCAGCAGCGCTGGCGCGAACTCGCGGAACATCCGCCTGACGCCCGGTTGTTTCATTGCATAAAGCCCGGGTAGGCAGTAGCGAGTCGGTCTGTGGCAACGCTGCGTTGCAGTGTGCTGGTGATCACAGTATGCGACGGTTCATTCCGCAGCACTGTCGCCAACCGTTCGGCCATCGCCTGTTTAGCGCTCACGATCCAGTCCTCGCGGGCGCTGGATCCCGGCGCTGCAAAATCGTGGCTTCGTCGCGCAGAAGGTTTGCAGCAAGCCCGGCGAGATCGTCGATAATCTGCAACCGTCCCGGCTTCAGGCGCGACACTGCCCGGGAGCATCTTTCCGCTACCAGCGCCGCCGCGGTGAACCAGTTCAGCGCCGCGGGCTCGATTTGAATGCCGCTGTAGCGCTGATAGTTGCTCGCGAACACCGCAAGTTCGGCAAGGCTCCCGGCAGGCGGGCGGCGGTGCAGGCATGCCCGGTACAATACGCCCGCGCTAAAGCTGCCCAGGTCGGATAGCACCGGACCTCTGTGCAGACCATCGAGATCGATCAGCGCGATTTTTCCACCTGACAGAAATACGTTGTTCGGATGCAGATCGGTGTGCACGGTGCCGTGGTCGGAGTCGCGAGGCACCGAGGCCGCCAGACGATCAGCGACTTCGCTCATTTGACCCGCACAGGCCGGCCAGGCTTGCACAACCACCGACAGTTTCTCGAGCGCATCGTCCAGTAGTCCGGCTACTGTCCGGACCGGCAGACGATCGATTGAGGTAGCGTGAAACTCGGCAATCGCGTGCGCCAGCAGCTCCGCATCCGCGACTGCGATGCGATCGTTCGGATATCGAGCCAGCAACGATTCACCACAGAGACCTTCCTGCCACAGTGTCCGGCTGGCCGTGTCGTAGGCAAGAGCGCGTGGCAACTCCAGCACTTCTGCCTGGGCCGCGAAGTCACGACGTAGCCGCCGCATGACCCTGAATACGTCTTTGCCGTCATCGTTGTAATAGGTCTTGCCAAATACTGTCCAGAAGCGCTGCGCCGTCTTTTCCTGGCTGAGCTTCATCACGATGCGGATTGTGCAGCTGCGCTCAGGTACGTAATGGGCGATTGAGTGATCGGCTTCGCTTATGGTCCAGGCCGAGCCGAAGCGCTGGCGAACGAGGTACGGCAAATGCTCCTGCAACAATATTTCGCGGTCGGCGAGCAGCGGCAGGCCGGCGAGTTTTCGCTCGTTCGGGAAAGCCCAGGCGACCATGTCCAGGTGCGAGAGATGGGCCAGTGGCGCGCCTGCCGGCGGCTGTCCGAGATTTTGCTGCAGGGCTTTCCTGAAGCGCGAATCCGAGCTGCCGGGGGGGTACATGCGGGTGCTGACCAGCTGGCGGCTAGTCCCGCCGCGCTCTTGGTCGCTGATGTCGAGCTCATAACACACAAGGCATTTCTGACCGCGTTTGTATTTGACCCGCTCGATACGACAGTCCGCGACCCGGAAGCGAGTATTGCAACCGTGCACATGCCCCGAGGCGGAAAACAGGTGTCTGTCGAATTCCTCTTTCATCCGCGCTGAATCCAGCGCCGCAGAGAGCTTCGGCAGGGCTTCGTCGTGTGCGAGCTGCGTCCCGGCGATCATCATTCGAACTCCGGCAGAACTACCCTGCCGTTGTAGTGCACCGTCGCACCAGGATCTCGGTTCAGGATTCGCGGGCTGCCACCATCTTCGAATCGCGCTACGAGGTAGCTGCCGTCGTAGCGGAATCCGGCGAATTCCGATGCGTAATGAGAGCGTTCGTGCGCCATGAAAATAACGTCACGTGTCAGGCGACCGGCTCTCCAGGCGCGCACGGCAACGGCAGAGACCGATTTCCCCCCGTTAATCGGCAGTACCGCTATGGACAAACGCGGGCGATCGGTTGCGAACGGAAACAGCACGGAGTGAAACTCACAGTCGCTTGCTTGCCTGCTCAGGCGAACCATGGGCGCCGGCAATTTGCGGCCGTACGAACTGGACACATACTCCTGTTCCAGTTCGGCGGAAATTTCCTCGTCTGCGGCGACGCACAGTGACAGGTTCGGCGAGCGCACCGTCAGGCTCGACGGTGTCCGTGCAATCGTGGTGCACTCGTCCGCCTGCGCATCGAGATGAAACAGCAGGTCATAACGATGTTCCGTTGCGGAGCGCATGTTGTCCGTGACGAGCCAGTACTCACCACCCACAAATACGATACATCTGTCGTGCTGCGCAGCATATTCGTGACTGTCAGCTCGCCCGTGCACGATGTCGCAATGACTCGTGCTGGTGAAATGAAGCAACCGAAAATCGGGCTCCGGTCCCCGGATTTTGTGCTTGCGATTGCCGGCGGTGTAACGTGTCTGGTTCTGCCCATCAACCAACACGGTATTGTGATACGCGGTCTCACGGAACTTTACGCGCCAGTTTGTTGCGCCGGATTCGTCATAGGTGTAGCGGCCGGGGTCAACGACCAGCGGCCGGCCGAACGCGGCCATTTCGAAACTCAGAAGGTCGAAATGCCCATGATTACCATCGCCCAATGGGCCGCAGTCAAACACCAGGTAGCGTTCGTCTTCGTAAGCCTCTTTCTCTCCCCAACCACTGCGCAGCAGATAATGGCCGCTGTCCCGAAATGCCCGGCATCGTCTCGCAGGAGCCGAGCCCCGTCGCCCGCCGGTGGCGACGAACAGGAAATCATCGCGACCGTATAGATCGTAACCGTGATGCAATAGCTCGAGATAGGGTCCTGCATCGCCGTCACTCAGCGCCGGAACCACGCCGTCCGGCCGGTGCACGTACATCGAGAACTCGAGTGCACGCACTAACATCTCGTCAGTTGCCTGCGGAAAAGCAATGTTGTTGAGCTTCGCCAGTCGCCGGACGCACAGAAAATTTTTGAGCACGATATGGTGATAGTCTGTCGACTGTTCGCGGTGCACGCCGTCGGCCCGCAGGTCGCTGTGGATGTTGCGCCGCAATGCGGCCAGCGAGAATCGCTGCCATTCGCCGGCGTCCCGCATCTCGGGAAACACAACCGATGCCAGAAAAATGGCATACAACTCGAGCGTGCGATGATTTCGTGCAGGCGCGAGATTCTGTTTGAGGTAATCAACCTGATCGTAGAGCGATCGCAGGAAGTTGCTTAAGAAATTTTGTGGCAGTTTTGCGTTCGCCCGGATGACGAAGAAATAGAACGCATAAATCCAGTTTTGAATGCGGCGCCCGGTTACGTCGCCGGCGATAAATCCAGGCGGCGTCTGTTCGATCCAGGTTTCCGTCAGCGACACCCACTTGTCGAGATAGCGTGGATCGCGGGTGGCATAGTAGGACTCGCCAAGGCCGACCGCGTAGTAAAATTTGTGCAGCAGGATCTGCCACTCTACATCCGGGCTCGGATTGCGGGACCAGTTGTAGGTAATCGGCAGCTCGTGTGTTTCATGGTTGAATTCGAAGCGGTTGCATAGAATCGCTTCGATTTTTGCACTGCTGGTTTCACTCCTGTCGATCACAGGAAAAAAATTCGCGCCCTCGCGGGCGCGAAAATATGCTTGCAGTTCCGTGTCAGTAAAGGAATTGAACGGTGTATTCAATACTGACGGAGAAACAGCAAACTGCAACGCTTGGAGACTCGCGGTCATGCTGCCCACCTCGCCGGACGGCACGTCTGCGTGAACAGATCGTGCAGCGCGATGGTGGTCTTGCGTGAATCGAAACTACGGCAGATCCGCCTGCGTGCGTTCTCGCCCATACGCTGCCGCAACTTCGGTTGCTCGAGCAGCGCCCGAATAGCGGCTGCGAGCGCCGCGCTGTCCCGTTGTGCTACCAGGTACCCTTCGACGCCGTCGTCGACGAGTTCGGGTATCCCCGAGATAGTCGTGGATACAACTGGCAATCCGCTCGCCATGGCCTCGGCCAGGACATTGGGTATACCGTCACGATCGCCGCTTTTCAGCACCTGGCACGGCAGAGCGAACAACGCGGCTTGCTGATAGAGTTGCCTGAGTTCCTGCTGTGTTACGGCGTCATTCAACTTGACATGGTCGGCGAGGCCGAGCTGATCGATCTGTCGTCTGGTGGCATCGAACTGGTCACCGCGCTCGCCAATGATCGCGCAACGGAACCAGAGCCCTTCGCGCCTGAGTTGGTCGCATGCGTCGATGAGAAAAGCGAAACCCTTCTTCTCGACGAGTCGCCCGACCGAGATGATCAACGGCGCATGATCCAGGCCGCTCGATTCGTCCGCCGGTCGAAAATAACTGGTATCAAGGCCATGATAGATCGTATGTACGGTGTCACAGTCGGGGAGTCGCGTCCGCAGGTGGCGTTCATTGGCATGTGTGCACGTAGCGACGAAACTCGCAGCACGTAGCTTCTTCTCCAGCAGGTCGCCGGGGTTGAGGTGCCGCACATATATGTCCTTCGCGTGCGCCGTGAAACTGAACGAAATGCCGGTGAGCCGGCTGGCGAACCAGGTCACAGTGGTTGCGCCATGGCAGAAGTGCCCGTGCAGGTGCCGGACCGCAGCATCGTCAAGCAATCTCGCAGCAATGCTGCCGGCCTGCAGAAACTCCTTGATGAACACCTTGCGTGGCCGGCCCGTCGCCTCGCTCCGATAGCGCACGCTCATGGCGAGCGCCTGCGCAAGCGTTGCCAGGTATGCCAGCGGGCGCCGCAGCAGCAGTAACAGGTGCTCCGCTGCAACCAGGTGCAGGTTCTGCCACAACCAGGTGAACAGGCCGGTGCCCGACAAAGAACTCATTGCGGGCAGGTATTCGAGCGGTGCCCTTATCGTCGCTACAGCTTCATGCACCTTGCCCCGGTCACCCGCCTTGATCGAGAACAGGCGCAATCGTGTTCCCATGTCTTCGAGCCGGCAAATCTCGTTGGCAATGAAGGTCTCCGACAGGCGCGGGAAACCCTTCAGGATGTAGGCGACGGTGAAATCATCCGCAGAGGTCATATGCCGCTCCGAAATCACCCGCCGCCCTCGACTTCTCCGCAGGCTTTTTAACCGGCAGGAGACCGAACAATATCTCCAGATTGCCGTGTGAAAATTGCCGCGTGACCGTGCGCCTGCCTTCCCTGCCAAGACGAGCGCGGAGCGCCGGGTCAGCGAGCAGGCAAGCGAGCGCTGCGGCGATTGCTGCCGCATCTCCGGGATCTACGAGGAGTCCGTTGCGACCGTGTTCGACGGCTTCCGGAATACCCGACACAGTGGTCGATACGACCGGCAGTTCCATTGCCATCGCTTCAAGCAATACGTTCGGAATGCCGTCGCGATCGCCGTCCTCCAGGATGCGGCACGGCAGCACGAACGCGCTCGCGCTCCGGTACTGTTCCACAACCTTGTCGTGGGTCAGCTTGCCGAGTAAATGTACATGATCGTCGAGGTGGTCAATGCGTATGCGTTGCCTGAGGTTCGACTCTTCCGGGCCGTAGCCGATTATGTTGCAGCGAAAGTCCAGGCCCTGGTCGCGCAGGCGTCCGCATGCGGCGATCAGTGTGTCCAGGCCTTTCTTGGCGCGCAATCTGCCGACGCTCAGCAGCAGCGGAATTTGTGTTCGTTCCCGTCGCCGGCCGCCGGGACTGAATCGGGTGACATCGATCCCGTGATACATGCGCAGGATGCGGGTTCCGGGCGGCGCGACTGACTCGAGATATTCCCTGTTGTGCTCGGTGCAGGTGACCGTAAATCGTGCATTTGCCAGCTTGCGTCGCAAACTGGATGAATTTGACAGGTAGATGTCCTTTGCGTGCGCCGAGATGCTGTAGGGAATGCCCGTCAACGACCACACGAGCTCTGCCACACTGGCTGGCTCACTGGCAAAATGCGCATGCAAATGTGTGACACGGTCCCGACGCAACCGTTCCGCAAGCCAGCCTGCTTTGGCGAAGTTGGCAAGGCCGGCAGAATGGCGCGATGCAACGATCCCAAGGAGCGCTCGACAGTAGCGGCGCGGGTCATGCAGAAGCATCTTCAGGTGCGCGCTAAGAACTGCCAGAGACGGTAACTCCGTGTCTTGCGGCAAATAAGCGACCTGCGCGGTTACCTCGCTGGTCTGTGCATGAACGCTGCTGTCGGTGGGGCGTTGCATCGAGTAGATACCCATTCTCAGCCCGGCTTTTTGCAAGCCGAGAATCTCACCGAGGATGAAGGTCTCGGAAAGCTTGGGGTAGGTCTTTACGAGAAAGCCGACCTGCCGCCGGTTACTCGATCGCTCCAATTGACGCGTCTCCATGATCGCTACCTAAATGCCTTTCGCCCAAAGCGGGTTGTTGTAGACCGTGGCCGGTTCCGCTTGCTGCCGATCGTTTTCTTCGCGATGCGCCTTCCGGTTGGTCAGCAACTGGCTCCAGCCAAGCTCCTGCCGTTCCTTGATCAATTCCTGAACACAGGCAGACACCCGTACCAGGGCATTCATGGGTGGCCGGTAGCCTGCGAGCGTTCCGCCTCTCTTCGGCGCGAGTCGCTGATGAATGGCATCGAACAAACGCCGCGGAGCCAGCTGATCCGGGTGAATCACGGATATCAGCTCGAGTTGCTCCAGCCTGGTTGCACGTATCCATTGCTCCTCTACCGGCCGGAT
>Ga0255052_10003237_pt1 | contig 11409 bp, 12 predicted proteins | sample JV7_2_21_MG_FD_188632 | JGI IMG/M metagenome (GOLD analysis project Ga0255052, IMG submission 188632) | Seawater microbial communities from Jervis Inlet, British Columbia, Canada - JV7_2_21 | ecosystem: Environmental > Aquatic > Marine > Inlet | place: Canada: British Columbia | collected...
CCTGGACGTGCGCGTCCGTGGGCCGGGCCCCGGTCGCGAGTCTGCAGTTCGAGCCCTGAACGCTCTGGGTTTTCGTATTCAAAACATCGAGGACGTAACACCGATTCCTCACAACGGCTGTCGCCCGCCCAAAAAGCGGCGCGTATAGAGACTGAATAATGGCAAGATATTTAGGACCAAAGTGCAAACTGTCCCGCCGCGAAGGCACGGATCTGTTTCTCAAGAGTGGCGTTCGGCCGCTTGAGTCGAAGTGCCGGCTGGAAATTCCGCCGGGCGGTGCGCCACAGCGCCGGCCGCGCTTGTCGGACTACGGTTTGCAGCTTCGCGAAAAGCAGAAATTACGTCGCATGTACGGGGTGCTGGAGCGTCAGTTCCGCAACTACTACAAGCGTGCTGCCCAGCTCAAGGGGTCGACGGGTGAGAACCTGTTGCGCCTGCTGGAAGGTCGTCTGGACAATGTCGTCTACCGCATGGGCTTTGCCGCAACGCGCGCCGAAGCTCGTCAGCTCGTGAGCCACAAGAGCATCGAGGTAAATGGCAGGGTCGTGAACATTCCGTCCGCACAGGTCGGCGAAGGCGACGCTATCAGCATTCGTGAAAAGGCGAGGAAACAGCTTCGCATTCAGAGCGCAATCGAGATTGCCGGCCAGGTTGGTTTGCCCGAGTGGGTAGAGGTCGACGTAAAGAAGATGGCGGGTGTTTTGAAGTCGTTGCCGGACAGGGAAGAAATCCTGCCGGACATCAACGAAAACCTCGTCGTCGAGCTGTACTCCAAGTAAGTCAGGAGGGATTTTTCCCATGCAGGAATCTGTACATGATTTTCTAAAGCCGCGCGTCGTCAAAGTCGCGCCGGTTTCCGACCTTCAGGCGAAGGTCACCATCGAGCCCTTCGAGCGTGGTTTCGGCCACACGCTGGGTAACGCACTGCGTCGCATCCTGCTGTCTTCAATGCCGGGCGCGGCGATCGCGGAAGCCGAGATAGAGGGCGTGCTTCACGAGTACACGAGCATTGAGGGTGTGCAGGAAGATGTCGTCGATATCCTCCTGAACCTGAAGCAGGTCGCTGTACGCATGAACACGCGCGACATGGCGGAACTCAGGATTTCGAAAAAGGGCCCGGGCCCGGTTACGGCCGGTGACATCCAGCTTGACCATGACGTCGAGATCATGAACCCGGACCTGGTCATTGCGAACCTGACTAGCGTCGGCGAGCTCAACATGTTGCTCAAGGTCGAGCGCGGTCGCGGTTATCGTCCGGCAACGCAGCGTCCGACGTTTGAAGAGCAGGCCGGCCCGATAGGGCGGCTGCAGCTCGATGCCTCGTTCAGCCCGGTACACCGTGTGACCTATAACGTCGAAGCGGCACGCGTAGAACAGCGCACCGACCTCGACAAATTGTTGATCGACATCGAGACCAACGGGACGATCGATCCCGAGGAAGCGATTCGTCGTGCGGGCAGCATCCTCAAGGATCAGTTGTCGGTCTTCGTGGACCTCCAGGGTCAGGAAGAGGGCGCCGGCGCACAGGCTCAGGATCAGGTCGATCCCATCTTGCTTCGTCCGGTCGACGAACTCGAACTTACGGTCCGCTCGGCTAACTGCCTCAAGGCCGAGAACATCATGTACATCGGTGATCTCGTGCAGCGTACCGAGGTGGAGCTCCTGAGAACGCCGAACCTCGGCAAGAAGTCACTCACCGAGATCAAGGAAGTCCTGGAAGGGCATGGCCTTGGCCTCGGTATGCGTCTCGAAGCCTGGCCGCCAGCTAGCCTGCGTCCGGAGCACGAGCTCGCTATTTAAGGAAGGACAGATAAATGCGCCATAGAAAATCTGGCCGTCGGCTGGGTCGCACAAGCTCGCATCGCAAAGCCATGTTCCGCAACATGGCAACGTCGATGCTGAAGCACGAGACGATCAGGACGACAGTGCCCAAAGCCAAAGAGCTGCGTCGCGTCGTCGAGCCGCTGATTACGCTTGCGAAAGAAGACAGCGTGGCAAATCGTCGCCTTGCCTTCGATCGTCTGCGTGACAAGGAAGCGGTAGGCAAGCTGTTCTCGGACCTCGGTCCACGTTTCAAGGACCGCCCTGGTGGCTATCTGCGGATCCTGAAGATGGGCCCGCGCCCGGGTGATGCGGCACCAATGGCCATCGTCATGCTGACGGAGCAGGCTGCGGAAGCAGCAGCAGTCGTCGAAAAATAACTCACACGAACTGTGGGAGCGCGCCCCAGCGCGCGATTAAAAAAAGCCGGGCTTAGCCCGGCTTTTTTGTGCGCGGGCTGACGGAGTCAGTGGCCGAGGCCGCCCAGAAACGCCCGCATCCCGCCAATGTAACTCCGCGCATCACGGACATAGGCATCGTTATGGCCGCCGCGCAGAGTCAACAGTGTCTTTGGTTCCTGTGCCGCGCCGAAAATCGCCTCGCCATGGTGAAAGGGGACGATCTCGTCGTCTCGGCTGTGAATAACCAGCACTGGAATTCTGACGTCTCGCACGTAGTCGCGCGTCGCGTGCCGGAGGTGGCTCAACCAGCGAGCCGGTAGCCAGGGATAGATCTCCTGTGCGATATCGGGGATCGACGTGAAGGACGATTCGACGATCAGTGCCAGGGGCTGATTTTTCGTGGCCAGCTTCGCCGCGGCGGAGGCACCCATCGAGCGTCCGAAGACAACGATATCGCTTGCCGGAACGCCACGTGCTTCGGTCAGATAGCGCCACGCGGCATCGGCATCGTGATAGATGCCTTTCTCTGTCGTCTTGCCGCCACTCTGACCGTAACCGCGGTAGTCAATGATCAACACCGACAAGCCGAGGCCGAAGAATTGGCGAATTGAATCCAGGCGATGTGAAATGTTGCCGGCGTTGCCGTGAAAGAAGAGCAAGACGCGGCTCGACTCGCCGGGGATGAACCAGCCATGTAGACGAATCCCATCGGCAGTCTCGATGGTAATGTCTTCGTACCGGAGATCGATGTCGGCAGGCGTTGCCGTCAGTTCGCGTCCTGGAACGTTGGCGAGGTACAGCATGCGTCCCTGCATCAGGTAAACAACGGCGACGAGCAAGCCGTAACAGGCAGCGACGATCAGGGCGAACTTCAGCATGGAACCACGGTTGGACGTTTGTTGTTGCCGTATTGCGAGTCTGACCGGTCAGTCTACCCGGTGACGCCCGGGAATTCTCACTCGGAACAGAACGTTACATTTGAACCGGGCTCGACTGCCGGGCTCCGAACCAGACACGGAATTTGTTTGACATAACGCGCATATGGGGTCCAATTACCATAACAAATTGCTGAAATGCATAGGGAAATCGCGAATTTACGCTCCTGTGAGCCCCCTCACAGCGCATGGCAGCCACGCACACTACAGTAGAGCCTCAATCACCCCCGGGGACGTCACAATCAGCAAGGACACGGCATTTGATGACTGCGTAATTCTGTCGAAGGACTCCTTCGACCCGGACGCGGTTTTTCTGGACGACATCGTCGATGATGAGGTGTTGCCGTACCTGAGCCTTGCGGTGGACGGACTGACCGACGGCGTTGACAAGAAGAGGGGCAGACTGGAGCTCCGCCCCGAAGACGTCGCGGCAAACGAGGAGATCAACCCGGATACGACACTTCCTCCTACCAGGCTCGACCCCGAGCAACTGGAAGTGTACGGGTGGGAATCCTCGCTCTGGAAGAAACTCAGGCGCTACGTCGGCTTTTAGAAAAAAGGGGTCAGACCCCTTTTTCAAGAAACAACAATCATCTCTCGCTGCGGCTTGAAAAAGGGTTCTGACCCCTTTTTTTCAGTAGACTGCGACGATGATTTTCAAGGATAAAACCGTTATCGTCACCGGCGCCTCCGAAGGTGTCGGTGCTGCGGCGGCACGGAAGTTCGCGGACGCCGGCGCAAACCTGATGCTCGTAGCGCGCAGCAAGAAGAATCTCGCGGCCGTTGCAGAGGAATTAGGGAACAAATCACGTGTCGAGATATTTGCAATGGACGTATCCGACGCCGAGGCCTGCGTCGATCTGTTCAAGAAAGCGGAGTTCGAATTCGGCCGCATCGATGTGCTGATCAACAACGCTGGTTGTCATGCTCGCGGATCGGTCGAGGAAGTTCCCGCCGAGGACCTGGGCCGGATGATCGACGTAAACCTCAAGGCGCCGATCATGTTGACACGGCTCGCATTGCCTTACCTGTTGAAATCGGATGGCGCCGCGATTATCAATGTCGCTTCGATCGCCGGACGTACGCCGGTCCCAGGGAGTGCGACGTATTCCGCCAGTAAATTCGGACTGCGGATTTTCACGTTCGCGCTCGCGGAAGAACTTCGCGGTACGAACATCAGGGTGGCTGCCGTATCACCGGGCCCGATCGACACGGGCTTCATCATGGCTGACATCGACAATACGCCGGCAATGACCTTTTCCCAGCCGATGAGCACGGCCGACGAAGTCGCCCAAGGGATTCTCGACCTGTGTGGTAACACGCAGCGTGAGTTATCAATGCCACGCAGCAGTGGCTACCTTTCGATGCTGGGCTACCTGGTGCCCTGGCTACACCGGGTTTTGCGTCCATCGCTCGAGCGCAAGGGCGAGCGTGCCAAGAAAGCACTCAAAGCCAAGCAGAAAGCGGAGCAGACCGGAGATTAATCGCGCGCTGGGGCGCGCTCCCACAGTGCTGTCAGCCGAAGTTGTGGGAGCGCGCCCCAGCGCGCGATCTTATTGCAGTTCCGCGAACGCGTCCCGGGTCAGGTTCTCACAGCCATCGGAAAGCACGCGCACATCATCCTCGATGCGCACGCCGCCATAGGGGCGTAGCGCATCCACCGTATCCCAGTTGACGTGCGATTCGGCCGGTGTGCCGCGCAGCTCTTCCAATAGCATGTCGATGATGTAGACGCCGGGCTCGATCGTGAGCACCATGTCTTCCTGCAGCTCCCTCGTCAGGCGAAGGAACGGGTGGCCACTCGGCCGATCGATCGTCGTGCCTCCCTCGTTCTCCATGAATCCACCGATGTCATGCACCTGCAGGCCAATCAGGTGGCCGAGACCCGCGGGTTGAAACGCCCATGTAACGCCTGTGGTAATCAAGGTGTCCGGATCGCCACTCGCAAGCTCGCAATCATTGAGTACGCCGGCAATCAGGCGGTGCATTTCGAGATGAAGGTCGCGGAAATCGACGCCCGCGCGGACGCCGTCGACCAGGCTGAGCTCTACCGTCTCCATGCGTTCGATCAACGCTGCGAAAAGTGCATCACCGTTGCCGTAAGTTCGTGTGATGTCCGAGGCGTAGCCTTGCACCTGCGCGCCGGCGTCGATCAGGAAGGAACGAAACGCATCTGGCGGATCGCGATCGAGATCGGTGTAGTGCAACACGGCGCCGTGTTCGTTCAAGGCGATGATGTTGGCATAAGGCAGTTCGTTGTCCACATGGCCTGTGGCTTTGCAGTAGGCCTGGTGGATCGCGAATTCGGGCAATTGCTCGCGAAAGCCAGCCGCAGCGGCCAAATGGCCCGCGACACCGCGTCGCGAGGCGAGCCGCAGGCAGGCGAGCTCATAGCCGGTCTTGACACCACGGGCGTAGTGGAGAATGTTCACGGCCGAGGTGGGGTTGATGCGGTCGATCCCGAAGGCGTGTGCTGCGTCGTCAATCTCGCCGATTAGCACGCACTTGTCGCGGTCACCAGGCAGGTGCTCCGCGGCGTCCTCGACATCGTGTATGACGCGTACGTCGAACTGCGATATCCAGTAACCATCGGGCGTGCCGGGCATCGGGTGCCAGTAGTCGCGAGGCCGGTTGTATATGAGCACGGGTTTCTCGCCCGGCGTATAGACGATGTACGACAGCGGCAGGTTCGTGAGCGGCGCCCAGCCGAGAAAATGCGGATTGTCCTTGAACGGCGTCATGTAGTCGTCGAGGAATGCGTACTTCTGGGCGCCCGAGAAAATCACGGCATGCGAGGCGCCGGCCTGTTCCAGCGCGTGGTCATGTCGCGCGCAGATAGTCTCCACGTGATCCGGATACAAAGCGCCCAGATCGGTATTCCTGTCGCTGTAGTCGAGTTTCATGGCATGCATCATACCTATACAGCGGCGGGCGTTCGAGTTCCAATCGCCCGGCAAACTAGGCATTATTGTCGCCCCTGTGGGTTGTGCGGAGCGCCCGATGAGACGATGTGGTGGCTTGATCGGAATCTTGTTGTTGGTTTTCGGAGGCGCGGTCATGGCGGATGATTACGCAGGCTTTGATCGCGTGGCAGGACTGCCCCACGCGTCCCGCTCGGAGATCATCGCGCCACACGGCATGGCTGCGACGAGCCAGCCGCTGGCAACCCAGATTGCGCTCGATATTCTCAAGGCGGGCGGCAGCGCGGTGGATGCCGCGATTGCCGCCAATGCCGCGCTCGGCCTGATGGAGCCGACGGGCTCCGGCATCGGCGGCGACCTGTTCGCCATTGTCTGGGATGCGGAGAAGCAGGAACTTACCGGTCTCAACGCATCCGGGCGTGCCCCGGCTGCCATGACTATCGAGTACTTTCGGGAGCTTGGCCTTGACCAGATTCCGCCGTACGGGCCGCTGCCCGTCAGCGTGCCGGGCGCCGTCGACGGCTGGTTCGAGCTGCATGACCGTTACGGTCACCTGCCAATGTCAGATGTACTTGCCCCAGCTATAGCCTATGCACGAAACGGCTTCCCCGTATCGGAAGTGATTGCGTATTACTTCGGGCTCAGCGCGACGACGCGCCAGGAATTCCCGGGCTTCGCCGAGACGTTTATGCCCGATGGCAAGATGCCGCAGAAGGGTGAAGTGTTCCGGAATCCGCGCCTTGCGAACACTTATGAGGCTATTGCCCAGGGCGGCAGGGAAGCGTTCTACAAAGGCGAAATTGCGCGGAAAATAGATGCCTACATGACCGAACAGGGCGGCTTGCTGCGTTACGAGGATCTCGCCGCGCACCGCTCGGAGTGGATCACGCCCGTATCCACTAACTACCGTGGTTGGGACGTCTATGAATTGCCGCCGAACGGCCAGGGAATCGCGGCGCTGCAGATCCTGAACATTCTCGAGGGCTACGATATCGCGTCGATGGGCTTCGGCTCGTCGGAGTACCTCCACACGCTCGTCGAGGCCAAGAAGCTCGCCTACGAGGACCGCGCGAAGTTCTACGCGGACATGGACTTCGCTGACGTGCCGGTCGAGACGCTGATCTCCAAGGAGTACGCGGATGAGCGGCGCCAGTTGATATCGATGGAGAGTGCCGCGCAATCACTACCTGCTGGTGACATGAAGCTCGAAGAAGGTGACACGATCTATCTGACCGTCGCGGACAAGGACGGCAATATGGTTTCGCTGATCCAGAGCAACTATCGCGGCATGGGGTCCGGCATGACGCCAGGTGATCTCGGCTTCGTACTGCAGGATCGGGCTGAGCTGTTCAATCTCGACGAGAATCATGCCAACGCGCTGGAACCCGGCAAGCGGCCGTTTCACACGATTATTCCTGCATTCGTCATGAAAGACGGCAAGCCGCTCATGAGTTTCGGCGTCATGGGTGGCTCGATGCAACCACAGGGGCACGTGCAGATCGTCGTGAATATGCTCGATTTCGGTATGAATCTGCAAGAGGCGGGCGACGCTGCGCGCGTGCGCCACGGTGGCTCGTCGCAACCGACGGGCGAGGTCATGGTGGACGGCGGTACCATCTTTATGGAGCGCGGCTTTAGCGAGGAGACGAGGAACGCGCTCGAGGCGCTGGGTCACAAGCTGGGCGACACCGACGGCAGCTTCGGCGGCTACCAGGCGATACTGCGCGACCACGAACAGGGCGTGTACTATGGCGCCTCGGAAGTCAGAAAAGACGGCCAAGCGGCCGGATACTGAAGAATTCATGACCCAGGAAATCTATCTGACTGGTATTACAACAACCGGCACACCCCATATCGGCAATTACGTCGGCGCCATCCGGCCCGGCATCGCCGCGAGCAAGGACCCGTCAACCGAGCACTTCTACTTTCTTGCCGATTACCACTCGCTCGCCAAGAGCGAGGACCCCGACAAGATCGTCCAGTCGACTCTCGAGATCGCCGCTTCGTGGATGGCCCTCGGACTCGATACGGATCACGCGTACTTCTACCGTCAGTCAGACATCCCGGAGATTCCCGAGCTCACCTGGATACTGACCGGGATGACGGCGAAGGGACTCATGAACCGCGCGCATTCCTACAAGGCTGCGGTGCAGGCGAACGAGGAGGGCGGTAACAAGGACCCGGACAAGGGCGTCATGATGGCGCTCTATAGTTATCCGATCCTGATGGCGGCAGACATCCTGATGTTCAAGTCGACGAAAGTACCGGTCGGGCGCGATCAGAAACAGCATGTCGAGATGGCCCGCGACGTTGCGCAACGCTTCAATCACAATTATGGCGAAACATTCGTACTGCCCGAGGCGGTCATCGGCGAGAACACGGCCGTGCTCAAGGGTCTCGACGGCCGCAAAATGTCGAAGAGCTACAACAATACGATCCCGCTGTTCGCCAACGAAAAGCAGCTTCGAAAGCTCATCATGAAGATCAAGACCAACAGTCTCGAGCCGGGCGAGCCAAAGGACACGTCGGACAGTACCTTATTCGAGATTTACAAGGCGTTTGCGACCGAAGCAGAGGTTGCAGACATCGAAAAGCGTTACGCCGACGGTATTGCCTGGGGCGAGATGAAACAGCTGCTGTTCGAGTACATCAACGATCAGATCAAGCCGGCGCGCGAGGAATACGAACGCTTGATTGCCGATCCCGGTATCGTAGAAGCTGAATTGCAGAAAGGCGCACAAAGGGCTCGCGAACTGTCGGCGCCCTATCTCGCGCAGATTCGCGATGCAATAGGAATTCGAAAGCTGGGATAAAGATGCTGCTGGCCGCCGATGCCGTTTTACTGCTGCACTTCCTGTTCGTGGTGTTCGTCATTGCCGGTCTGTTGCTCATACTTGTGGGCAAGGTGCTTGCCTGGTCCTGGGTGCGTAACTGGTGGTTTCGCGTCGCGCATCTCGCGGCAATTGTTGTAGTCGTCTTGCAGGCGTGGTTCGGGGTCATATGTCCATTGACAACGCTCGAGATGGCATTGCGCCGCCAGGCTGGCGACGCGACGTACGCGGGCACGTTCATCTCGCACTGGCTGGAGTCCATCCTGTACTATCGTGCGCCTGCGTGGGTGTTTGCCGCGTCCTACACGGCTTTTGCGGCACTGGTCGTGCTGAGCTGGGTCTGGGTGCGGCCGAACAGGAGGGGTTGACGCGTGTCCGCTGACTTTGATCTCGCACAAGCGAATATCTCGAGCACGCGGGCAGCGTTCACGTTTCACTCTCGCTTCGGAGCATCAGAATGATACCGGCAGAAGAAGCATTGCAGCGCCTGCGTGATGGCAACGCCCGCTTTGTCGCGGGCGAAGCCGATCCCTCTGCGCTCGAGCACGAGGCCCGGCGGCAAAAGTATGCGGCGGAGCAAAGCCCCTTTGCAGTCGTGCTGGGCTGCTCGGACTCACGTGTGCCCGTGGAGATCATTTTCGACCAGGGTATCGGTGACCTGTTCGTCGTCCGCGTTGCCGGCAGCATTGCCGCACACTCTCAAACTGGCAGTATCGAGTTTGCGGCCCGGACCTTCGGTATGCGACTCATCGTTGTGCTCGGACATTCCCGTTGCGGCGCGATCGAGGCGGTCGTGGAGGAACTGCGCAAGCCGAGCGACCTGCAATCCGAAAACCTGGACTTCATCGTTGACAGAATCCGCCCGGCGGTCGAACAGGTCATGGCGGAGGGTTATGGACACGATCCCGAGATGCTGGTTGCTGCAGTCGGGCGCGAAAACGTGCGCCGCTCGACGGAGACTTTGCGTAATAGCTCGAAAATTATCGAGCAACTCGTCAATGAGGAAGGTTTGATGATCATTGGTGCGGAGTATTCCCTGCAGACCGGGCTCGTCGAGTTTTTCTGATTTCATGTCGGCCAAGCCGAGAGTCGTCGTTCTCGGCGGAACCGGGCACTTCGGTGCGCGGATTTGCCGCCGGCTTGCGAAGGAACCCGATCTCGAGTTGATCGTGACGAGCCGCTCCGAGGCCCGGGCGGAAAGCCTTGCAGCGGAGCTGCAGGACAAGCCCGCCGCAGTAAGCGCCGCCGCAGTTGACCAGGATGCACCAAGCCTTGCGGACTGGCTCGGCGAACTGAATCCCACTGTCGTCATCCACACGGCGGGCCCATACCAGGGGCAGGACTATCGCGTGGCGCAAGCCTGTATCGATGCCGGCTGTCATTACGTCGATCTCGCCGATGGCAGGGATTTCGTTGCCGGTTTCTATGCGCTCGATGCTGCGGCGAAAGACGCCGGGGTCGTCCTGGTAACAGGCGCGAGCACCTTGCCGGGTGTATCGAGTGCCGTCGTAAATCAGATGAGCGACCGGTTTCAGAGCATCGAGCGCATCGAGACATCAATTGCACCCGCGCACCAGACTCCGCGCGGGCCCGGGACGGTTCGTGCCGTTCTCAGTTATTGCGGCGCGCCGTTCGAAACATGGTGCGACGGAAAGTGGCGCACAGTCTACGGCTGGCAAGACCTGCGCTGGCAACGATATCCGTCCTTCGGGCGCAGACTGTCGGGCGCCTGCGATGTGCCCGATCTCGTGCTGTTTCCCGACTATGTTCCGGGCGTCAGGACTGTATCCTTTCACGCGGCGCTCGAGGCTCCCTGGGAGCAGCTGGGCCTGTGGGTAATGGCGTGGTTGACGCGCATCGGTGTGGTTCGTGACTGGACAAATTCGACACCACGGTTTTCTGCGATGAGCGAGCGCCTGATTCGCTTCGGTTCAATGCGCGGCGGCATGCAATTGCGAATTGATGGCATGGGCCTCGATGGCAAGGCTCACACCTGCCACTGGCACCTGGTCGCGGAGCAGAACCACGGCCCGGAAATCCCCTGCACGCCGGCAATCGTGATTACGAAGCAAATACTGCGCGGCGAGGAGCCTGAGGCGGGTGCTTACCCCTGCCTGGGCCTGTTCACGGTCGAGGAATTCATGCAGGAATTATCGGACTACGACGTAATCGGCTATTTCTTGCCTTAGAATTCGGGTACGGCCATCGGCCATCGGCAATCTGAGGGGGCAGGTCCGCGGCATGTCGTTTATCGCAGAACTGAAACGACGCAATGTCATTCGCACGGCGGTAGCGTATTTGGCCGCTGCATGGCTGCTGATCCAGGTGTTCGAAAGCCTGATGCCGGTCTTCGGCTGGCCCGATTCATCGATACGCTATGTCTTCATCGCGCTGGGGATCGGCTTCATTCCGGTCATGTTCGCGGCCTGGATTTTCGAACTAACACCCGATGGACTGATGCGCGACAGCGGCGCGTCATCCGCGGCCCCGGCTGCGAACA
>Ga0255052_10003238_pt1 | contig 11407 bp, 6 predicted proteins | sample JV7_2_21_MG_FD_188632 | JGI IMG/M metagenome (GOLD analysis project Ga0255052, IMG submission 188632) | Seawater microbial communities from Jervis Inlet, British Columbia, Canada - JV7_2_21 | ecosystem: Environmental > Aquatic > Marine > Inlet | place: Canada: British Columbia | collected...
CGGGGCCAGGGCCCAGAATCCGTAGAGTTTGGCCTCCATGAAACAGCCGCACGCGTGAGAGGGGGCGTAGATGAGCCCGTTGCAGGGCATGATTCCGTACTGGCAGATGCCGCGGACCCAGTTGTTGCGCCAGTGATTGTCGGAAACCAGATCCACGAATTCGATGCCGCGCTTGCCCGTCAGGAGGTATCGGTTTGTCGCCTTTTCGCGATAGCAGCGATGGTGGTGGCCGGTGGTCCAGAGATCTTCGATGTTGATGCTGTTCTTTTTGACTTCGCCCGTATGAGGATCTCTGCCGACGGCGAAGTCAGGACCGAGCCAGACAAATCCGTTGGCGACCAGCACGTCCGGGGGCGAGCGAAAGCCTGCCTTGGAAGGGCAGTCCCAGAGGGCGTCGCCGTTTCTTGTCGAGATTGCCACACAACGCCTGGCGTCTGCCCAGAGCACTATATCGTCGTATGCCACTAGTGTGGCCAGGGCCCAGCCGACCGATCTCGCCGACTGAGGTTTGCGTTTTTTGCGGGCCGCATTCTTCTGAGATCTGGTGGTTTCAACTACAGAGCAATGCCAGCGCTCCTCGCCCGTCTTGCGATCCAGGCAGACCACGTTTGCGCCCGCCTGGAAGAACACCTGCCCACCCTTGGCTGCGAGCGTGACCGGCACGAGATTACCCCCGGCCGGTTCCGACCACGTCCAGAGCACGTTGCCCGTATCGGCTCGGATTGCAGCGATGGTCTTGGCATTTGGAAACCTGGTTCCTTTGCGCTGGGCCGCGTCTTTCACAGCGTGCTCGCCCGCGGGGCTGCCAGTTACTATCAGCAGGACGCCATCATTCAGTATGACCTCTTCGGTGCCCTCCGTGCCTTGATAAGTCTTGACAGTTCTTCCCGTTGCCGCGTCCATCGCCGTCACGGGTGCTTCCAGACCCAGCGCGGCGTATACGCGGTCGCCCTCGGCTACGAAAGTTCGAGGCAGTTGGACAGGCCCCGAGCGGAACTTGCGCTGATGCCAGGCCCATGAGGAGATCGGTCGCTTCCACAGCAGTATGCCGTTGAAGGCATCACGGGCCACCATCGACCACTTCGCCTGGACCTCCATCGAAGAGGCGGGGCCTTCGTCGACGATGTAGAATATCCGTCCCTGCGCCGAGACTACGCCGCTTATGCTGGCGAGCGTATGATGATTGCGGCTCCAGGCCGGCTCGGCCGTCCACTGCATGTGCCGCGGCGGCCCGACGATGGCATCTTTTGACACGGCGTTGCCCGCAGCGTCGTAGAGATAATGTGTCCATTCGGAGATCCGGGCGGGCCGGGGCTTGACGGTCTTGGCCCATTGCGCGGCCTTCTTGACATACGCCACGCCGCCGGGGGCCAGCACTCGCATGACTTCGTCCATTCCCGGCGCGCCGGGACCGATATCCTCGGCGACGACGAGATTGACGAGGTTGTCGATAAAGGGCAAACCGCTGCCCGTCAATTGGCTGAGCGCGACCTTGCCGTAGAGTTTGCGCGAGCTGACATGCTCGCGGGCCTTTGCGATATTCTCCGGATCTCTATCGAGGCCGTGGACGATGTAGCTTTCGTTCGCACACAGTGCGGCGGTAAGTTTGCCGTCGCCGCAGCCTATGTGGACGACGAGCCCTCCCTTAACGCCCGTGGCTTCGAGTATCCGCGCAGCCTGTTGATCCTGAGCTTGCGCCCCGGAACAGATGTACAATACAACTTGAAGATACAGTAATACGATGGAGGTCAGCTTTGCGTGCCTCATGCGGCACCCATCCTTTCTAATCGAGGTTATATGATGGTTCGCAGGAACATCCCGGATTTTGACCATGCGCATCCCCACAGGCAGCTTTGACAATACGGCCCAATCCGATAACATCGTCCGATTATATTCGATCCCGGCCCTGCTCACAATAACACGTAGCATAATACTTTGCCTGTCGGGAGACTATTTCCTATACTTTGTGTGACAGGCAGAAGTTATCAAGCATCTGCTTATTCAAGGGCTTTTTCTGGGGGGGAGAACAATGAGGCCCAAAAGAAAGTCGTCGTGGCGAGAACGCACGGGCGCTGTACTGATCATCTCCATGATATTTGTGGTCGTATTCTCGGCTCTGGCTGTCAGTATGGCCACACTGTCGGGCAACAATGTCCAGCTTGCTTCCAACCACCAGAATCTCAACGCCGCTTTGGCAGCAGCTCAATCAGGTCAGGAAGTGGTGAGGTACTTGCTCAGTCGCGTGTTGATCCCAAGCTCGACGCCTCAAAGTCAGTACTTCAGTGAAATAATTACCGCCGTCAGGAACGATCTGACGACTAGCGGGATCTCGGGCATTGGGGTTGCTACCAACGGGGCAATTGCAGCGGTCACGCTGGACTCAACTACGGGCCGAAGCTTTGACGGTCAGATTCTTTTCGACGCGAATCAGCCCACAGTCATGGAGGTTCGTGTCACGGGCCACGGCGGTCAGGCATCGCGAACGATAACTACCTCCTTCGATATCGAGCCCTACGAATTTCCGATTTTCAAATACGGTCTGGCAACCAAAGGACCGCTTAACTTCCTCGGCAATCCCACCATAACCGCGGCAAACGCCGCCTGGGAAGCGGATGTCTTTGTCGAAAGCTCAGGCGATCTCATTGCGTTGCAGGTCAACGGTAACACGAACTTCGACGGCGGAATCAACATAGGAAATGCCGCAGCCAACGTGGACTTTGCTGGCGCAGTGCAAATCGCCGGTGAGTTTGGGCAGACTGCGATAGACAATCATGTTAACATCGGCATGGACAGTCCGGAATTTCCCTCTCCCGACACCGACTATTTCAGGCAGTATGCGACTGGAATCGCGATCGATTCATCAACAGACACAAGTAACAACATGAATTTAGTCAATGCCCACATAGAAGCCGGGGCCAATCCTTGTTTTGAGGGCAACGTCAAGATCGACGGAGTCTTGTTCATTGAATCGCCCAACGTAGTGGTATTCGACGGCAACGCCGAGATTAAGGGCCTAATCGTTGCTGATGGCGATTCGGGGAATCCCGGGACAGACAGCATGACTTTCAACGGCAACTTCCAGAGCGGCCCATATCCCCCCGATTCCCAATTTGACAACATGCGTTCAGAAAGCGGTTCTTCCATGCTTGCGCCTGGTTTTGCACTAAGGCTCGCAGGCAATTTCTCCAGTCTGGGCGGTGTTATGGCGGTAAGTGGTTTTCATCTCTCCGGCAATGCCAGCGCCGTAGTCGAGGGGACTATTGTGAATTACTCCGATAGTGCTACTCTGGTTGAGGGTAATGCTACATTGAACTTTGACCGGGCGGGCAGTGTCAAGGTTCCCGCCGGGTTTGACCTCTACCGGGAGTTGAATTACGAACCCACTTCCTACTCAGAGACCGGGATCTGAGAAGACTCTCGCCTCTCGGCGGTTATCTCAAACAGATAACACAAGAGATTACCCCGTGCATGACGTGCGCCGAGAAGTCTTTCGACATAGCATGATAGGCAAGAAAGACTTAGAGTACCTTAAGGGCCTGACGATTGCCTGGATGAAAGCCGATTTCTATCGGCATGAGGCGGGAGTCAATCTGCGGAGCTTGCGCTGGGCTACTGCGTCCATCAGCCAACCGGTTATCGCCGGTTTGTAATCGTAGTGATCGAGGTCGTGCAGGGCGTTGGGATCCAGAGGCCCGACGCCGCCTATGATCTTTCCAAACGTATCACATTCAACAGCATAAATCTTGCCGTTCGTATGCTGCCAAAAGCCCCTTATTGTGTTGTCCATGGCCTCTGCCCCCCAAATAGTCATATATTCTCACGTTAAATTATACGTAATGGAATTAGAAATTCCAAACATTGCGGCAGCAATTGAGACCGACGACCAATCGCTCGGAATATGATTGACTCGGCGCAGAACGCTGATGAGGGAACATTCCGAGGAAATCGGAGAGACAGGACTTGAACCTGCGACCTCACGGCCCCCAGCCGTGCGCTCTACCAAACTGAGCTACTCTCCGGTACAACGTGGGCATTCTATTATGATACGTCCCACAAATCAAACAAATTCCGGGCATCGCCCCAAGATTCACACGGAAAAGACGACAAATAGTCAATACCAAGGTCTCCACCATTCTGTTCTTTCAGAATGGCCCTTCTCCGGGTATATGTGCTTGTGGCAATGTCTTTCATGTTTGGCTGTGGATACCGAGACAATAGTCGAAATGACGGGATAGTCGTCAGACGTCTGACACGCCTAATTTCGGCCCGGCTTGATGAGGACTCGGTCGTATATCGATCTGTATCCGCCGCCCATGTTTCGCGCGAGCCACAAGCGATAGTCCCGATCCTCAGTCGCCGCTACATATCTACGCTCGGTTGGATGCGTCGCGGCGACAACAGCGATATACTTGCCGCCGTCTTCATCAGTCACCGACAGAACAAGCTCGTCGCGGAAGTCGCCGTAAAGGTCCGCCACCATCAGGACCTGGCTGTTTTTCGGCAGGTCAGGCTGGTTGTCATCTGCGGGAACGATCCGTCTTCCGTCGAAGTTGCCTATCTTACGATCCCGGAGCAATTCACGGGTTCGGTCGCCATCCCATTCGAGTGGCGTATATCCGTATGGAAAAGGCTCCAGCAGGACTTTTCCTTCGGCCGAGAAGAGGATGACGTTTCGGTCATTGTGGCCTGCACGATTCGACGTACATTCAATGCCGGGTGAGCCGTCCCAGATATCGGAGGTCCACCCCGTGTGGCCGTGTGTCCAGCGCGGATCGTCTTCGCGATTAACCTTCCAAATGATCTGTCCGGAACTCGCATCGACCATGTAGACGCCGGCATGCACGCTCGATTCGACTATGTAGAAGACCTCCAGGCCCGGACGCTCAGGAAGGTAGTCGTGTATGGATACTATGTCCGGGTGCTGTCGGTAGATGGACCATTGCACCGTGCCGTCATGGTTGAGACAGGTGGTGCCGTTGAAGATTTCCTGTTTGCCGTCTTCGTCCACGTCGGCAACCTCGATCTTGTGCCCGCCGCTTCCACTGGTTTGGGCGAAGCTTTCGAATTGCCACATCTCTCTGAGCCGCGAGTCGAACGCCGTGAAGACCTCGTTTTCGTACAGTCCCGTTTGCGTGACTACGGCAGGATTCTTGCCATCCAGATAGGCGACGGACATGTGGATTCGCGTCGAGGACCGCCAGAGGTCCGAGACCATGTCCGGCCAGGGGGCCTTGTGCTTAACTGCACCTGTCATGCCGTTGAGCACTGCGACATAGATGGAATCTCCGATTTGCAGGCGCGTGACGATCTCGGATTTTCCGTCGCCGTCCATGTCCCAGACGTTGAATGGCACGTTGTTGGCGCTGCCGAAGCAGTTGTCGTGATAGCAGACGTCCTTGCGCCACAGAGACCGGCCATAAGATGTGAACGCTTCGAGCTGCACCGGAATCCCCGGGTCCTGCGACATCTCTCTGTTGCCGTTGTCCATACGGATTACGCAGTCGAGCGTGCCGTCCCCGTTGAGATCTCCGAAAAGGGGGACCAGCGAGCCCTGTCGGAACAGGGGCTTGATTGCAACGATGGTGGAGTCACGCTGCGACGAAGCCGTAACGCCGATCCACTCGGAGCGTTTCCCCGTCTTCCCCGAGCGGTCGACAGGCCTGACATAATATTGGTAGCGTCGTCCGGCAGTGAGCCCCGAGTCGACAAACATGGTCGAGCGAGTTATGGGTTTCTTTGTGACGTGCGAGCCCGCATTGTCACGTCTGGTAGCTCGATAGACGTCGAAGCAAGTGGATGACGTGTCGTCTCTCAGGAGGGACCAGCTCAAGAGTATCTTGCCGTCGCCCAATGCAACGACGCACAAGTTGCGATTCCGTACAGCCCAATCACCGGGATTTGGCTCTCTTACGGGTCGAAATCCGAGGTCGGGATGCCGAATGCCGCCGGATATCCCGAGTCTGTAGCCGCACCGGAGATAGTCCTCACTCCGCGCCCAAGAGCCAGCCATGACTGCCGATTCGATCAGAGACGGATCTTCGATCCTATATTTGAATCGCGTGGTAGCCGGGTCATGGTAGCTGACGACCATTTGCCACACGTTGCCTGCCATGCCGTAAAGACCGTATCCGTTCTTGTGGCCCCAGCGGGCGGGTGCGAGGTAATCTTTCCAGCCGTCGAACGCGCGATCAACGTCGGCATCATAGTTCGCCCTGCCCTTGGGGTCGTCACTTCCCCATGGATATTTCTGGCTTACAAGTCCGCCGCGAGCTGCGTGCTGGAACTCAACCGACGTGGGAAGCCGGTAAATGCGTCCATGCTTTTGGGCAAGCCAACGCAGATAGGCGTTGACGTCGCTTCGATTAACGAAGATGACCGGATGGTCGGCCTTGCCCGCAGGGATCCTGCCGTCGATCCAATGCAACGGGGGCGAATAGCCCGTGTCCCTGATAAAGATTTCGTATTCCGCATTTGTCACGGGGTGATCCAGGATTTCAAAGTCTTCGACGTTCACGGAAGTGTCGCCTTCGATCAGGACAAATCCTTCCAGACGTGATTGACCCGGACAGACGGAAATCCAGAAGACCATGGAAAATTCGAGAAAGTAAATGTACCTTTTCATACTAATGTACTCCTTTCGCTAAGAATGCTATCCCATGCTGCAAACCTTGTCCCGACTAAGGTATATCATCTGCCAGTGAAAGGCAATGCTTCTGTCCTGACTGAGCCCCAATGGCGTACTGCCGATGCAGGGTCTTCACAGGGGACGCGGTACGGTCTTCTTGTTATCTGTGCCGAATCCCATATACTTGTCTTCATGACCGATTTGGGCTTTATCGATTGGTGTGTGTGCATCGCGTATCTGGCGGTTGTGTTTGGCCTGGCCTTCAAGAGCGCCAGAGGCCAGCAGGACAACGAAGACTATTTCATAGGTGGCCGGAGCATGAACTGGTGTGTGGTTGGCGTATCGATGTTCGCCACCAGTTTCAGCGCCATTTCATTCCTTGGGCTCCCGCAACGGGGGGCCTACCAGGACTTCAGCTTCTATCTGACCATCTTGTTCATTCCATTTGTCATCACGCCGATTCTGTGGTGGATTTTTGTGCCGATGTTCGTCCGGCTCAAGGTTAGCAGCGGATACGAATATCTGGGTCGGCGGTTCGGCCTGCCCGTTCAGCTCATCGGCTCGGGCCTGTACTGCGTCTACGCCCTCGGATGGATGGGGACAATGCTCTACGCGGTGGCCCTTACCCTGCAAACCGTGATGGGACTTACTCACGCGCAGTACTACTTCGTGCTCGTCGGCATCGGAGCCTTCGCCACATTGTACACGGTCATGGGTGGGCTGAAGGCCGTTATCTGGACCGATGTCTTGCAGGCGGTCGTGCTCGGCGGGGCGATCGTAGCCGTCATGTTTCTTGCTGTAAGCCGGATCGATGGAGGTTGGTCGGGTTTCTGGTCGATTGCGGTGCAGCACAACAGATTCAAGATGTTCCATCTCAACCCCAAACTCTTGTCGATTGAAAACTTCACGGGCAAGAACACAGTGTTCACGGCCGCTGCTTACGGATTGTTCATGTACCTGCCCGGGTATGCGGTTTCTCAGAACATGATCCAACGTTACGTTTGTGCCGGCACCCTTGCCGGAGGGCGGGGCGTGGTAATTCTCAGTGCGGTAATAAACACTGTGCTCGGCCTGCTCTTTCTGCTAGTCGGCACGGCGATATTCGCTTTTTACAGCCAACCTGGGGCGCTTGGCATGCCGACTGCGGGAGTTGAATTTGCGGGAGAGGACCAGATCCTGCCGCACTTCGTAGCTACGCAACTACCCGGAGTCGGGCTGACGGGTCTCATCTTGGCCGGGCTGTTCGCGGCGGCTATGAGCACAATGGACAGCGGAATCAATGGGGTCACCTCGGTTATTGTCTACGACTGGCTGTCCGGCAGGCAACTACCCCTGAGGGTCAGTCGAATTCTTACCACCTTACTGGGTGTGACGGTGATTGGGGCGGCAATCCTTGTCCCCTTCATCGGCGATACGGTGATCGACATCATCATGGTCATCGCAGGAACTTGTCTCGGCATACTGCTGGCCATCTATCTGCTGGGGATGTTCACACGCAGCGCGAATTTGCCGGGAGTTCTGATTGGCGTTGCGGCCGGACTTGTGTGTTTTCTGTTTGTTCTGCTCCGTACGGATATCCCCAAATGGTGGCTCGGCGCCTTCGCCATGTTCCCGACGTTAGTCGTAGGCGCCATCGTCAGCCTATGTTTCCCAAAACCCTCTGAATCCGCGTTGAGAGATACGCTGTTGAAAAGAAAGAGTGGGTTAGCATCATGAAAGTGACGCGAAGAAGAAGTAGAACGGCCAATGTAGGGATCTTCGGAGTGGGTTTCCACAAATACTGGGCCCAGTTCGATGGCCTTCTCGATGAACTTACACAAAAACTTGGCATTCTTGTGGACCGAGTCAAGAGCCACGACGTCGAGGTTACAGGTTTCGGCATTGTTGATGATGCCGCCTCGGCCTATGCTCTCTTGCCTAAGCTCAAAGCCGCTGATCTTGACCTGGTGTTCTGCCACATGCTCACGTATGCTACGTCGGCATCGTTCGCTGCGATTATTCGCGGGCTGGATGTGCCGATAGTCCTGGTCGCGCTGCAGCCGCTCAAGGCCTTGGACTATTCGAAAGCCTCAACCTACATGCAGTTGTGCAATGACGATTTCTGCTCGGTCCCGGAATTCACCGGCGTGGCGATCCGCATGGGCAAAAAGCCCCCGCCCGTTATTCTGGGTATTCTCGATGACGATCCAATGGCAGAGGCCGAAATCGCCGAATGGTGCGACATCGCAATGGTCCTGCATGACCTCAAACGCGCCCGCATCGGTCATTTCGGTCACCCTATAGAACACATGCTGGATATGCAGACGGATCAAACCGCGTTGACTGCGTCTTTTGGCTGTCACATTGTCCAGACAGAGGCCGATGAGCTGCTGAAATCGCAAAGCACGGTCACCGAAGAGGAGATTGAGTCCAAGACCGAAGAGATCCTCAATCTCTTCGACACGCCCGAGCCAAAGTCCGATCCGATCACCGAGAAACTGACTGATGACGACCTCCAGGTTGCCGCGCGTGTGGCCGTTGCGCTGGATAAGTTCGTCGATGCCAACGATCTGGACGGACTCGCCTATTATTACGAGGGGCAGGAGGGCAGTCCGACGCGGCAATTGGTCACCAATCTGATCGTCGGCAATTCACTGCTTACCGCCGCGGGCTTTCCCATGTGCGGGGAGTCCGATCTGAAGACCTGCATCGCCATGCTGATAATGGATCGCCTGGACATCGGGGGGAGTTTCGCGGAATTCCATCCCATTGATTTCAAGGAGGGCTTTGTCCTGGTGGGCCATGACGGTCCGCATCATATCAATATCGCCGAGGGCAAACCCCTCTTGCGCAGCCTGTCGAAATATCACGGCAAGCCGGGTTCAGGGGCCAGCGTAGAGTTCAAGATCAAGGAAGGTCCCATCACCATGCTCAGCATCGGCATTACGGCCGGCGGGAGATTCAAGTTCATCCTCGCAGAGGGCGAGAGTGTCCACGGCCCTATTCCGCCTACGGGCAACACGAACACGAGAGGTTTCTTCGAGCCTGATGTGCGGATCTTCCTCAAACGCTGGGTAGCCGAAGGTCCGACTCACCACTTTGCATTGGGAGTCGGACACCATGCCCGCACCATTGAAAAGATCGCCGAGATTCTGGATGTGGAAAGCGTAATAGTAACGCCGAGTCGCCCGAATTAGACCCCATGGTCTGATCGTTCTTTGTCTTGCCCAGGGTTTTTCAGTTGACGCCTTGAACGCAATTGCGTACAATTATTGTACTGTTTGGCCTCAGGGGGGGACTGTGGAGGACCGGGCTTTGAGAGAAAGGGTGTGACTATGAACCGCTTGGTTGTGCGAATCATCCTCGGTTTGAGTCTGGCTGCGATTCAGTCTCCGTTGGCATTCTCTACGATCCTGCCGCCCGAACAGACGGGCAACTTCTATGTGGGTGATTTCGCCAATGACCGTGTGGCCGTGTACGATTCTTCGGGAACCTTCCTGAACAGCTTTACCGCCTCAGGCTTGAGCGGGCCGCGCGGGATAGTGGTGCAGCCGGACGGCGCGACTTATGTGGCCAGCCAGTTCACGGACGAAGTATTCGTGTTCGATGCCCAGGGGCGGTTCGAGGCCAAATTCACCAGCGCCGAACTCGACGGACCGACAGGCATGGCGATCAGCGATGCCGGGCAGCTCTATGTTTCCAGTTTCGACAATGCCCGGGTGGTGGTTTTCGGATTGGACGGAACCTATTTCCGTACGTTTACCGGCGGCGGGTTGAATGGACCCAACTGCGTCCTGTTTGATTCTTCAGGCGATATTTACGTCAGCAGCGCTTTGACCAACAACGTCGTCAAATTCGACGCCGGCGAAAATCTCATCAAGACCTTCACCGGCGGCGGCCTCGCCAGTCCGATGGGGATCGCCAGGGATAGCGACGACGTGCTTTATGTGACGGGCGGTACCTCTAACAACATAGTCATATTCGACACTGATGGAGACTATCTGGGCGAGCTTACGCACCCCGACCTGACTGGCCCGCAGGGGGTGGCGTTTGATGATCAGGGACATCTCTTTTCATCGTCATTCTTCCAAAACAAGATCGTGCAATTCGACGCCGACGGTTCGTACCTGCGGACAATCGCCGAAGGCGGGCTGAGCATCCCCCGGAGCATCGCCTTTGTTCCAGTGCCTGAGCCGTCGATGATAACTCTTTTCGCTTTCGGAGTATTGATGCTGATCCGCAGACGGCTGACCGCTTGACCGCATATCCGCCAGCCGAGCGGAGCCCTGAATTGACGTATCTGAAAACTCCAGTAATTGTCTTGATTCGGTGAATCCAAAACGGTTAAACTTATGTTAGCTGGAAAATGAGGCGACAAGAAATGGCCCTTATGAAATGGAAGAGACGCAAGAAGAAGGTTAGCGCCAAAGGACAAAAGTGCCCTCACTGTGGTGCGCAGGTTGACAGTGACAAGGGTGAGAAGCCGAAGAAGTGGCACGAGAAAACGTCAGTCACTCTGTGCATAGCGGCCGGGCTCGCTATTATCGGTCTTGGCTTCATACACATTATTACCGGTGTGGTCTCGCCCTTTGAGTTGCCCTTCGACGTCGTTCGCAAAGAATCCTTTGGATATAAGGAAACATTTGTAGATGCCAGGAAGATAGAAGCAATCCCTTATGTCGCGGCGAAAATCAAGTATCCGCTCGGCTGCAAAGTGCTCCAACGCAAGAACTACCTCGAATCGGGCAAGGTGTTCGAGACCAGAATGACGAGCCGGTTGAAGCAGAACATGAAGAAATGGCA
>Ga0255052_10003239_pt1 | contig 11407 bp, 8 predicted proteins | sample JV7_2_21_MG_FD_188632 | JGI IMG/M metagenome (GOLD analysis project Ga0255052, IMG submission 188632) | Seawater microbial communities from Jervis Inlet, British Columbia, Canada - JV7_2_21 | ecosystem: Environmental > Aquatic > Marine > Inlet | place: Canada: British Columbia | collected...
CTTCTGACGACTCGCTGGCGATATCCTTGTCCGGCGACTGGATGCTGGGCGACGCATTACCCGACCTGGGGCCGTTGCTGGCCAGGCTGTCCGCCACCCCGAAACCCTCTGAAATTCGTTTTGACGTCGGCGCTCTCGGCGACTGGGATACCGGCCTCGTTGCTGCGCTGGTCACGATTCGGCGCGGCGCAGAGACTAACGACGTATTGCTGGACGATAGCGGCCTGCCCGATGGTGCCCGTCAGCTTGTTGCTCTTGCATTCGCGGTCAGGGAGCGAGAGGGCGCGCGGCGCCTGAAGAAAGACCACGGCTTTCTTGAGGGAGTCGGCGAGAAGACGCTGAGAGTAGTCGAGCGGAGCCGCGACCTGCTGGAATTCGTAGGTGAACTCATGCTGTCATTTGGGCGAATGTTCCGCGGCAAGGCGACGTATCTTCGCTCGGATTTCGTGCAGCACATCCAGGAAGCGGGTGCCGAGGCGCTGCCGATTGTCAGCCTGATCAGCTTCCTCATCGGGATGATTTTTGCGTTTGTCGGCGTCATGCAGCTCAACAACTTTGGTGCGGGCATCTATACCGCTGACCTCGTGGCGGTCGCCATGGTGCGGGAGATGGCACCGATCATGACCGGAATCATCATGGCCGGTCGTACCGGGGCCGCATACGCGGCCCAGATCGGCACGATGAAAGTCAATGAGGAAGTCGACGCCCTGACGACGCTCGGCATGCATCCGGTGGACTTTCTCGTTACGCCGCGTGTCCTGGCGCTCATTGTCATGATGCCGATGCTGACGATGTACGGGAGCCTGATGGGTATCCTCGGTGGCGCGGCTGTCGGGCTCGCGATGCTCGACGTGAGCTTCGTGCAGTACACCTCCCAGACTGTCAACGCAGTCGGTCTCAACAGCCTCCTCGGCGGACTCTTCAAGAGTGTTGTATACGGAAGTCTCGTGGCGATTGCAGGGTGTCAGCAGGGCATGGCTTGCGGTAACAGCGCGATGGCCGTCGGCCAGAGCACGACACGGGCTGTCGTCATGGGGATCGTCCTTATCGTCGTCAGCGCGTCGGTCCTGACCGTGATATACGTCAACCTCGGGATCTGACTTGCAAAATAGTGACGCCCACATCGTTGCAGAGAACATTACGCTTGCCTACGGCGATTTCGTAGTGCAGCGCGATCTCAATTTTACAGTAAGCCGTGGCGATATTTTCGTCATCATGGGCGGATCCGGTTGCGGCAAGAGCACCTTGCTAAAGACGATGATTGGACTGAAGGAGCCGTCAACCGGGGACATTTATTACGACGGCGTGCCTTTCTGGTCGTCGGACACAGCAGTAAGCGAGAACATGAAGCGCAAGTTTGGCACGTTGTTCCAGTCGGGGGCGCTGTGGAGTTCGATGACGCTTGCTGAGAATATCGGCCTGGCCCTGAAGCAATACACGTCATTAAGCGATGCCGAAATTCGGGAGGTAGCGGCGTACAAGCTGATGCTTGTCGGGCTCGCCGGTTTTGAGGATTACTACCCGAACGAAATCTCGGGCGGGATGAAAAAGCGCGCAGGTCTCGCGCGGGCTATGGCGATGGACCCGGATATACTGTTCTTCGACGAGCCGTCCGCAGGTCTCGACCCGATCAGTGCGAAGTTGCTCGATGATTTGATTCTCGAGCTACGTGACAGTCTCGGCACAACTGTTGTGGTCGTCACTCACGAACTCGCCAGCATTTTTGCGATAGGCAATAATTCGGTGTTCCTCGACCCGGACACGAAGACCCAGCTGGCGATGGGCGATCCGCGGGAGATGCGCGATCATCACCCGAATGAGGTCGTCAGGAATTTCCTGCGACGGGGCGTAGCGGAGGTAAACGCAGCATGAGCAAAAAATCAAATCCGACGATGATCGGCGGATTCGTCGTCGGTGCTGCGGTGCTGCTTGCCGTGGGCGTCGCCTTGTTCGGCGGGGCGGAGATGTTCTCCAAGCGGTACAACTACGTCGCGTACTTCGAGGAGCAGACGAAAGGTCTGCGCGTGGGTTCGAATGTCGTTCTGAACGGAGTCCGCATCGGCTACGTATCCGAGATCGCATTGCTCATCGACGAAACCAAGTTCGAGACGATGACGCGGGTAACGCTCGAGATCCTGCCCGACACTTATATACCGATAAGCGAAGGTGCGCCGATCGATGAAGACCTGCGGGAGGCAATACCCCACGACACGCTGATTCGTGAGGCAGGCTTGCGCGCGCAGCTGGAAATCGAAAGTTTCGTTACCGGGCAACTCATGGTCAGGCTGGACATGCGTCCCGATACGCCGATAAAGATGGCAGGTATTCGGTCCGAGCACCCGGAGATCCCGACGATTCGTTCGGACATCCAGGTGCTGCTCGCCCGGATGCAGGCGTGGTTGTCGAATATCGAAGACACAGTCGACATCGATGTGTTGGCGGAAGGGTTTACGAACGCGCTGACGGGTTTCGCTGCACTGACGACTTCGCCCGACCTCCACGAGTCACTGGCAGGGCTCAATACATTCATTAACGACGAAGACACTCAGGCGCTTAGTGCTTCGTTGAAGTCATTACTCGATGAGCTCAGTGTTGCGGTCACCGATGTTTCGGAATTGCTCGTTCGCGCTGATACAAGTATGGACACGCTGGAAAGCGATGTGCTGCCAGTACTGCAGCAACTCGGGGATACGCTGGAAACCGCCGAGCGCACCCTGCAAGTCGCGCAACTTCAGTTGCGCGGCGACTCGGAGCAGGTGTATCAGCTGCAGTCGACGCTCAAGGAGGTCGAGTATGCTGCGACCGCATTGCGAGAGTTCTTCGACTACCTGGAACGCAACCCGGAATCACTGATACGAGGAAAACGCGAGTGAATGGCATGCCTATGACGATACATGCGTGGCGTTACGTTTCCTGCATCGCCGTATTGATACTGGTCACGAGTTGCGGCCAATCGACACCGGTCAGGTACTACAAGCTCGATTCACCTGACATTGTTTACGAGAGTGACAGCGAAGAGTCGCTGGTTCTCGGCCTCGGGCCTTTGCGAATCCCCGATTACCTGGATCGCAACCGGATCGTCGTGCGCGGAGAAAATTCGGAAATGCTCGTCGATGACTTCAGCCGTTGGGCTGAGCCTCTGGACGATGCAATCTACAGGCTGTTGGCCGCAAACGTCGACAGTCATCTCGAGGGCGTCATGGCGGTTTCCTTTCCATACAACAGCATGATCGCCCATGACTACCAGTTGCTGGGTCGCATCGACATGTTTGAGTCAGACAAATCTGGCAATACGGTACTGCTTGTCCACTGGGGGATAATCGATACTGACGGTAATCCTGTCGTAGCACCCAGACGCGCCCGATACCAGGCCCAGGCCGCGGATGTTGGTGACTACGGTTCCATCGCGACGGCGATGCGGATCGTACTGGAGCAGTTCTCACTGGATATTGCCGAGAAATTCCAGGCGGCAATCAAGTGAGTACAGGCACCTAAATACTGGCTGGCGTACTCCAGTCGTCCGGCAACGCGCCCTGATCCATGATGATCTCCCGGTGCCCGCTCCACGTGAGGTGGATTGCTTCGGGCGTGCCGATACCGGCGCCGCGCGGATCGCCGCAGGGACCGAACCAGTGATTCTGCGGTGCACCCGTTGTACGCCCACGCATGCCGCAGTAGGTCGTCCCATTCACCGTCGCACCGAGTACCTTGTTCTGGAATACGGGGTCAGCGCTGACGACAGCCGCCGTCAGGTGATGCGAAATACGCTCGAGAATTTCGAGCACAACGTCCAGATCACCGTCGCCATAGGTCACTACGACCTGGAACGGACCGAACAGCTCGGTTGTCAGTAGCTCGAAATGTCCGCCGGCTAAAGCGTCGAGCGGCACACGAACCGCGGTCGGCTCATAGGCACCGTAGCGCGGTGGAATCTCGTGACCGGTAAGTGGTGAACCGCCGAACAGGAGCTCTGCGCCCGGGACTGCGAGCGCGGCATCGACGTGCTCCTGGATCTGCTCGTTGGTCCACGTGAGCACGGGACCGGTCGTCAGGCCCTCCAGATTTCGCCGCCCGGCCAGTTCAGCGAGTTTCGGCAGCAACGCATCCGCCCAGTTGTCGTGCACGAGCAGGATGCTCTGTGCCGAGCACTTCTGACCGGCCGCATTGTAGGCATCTTCGTCGGCTTGCCAGGCAACGTAGTCGAGCCAGGCCTCGTCGTAGTCCGGTCCGATGACTTTCCAGTCGAAGCCGGCATCCTCGAGTCTTACAGCGCCATTCATCGTCCTCGCAATGAGTTCCGCCACACCGCTGGATCCCGTGAATTGCACGAGGCGTACCGTGTCCTTTGCTTCTTCGAGCAATGCACCCATCCTCGAGCCGGGGATATGGATTACGTCAAGATCCTCGGCCGGCAGCCCGCTGTGAATCAGAAGCCTGACAAACTGCTCCAGAACGACGCCGACTTTCAATTCGGGCTTGATCAGCGGTCGATTGCCCATGAACAGGGCTCCCATAAGTTGCAGCGCTGGAATCTCGAGCGGGAAATTAAAAGGTGCGATGATCGCGACCGGACCGAATGGCCAGCGATAGCCACGCGACTCCTGCCCGGTACGATCGCCCGGGTTGGAAAAACCGCGAGCAAGGAACCTGACACCGTCACCGGCGAAGTTCTCCAGGAACAACCTGGTCACCGTTACCTCCGCCACACACTGGTTCCAGCTCTTCGGCATGACGCGCTGGATAAGTTTCGTAAAGTAGTCTGCGACTTCCTGCTGTGCCAGCAACGTGGCTGCTTGCGCGCAAACACGGCCCAACATGACATAGCGTTCCGTGTTCTTGAGCGGATTGTGCAAGCCTGTCTTGGGACAACTCTTTAGCCCGGCAATAAACGGCGCGACATCGCGGGTGTCCGGAATGTCCAGGAAAGGCGCACCATTCATCGGGTCGACGATGTCTTTGTTCACATCGCTGACGGACACCCACTTACCGCCCACCAGGTTCTGCAAAACGCCTGGATCGCTGCCCGTCATGCCATCAAACGGATCTACTGTGGCAAAGGCCGGAACTTTGTTGCTCATTACGAAATCCTCTGTTGAACTTCTGATTGCTAGTTGAATATGTCGAAGATGTGGCTGTACTTGACGATGAATTCCCGACCGTTCGGCAATGCACCGACACCGCGTTCGTCTATCTCGTTGTAAACCAGGTACAGGCCCGAGTTTGCCGAGCGCAGCCACGAGAAGCGGATGTTCGTGCCGATGACTTCATCGACGTCGTTATATTGTATGAGTGCCGCAAGCGTCATTTTAGGCGTAAATGAATAAGAAAGGCGCATTCCGGCGAGGTTTGCAGTGAAATCGCCATTGGGTACGGGCAGGTCGAAGCTGTTGTAATCAAACCAGAATTCGGACCGGAAGGTCTCGCCAATCCGGATGTTCAGGTTCGGACCGAGAAAAATACGGTCACCGCCGAAGCGACCGCCAGCGGTCAGGTTCAAGCCAAAGCTGACAGGTCGCGACTGATCCGTGAAATAGACCAGCTGTATTTCCTCGTGATCGTAGGTGCCGGGCTGAATGACGACCCCTTCGATGATTTCGAACGGGTCAATGACGCCCGCGCGCGTGAGATTGATGGCCGTGTGTATCTCGGAGCCGGTGTTGAATTCCCAATGAATGTCCATGTGTAGTTTGCCCGACTCCTGGAATCCGTCGAATTTCCAGTAGCCGTCATAGGATGCGTGCGGGCGAATCTCGAGCAGCCCCCACAGATCTTCGGGCCGTATGCGCCGCAACAGAAACAGGCGGCCCTTGCGGTACTCACTTCTTGCGAGGAAGCCAACCTCGGGATTGAAGTCCTCGCGGACCTCCGCGTAACTGAGACCCGATGACCATTCACTGGAGCTGTAGTCCGCCCCGATGCCGAAAGCGTGATCCTTACCATCGCGGCCCGGCGTATCGGTCTTCGCAAGCCAGCCGTCGATGATGATGTTGTCGCCTATACCCCAGCGGCCGTCGACCGCATAACTGCGGTTGTGGTCATCGCTCTCGGGTGTGAGATGGGTGCCATCGCCATCACGTCCGACGAACATCGCGCCGATCGACGAGCGGCTGGCCAGTTCCTGGTTGACACGCACTACCGAATAGCGGTTCTGGGGCGCGATGCCGGCGACACCCTCGGTACCCATGAAAAGCAATCCGATATTGGTCGAGTTGCCGAGCTTGCCGGAGAGCCGGGCGCCGCCTTCGACGGGAATTACGTCGCCATCCTCGCCAATGCCGATCCGGCGGCTAAAGAAAACCTCCACTTCGCCGGAGTCGCCGACCGCGAACTGTCCTGCGTTCTCGAGGAAGAATGGCCGCTTCTCGGGGAAAAACAGATTGAAGCGATCTAAGTTGATCTGCTGGTTATCGGCTTCGACCTGGGCAAAGTCCGTGTTGACGGTCAGGTCCAGAGTAAGGCTGGGCGTAACCAGGTACTTCATGTCGAAGCCGGCATCGGCGTCGGTATCCGTGCCATTCAGCGCGCCACCCTGCCGGGCGCTGCCAAGCACGTAAGGCGTGAACTGCAGGTTGCGTTGTGGTGGCGGCATCACGCCCTGCAAGGTGCCGGCTTCCGACACCCGGTACAGATTGCGATTGCGGTCGAGTGGCGCCCAGAAAGCGATCTCGCTGTTACGGCGGATGTTGCGTTGAAAATTGATGCCCCAGTCCTGCGCCTCCGCGGACCCGAAGCGCAAGGTGCGGAACGGAATCTCGAATTCGGCACTCCAGCCGAAGTCACCCGTCTTCGCCGCTACGGACCAGCTGCCATCCCAGTTGAGGTTGAGGCCGCTCTCGAACCCGCTGCTGGTACCGGCGCCTTCGGCGGTCACCTGGCCGTCATACTCGATACCGGCCGGGTTGGTGCCGAAGACATAGCCGTTTTGCCGGTCGAGCAGGCCGTCGATGACCATCAGGAACGCATCCGTCTCGTCGAGCGACGAGTCGCGCCGGCTATCGGTAACGACGATGCCGCCGGGATCGTCGTCGAAGGCAACGACCCCTACATATAAGTAGGTATCGGTGAAGCCGACGAACACTTCCGTTCGCTGCGTCGCTGGATGGCCGTCATTCGGCTGCGTCTGCCAGAACCCCGTAGCCGGCACGGGGCCATTCCATGCGGCATCGCCCAGCACGTCGCCGTCGATGACAGGTGCAAGCTGCAGCGGTTTCGCCTGCATGGCCGGGGGCTCGGTGGGACGTTCCTGGGTGGCCGCAGGCCAGGCTGCGAATAGCACGATGGCGCAAAGCGCGATGCGCGGTAACGGGGCTGTCACTAGGGGCGTGTCCAAGGAATTACTACGGCTTCAGTCCGTAATCGTCACGGACTCCAGTGTCCAGAAACCATCCGTATTGGCCGCAACACGGCGAAATTCGCGTTGCGTGTCCTGCGGCTTCACGCCGAGCATAACCTGCAGGTCTTCAATCACGGCTGGATTGAGAATGTGATACAGGTGCCCGGTTACTCCGGCAGTGCCGGTCGGGGTAATGTCGATGACATTGATATGCTGCACGTCGATCGGGAACTCGCTGGCGGCGCCGAGACGCCCCGATACGTTTGCGACCGTCGAGACCCACATCGCGAGATCGTTGTCGGACATGTAGACCGTGATTTCTGAAACCCTCTCCTGCAGCATGTGTACGTTCTCGAGGAACACGTCGCGCCGGATATCCGGTGCAACCAGCACAACACGGCTGAATCGGGGTGGATGGTCATCGCGGAGTTTCAGGGCGTCGACGACACCGCGTGATCCCATGCTGTGCGCCATGAGGATGAGATTCTCCCGGCCGACGGATGCAGCGACGAGGGAGATCAGTTCGTTCAGATGATCGTGGCTTGCCTCGAGGTCAACGGCGTCCTGAGAGTAAGTCAGGTAGGTGCTCGATGGCCACGAGAACAGAAGCAAGCGGCCTTTGAGCCCCAGTCGGTGCTGCAACAAGGCTGCCCGGCGACAATTCTTGGCAAAGGGCTCGCCGTAGCCATGCACGTAAATGACGAAACTATCCGCTGCTGATTTTGGTAATACGGATTCGATCGACTTTTTGTCGACGCGCAATACCTCGCCGGTGCGATCGTTCTCTTCAAAGCCGACTCTGCAGTATCCCGCGGATAACTCGCCGTGCCCGTCTCCGTAGTATTCGCCGAAGTCCGCCACCGAATCGAGCTGGCGATTCGTCACGAAGGGCAGGTTGACGACGACTTCGTATTCGACTGACTCGGGATTGAATTGAGCATCGACCGGTATTCGTGTGACGCACGACACCACCCCCACTGCCACGCCGAGCGCAGCAAGCAGGATTCCGAGGAGTGTGCGGTTGGTGCTCATGTGGAGAGTATACTTGGCCTTTCCCATGCACGAGGCTCGATTGATGTCATTGCTGTTGCCGGTGCTGGTTGTTCTGCTGCAGTCCGCCGCTCCGGCTTGCGACCTGGCCGCTGAGCGACCGCTGTTCCAGTGCGACGCGCCACTCGGATTCACGCTCGAACTGCCGATGAAGACATTGCTGCACCGGGCGGACGACCGGCCGGTCCTTGACGGCAAACTTCATTACACCAATCAGCACGGCAATGAACTCGAATTCGACGTGCAGGTCACGACACGCGGCCACAGTCGTCTGGAAATCTGCAAGTTTCCTCCGCTGTCTGTGATATTCGAAAAGAAGCAAGTAAAGGACACGGTTTTCGCAGGGCAGAAGAAACTCAAGATCGTGACGCAATGCCGCAGCGGCGACGGCTATCTCGATTACTTGCGTCACGAGTACGGTATCTACAGAGCGTACAACGTCGTGGCCGAGCCGTCGTTCCGGGCACGTTTGCTGAACGTCACATTTCGCGACTCACAGGGCAAGCGAAAGGATGACGTGCAGGTCGCTTTCTTCATCGAGTCGATAAAGGAAGTGGCTGCACGGCTCGACATGGAGACCGTCAAGCTCAACAAGATTCCACCGGTTCATCTCGACGCGGCGAACTCCAGTATTTACGAGTTGTTTCAGTTTCTGATTGCCAATACGGATTGGTCGAAATCCAAGGGCCCGGGCGACGAGGACTGCTGTCACAACGGCAAGGTCGTGCGTGAGCCGGGCACGGATACAGGGTGGTTCGTGTTGCCCTACGATTTCGACCAGGCAGGCCTGATCAATGTGCCTTATGCGCGGCCGCACGAGCAGTTACCCATTCGCCACGTGACGCAGCGCCTGTTCCGTGGCCGATGCGAATACCTCGGTTATCTTGATGCGGCGATTGATCTCTTCAATCGCGAGCGCGAGGCTATCGAGGAGGCATTGTTATCGGGAGGCGTATCAGAGAAGAGGCAGCATAAGCAGGCCAGGTACGTCGCGAAATTCTACGAGATCATCAATGACCCCGAGCTGCGGCAGCGGTACGTTGATGGCCGTTGCCGTGGTTCGCGCGGTGGCAATTGACGGTGCAAATGTAGCCAAAACAGCAAGTCCGTAGTTCCCACATACGTTTTCGAGAACTACGAACTGCCTGATCGGGCAATTGGGGCTTTACTACGCATGAGTTAGAAATGCTGCAGGAGTATGGCCTTGCAAAGCTATGCAAACGGCAGCGGTGACTCGCCCCTGCTCGGGGTGACGGTCGGGCAGTTGCTGGACGAAGCAGCCAGCCGCTGGCCTGACCAGGACGCACTGATCGTCGTCGATCAGGGAGTCCGCTGGGAATGGCGGGAGCTCAGGGAGCGGGCGAGAACATTCGCTGCGGGACTATTGGCGCTCGGTCTGGAGCCGGGCGATCGTGTCGGTATGCTGGCGACGAATCGGGCCGAGTGGGTCGTCACCCAGTTCGCCACGGCCTATGCCGGCCTCGTGCTCGTCAACATCAATCCGGCGTATCGCACGCCGGAACTCGAGTACGCCCTCAAAAAAGTCGGCTGCCGCGGGCTCATCACCGAGTCGGCGTTCAAGAGCAGTGACTACCTGGGGATGATGAACGAACTCGCGCCAGAACTTGCGGAAGCGCGGCCCGGCGAGTTGCATGCGGCGCGCCTGTCCGATTTGCGTTTCGTGATCCGGCTTGGCGAAGAGCGTACGCCGGGCATGTTCAATTTCGACGATGTCGCTGCACTGCCGGGCGACAGTGACTACGCAAAACTGGATGCCATCGGCGCGAGCCTGGACTTCGATGCGCCGATCAACATCCAATTTACGAGCGGCACCACGGGTTCGCCCAAGGCCGCGACGCTGACGCACCACAATATCGTCAACAACGCGACAATGTCGTCGCACATCATGAACTTCACCGAGGCCGACCGGCTCTGCATGCCGGTGCCGATGTATCACTGCTTCGGCATGGTGCTGGGAACCTTGTTGTGTACGACAACAGGTGCGGCGATCGTGTTGCCGTCGGCCTCGTTCGAGGCGTCTGCCTGTCTGCAGGCTATCGACGCCGAACGTTGCACGGCCGCCCACGGCGTACCGACGATGTTCATCGCGATGCTCGACGACCCTGGTTTCGCGAAGTACGACACTACCTCACTACGCACCGGGATCATGGCCGGAGCACCATGCCCGATAGAGTTGATGCATCGCGTTATCGACGATATGCACATGAGTGAGATCACGATCGGCTATGGCATGACCGAGACCGGGCCGCTCGGGACGCAGACATTGCCCGATGATCCAATCGAGCTACGTGTCGGCACGGTTGGTCGCCCGCTGCCGCACACAGAGATAAAAGTCATCGACGGCAAGGGCCGGATCGTGCCACGCGGCGAGCCCGGCGAGTTGTGCGCTCGTGGTTACTCCGTGATGCGCGGCTACTGGGGCGATGCCGAGCGCACGGCGGAAACGATCGACGAAGCGAAATGGATACGCACCGGCGACACGGCGACGATGGATGACAACGGCTACCTGCGCATTGTCGGCCGCAGCAAGGACATGCTGATCCGCGGTGGCGAGAACATCTATCCCCGCGAGATCGAAGAATTCCTGTACACAAATCCGAAGGTCGAGCAGGCTGAGGTTGTTGGTGTACCCGACCCGAAATTCGGCGAGGAGGTCGCAGTATGGATAAAACTGCGCGAAGGAATGAGCGCGAGCGAGGAGGAGATTCGCGAGTTCTGCAAGGGCAAGCTGGCGCACTTCAAGATTCCCAGGTACATATGCTTCGTCGACGAGTTCCCGATGACAGTGACGGGCAAAGTTCAGAAGTACGTCATTCGCGAACAAATGGCGGAGGCGCTGGGAGCAAGAAAAGCCGGCTAGATAAACCAGACATCGTCGACCCCATGATGGACCCGGTGAAGCAGGAAACTACTTCTGCTTCCAGTTGCCTGCCTGGTCCTGGTAGTAGTGGCCGGACTCAGTGCGCTCCACCGCGAGTTCATGGAATCGCAGGCGAACCTGTT
>Ga0255052_10003240_pt1 | contig 11406 bp, 9 predicted proteins | sample JV7_2_21_MG_FD_188632 | JGI IMG/M metagenome (GOLD analysis project Ga0255052, IMG submission 188632) | Seawater microbial communities from Jervis Inlet, British Columbia, Canada - JV7_2_21 | ecosystem: Environmental > Aquatic > Marine > Inlet | place: Canada: British Columbia | collected...
TGACACGCTCGTCGCCGGCCACATGCCGTTTGTGGCTCGCACCGTCTCACAGGCACTAGCAGGCGCACCCGATCGGCAACTGGTGGAGTTTGTTCCAGGAAGTGTCGCGGGCATTGAACGCGGCGATGGCGCTTCGTGGCGTCTGTTCATGTTCGCTCGCCCCGAGTTCTTCCACAGAGGAGGAATATCGCAAGCTGTTTATTAGCAATCCTGCTATGTACGTCGTATAGGCCGCCAGTACTGGACCAGCGACGCTGCATTATTGTAGGATTAGGCCACGAAAATCACAGTTTAGGTTTCCACAATCAGCGGAAAACTCTTTGCATTCCGCATCGGTGGTAACTCGTGTTAATTGTTCGCCAACGGAGAGGGGGAAACCCCGGCAGAACGATGTTGATTGCACCTGATAGAGGCAATCTTCACAAGATTGTCGTACTTAATCCCAAAGGTGGTTGCGGCAAGACCACACTCGCAACAAATATCTCTGCTTATTATGCGATGCGCGGCCCGGCGCCGACATTGGTTGACTTCGATTCACAGGGGTTCAGCATGCGCTGGCTGCACAAGCGGCCTGGCAACCGACCTCAAATTTATGGATCCAAGGCTTTCCAGCAATCGATGCAAGGTAGGCAGACCGTCCATTTACAAACCAGGCCCGACACGGAAAAGCTGATAATTGATTTGCCGGCGGCGCTTAGTCCTGACGAATTACAAGACATCACCTACGATGCCGGTAGTATCCTGGTCCCGATTCTGCCATCAAACATTGACGTTAATTGTGCGTCGCGATTTATTGCCGATCTTTTGCTGGTCGCGCAGATTGACCCGCGCAATCGTCAATTGGCTGTCGTTGCGAATCGGACACGGAAAAATACGAAAAGTTATCAGATGCTTTTGCGCTTTCTTACCAGCCTCCGGATCCCGCTGATCGCGGTGCTGCGGGACAGCCAAAACTATGTGCACGCTGCCGGCCAGGGAATCGGCATATGTGAGATGCCGGCGCACAAAGTTCAAAAAGACATCCCACAGTTGAAATTGATCATGAACTGGCTCGACCAGTGGCACATGCGGCAGCTGGATGCTGCAGCATCATCGGGATTTGAGCATCTACCGGGTGCGCAGGTATTAACTCCCCCAAACCACTAAGGGCGCCATTAGAATAATATTATCCGGCTAAATTCTTGATTACCGACATAAGGGACCTCCAATGGACGGCGCATAACCCTCAGTCTGGTATTTGCTGATTTCGGGCCGGTTCACCGGCGGAAAGCCATCGAAGCAAGAAAGCCTTTTCTGATTCACCTGCTTCGATGACTAGGTTAGCGTTGCGGCTGCCTTCCAACCATTTTTCCACCTCATGCCGGTGCAATTCTGATAGCCGTATTAATTCATCCTGCCAGGTCGGCATGTTTTAGTCCTCCAGATCTCAATGTTTTCCCCAGCAATAATAGTGCAAAAACTTCAGCAATAGGGACTCAATTCCACGTGCTCACGGAAATCTACATCGAAGCCGTGCAGCTTGCCCGACTAATTGTGCTGTTTCCATGAGAGCCAACACGTTACATAAAATCCGACGAAGTCTGACGTCATAGGCGTGATGTAGTTTGACGACATTACTGATGATTTCTGTAAGATTGTGATAACAATATCGGTTGACTGATTTCACCTATTACTATCGCTTATAAGAAATGAAACGGATTTTTAAATGGCTGAAACGCAAGTTCTCCCGGGACTCGGGTCGCGTCGAGGCGGACGAGCATCATACCCTCTTGGGAGTCAGACCCAAGGAGAACGTCAGAGAAGAAAATAGCGGTAGTGATCACTTTACCCCTCTGCCAACACGCACGAGTCCCAAAGAATCGTCGTACATCGTGGTCGAATCAACCGCCTTTGATCCCTACAATTCGGGTAGTTTTGAACCGTCGAAATCACGTTTGCAAAAGTAAGCACATTTTCCAGCTGCAGTAGCTGATCCGAAAGTTTCTGCACAAACCGCTCACATTTACAGGAAGAAATAAGCCCACGAGCAGCCCATCCTCAGGCCATGCTCACCGAAATCTACATCAAAGCATTGCTTGCTGCATGGCCTGGTTGCTTACAGCGTAAACAAGAAGTTAAGTGTTTGTGCCGGGATTTCGCGGGACATAGCGGAATGCTCAATTGGAGGCTAGGGACGGAATCGAACCGACGTACACGGCTTTGCAGGCCGCTGCATAACCACTCTGCCACCTAGCCGGAGGCGGGCCAAAATCGATTATTGGCGGGCAATAATACAGCGCGATATTTGGCAGGCGTCGCAGTATAACGCCCCCTCCTCCAGAATCAATTAAGTCTCTGTTTTCGGGCAGTTTGTGTCTGCCCGCCTGCACTGCATAATGCCGCCATGGGCCGTCACCTAATTCTGACTCTGGCAGCCGGACTGATCCTGTCAGCCTGCACGATTGCGGAGCCGCCCGAACAGGAAGCGCCGGGCATCGTCAGGATCGAGGTGCCTTCAGATGCCGAGAGCATGAGTCCGAATCTGGCTGTCGGACCGGACGGGACAGTTGTGCTGAGCTGGCTCGAGTCCTCCGATCCTGATCACCTGTTGAATTACTCCGAGTTGCGTGGCGGTAGCTGGGGACCGGCCCGAACGATTGCTCGCAGCGATAACTGGTTCATCAACTGGGCCGACTTTCCTTCCGTGGTGCCGATTTCCGAAAAGCTCTGGGCAGCGCACTGGCTGGATAGTCAGGCTGAAGCCTGGTACGCCTATAACGCAGTGGTCGCACTATCGACGGATGCTGGACAGACCTGGTCCGAGCCGATTAACCCACACCGTGATGGCACCGATACCGAGCATGGCTTTGTCACCCTTTATCCCGATGGTGCCGGCGTCGGGCTGGTCTGGCTGGACGGGCGCAATATGGTAAACGAGGTTACGGACGATGTTGCTGCATCTGGAATGACTCTAAGGGGAGCGAGTCTGTCGCCCGATCTGGTAATTTCAAACGAACAGTTGGTCGATGAATTGATTTGCGATTGTTGTCAGACCGACGTCGCGATAACGAATGATGGTCCGGTCGCAATCTACAGAAATCGCACGAGTGATGAGATAAGGGATATCTATGCCACAAGACATGATGGAAAGCGTTGGCAGGAAGGCAAAGCAGTGGCCAACGACAACTGGAACATTCCCGGCTGTCCGGTTAACGGACCTGCGATCGATGCTGACCGCAACACCGTCGTTATTGCCTGGTTTACGGCCGCGAACGATGTTTCTCGCGTGCAAGTCGTGTTCTCGGACGATGCGGCAGAATCGTTCTCTGCGCCGATCGATGTCGTTAGTGATGACACGATTGGCCGGATTGCCCTCGCGATGCTACCGGACGGTGATGTTGCAGTGAGTTGGCTGCGCAAGGCATCGATCGATTCGGCAGAGCTTTGCGTCCGGCGCGTATCAGCCGATGGCAAGCTGGGTCCGATAAAAGTTGTCTCGGTCGGTGATGATGTTCCGCGTTTTAGCTTTCCGAGAATGGTTGCGAAAGGACAGAACCTGATTCTTGCCTGGACGCGGCGATTCGAGGACAGCAGTCACATCATTACCGCCAAAGTTTCGATCGATATCCTGTAACAGGAGCAAGCATGCAGATCATTCTGATCATTGTCGGTGGATTTATCGGCTTGTGGCTTGCAGAAGCCAGCGACGAGCTCCTGGGTATTGGCCTCGGTGCCGGAATCGGTTACCTCCTCAGTCGGATACGGGCTCTCAATTTGCAGCTCCGTCGGCTCGATGACCGAATTGAGCGGCTGGTGCGTGAGCAAAAAGCCGATCTCGCGCCGGTCAGCCCGCCGCAACGGCCTCGCCCCGAAATGCCGGCCGCCTCAACAGTGGTCTCACCAGAGGAAACTGTGCCTGTCGCTCCCGTGGCAAGACGTAAGGTCGAGCGGCCGTCCGAGGAAGTCACCGGCGACTTCGCAGAGCCCGTTAGAAAAACCGATTGGGGTCCGGGCTCGATAGAAAAACTGATTGCACTGGGCAAGAGCTGGATAACGACCGGCAATGTGCCGGTCAAGCTCGGCGTCATCGTTTCCTTTTTTGGCGTCGCGTTCCTGCTCAAGTATGCCGTCGACAAACGCATACTCGTTCTGTCGATCGAGTTTCGCCTGATACTGGTTTCCGTCGTAGCTGTCGTTCTTCTCGGCATAGGCTGGCGACTACGGGAAAAAGCGCGTGTCTATGCCCTGAGTCTGCAAGGCGGCGGCATCGGCATTCTTTATCTGACGATCTTCTCGGCATTCAGGCTTTACGAGTTGTTGCCCGCCTCGTTCGCATTCATCCTGCTTGTCTTGTTGACGGCAGCCGCCGGTGTGCTTGCCATTTTGCAGGATGCCAGAGCGCTTGCGATCCTCGGTTCCGTTGGCGGTTTTCTCGCGCCGGTCCTCGTTTCAACTGGAAGTGGCAACCATGTCGCGCTATTCAGCTACTACCTCGTGCTGAACGCCGCAATACTCGGCATTGCCTGGTATCGCGCTTGGCGCAGTCTGAACCTGATCGGATTTGCCTTCACTTTCGGTGTCGCGACGCTCTGGGGATACGATTATTACCGGCCGGAGCTCTTTGCCAGTACCGAACCGTTTCTCGTTCTGTTCTTCCTGTTCTATCAGGTCATCGCCATCCTGTATGCCTTTCGCCAACCGCCAAACCTCCAAGGTCTTGTCGACGGCACGATTATCTTCGGCACGCCGGTGATCGCGTTTGCACTGCAGGCGCAGCTTGTCGAGAACACCGAGTATGGCCTCGCTATCAGTGCGGCAGCCATGGCCGCATTTTATGTGTCTGTCGCGGTCTGGTTGCGGCGTGCGCATGGCAGTCAGATGAAATTACTCAGCGAGTCATACATCGCACTTGGCGTGGCCTTCGGAACGATTGCTATTCCCCTGGCGCTTGATGATCGCTGGACCGCCTCCGCTTGGGCACTCGAAGGCGCTGCGTTGGTATGGATAGGTGTGCGCCAACAGGGCCGACTCGCTAAACTCACGGGCACGGCCCTCTTGATCGCAAGCGGTATTGCCTACTTGCGTTACGGCTGGACCCGCGACCTCGGTATACCCATCATCAATGGCAACGTATTGAGCGGCCTGATGATCAGTGGTGCTTCGTTATTCAGTGCCAAATACCTGGCTGCCGATTCGCATCCGCGTCGCTGGCAACCGCTGGTATCCCTGCCGCTCATGCTCTGGGGTCTCGCCTGGTGGGTCGGCATCGGTGCGACGGAGATAGACGATCGCATAGACAGCAAACTGGAGCTGCACTACCTGACCATTTTCCTTGCCATCAGCGCAGCCGCTTTTGCCTGGATAGCGAAGCGCTTCGAGTGGCTTGCCGCACACCGGGCAACACTCGCGTACCTGCCCGCACTGCTGATCATCGCCGTCCTTTATCTGTTTGACCATGACCACTTCTTCGAGGGTCTGGGCACCCTGTCCTGGATACTCGCGTTCGCAGCGCATTTCTATCTGCTTCGCATGTATGACGATGCTCGCTGGAAAGTAGCGGCGGGTTGGCATTACGGGGGCTCATTGTTCCTCGTCGGCATCATCGCCGAAGAGGTGTACTGGCGCATGGACGTGGCATTGTTCAGTGATGTCTGGGCCGCGAGCGCCGCCCTCCTGGTGCCGGCGACCGGCACGCTGCTTGTCATTTTTGCTCGCGACAAGCTCAGCTGGCCGCTGCAGCGCTTCTGGGATGCATACTTGTTTGCCGCAGCGACCCTGATTGCGATGCAACTCTTTATCGTCGGTGGAATGGGACTAGGCGATCCCGGTGATCCGGCACCGCTGACTTACATCCCGATATTGAATCCTTTCGATATCCTGACCATCGTTGGACTGATCGTTAGCCTGTATTGCCTGCTGACGATCAAAAGCACAACGGACTGGCTCGGCGTCAATCGATTCAGACTTGCGAGCATTGCCTGGGCACTCGCAGCTTTCGTCCTGACAACAATTGCCGTTGTTCGCGGTGTGCACCACTTTGCCCATGTTCCCTGGGATGACCATGCGCTCACAAACTCGGTGTCGGTGCAGTCGGCATTGTCGATTTACTGGGCCTTGCTCGCTTTCACCGGAATGATCTGCGGTGCGAGGAATACGAACTGGTGGGTCTGGGTTGCCGGGACAGGACTGATGGCCCTCGTCGTCGTCAAGCTCTTTATCATTGACCTCGGCAACACCGGCACCGTTGCGAGGATCATCTCTTTCCTCGGTGTCGGCGCTTTGCTCCTCGTCGTTGGATACTTCGCGCCCGCGCCGCCACGGCAGGACGCGAAGTCATCGGTATCCGCTGAATAGACAAGAGTTGACGGGCGTCACAAGAGTGGCGCCCGCCTGACGCCGTTCGTTTTCGCCGCTACGGTAAAGTGGCCGCAAATGTCGCCGCTATTACGCCGTATCCGCTTGGATTGGAGTGAATATTGGGTCCAATCGGTGCCGGCACGCACATGTACGTCAGCGCACAAATGGTCGCCACATTCAGTGGAACGAGATTGTTCGGTGCCGGCAACGGAAATGGCACCAACGTGACATTGTCGGAAAGAAATGCTGCCGCTACATCAGCAACAGGTATTCCGAATCCGGCATAAGTCGGTCCAAGGACAACCTGGTTGAGAAAACTGGCCAGACCAGCCGATGTTTCAGCAAGAGCCCGCCCCTCCGGACCGGTAAGCCAAAATGCCAGGAACGTGTTGTAATAGTTCATGCCGCGGATCGGCGTACCGGGAGCGGCAGCACTCTGAATTGCCTGCAGAATTATGGGTAAATTGTTGGCAATCTGGCCAATCGCGCCCAGGATGCAGGGAACGTTGACGTCTGTGCCCACGATGCAACCGGCAGCCAGAATGTCATTGACCCCCATATCAATCGTAATGAGCTCGACCTTATCCTTGTGCGCATGCAGGAACTGGACTGCTTGAGCGAGCTGTGATCCTTCGTCATAAGCACATTTTCCGCCGACCATCATGGTCATTGTGGTCTCGCCCGGACAGCCAAGCTTGACGAGGCGAATCCTGCGAAAATTGGGTTCAATGATGTCGAACAACTGGTCTGCGTAACCTTCGTCCGTTTCCTGATTCTCGCCGCTAGCGTCGGGTTGTATTCCGACCGACAACGACGTGCCGAGTGAAACGTAGTAGCGAACCCCGTTGTTCTCGGCCGCAGCCATCGTTGGTATGGCCAGAACCACCATCAATACGCACGCGTATCGAAGTACGCTCTTCTTGATAGTCATGGTACTAACTCCTTCTGATTATGCGCCTGCACAATTGAGGCGACGCATGAATCATCGGAGATGGACAACGGTGAACCCTGATGTTCCCGTAATGAATATCAGATAAATCCATGATGAAGCAGCCATTCCAGGAGTTGACTGCAGCCGTTGATCCCTCAAACTGCTGGACTCAGTCTACATCTCCGTTCTTGGCTGTCCGCTGCTGAAAACCAAATGCCAGCATTCAGCCTGCACGGGATTGCTTTCTCGTACCTAGAACATCGTGTTCGAATTGGCGAATTCGTCGGGAATTATCTGCAAAACGTCCCAGTGTTCCACGACTTTGCCGTTGTCGTCGAAGCGGAAAATATCTATTCCTGCATAGTCGCTGTCCCCGGGCCACGCCTGATGGCAGTGAAGTACGACGAAATTGCCTTCTGCGATAGCACGTTTGAAGTGAACCCTTTTCCCCGGGTACTCCGCGTTCATCCGATCGAAGTATTCGATGAAGGCTTCCTTGCCGTCCCCCACGGCGGGATTGTGCTGGATGTACTCGTCGCCGACGTATTTCGCAACGGCTTCACGCGGCTGACATTGATTAAACATCAAGTCGTAGAATGCTTGCGCGTTTCTCTTGTTTTGTTTCGGGTCAGACATTTTGTCAATACATTACCTATCTCGAAATGCGGGGTCTGCTGATTCTGTCGCATTCCTCGTCGCTTGATACATTACCGACGATTCTCAGGTTGTCAAATGGATGACGCCGATGGAAAATGCCGCCTTGTCGGCTAGCTTTCCTTATGAAAAGATTCTCATTCCTCAGCTTGTTCCTGATCGCTTCAACGGCAGAGTTGTCGAGTGAGGAGACGCGGTTTGGCCTGTTGAAGGTGTATGCAGGCTTATATGACAGTAGTTCGGCTTTTGACTACCAGGAGGTGAGGAGAAAATCGGCAAACAATTTGCGAAATGGTGTGGTTATCCCTGATGAAACTGTCATTGAGTGTAAAAAGGACGCGCGGTTTTCTGTCGCTTTTCACATCGTTCCCAATCAATTAAGTTACGTCAGCTTCAACAAGTCCTGGTTCTATCCACATTTCGTCGATGAACATGGTTTGCACCAACGAACCGATCCAGTTGTGTACCGAAGGCCCCCCGAAAGCAAACTCGGCATTCAGTTCGTCGGATGGCGGCTCAAAAAGGAAGATCTCGTAGACGGTGACATATCGCTTTTTCTGCACGTAGATGAGGGCGTTCTGTTGCGGCATACCTTTCAGATACGAGGATGCGATTCGGCGGATTGATATTCGCTCTGACGAAAAAAAAGGTCCCTTGACAGGGACCTTTAGAGTATTTGGAGCGGGTGATGAGGATTGAACTCACGACCCTCACGTTGGCAACGTGATGCTCTACCGCTGAGCTACACCCGCTTTGATTTGTTTTGACCCGCTTTTCAACGGAGGGCCGAGATTTTAGCCGCTGCTACCTTTCTGTCAAGGACATGCTTGAAATCGGCTCGGCAGGGCCTGATTTCAGCCGCTTTTCTCGATAGAAGGCCATGCTGCGCGCAGGTAGTCGACCATAGACCACAGGGTCATACCGGCGGAGACAAGGAGCAGGAAATAGCCGAGCTTATAGATCTCTATGCCGAAAAGATCACGCTCGTAAACCATGAAGCCGATGCCGAACATCTGAAATACGGTTTTCACCTTGCCGGATAATCTTACCGCTACGTCGGCCCTTGCTCCGATACCTGCCATCCACTCTCGCAATGCCGAAACCGTGATCTCGCGGCCGATGATGATGACGGCAATGAGTGTCACCGTTATCCGCGGGTCGGCCTCAACCAGCAATACGAGAAGGACCGTGACCATCAGTTTGTCGGCGACCGGATCGAGGAACTCGCCGAACTTCGAGGTCTGGCCCAGCTTCCTGGCCGCATAGCCGTCCAGTATGTCCGTGACGGCGGCCAGGCCGAAGACGATGCCGGCAATCGGCCGTGCAAAATCCATCGAGCTGTAGAAGCAAATGACGACGACAGGAATCGCTGCGATGCGAATCAGCGTCAGTGTATTGGCGAGATTAGTTTTCAAAAATCAGTCCGGCGCTTATGCGCTCTTGTTACCGTCAAGATGCAGATTGTCGTAGATACGCTCTGCAAGTGCCTGGCTGATGCCGTGCACTTTGACGAGATCATCAATACCGGCCCCATGCACACCCTGCAATCCTCCAAACTGCCTCAATAATTCGCGACGACGCTTTGGCCCGAGTCCTGGAATCTCTTCGAGCCGGGAAGTCTTCCTTGCTTTCGCACGTCGCTGCCGATGCCCGGTGATTGCAAAGCGGTGTGCCTCGTCCCTGATCTGCTGAATCAGGAGCAGTGCCGGCGAATCTGACGGGAGTATAGTGGGCATGCTGCTACCTGCCAAGAAAAGCTGCTCGCTGCCGGGTTTTCTGGCTCTGCCTTTGGCGACTGCAACAACCCGCAGCCAGTCCAGCTCGAGCTCATCGAGTACGGTTAGTGCTTCGGAAAGCTGACCTTTGCCGCCGTCGACAAATAATATGTCCGGCATTGGTACTTCGCCTTTTTTGACGCGTGCGTAACGCCGTCTCAATGCTTCGGACATCGCCGCATAGTCGTCTCCGGCCGCAGCGGGTTTCAGATTGAAACGCCGGTAGTCGCTCTTCATCGGCCCAGCAGTGTTGAATACGACGCAGGACGCGACAGTCGCCTCGCCGGAGGTATGGCTCACATCGAAGCACTCCAGTCGCTCCGCCGGCCCTTCGAGCTGCAATACTTCAGCCAGTGCTTCGAACTGACGGCGCAGAGTCGCATTGCTTGCGGCCTGTAAGCTCAGACCCTGCTCCGCATTTGTTTTTGCCATTTGTAGCCAACGACGTCGGTCACCACGGACGCGGTTTTTAATCCGCACCTTGTGGCCTGATCGCTCCGACAGGCTTTGTTCCAGCAAGTCACGATCGTCGATATCCGCATCGACGATGATCTCCGATGGGGCGTCGCGGCCGAGATAGTATTGCGACAGGAATCCTGTCAGTACCTGCCGCGAACTGGCGTTGCCACTGATTTTCGGGAAGTGATTTCGACTGCCGAGCATCGCACCGTGTCGAAGGAACAGGATGGTCACACAGTGAAGGCCCGGCCGGGATGCAAGGGCAATGACATCCAGATCGGTAGCAGCCGTTCGCGATACGAGTTGCTCCGCTTCGACTTTCTTGAATCGGGCGATCTGATCGCGGAAACGGGCGGCCTGCTCGTAGTCCCGCTTCTGCGAGACTCGTTCCATGCGCTCGACGAGCGTATTGATCACGCTGCGGTTCTTGCCCTCGAGGAACAGCAGTGCCGCATCCACGTCTTCTGCATAGCGAGCCTCATCGATGTAGCCCACGCAGGGCGCCGTGCAACGACGGATCTGATATTGCAGGCAGGGCCTGCTGCGATTCTTGTAGTAACTGTCCTGGCACTGCCGCACCAGAAATAGTTTTTGCAGCTCGTTCAGCGTTTTTCTGACGGCGCTCGTGCTGGGATAGGGGCCGAAGTATCGTCCCTTGCCTTTTCGCGGTCCGCGATGAAACTGAAGTCGCGGAAACGGGTGATGGGTCGACACATATATATAAGGGTAGCTCTTGTCGTCCCTGAGGACGACGTTAAAGCGTGGTTTGTGCCGTTTGATTAGGTTGTACTCGAGGATGAGTGCCTCGGCTTCGGTATTGGTGACAGTAACCTCGACGTCTCTGACCAGTTCCATCATCGAATTTGTCTTAGCGTCGGTGTGCGTCCGATGAAAGTAACTGGAGACCCGCTTTCTGAGGTCGCGCGCCTTGCCAACATAGATGACCTGTCCCTTGGCATTCAGCATGCGGTAGACACCGGGGCGGTGCGTCAGGCTCGCGACGAAAGATTTCGGGTCAAATTCGGTATCGCTTGTCACGTTGCGGTCTGCGCCAGTAACTCTCTCGCCCGGGCAAAAATGGATCGAAACATCTCGTCGGTCAATCGGCGGGTATTGGTGTTGTAGCGGCTGCAATGGTAGGAGTCCAGCAACCTAAGCCCGGATGCCAGCTCGTGCTCGGCTGCGTGCCCGAACGGAAAATCCGCCTGCCTGAGGGACATCGCGCGAATAATAGCCCGATTGGCGATGCCA
>Ga0255052_10003241_pt1 | contig 11404 bp, 7 predicted proteins | sample JV7_2_21_MG_FD_188632 | JGI IMG/M metagenome (GOLD analysis project Ga0255052, IMG submission 188632) | Seawater microbial communities from Jervis Inlet, British Columbia, Canada - JV7_2_21 | ecosystem: Environmental > Aquatic > Marine > Inlet | place: Canada: British Columbia | collected...
AAATGGTATGACCATTGAGCTTTGGCCTGCGTTTACAGCCATTACTGGAAGCGCGGCTGGTAGTGTGAGAAGCGGTTTTTGCCATTGTTTCAGCCCGACCTTCCAGCGCAGGATGTCGTCAACAATCCCGATGATTGCGATGCTGAGAACTGTGAGAAGCGATGCGAGAATGAGCACGAGAAAACCGTTTTGTCTGAAATAAAAAGTTGATATTGCAATGTAGATTAGAACACCGGATGTAAATCCTGCGACTAGTGGTATGCCGCCGATTTCAGCTACAGCAGGCTGGTCAGCCTTATTCATGTCTTTGCCCACAAGCCCTGCGTGTGGTGCGGCGCGAATCCAAAGCGGAGTTAGAAGATAGGTTACCAGAAAGCTTGTTGCAAAGACGGTGAGCAGGAGAAAGTCCATTCTACCTTCCTGCGCCGTTTCGATATATGCTCAGGATGTCGCTTAAAATCGCGCTGTTTGTTTCGATGGCTCCGGCGCCTCTGCCAACGATTGTAACGTCCCCTGCGAGATCAGTTGTAAAAGATGCAACATTCAGTGTGCCGTCCACGTTGAGCGGATGATTTTCAGGTACAAGCTTTGGCGCAACTGACAGCCTGCCATCCTCAACCTCGCCGATTAGCTTTATCACGAATCCCTCTTCTTTTGCTAGTGCTATCGCCTCAGGAGTTATCTTTGTAATGCCCTGCACCGAGACATCACTGTATGTTGCCTCCCGGCCAAGGATTGCGTTTGTAAGTATCACAAGCTTTGACGCCGTGTCACTGCCTAAAATATCATAGCTTGGGTCTGTTTCAGCAATCCCCAGCTCCTGAGCCTCTTTAAGAGTTGTTTCAAAGTCTGTCCCCTCCTTCGTCATCTTTGTGAGAATAAAATTTGTCGTGCCGTTGAGTATGCCTTTAATAGAGATTATCTCGTCTCCTGAAAGGACTTCGTTTGCGAGATTGATGAGAGGCATCGCACCGCCGGCGGATGATTCAAACTTGAATTTAACATCTCTTTTCTCAGCAGTGGATTTGAGCTTTTTATAAGCAAGCGCCAGCGGACCTTTATTCGAAGTTACAACATGTTTACTCGCGTCCATCGCCGCAAGCATGTGCGAGAGGCCGGGCTCACCAGTCGTAACATTTGTAGGTGTAACCTCAACCATAATTTCAGCATCCACATCCCGGATAGCGTCAAGGCTCTGCATCTCAGATGCACCGGGGCAGTCGATAATTTTACCGGTCCGATTAACAGTTTCAAGCGTGGAGGCAAGATCAATTCCCACGGGGTTTACAAGCGTGCCAGAGATGTCAGAAATCGAAACGACAACTGGTTCAAACCCATACCTAGATTTAAGCCACTCCCGCTTCAATAAAAGAGTCTTTGCAAAACCCTTACCAATAACTCCAAAACCAATCAGATTTATCCGCATCCCTATATCTCCAGTGATTTTACAAGTGTCAGTTCCTTTTCCCGCGCAATAAGATCAAGCTCATCAAGAGCCACAGCCAATTTTTTGGGATTACTTATCTCAAGGTCCATAAGAGCGGAGGTCTCTTTTTCAGGATGGGGCATGGAAAGCGACATATCGGCAACCAAAACGCCGGTGATATTATTCAGCCTGTCAATTGTATCACGAATATCGGTGTCCACCACATGGCCGATGAGAAGGATTGTAAGCCTTTTTTTGCGCCGTACTTCGTCCACCTTGTGAACCCAGACATCGTTTTCTTCAAGCTCAGTTAGAAGTGTTTCCAATGTTTCAAGGTTTTCAAGCGAGACAATGATGTGAACAGGCACGCGCCCCCTCTTGGTAAGTGTTTCGCGAAGATGGATCACGCTGATAAGATTCCCGCCTAACCGCGAGATAGGTTCAAGCGCTTTTATAAGCTGCCCCGGCTTATCCAAAAGCTCCACATCAAGTTCGATTCGCATGAGCTAAACTCCCCTAAGTTCTTTATTAAACTTTTCCAGCATAAGTTCAACACCTGCTGCAACACCTTCAGTCTCCATGAAACCAACAGGCTTAACGCCGTCACCCACGTTGTAGACCCCGGCCACCTCGGTTTCAGGCCCGATATGAATTCCTGATGCAGCCCGATTTACAGGCCAGTGGTCACGGTAGCTCTGAACCATTAGAATCTCACAGTGATCATCAAAACCAGGCACAATATTTCGCAGGTCGGAAATCCCTTCTTCCAGCTCTTTTTCAGGACGGCCGTTATAGAGCTTTTGATGAGCCATTATCAGATACATGCCTTTCGGTGAAAGCGATGGATCGCTGTGCGTGAGTTCTACAAGCCCGCCGATGCGTTCAGCTTCAGGCGTGAAAAGCGTGCATGATTGTCCAACCACAGGCCGATCTGATGAAAAACATATTTTCGCTCCATTCGCAGAGCGCAACCCTGAAAGCGTTGCCAGATACTCTTCAGAGAAGTCAAATCCTTTGCAAAGACTGGCTGTAGCCTTAGGCCCGACATTACTTATCACAGCGTCAAACTCAGCCTCGCCATCGGCTGTTACAACACCCTGCAAACGACCATCTGAAACCAGTATCTCTTCAACCGGCTTTTGAAGCAAAATCTTCCCACCCTGCCCTTTAACAACCGAAGCCAAACCTTCAGACACAGCTTTACAGCCGCCAATCGGTACACCCGAAGACCCATATTTGTCAATGTTTTTAGTAATCGACACAATCTCATAGGATGAAACCTCATCAGCATCAAGGGAAAGCGTCCACCTGCAAAAGGAGTTGGCAAGATCCATCACCTTCTTGTGGCTAACACGTTTTCGAACCCACTCGCTGTAGGGCTCTGCCCCGCCGCTGCTATACCTGAGATCAGCGATGAGCTTGATGAGTTTTAATTTGTTCCACGAGCCAAATAGGTCTGGCAGCTGGTTATGAGTATAGTCTTTTCCGCCAAATCTGAAGAGCCCCTCAGGCATGGTGCGAACAATCGGAACATTTACACCCAGTCGTTTCAGCATTGTTCCAAGCGGGCCGGTTGCGCCGTGGGGGATGAGATGAACTGCGCCTGTTGAAAGCTGGTATCCCTTGTGCTCAATGTTTGTGAACCTGCCGCCGATGTAAGGGAGGTTTTCATATACTGTAACCGTGTGCCCGGATTTCCCAAGCGCCGCTGCTGCAAGTAGCCCGCCAAGCCCTGCGCCGATGACACCGATTTTCATACGCCGTTCCACCTCAAAGCATTGTTCGGACAGTACTCAATGCAGGTCTGGCACTCAACACATATGTCAAGGTCCACAGACGCACGGCCAAAAACGCTTAACGCCTCTACACTGCAGAAGGGTATGCAGTGCCCGCATCCAACACAAAACTCATCGAGTACTGTAATCATTAAAGATGTGAAGTCAAATATGAGATATAAATATTACTCAATAAAAACCACCGCCCTGCCAGGGGAAAAACTTAAATAGCATCGGCAGACATCGACAAAACAAGTTAAAATAGGAGCGGGGTGGGGTAGCCAGGTCCATCCCGCCGGGCTCATAACCCGGAGATCGGTCGTTCAAATCGACCCCCCGCTACTACCTCAAGCTTTTTAGGAAAATAACACCAAAATAGGCTTATTTTCTTGATAATAAATATCACCAGAAGGATGAACTGAAGGCTTTTGATATGGCCTTGTGATGCTCGGCCACGGTATATTTAGGCCAAATTTCTTCGAGTAAAGAAAGTAAAGATTGTTATTCTCCTGTATGAATGCTGACTTCGTATCGTGCCACAGCAGAGGTAACTTTGTCTGATTTAATTACGTTAAATTCAATGGCCTCGTTTGACTGGATCTGGTCGATGGGCAGACTGTTTAGGATTTGCATAACTGCGCCTTGTTCATTATAAAGTGTTAATCGTACCTTGACTGAGAACACGTCTGATTCACCGTTGTTTCTTACTTTTCCTCCAAGCCAGAACATGTCATTAACATTACTCACGATTGTTTCGTCAACTACCTCAAGAGTGGGTTGTGGCTCTGTTGTTGTGGTTGTAGAGGTGGTTGTTGATGTAGTTGTAATCGTTGTAGATGATGTGGTGGTTGTTACAATGGTAGTTGGAGGTAGGGTAATTGTGGTGGTTTGAATAACTGCCGTTGTTGGTGGAGAAGTTTCAGGGGGCAGAGTTGGCGGTGGGGTGGTCTCAGGAACGGTGGCAGGTGGCATGGTTGCTGGGCGAGTTCTGGGTGGTGATGTGGTTTGGGGTGCTTGGGTTATTCGAGGAGGGGTTGTAGTCGAGGGTTGTAGGTTAGGCTGTGTATTCCCTCTTCCTGATAAGGATATGGCGGCTATTGCAACTAGTAATAGTACTACAATCAGAACCGCGATTTTCTTGTTCATAGGTATCAGCTGCTTTTTCCAAACAAAAAAGGCCGCGATAATTAGTATAGCTGCTCCCGCTAATAAGACTTTATTATTTGATTTTGCGCTTTTGCCGTCAGCGGACTCTGAGAGAGTGACTGAAACCCCGGTTTCGAGCTCAGTTTTTGTCGCCGCGTCGCCGCTGCCAATGTCATCAGCTTGATTTATTATTTTATCCATCGATATTAAACCTTCAGATATCATCTCATCCCTGAGGGTGGTATCATCGAGTTCGGTAAGTGTGAGCTCGGCTGCAACACTTGATAGTATCTCGCTTTCAATCTTGTATTGGTAGAGTGTTTGTGTAATTGTCCACCTAACCTTCCAACCATCAGCATAATGCCACAAAAAGGCTACCATATCGTTGTCAATCTCCTTGATCTCGCCGGTTTCAGTGATAGTTGCGCTACCCTTAAGGTTATAGAAGACCAGTGCCATATCGCCTTCTATCTCAACGTCCTGGATAGTCGGGGTGCTATCTTTTACATCGGTAAGCTCAAAGGCTGCAGCGAAATAATCCCTATAACCTATCCCCCCCTCAGTTATAAGGTCTAAATAAATCGGGTCTTGTGTCGCAATATACCCCTCAAGATCCTCATTCATTGCAGTTTGATAAAAGTCATTTAACACCTGCAAAACATCCTCTTTATCTGCGGCATACACCCCAGAGACTAGTAGGAGAAATATCAACATGAAGGATAATATCTTTTTACTCATAGTCAGTTCACCTGATGATAAGCAACTTTAAGTGTAAGCACATAAGTGGTTTCCCATCCTGATTCATCGCCTGCCGTAACAGTAATCATTGCAGGGATGAAAAGCTCTTTTGCCCTGTCAATCTTTTCAGCCTGCGCCCAATATTTAAAGTTCGCTTTCCAAATGTTTGTGGCAGCGCTAAAGGCTGTTTTCGTCCCTGCGGAGATTTTTGAAACACCCGGTATCTTGTTTGGGACATATGTTAAAATGCTAACACCCATCTGAGCAATGTCGATTGCATAGATCCCAACATTGGCTATCCTTTCAGAAGTGGTCTGTTCGTCGCTTCCCTCCTCAACTCCTGCAGCAGTGCCCATGCTTTTACTTGCACCCTCAATACCGCCAGGGAGTTCTGAAAGCGTGTACATTCCATTACCTGCTTTATATGCCTTGGAAACAACTCCAACGTTATCGGCCTGTTTTTTCGCAGCAACAAGCGCGCTGGTAGCGTCCTTAAACTTACCTGCATACTTGCCGGGATTATTGTGATAATACTTTCCCAGCACTTTGGCTCCTGCCCGCTCATAAGTAGAGAGATCAGAAGCTAGTTTACCTGAATCGGCTAAGTCTTCCAGGTTTTGGAAATATTCTTCTCCATATGCGAGAGCCGCATCCTTAAGTATTTGTTTCCCGGCCTCTGTCTGCAGATCAACCATTGAAAGAGAGTTTATCGCGCTGCCTATGTCGAAATTACCTAGTGGCGGAGCCTTATAGCCCACCTCCTGTTCCACCCCTGGTTTGCCGTCTATTAATATGGATCTGGTTGTAAGCCATTGTGATTCTTGGATTGCTTTTTCAGCACCTCCAGTCACCTTTCCTTTAGTCTGAAAAATGGTTCCAGGACCTAGTAATTTTACTTTTATTAGAGCATATTTTGAATCACTGTCATCTATTGTGAAACGTATGGATTTGATTGAGTCTTGCTGAAGCTGCTGAGAGCCAATATTGAATTTAATGTTTGGTCCTGCGGGTGTAAGGGTTATTTCAACATTTTCTTCTCGCCCTTCAATTTTAAGTGCGATATTTTCTTTGACTGTTTTTACTTGTCCAACGATTTTTTTAACATCGTTTGGAGATATAATAAATATGCATTTGTGTTCTTCTTCAGTTATGTCAACAGTGCAGGGCCAGGTTTTGTGCCGTTCGTCAAGGATGTTTCCGGTTGTGAATCCAGCGTAATTTTTTTCGTTTGTAAATTCCGCCTGCAGAGTTTTTTTCCCACTAATCCCTGGTTCTTTAATGTCACAAATATCTATTCTTTTACCGTTTTTATCTGATAGTTCCGGTGTTACATATACTCTTAGAATGCTTGTCTCTGTTATCGCATTTCTTATGGTTGTTTTGGTTAACTCCGGTCGTAGTTTAAATATTACCTGTACATCTGACGGATTTACAGTTGGTTCTTTTTCACAGCCCTCAACTGGCTGTGATGTTAGTTCGAATTCCTCTACGGGCTCTTCATTTATTTTTGATAGTTTAATGCTCCCTATAAAGGATTCTATCTCTTTTTTTGCGCCCTCAAAATAAAATTCCTCATCTCCACTCTTCACTCTTCCAACCTTTATAATTTTCCCAACTAGAGTATGAGAATCAGGGTATATGCCTTCAAAATCATATGCGTAGGTCACAATGCTTGAAGGATATTCTATTTTACCGTTATTGACAACCTGTTCTTTGTAAATATCTTTTGCCTCAGCATAATAGCCGTTTACTGCTCCGCCTATTGAAAACTTTTCTGTAGCTCCAATATTTTCCTTGGAAATATATCTTTCGCGGGTAAGTGTATCAATTGCATTTTTTTCAAAAAGTGAGATTGAATCATTATATTTTTTAACATGGCCGTTACTCGTTCTGAATGTATATAATAATGGGGAGAGAGAATATTTAAATGTTCCAAAGTACTGTTTGTCTTCTTCGAAAGTTTTATCGTAAAAAACACCACCAACATTCAATCCCCACGTTCCTTCCACAAGTGTAAGATTTATCCTTTTATCAGGTAAATCAATATTTAGAGTTGCAGGAAAAACATTGATCTCTTTTTCAATTGGAATTCCGAATATATGATTTGAAGCGTCTTTATATTCGGAAAATTTAACAATAATTTTACATTTGTTTGGTTGTTTATTAAAAGGAAAGAACACAACTTTAAAGTTAACTGAATCTTCCCCGTTATAATTGTAAAAACGTCTAGTAGTTTTATCTTGAGGTTCTATAGAAGTACTGATATAAGCTAAATCTCGATTAGAGTTCACAATGCGTCCATCTCTTGACTTATCACATTCTGCATTAATAATGAGCAAAACATTGGTTTCAAGGGCTTTATTCCTTATACTATCATTCAGTATGTTTAATGTAAATGTGAAAGGTTCAAATTCTCCAACAACTGCTGGCGCCTTTATAGTTGCTGATTCCTCTGCAACAGTATTATAGGGTAATAATACCATTAAAATAATAAAAAATGTTATTAAATTTTTCATATCACCCTTGTAACGTTTTCAATATATATATAGTTTATATGCCCCCATATTCGCATCTGCAAAAGCATTACTCGAAAATAAAATTAGAAGGATAAAGAAACCAATTATTATGATTTTTCACTTCAAAAAATCACCTTTGAATAAACATAAATTTTCAACCTTTATCAAAGAATAAAAGTAGAGTATAAATAGATTTCCTGAATAAGTTTCTGTAACTTCTCCGAATGATTTTAAAAGGGGGTTTAATTCTTCTCCAGGATAATATCATCCAATAATAATATCCATTTTATTACATGATGAAAACAGTTTGCGTGTAGCCAATTTTTATATGTAAAATATTTCTTCTTCCGATTAATTAGAAATCATTTTATATTAAAACCATCTAAAAATATACAAAAGAATCTAATTTGATTATTAAAGCGAAAAAACGTGTAATTACTGGAATCTAATGTCAAAAAGACGTTCAAATAGAACCCCCGCTACTACCTTTTTTATTTTACGTCCTCAGAAGAGTGTTCTCGCACCATGTTTGGTCGTCGTTTAATATATTTTTATATAATGATTATTCTATTAAATGTAAGGCGGTTTATGAACGAATATGATGTTTGTGTAATTGGTGCGGGTTCAGCGGGTTTAGTTGCAGCTACAAAAGCCAATAGGCTCGGTGCAAAAACTATACTTATTGAAAAGAACAAAATCGGGGGTGAATGCCTGCATTCGAGTTGTATTCCCAGTAAGACGTTTTTACATTCATCGAAGGTTTATTACAATTCAATAAATTCTGAAGAAATTGGGCTGCCAAAAATAAATTCCAAAAAGCCTAATCTTGAGAGGATTATGAATCATGTGCAGGCGGTAATAAATGGCATATATAAAAACGAGAATAAAGACATCTTTCAAAAGATGGGAATAGACGTATATTTGGGCGATGGATCCTTTATTTCTCAAAATGAATTTTCAGCTGGTAAAGATATTATCAATTCAAAATTTTTCATAATTTGTTCCGGTTCTTCTCCTTCTGTGCCGCCAGTGGACGGCCTCCGAGATATTAAATATCTAACTAACAACAATTTCTGGGATTTAAAGAGCCTTCCATCGAAAATATTTATAATGGGTGCAGGCCCAATTGGTCTTGAACTTGGACAGGCATTATCACGGTTAGGTTCAAAGGTTTTTATTGCGCTTAGAAGTGAGCAAATACTAAAAAAAGAGGATCCAGAAATCTCGGCGGAAATGGAGAAGATTCTAGCTTCCGAAAATATAATTTTTTTAAAGAATACACGACTCAATAAATTTTCACAGCAAGCCGATAAAATCACCATTGAATATTCTCAAGATGGCCAAGGCAAAGAACTGGTTGTAGATGAGGTTCTCGTATCAACAGGCAGAAAACCAAATATTGAAGGATTAAATCTTGAAAAAGCAGGTGTTGAATACACTAAAAAAGGAATAAGTGTAAATGATGAATTGCAAACTTCAAGTGAGAATATCTTTGCCTGCGGAGACGTGATTGGAAAATACCAGTTTACTCATGCAGCATCATATTATGCAGAAATAGCTGTTAACAATATTTTATCAGATAAAAAAATGAACATAAATGATCGTATAATGCCCTGGGTTACATTTACTGATCCTGAAGTCGCTCATGTGGGTTTAACAGAAGAAGAAGCTCGGAAGAAATTTCAAGATATACAGGTTCTTAAGGTGGATGCAGCACTCGACAGATTTCTAACCGAAAACAAAAGTAAGGGTTTTATTAAAATAATTCTTGACGAAAAAGACAATATAATTGGCGCCCATGCAATTGGCGCCCATGCAGGCGAATACATCCAGAATCTCACTCTTGCAATACAAAATAATATTTCAATTAAACAATTCTCAGAAACAATCAGTCCTTATCCTACCTTTTCTGAAATAGTTAAAAAGGCGTTTACAAGGTATCTTAGAACAAAAACATGATATCAATAATTATTCCAACATATAATGAGGCTGGAACAATTGAAGATACACTTGAAAATATTTCAAATCTAAATACGAAAATAGAATTCGAAATAATTGTTGCAGACGGGAGCTCAGTTGATAGCACAAAGGAAATTGCTGAAAAATATTCAACAGTTCTTCATTCAGAAAAGGGGAAGGTAATTCAACTCAACAACGCCTTCAAAAAAAGTAGTGGCGATGTCCTGTTTTTTATACCTGCAGATACGACAATTCCAGAGGGCGCACTAGAAGAAATAGATAAGAGAATTGAAGAGGGATTTGACGGAGGAGGTTTTTCGAATATTTTTTCCAAAAACAATGAAAAGATTAAACTGCTAGGCAGAATCTTAAATTTAAGGATTTTTAACAATGACCATAAAAATAACTTGATTTTTTTTGGTGATAACGGTATCTTTTGTAAAAAATCAGTCTTTCATAAACTTGGTGGGTTTAAAAATATCCCTATTATGGAGGACTATGATTTCAGCATGCGAATGAAAAAGAGTTATTTATCCACAAGAATATTACATCCGAAACTTATTGTAAGTTCCAGGCGACATTTGAAATCAGGTTTTATTAAAACCCGATTGCAATGGATAATTATCAGAAGACTTTACATCTTAGGAGTTTCGCCGAAAACACTTATCAAACTTTACAAAGATGTGCGTTAAATAATACGATGACTGGTTCATTCAAGTTATTTCTATTTTAACCCCCTGGATACTATTTTTTTATTTTTCAGCCTGCAAAACTCGTTTTTTTGACTCTGGCACGATTGTTTAAATTATTTTGAAATAAGGTTTATACCTTTTGGTTGATGAACTATATTCATGCCTGTGAGGAAATGTCACCTCCCCTCCACTAAATGATAATCTTCATAGGCATTATTCTTCCCCCCACAATTATTATTGCCTACTTTTAGTGGAATCAAAAATGCTTAAATAGTTGTCAGTCTAATCATCTGTTTATATGGCGATTTCCCTTTCAGCCGCAGAGGTTATCAGAGCCCTGGGGATTATTCTGGCGTCGGTGGTTGTAAGCCGGATTTTTATCTATTTTATATCGAAGTATGCTTCTCGCTTCGCCAAGCGCACGAAGACTGATTTTGACGACGCACTCATAAAAGCAAGTAAAACACCGCTTTATTATCTTATTATTCTTGTTGGAACCGAGTATGCCCTGCGCCAAATTACCACGCTTCCAGGCCTGACTAGCGGACTTGAATCAGCGATTTTTGTCTTTGAAATCCTGCTTGCATCAATCTTCATCAACCGGCTTATCGGCGTGACAGTTCAATGGTACTCGAAAAATATCGCGGCTCGAACTGAAACCAAGTTTGATGACGAGTTCCTCCCGCTTTTCAAACGGGCATCAGCCATATTCATCTATGGAGCAGCAACCGTCATTGTGCTTGATTATTTCTCATATGATATTACAGCAATCGTTGCCGGTCTTGGAATCGCGGGAATCGCAGTCGCCCTCGCAGCGCAGGACACACTTTCAAACATGATCTCAGGATTTGTGATTATGGCTGATCGCCCCTTCCGGGTTAAAGACATTATCGAGCTGCCTGGCGGCGAATACGGCGAAGTCTCTGAAATTGGGCTGAGGAGCACGAAGATTCTCACTCTTGACGCGCTTATGATTGTTATTCCAAACTCAAAAATCGGTGGCAGCCAGATAGTCAATTATTCCTATCCTGATCCCAGGCTGAGACTCAATATCCCAGTTGGGGTGGCCTATGATTCTGACATCGATTTTGTAACTGAAATCCTTATTAAAATCGCTAAACGAGAACCAAATGTGCTAACAAGCCCGGTTCC
>Ga0255052_10003243_pt1 | contig 11392 bp, 17 predicted proteins | sample JV7_2_21_MG_FD_188632 | JGI IMG/M metagenome (GOLD analysis project Ga0255052, IMG submission 188632) | Seawater microbial communities from Jervis Inlet, British Columbia, Canada - JV7_2_21 | ecosystem: Environmental > Aquatic > Marine > Inlet | place: Canada: British Columbia | collected...
CCGCTTAACTTTATTGACCTTATTGACATACCAAAGAAACATGACGCTAATAAACCATACCGGACGTTTTAGCAAAAAGCAAGAAAAACTTGGGCGCCCGTGAAAATTCTTCTTGAAACATTACCCGCTACCAGGTTTCTCAGAATCGCCGTGTCGGAAACGCCTGGTGAAACGCCCGGTATTTGTGGACGGTTATTGTCTGCTATTATAGCACAGCAGACGAGAGAAAGCAAGGGATTTCGATATGTCTGATAACGGGAGCCCCGGCGAGCATAGCGGCCATGGACGGCTAGTTCGACGGGACCTGCAAGCCGGCGACGTCGTAAGCAATGACCTCGACGCCCATTTGTTGCATGATACGTGCTTGATTGAGTTCTACGATACGCAGGCGACAGGCAATGTCCGCTTGTTGCGTGCTAATACCATGACCGACATAGCTGAACAGAGACAGAGCCATCATTATCGCGGCCCTGAAGACATCGTCCCGGCTAATTGGCTTCATTGACAAAGTGCTCAATCTCCTCAAAGGTGACTTTCACCGGATACTGTCTGTCTTTCCAGATCGTTACTTCATGCGAGCCGGCGTCAATGTTGATCTGTATCCTCCGCAAGGCCTGCATAAGCATAAAGGTTGCGGCGTTGCCGAGCATCGCTTGTAGTTCGGCCATGCGTGTCTCAGCTTTTCGGCTTACCGACAATCGCTTGCAGGAAGTCCGCAAGCATATCATCGTATGGATTCGGAGTTTTGTCCGCACTGGCCTTGAACTCGGCAACCACCTTGCGGAGCTGCTCGATAATGTCCGGCGTGGCACTTGCCAGAATTAGCTTCAATATGGTAGTCATTGCCTAACCTTCTTTCAGAATGACATTTTGGCTTCTCAGAATCGCCCAGGATGGACGATCTCCCGGCCGGGCACCTATCGCCCCTACCGTTTCCTGCGTTTTCGCTTCTTACGGGAGCTGCTAAGACGCCAGCCGCCCTTAACCTTATAGACTGATTGCCCTTTCTTTCGGGCACCCTTTGCAGTCTTCTTTTTCTTGAACGTTTTTCTTGCCATGATTTACCTCTTGATTATACCTACGCTTCTAAGTGCCAGATAACTAACGCCAATCAATGCCGCGTACCCCATCGCCCCGATACCAGACAGCATCATCCGGCCCTCCGGAGTTTTCTGAGCCGCTTCAACAAGACTGTACATACTACGAGGAGTAAGATAGATCGTAATTCCGGTCACAACGGAACCGATGATAGCCCCCGTAATAAGTGCACCCACTACCCCTAACGACATCGGCACAATGGCAGGCCCGGCGACGGGACTCAACATACCCCAGCCGCCCCACCCGTCGTCGTCGCCCCATTCCGGTTGACGCCGCAACGGCGGAATCTCGGCGATGCGAGATTGCTTGATAAGGATTTCGGCATCGAGAAATTCGTTCGTAGTCTGATAAGACTTGATCTCAAAGTCCGGCCGATTGTCAAGGTAGCTTTCGATACTTGCCCATTGAGCCGCCCTGCTATACGTGCCCTGCATCAGCCATTGAAACCGGATCATTATCCGATCCCCGACTTGCAACGGTTCGTTCGGGTCGAGTATCTCGAATTGCCTGCCTTTGTAGGTATAACTCATTGCGTCACGGGTAAGTCTGTCCGTTGCCGTCAATCTCGACCCAGTCCGTGCCGTCCCAAAGAAGCTTGACCCATTCCTTTGCAGTGTCCAGCCGGATAACCTCCGGATTGCTTGTGACGTGGTTTTCTACTGAGACGTCGATATTGTTTCCCGCGACTTTGCAGGACAGTACAACAATCTCACCTGTCAGCGTCCCGTCAGCCAGGTTCGGATCTAGCGCGGCCCCCGATGAATTGAAAATGTAGTAGTCGCTACCAGCCAAAGTATTCAGGTCCGCCGTGATAGAGTTGACGTCCGCGATAGCGAATTCGAGTAACGTTCCGTTTGCATCGGCGACAGGGACAGCCGTATGTATTCGCATTCGCCCATCATTGTCAGAAAACAAATACTGATAGGTCCCGTTCGCACTTTCCATCTTGATATACGCCGGAGTCGTAGACCCCGCCCCGTTGTGCAGAGACAGAAAGCCCCGTGTCACGCCGGACCGGCCAGCGAATATTTCGCCGACAATTCCCATTTGATCGGCCAGGCAAACCACGGCCAGTAGGCAACCCATGATAACCACTAAAATTATTGACCGTTTCATGTTTCTTGCTCCTTTTTCTTGATCCTATTTATCAATTGTCACTTCGGCTTACTTCGTACCAATTGCCCGTTGTTCTCAGAATTATTGTGAGCGTATCGGTATCACCCATTACAAAATTTCCGGAGCCAGCCAGGAAAATATTGGTCCCGTCTGTTATCGTTATTGCGTGTCCAGAATACACCGTAATCATTTGCCCCGACGCCCCGCCGTCAAAGTCTGTAATTGTTGTCGTTCCGCCAGTTAGGCAATAACGAGCGCCGGCAATATCGGGAGTCGCATCATTCGCCATCGTCCAAAACGCTTCGCCCCGGCTATTCGACCCCGTGACATACATGCTGTTTGTCATCACTGTCCCGTCATCCCGGACAACGTGATTGTGCCAATAGGTATTGTAGTCGCAGCCCGCTCCCTCATATATGCCATAGGCATTTGTACCGACCGGCTGATGATCGCCACAATCATTGTTGACAAACTGCGAGTATGTCACAGTCGTCAGAAAGATTCCATATTCGGAGTCGTTTGCTGCATAGACCCCGTCGCATTGATTGCCCGCGACGTAGGCATAACGCACCCGCTGCAAAGAAATAGCCATCGCCTTGTCAAGCGCACCCGTCAAGGTGTTATTAGGTTCTGAAAACACGTTGTCCGTTATGACCATGTTTTCGGCATAGAGATTCGTGTCACCGGCGTCCGTAGTCACGACCAACCCCCGCGTATGACCGGAGATTAGATTACCGCTAATTACCGCCCGATCACAAGACGATGATATTTTCAGGCCCCAACCATAGAACGTTTCGTTAACGTCTTCAAAGACAACCATATTGTCCAGAATCGAATAATTGCGGATACTACCCTCTTGGCCGCCTGTCGTGTTGTATAGCATTACTATACCTTCATCGAATCGGCCATGAATGATATTCGATTGGCAGATGAAATTTCGCCCATTGAACCCGTCCGCCTCGGCAGCCCCGCGTCCCTCCATCGAAATACCTGTTGCGTTAGCCTCTGTTAAGGTAGACTCGATGCGATTATGATGGATGTTCAAGTCATGCGTGCCGCGCACCTTGATCCCCGTTATATCAAAGCCCTTGATCTGATTGTCATAAATATTCAGGTATTCGCCGCTACTGATATAAATGCTGTGTTCGTCCGCGTCGTGTAATTGATTGCTGTAAATATAACAGCGCGTCGGACTCAGTCCGCCGCTGATATTCAGACCGAAGCCGGTTATCGTGTTGGCATGAACCTTGATGTTGTTCGCATCGTCAAGGTATATGCCAGCGCAGTCGTTTCCATAGCCCGCCCCGGCAACCACCGTTGCATTGCTGATGTTACAGCCAGTGACCTCGCCGCCTTCAGCCGCGTCAAATTGGACCCCATAGACAACGTCCGTCACGGTCACGTCGCGGATAATGCACCGATCACCCGTAATTAGCAGCGCTGCACGATCCGTTGCGGACGCCGCTGTCCAGCCGCCGGTAATAATTGCCGCCAAATTTGCCGTGCCGTCTACCGTGAGCCCGTATACTCGGCAGTCATCGCCGGAGATTGCAAGAAACGCCGCATCGCCGACACTATCGCCGATGCGTAACGTCGCCCCGTGTCCGATCACTGTGAGCCGCTTATTGAAAGCCAGACCGCCCGCCGTGTTCACGTCGAAAACGCCCGGCGGAAAATATATTGTATCGCCAGCAGACGCCGCGTCGATTGCCGCTTGAATTTCCGCCGTGTCGTCTGTGCCGTCCGCTTTAGCGAGATACGGATCATCCATAACGTTAAAGACGCCCACGGCTAACAATGGCCGGAACTCGTTTGCGTCCGAAACAGGATAGAGCAGGGACCGCGTGTATGACGTTGTGCGGATCGTTGCCGATCTCAGACCGAGCAGGATAACCGGCGAGAACGCCAGCAAGACGGCAATGACAATTCTTTTAGCTGATCTTGATAACATAGGCCCTTGCTTTCTCCGTACCGTTTGCGGAACTTGCCCAGACGTTACCGGCGAAATCCTCCGGCCAGGAGTCTCCCGGTTGCAAATGGATAGGAGCATTGGCCGCCGTTACGCCAGTTGCGAAACCGACGTAGACTGCGCCCGTGTTTGCATAGTCCGCCTGGACTAAGATCCGGCGAGTCGTCGCCGCCGCCGTTATGAGTTGATTCTGGCCGACGCCCGTTTGCGGAATCACCGCTTCGGCAATTGCCGTCGGCGTGTCGGGGATTTCAGCCAGGATTTCCAAGGCAGCCGCGTCAGTTGCGATATTTGCAAGATGCGAAATGACCGTAGTCAGAGACCCGTACTCAGTCGCCACAGAAACGAGACCCTGCGAGACGACGAAGGTAATAGTCATCGGCGAGCCTGTCGGATTCTCAAAGACAATCCGGCTGAATCGCCCTACCGGATTCGGCTCTGCATACCGACGCCATGCCGGCCAACTTTGAGGCACGTCAGTATCAATTCCGACCTTAACGGCAGTCGCGACCGTATTAGAAAGCAACAAGAAAGAATGAGCATTACAGTTATAGGCTTGGCGCTGATTAGCCGTGAGGATTAGCGTTTCATAAACATTCCGAGGTTCGTTCACCTTTTCAGCACCGCCTTTCCGATAAGCAGAGCGACAATGCCGAGCACCCCGTATTTGGCCAGGTCAACGAAGACCACAGATTCACCTGTGGTTTGCGTTCGCAAGGCCGCCGAGACCGCTTGCGTTGCAGCCCTTTGAGTTTTGCCGGATTCGGAGACCGTTGCCTCGACTACCTCAACCATATCGGTTAACGATGCTCGCACCTCAGCAGGAAATTGATTATAGGTGACGTCGCCAACATGAGCGTCCGCCGCGATATTGAATGAGCCAGGTTCAGTAAGCACCGACCCCGACGCGACAACGGTTGTCGCTTCGCCAATGTTAATGCTTTCATCGGTTTGCTCACTCGTAGAGCGCGAATAATATTTACCCATGTCATCTCCGTTTTTGTAGTAACAAGAGGACCAGGAGCGACCCGGCCACGGCCAAGGGCACCCAGTTAGCACCGCCGCCGCCCCGGTTAATCGTGATATTACCCTTCGTAAAAGTACCATCAGCTTGTGAGGACATATCCGAAGGCATAACGTCGGCCCCGGCCCCGGCCCCGGCTTCCCCACCGCCTAAAGCACCGCCCAAGGCCCCGCCTAAACCACCGCCGCCGCCGCCGCCTATTTTTTGTGCCAGCACAGACCCGGCTGCTTGAGCAAATAACGCTAATGGCATTAGAGAGCCCTCGTAACAATCAGCAGACCCAACACGATACCGGCACCAAGCAGAATTTTCGCCCCGGTATCCCATTGCTCCGGACCCGGTCGTATAGCAGGTTCCGGTTCGCCCATTTCCCCGCCCGTATCACCCGTATCGACAGCCGGACGGGCTTCAACTTCGCGGGATTTAGGAGTGCCGAACACCGTATCAAGGACGCCCCTGATTTCTGTAGCGACTATGCCAACGTCCGTCAGGACCCCATTGAATGCGGCAAAGCCGTCTGTGGCTTCTACATCGCCCAGACTCATGTAACACGCTCCCTTCTTTCGTTCGTTCCACTGAAGCCGCAACGTATTAAATCGCGTTGTCGGCACCCATGCCCAGACTCATGTAACACGCTCCCTTCTTTCGTTCGTTCCACTGAAGCCGCAACGTATTAAATCGCGTTGTCGGCACCCATGCCGTGAATGACTTCAGGGACCACTTTGTAGGTTGACCCGGGAGCCGTTGTCCAGTTGATCTTCTGGATAAAGGACTTTGCCTCGCCGACCGCCAACGGAACACCCTTTAAATCAAAAGGCACATGGAAGTAGTCACCGTTAGGCGTTCGTCCGGCCTTTTGCAAGTTCAGATTGTTCGTCGCGGCCTTCAAGGGATCATAAATATCCTGCCCGTTGATCTTGCTCTTGACATACGAGATAACGCCCGGCGTGGATCCAAGTTCGATGTGATAACCGAGCATGGCAGTCCCCGGCTCGCCGAACGGCAGGTCGTCAACGTGTTCCTCACCAGTAGAAACATTCGGGCGGCTGTGCGGTTCGATGCGGATATGTTGGCCCAACGGACGGATCGGTTGCGTATCATACTCGGCGATGATTTCGCAGGTTGACAGCGTAGACAAGCCGGATGTCAGAACAACCTTAAGATTGTACTGCTCAATATCAGCCATGCCAATTGACAGTGCCCGAATGTCCGCGAACAGATGCGGTCGCGTAAACGGAATACGCAGCACGCCAGCGTTCGTGTACGACGCCTTGCCGGCGTCGTAGTAGTCGCTAAGCAGGTCCAGAATCTCAGCAGGGGTCAAGGCATCTATCAGACGTATCACCCCGCCGGCCCTTTGCTTCAAGGTGATGGTAACAGACGCTATATCGTTTTCGAGCTGCGCCTGCGTGAGAGCACCTCCGCCGGACGCTTCACAGTTGAGCAGTAAGGCATGCTGATTATACAACGGGGCAATGTCCTTTGTCGGCGTGCCCGATGCGGCAATGGGCAAAAGGTCCGCTTGTTTGACTTGTTTCAGAAGCATGTTTTTTCCCTCAATATAAGATGCAGGTTTACAAACCTAACTCAGTACAACAATCAGGCAACAAGGGTTGTCGATCTCAGAACAGGCCCGCCAGGCTGGCGACCGCTGCCAAGTATCCATCTGACATATCCTTTGGCTGTGTCGGCATACGGACCCACAACCGGAATGCGAGACGAATAATTCCAGATCGCAATAACGACGCCACCGATAACGGCATATCGGATAATGTCATTGCTTTTGATTCGACCGGCTTTCGGGACGTTAACGTTGATTAGTGCCTTTCCCATTTCTTACTCCTTGAATAGATGATTTACGTTTCTGGTTTAGAATATACAGCCAGGGAACTAACTGACAAGGGGCTTGTGTTACGGTAGGAAAAATTTTGTGTTACGCTTGCGGAGAGCGTTCCGTATCTAAAATATGCTCATTTCGGTAGGCTTTTTGGCGACAAGCATCACTGCAATATTTGCGACGGCAAGGCTTATCACATAGACGGCAGAGGTTCGTCTTTTTGGATTGTGTACTCTTCGGCTCCATTATCTCCGCTACTGATAACCCAATGCACATACTCATACTGGCCGAGCGTCCGGATTGCCTCGGCACCTTCTTTGCCGACCAGGTTTCGATAGACATCGAGATGGGTTTTCTCGTGCGTATGAAAAATGAACGCTTCTTTGGTCATGGCCCGCATCGCATCGCCGAAGCCAGTCGGCTTTTGAGCCACGCCGATAAGACTAACGCCCGGCTCGCGACCAGCAAAGACGACTCGCTCGAATTCGGACGGTTTGCGGTTGCCCTCAAAGAGCACGTTCATTTCTTCAATGGCTAAAGTCATGTCACCACAGGCCAGGGATAGAGAACAGATTTCCCCGACTTCGTCCCGGACCCTTTCAAGGTCGCCATGTTGCGGCGAGTACACCAGGCGGAAATTAGCCCGGTAAACAGATAGCCAGAATTTCTTGAGAACCTGCAAGTCAGTAAAGACCACACCATTCGAGAAGCCAGCCCGGTTAAGAGTATTGACGGCGACGAATCGCCCCGATCCCAATAAGAGGCGACGGAGCTTGACCGTCTTTCCGCCGCCTCGTATCCCGAATATCACCTTGACAATCGCTTCGCCAGTCATATCAGACTCGCCTCAGTGACAGTTTGACAAAGCGGACGCCCGGCGTTTGTGGGGTTGGGATTTCGATAAAGGGGATCGTGCCGACAAGTAATGCTTCGACGTCGAGACCATCGCTAACGTACCGCTCGGTACAGCCGCCCGACCGAAGCAGAGTAACATCAACGAGTGTGCGAACGCGGTTTGCCGGGACGTTTCGTTGAGACTCTGCCCTTGCCGTCACCGTTCTTGCCGCCTTTTTCCTGCTCCGGATCTTGACTTGCTTTTTTTTCGGTGTCATTTTGTACTGCCCTCGTTTCTTGTATTTGTTGGGAACGTTTTTCCGCCGCCGCCCACATCAGGCCCACGGCAGTAAGATGTAAACTGATAGGACCCGTCCGGCCTTCAAGGGACGGGAACCAATACAAGACCATTTGCGTTAAGCCTAAAGCAATATCCTTGCAGCCGGCCTTATCAAACGGCACGCCGGTCATACGCCCCACCGCCGTATTAAGGCCGCGAACAAACATCAAAACGCCCAGGTCCGGGACTTGCAGAGCAATGAGTTGCTCGATTCGGTAGCGTTCATGAGTTTGGCCCTTTGGCTTACCGGCCCCAGGACGATAGCCGCCGCGACCATCCACCGGAGAGGCCGCGACTTCAGCTTGCTCGGCTTCTTCAGGATCGCCGCCAGACGCTAACCGCTCAAAGTCCGCCTTCGGCCCGGTCGCTTGGGGTCCCACAGGGACAGACGCTTCGTCGGCTGCGTCGGCTTCTGTCAGTAGGCGAGCATCGCGGAGATTCTTTTGCAACTGCGTCCGTGTCCACCGGATAGCCGGTCCCTTACCAGTGACCTCGAAATATTGCTGACGCAGTTCATCAGTCGGTATTTTCTTCGGCGTTTTCGCCATTGCCAGAACCCTCCCTTTCGTCGTCGGCAGTTTGTGTCACCGTCACAAGACCGCCGAGATACTCCGTGACATGCTCCGAATCAGCGTTACCGCTACCGGCTGCGAGTCCGCCGGGATCGCGAAGGCCGCCGGCGTGGCAATCCTCGTTTTCAGCGACCGTTTCAGGATGTGACATTGCCCTGGCCTGGCGATCGCCAGGAATCCGTAACGCTCCTTCCCCGATCGGAGAAGCATCTTGCAGATTCGGGGGAGCCGGAACAACATACCAGACCTTGTCAATTTCACTAAACCAAGCGTCACAGGTTCCACAGTGAAACGATTTTTCCCGTTGTGTGTCAAACGGCTCACTGCAATTAGGACATTTTGACATAGCGTATCCCCGTCTTAGTGTTTATTTGGACGCGATGTTTGGCCCGGTCGTATGTGACCGCCTTACTAAACTCGTCCGCGATGGCCGCCGTGAAATTGTTCATGCGATCCTCACCAGCGTCTAGCACATCCCAAAGCCAGCCGAAAAACTCGGAGTCTGAGGCAAAGACGTTTTGCAAGCACGCCAGCGACGGAGCGACGTCACGAGTCAGCCAAGCAATTTTGCCCGTCACCGTTTCCGGCCGCCGCTCAATGCGGATTTTCAACGGCTTGCCGAGAATCGCCGTGATTTGCTCCCACCACTCATAACGGTCCAGCCGACTTACATTCTTGTCACCCGTCCGACGGACGAAAGATATGGAGCCAGCAATTAAAGAGCCGCATAGAGTCGCAAAAGCCTGAAGGTTTCCGCTTGTCTTTGCGAGCGTCTCAAATACGGCATTTGCCCGCTGGCCAGTGAATTCACACTCCCAACGGCAACAATTCGCCCGGCCGCCTGATTCAAGATACTTGTCGTAGAAGCGCAGATATTTTCCGTGACCTTGCTGGCCGCGACCGCCAAACATTGCCATATCATAAGCCAAGGTTTTGCCCTTGTATGAGCGCGTGAATGCAGCTTGTCGGAACCCGGTATAGTCGCTCGATTCGATTAACGGCTGGACTTCTTTAGGCGACACGATACGAGCGTAGTCGTCAAAGTACACATCACAACGGCTACAGGTCGCTCCGATTTTGCAAAAAAAGTCGATGAGTAGAGTCATATCCGGAGCCGTTAACTCGTCAAGAGCCCCGCCAGGACAGTCAAACGTTGCCCGGCCACGGTGGACCCGTTCCGAGCGTTCCGGGTCAGAATCATAATTGACGCTCGCCTTGTTTTGCCAGACATGCCGGTCAGTATAAGACCACAAGCCGAACTCATCTTGCTCGGATTTGCCGAACATGCTTGACAAGAAGGTCGTTACTAACGCTAAAGCCTTGGTAGGAAAGGAGCAACGTAGCCAGTGCACGCCAACAGTATTCAAATTGTGTGAATCTGGGGGGGGTATTACATCACCCCCCCCATTCCCAGCTACGTCGCCGGATCCTGCTCGTTTTGACTCTGCTTCTCGCCTTGTAGCCGCTGATTTCTGAGCGTTCTGGAAATCCATTTCCTTGACTCCTTTCTCGTTAACGCTTTTGCACTTGTCAACACGACTTGTAAACGCTCCTCGTGGATGACCGCTTTTGTCGCGACGTCCGCCGTATGACTCAAACCTGGACGGGAAAAGTGCTCACCTTCAAGTCCGGGCTCTTGCTCTGCCTGAGCTTCGGCGAGTAACGCCGCAAAGATCGCTTGATGAATCCGCGACCATATCTTGCATCTATTCGCTTTGTCCTTTGTTTTGGTCACAGGTCGAATTCTCATGTTTTATGCCCGACTTCGTCGGGGAGTTTTTCGCGTTAGGGACGAAGGCAGACGGGGTGAAGACTTGCCGTTGTGGACTTTCCCGCCATTTCTTGACGGCTCTGTGCTTGGCTTGCTTGCAGGCAGGACTACAAGGTCCGTCGCGTTCGGACCTTGAAGCCGGCTTGTAGATCCGACCACACCAAACGCAATACCATTTTCTCTTGTAGGTTCCGAAATATCTCATAGCCCAGCGTTACCCATGTGCGCTCGAGCGAGCGAAGAACAGAGACGAGAGCAATCCCTTGCCCCCGCCGCCTGCCTTGCGTCTGCCCTGGCCGCTCGTGTCGGTCTCCACCGGAGCACTATCCTGCCAGAGCATAAAAGCCAACAAGAAGACCGCCCCGCCTACGGCATGAGAGACGGGACGGCTTACGGATGCCCAAAACCCACTTGAAAGCATCGAAGAAAGTCCAAACGAAGAAAGTCGAACACAAAAAATGGATGCGGCCCGTTCCCGACAGCGACTAAGCCGGGGGGGGATTGCCCCCGACGGCCGCCTTGTTTCTTTGGTAGAGAAGTGCGAGAACGAGCCACGATGCGAGCTATTATCGGTGTCACTATGTCGTGACGTACACTCTAACATATGTCATAAGTCCTTATTTTACAAAGGGTTACGATAATATATGTTATGTTTCATTCAGCATGTCGGACGGAAGGCCGCTTAACTTTATTGACCTTATTGACATACCAAAGAAACATGACGCTAATAAACCATACCGGACGTTTTAGCAAAAAGCAAGAAAAACTTGGGCGCCCGTGAAAATTCTTCTTGAAACATTACCCGGTACCAGGTTTCTCAGAATCGCCGTG
>Ga0255052_10003244_pt1 | contig 11390 bp, 7 predicted proteins | sample JV7_2_21_MG_FD_188632 | JGI IMG/M metagenome (GOLD analysis project Ga0255052, IMG submission 188632) | Seawater microbial communities from Jervis Inlet, British Columbia, Canada - JV7_2_21 | ecosystem: Environmental > Aquatic > Marine > Inlet | place: Canada: British Columbia | collected...
CTCACCAGCCTCGGGCTCCTTACCCTGCTCGGCATGCTGATCACGATGTCGACCCGCAGTTTGCTGGCCTCGGCCGACATCTATCAAGAGGAGATCGGAGTCCTGGCGGCGCAGCTCTTCTCGGTGTTCGACCGGTGGCATCTCGAACTCGGACAGCGGTCCCTGTTGGAGGGCATCAACGAGCTGCCCATCCTGAGTCTGCTCCGGAGCACGGTGGGCACCGTCGTTGATCTGATCTCAACCGGCATTCTGGTCGCGATCTTTGTGATCTACCTGTTGCTGAGTCGGCGACCCGAGGCGCTCCGCTCCGGGATCTACGCCGAAATCAACTCGAAGATCCGCAAGTATCTGGTCACCAAGTTCGTCATCTCGGCTGCAACCGGTGTCTTGGTGGGCTCGGTCCTTGCCTTGTTCGGGCTGGACCTGGCGCTGGTGTTCGGAGTGATGGCGTTTCTGCTCAACTTCATCCCGTCGATCGGCTCGGTGTTTTCGACGTTGCTGCCGATTCCGATTGCCATCCTCCAGTTCGACAACCCCTGGATGATCGTCGCAGTAGTCCTGGTGCCCGGACTTATCCAGCTCGTGATCGGCGGCGCCCTCGAGCCCTTGATCATGGGGGAGGGGCTCGACCTCCATCCCGTTACCGTGCTTCTGGCCCTGATTTTCTGGGGACTGTTGTGGGGAGTCGTCGGCATGCTGCTCGCCGCGCCGATGACGGCAGTGCTGCGGATCGTGCTGGAGCGGATCGAGACCACACGACCGGTGGCAGAGTTGCTCGCCGGACGGCTTCCTCCGAGCGAGACCCGCAAGACGATCTCGGGTTAGCAACCCTACCAAGGCACTGCAACTCGAAGGACACGGGCTGCGGGTCTAGCTCTGTGGAGTCTGGTTATCCGGCGCCGGATTCCCGTGCCCCCTCCAGAGCCGCACGCATTGCCTGTGCCCGTTCGTCAGCAGCCCGCTTCAGAGCATCCGGCGCAAAGTGCGCATAGATCTCAGTGGATCGGAGGGAGCGATGGCCGACGTTCTTGCCAGCAATTTCAAGGCCGACACCGCGTGATACATCCCAACTGACGACGTTATGCCGCAGATCATGTAGCCGGAGCGGGCCGAGATCTTCGAGCTTATCGAGCCCAGCTCGAGCACGAATCTTGACCCATGGCTTCCGTACCGTGGTGAGGTGAGTAGAGAAGTCCTGCCCTGGAAAGACGTAGCTGCAGCCGGCAACTCTGGTTATCGAGCGCAGGACAGATACGGCCTCCTGTGGGATTTGCCTGTACTCTTCGCTCGCCGTCTTGGTGCGAAGGAGCTTTGCGACGCCGGTATCAAGATCGACGTTTCCCCACTCATTCTGAACTATCTCCCCAATACGCCAGCCTATCCAGAATGCAAGCAGGATCGCATCGCAAGCAATTGGGAAAATCAGGGTGTCGGTGGTTCGATTCCGCCCCTGGGCACCATTAGAATCAATAAGTTAGGACAGGATGAGCCTGTCCTCCTTTCTTTAGGTAATCAATAGGTCATCGGTCTAGTTTCCGAACTTGCCTTTGACCAGATTTCAACGCCGCCGAGTCACAGACCGCGTAGCCGCTTCTGTGGGGGCGCAGAGTTGCGTAGCACGGCTGGAAAAAAACGGCGAGGGCTGCAGCACGCTGCTTTGTAAAACAAGTCGGGGATGTCGAGCGCTGTCTGGAAAAGGGCACCGCGGAGCGCTTCCAGACGGCGAGCGAAGTGCGGAACGAGCTCGACCCGGTGCACGTCACGCCGTTGTCTGGTCCGTCGCCGGGCGAGACTCCGACCGTGCCTGGTTTCGGCGGTCGGCCCGCCATCGCGGTGCTGCCGTTCGAGAATCTCTCCGGAGACCCCGAGCAGGAGTACTTCGCCGACGGTCTTGCCGAGGACCTCATCGCCCGCCTCTCCCTGTGGCGAGCGTTCCCCGTGATCGCGCGTAACTCGAGCTTCACCTACAAGGGCAAGGGTGTCGACGTGAGAGAGGTCGCAGCCGGACTCGGCGTCCGCTACGTCGTCCAGGGCAGCGTACGCAAAGCGGGCAATCGCGTGCGCATCGCCGGGCAGCTCGTCGACGCGGTCACCGTACAGAATGTCTGGGCAGAGACCTATGACCGCGAACTGACCGACGTGTTCGCCGTGCAGGACGAGATTAGCGAGGCGATCGCGGCCTCGCTCGTGGTGGATCTGCAGCGCGCCGAGCACGAGCACGTCCAGCACCGCACGCCGGAGAGCCTCGAGGCGTGGGGCCTCTATCAGCGCGCCCTCGCGTTCTTCTACCGTTTCACTTGCGAGAACTTTGAACAGGGGCGGGCGCTGCTAGAGCGCGCCACCGAGCTCGAGCCGCAGTTCTCCACGGCGTGGGCGCGCCTGGCCGAGGTGGGGATCTGGCAGGTTCTCCACGGCTGGACCGACTCTCCCGACGAGACCCTTGAACTGGCCCTCAGACAGGCGCGCCGAGCCGTCGATCTCGATCCTCGGAATCCCGAAGCGCACGCCGAGTTGGCATTCGCTCTGATGACGGCGGGCGATGCCAACGCCGCGATCGAGGAGTCGCGACGGGGAATGGAGCTGAATCCGAGCCAGCCGATGGCCCTGCTCTTCCATGCCTACTTTTGGCATATGACCGGTCATCCCCCGGAAGACAGCATCGAGCTGGTGCACCGAGCGATCAAGCTCAGCCCGAGAGATCCGACCGAATGGCTCTTTCATGACGTCCTCGCCGGCGCGTACTTCAACGCCGGGCGCTTCGACGAGGGCCTGGCCGCGAGCCGGCGGCTCATCGCGCTGTGGCCGGAGTACTACTTTGGGCAGCTCTGGTGCGCCATGAACGCGATGGGACTCGGGCAGCTCGAAGCGGCGCAGGCCGCGATCCGCGAAGCGCGCCAACTGGTGCCGGAGGTGTCGCTTGGGATGGTGCGCCGCGTGCTCGGCGCGATGGGGTCGGATGTCGATCGACGCATGATTGGAGCACTCCAGCAGGCTGGCTTGGAGTGACAGACCGGCACTGGGTGGCAGCTAGCAACAGACTGAGTGCCCAGGTGGGCGGTAACGGGCAGGGGCGTGAGCGGGAATGAGCGGCTAGAACTGGCTACATTGCGTCAACATACACCCAGGCCTGCCTTCCCGAGGCGAGCCTCGCCACTACTCGCTTGTACTCCACGGGCTCGTAGTCGTCAGCGTGGACCAGCTCTGCTTCAGTAACTTCGAACGCCATTCCTTCGACGCGCGCTGCGTCGCTCTGCGCTGGCCTCAGGATCGCGTGGTGGGTCTTGCCGCTCGTACGCGCGAATTCTGTGTCTTCCACGCGGGCCAGTGCCTGCTCGTAGCCGAGAAGCGAGTCCTTCCGCCCGACAAGCGGTCGTCCGAACAGTGAGAGCTGCACATCTTCGTCCTGGAGAGTCCCGTAGGAGAAGAGGAGTGGCATTGCCTGAGCTAACGGCGTCCGTGGCGGCAGACGCCCCGCGTCGAGGTTTCGACGAACGTGAGCATGCGCTCGACTTCCGGGACGTCTCCCCAATCTTCCCGGGCGCGCACGATCGCCTCCTTCTTGAGCAGGTTGGAGCGAAACAGGGTCCGGTAGGCCCGGCGGAGGGCCTTGATCGATTCGCTGGGGACTCCACGGCGATCGAGTCCGACTTCGTTCAGTCCCACAAGTCGTGCTCGGTCGCCGTGGGCCATGCAGTACGGGGGAACGTCCTGAACCACCATGGAGCCACCGGCGACCATCGCCATGGTACCCACGCGGGTGAACTGGTGGACGGCGGACATTGAGGAGATGAGAACCATCTCTTCGACGACGGCGTGGCCACCAAGAGCAGCGCAGTTGGTGAGGATGACCTCGTCTCCAACCCGACAGTCGTGGCCGACGTGTGAGTGAGACATGAGAAAGCAGCGGGAGCCGACCTTGGTCAGCCCTTCCTCTTTTTCGCTGGCGCGATGAATGGAGACACCCTCTCGGATGATGCATTCCTCACCGATCTCGACCCTTGTAGGAGAACCCTTGTAGGAGACGTCGTGGGGCGGGGTGCCGATCGCCACATGGGGAAAGATTTCGCAGCGGTCGCCGATCGTCGTGTTGCCGTCGATGTAGGCGAAGGGGTGGACCTTGACGTCCTTGCCAAGTCGAACATCGGGGCCGATATAGGGTTCCATCGAACGCAATACTAGCGCGCCGCGCCAGTCCTGTTGCTGCCAGGCCGACTCGATGTGAGCCTTCGATTGCGGAGGCTCAACAGGGGCGCCTCCCTTTTTCTGGGGCGGCACTCGTGCGCCACCGAACCTGAGCCGCGTAGAGCTCCGTCACCGCTATTGCCCCGTCTAGATCGACTCGGTCGTCTCTTTGGTCTCGATGCCCAGATCGGCCAGCTCATCGAGCACCGGGTTGTAGATGTCCGGCGTGACCGGTCGGAGGACGCCCTTGGCAGTGATGCCTCCCTCGAGGATTTGGCGTACTCCGATCGCCGCCGGCAGTGAAACCGTTCGAGACATCGACGAATCCCCACCAGGAATGCCGAAATCGATCATCTTCGAGGTGATGCGCTCGCGCTGGCCGTCGGGGTATTCCACACGGAAATCGTGGTAGAGGACGAGCATGTCGCGCTCACCTGACCCAAAGGCCAGTTTCTCGAACATCAGATTTCCGATGGCGTCCAATGGACTGATCTTGTCCGCCCCGATCTGTCGATCGCTGAACATTCCGAGCCAGTCGAGGTTCCACGCCGGGAGCGCATCGGGCGCAACACCCATCTTGAGGGCGGCGGCCATGCGGAGCCCGGTGACACCGGCGTTGTCTCCCATTGTTTCCTGGTCGATGGCCAGTAGATCGCGTACGAAATCCGCGTAGGTCTTGCCTGCGGTGTCGACCTCGTCGAGCTCGAGCAGGCCGAGACTGCGGAAATTGTAAAGGGTGTCGCACCAGCCCATGTTGCGAAGCGTGCCGCGATACATGGTCTCAATACCCTCGAGTCCGTAGATATCGATGTAGGAGAGCGAGTCGCGGTTGGGGTAAGCCTCGAAATCGCCGAAGTCCTCGACGTGCAGGACGTGCATGTCGCGGAAGAGCCGCTCGGGCTCGACTTCGATGCGTCGCCCGTCGAGCAGGTAACTGGCGCCGTTGCGGCTGGCTAGCAGGACGCCTCGCGGCGCCCACGAGAACTTGTAGCCGAAGGGATTGTCGTTGGCCTCGGGCGCCGGCAGTCCGCCGCAGTACGACTTGAATGACACGATCCGGCCGTCGCGCTCCCGAACCCCGTCGATGATCCGCATTGCCGACATGTGATCGATGCCGGGGTCGACGCCGATCTCGTTGAGAACCGTAACGCCCGCTTCTTTGGCAGTGCCGTCGAGAGCCTCCATTTTCGGCGAGACGTAACTCGTCGTCACCATCGGCTTGCGGTGCTCGATACAGAGCCTTGCAACGGTTGGATGGAAAGCGAAGGGGACCAGGCTCACCGCCAGATCGCAGTCCTTGATGAAGTTCGCAAGCTTCTCCTCGTCCTGAAGGTTGAGCTCATGGGCGGAGCCGTTGGGATGGCCGTCGACGAGCTTGTGAGCCTTGGCAACAGTACGGCTGGCGCAGGTCACCTTGCAGTCGCGCTCCAGCAGATAGGCAACAAGCGGTCTGGTCACCAATCCGGCACCTAGAACCAGCACATTCTTCATCGTGTTCTCCCGGAGAGGAGCCTTTCGAGCCCCTCAGGTCGTTGTCTTCAGATGGTCGCTCAGGTATTCGTAATCGGGGGTCAACTTGCCGTTGTGGAGAATGAGGGCGCGCCTGAGATGCGAGGGCAGCACCAGGGACTCGAGGTCGGTTCTCCAGTCGGCCTGCGCTATCGCTGGCACCATGTCGCGCAGCACCTGGCTGAAGGATTCGGACGATTCGCGGGGCAGCTCGCAGGGCAGATTATCGACCGCCATGACAACTGGCCCGGGACCTTCGTAGCCCATCTCGATCGAGTCGCTTTCCGGATCGTAGGTAAAGCAAGGCTCGTCGGGCTGGGTCGATCGAGCGGTGAGCTCTATGCCACCGTCGAGATCACAGCTGATGTCGGCGATCACCTGCAACCGGGGTTGCCTGCCGGCGCCGTACGCTTCCTTGGCCCAACCTCGCGTCACCAGGCGCGGATAGCGCTCGTCCCAGTAGGTAGTGTTGACCAGCATGTCGAGATGCGGCAGATGCCGGGCGAAGATCCCGCGGTACTTCTCGGGATGGTCGTAGTAGTCCTGAAGCTCGAAGCTCGCCGATTGGCCCTCCACCGGCTCGACCATGTGCTCTTCCTTGAAGATCACCACCAGGAGCGGCGCCGGCGCAGGTATCTCACCAGATGCCAGGCCAGGCAGATCATCGACTTCCACCTCGACCGCTCCGAGCCAGCTCAGGATTTCCTGGCAACCTCGTGAGACGTTGCCGTAGCCGGCGAGGCCGACAATGAGAGGGCCAGACTGAAGATTCTGGTCCGAGCCCTGCTGGCGAATCCCCTCGCCGATCTGCTCTAGATGCCCTCTTGCCTCCTCGAGGTTCTCGTACTGGTAGGCGTGACGGACTGACTGGAAAGGGCTGGGCCGGCCGAGTGCTTCCCACCTGCGGTCGAGGCACCAAGCGCCCTCGATCATCCCCGCATAGCCCGCGTGAAGACCAAAGAAGATGAGTCGGCGGCCGTCGTCGTCCGCGATCGTCTCGTAATCGAGCAGCGAGCAGCCAAGGTCCATGAGTCGGGCAAGCATCGGCATGTTGTACGGCTGGCCCTTGATGACGTGGGAGAAGAACGCGTAGGTCGTATTGGCGCGAAGGAGATCAGTTGGAATCTCTTTCACGGCGAAAACGATCGAGGCGGCATCGAGGCCCTCGTCGACGTCGATTCCAGCGGCACGGTATTCGTCGTCAGTGAAGGCCCTGATCGGTGACGACTGGGCAACGAAGTCGAGCCCATGCTGCTTCTTGAGACCAACTAGATCAGCCGGCACCAGGGGTACCCGGCGCTCCCACTCGTTCTTGTCCTCGCGGCGGATTCCGATCGTTGTTTTCATGGGTTGAGGAGTCCGTTCGGCCCTCTGAGGCGGGCCCCTATTCTATCTGGATTTGGAGGCAGTTCGTAGCGGCGAGAGCCCCAGGCCGATCGGCTCCGCTGGTACCGGGACTTCCGAAGCGTTCTCGAGAAGAACGGAATCGGGTGGGCGCATTGGGACTACAAAGGTGACTTTGGCGTGGTCGATGGCGAGCGCAACATTCACCTCGACCTTGCGCACGCGCCGCTGGGGAAGGACGTTGCGCTGGCGCCGATTGAGACTACTTCTCCCGCACCGGCCCAGTAGCGCTAGACGCTCTGTGTGCAGAATACGCCGTCGGCAGCGAACGACACTGCCCCTTGGGGAGCAGTCCCACCCGCCGACGGCTACTGCGATCAGCTCTTCTTGATCACTAGCCCTAGTGCCGCACCCACGATGACAAGGGCAATCAGCGTGATGCTGCCTTGGCACCAGGCGAGGTAATACGGGTAGCCGTCGATGACCATCGGACGGTAGAAGTGGCCAAAGAAGGCAAAAAGGCCCAGGAAGAAGCCGAACGTCGCTCCGCCCATGGCGCCCTCGCCCCAGCTGGATCGGGTCTTCGAGAACAGAATTGCGGCTGCGAAACTAACGCACACGGCGACCAGCAGGAAGTATAGCGGGCTCGCCATCTCCTGCTCGAACACGTCCGGATACTTCGCGTAGGTGCTCGCCATCACGAAACCGTGGAGAATCCACTCGGTGATATTCAGGGCGATGCCCCCGACGAGTCCACCAATCAGTGCCTTGCTCCAGTTCATAACTCCTCCTTCCCGCCGCACGAGGCGGCGCCCACAGTGAGGTTTGACGGATCTGTGACGAAGTGTACCTCATGGGCGACGGCTGCGGTTCGAAACGAGCTTTCCGATCGCCTCGACCCCGGGGCGAGCCACGGTTGGGAAGCCACCCTTGTGAGAGGTCAGGACTGGCGCCAGTCTGGGCGCATGCCGTCGGAGTCTCGCTAGGTAGCCTTGAGGATGATGACCGTGCGGTCGTCGAGAACCTCTGAGCCGCCGCAAAAGTCAGAGCTCAGCTCGAGCATGCGATCGGCGATGCTCTGAGCTCGCTGTCGCGAGGCGTCGACCAGAAAATCTGCCAGCCACCCTTCTCCAAGTGGTTTGCCCCCGGGAGTTGAGCACTCCTCCAGACCATCCGAGAAGAAGGCGACGAGATCACCGGGCTCGAGCTCGAGCTCGACTTCGTTGTAGCGGGCGTCATGCAGCCCGCCGAGAGGAACGCCAGTCACGTCGAGACTCCTGCAGTCGGAGCCGCGCACGAGCAGAGGCTGGGGAACGCCCGCGTTACCGACCACGAGCCGTGCGTTGGCAGGATCGTAGAGGGCAAAGCTGAGTGCAACGAATCGGCGCTCGACTTCGAGGGCCAGCAGCCTCTCGTTGAGGTGTTTGAGAAGCGCCGCCGGGTGCGAGGCATGTTCGAGGGCGTGTCCCCGCAGCATGCCGACTGCCAACGAGCCGTAGAGCGCTGCGCCCGTCGACTTTCCGGCGACGTCACCGAGCACGAAGGCGACGCAACTGTCGGGGTAGTGCAGAAAATCGTAGAAATCTCCGGAAAGCTCGCGCGCCGGTGCAAAGGCGGCGCCTACCTCGAGGCCTTCGAGGTAGGGGGGCTGGTTCGGCAGCAGCCCCTGCTGAATCCTCCGCGCCGTCGCCAGGTCGTCCTCAAGACGCCTTTCCTTGTCGTGCAGCTCCTCGTAGAGCCGGGCGTTCTCCAGGGCGGTGGCGATCTGCGAGGCGAGGGCAACGATGATCTGCTGGTGCTCGTCACTGAAGGCGTCGAACTGCTGGCTCTCGAGGTCGAGCGTGCCAATGAGGCGGTCCTTAACCAGAAGCGGTACTGCCAACTCCGAGCGGATCTCGACCTCTGCGTGGCGAGCGCGAACGTAGCGTGGGTCCTTCGAGACATCGGGTGCGCGGATCGGTTCACGTAGGGCGGCGGCACTACCGGAGATTCCGATTCCCAACGGGAAGCCGCCTTCCTGTTCGATGTGCTCGCCGAACTTGAGTGAATAACTGTGCTCGAGGAGCTGTGCCTTCTCGTTCCACAAGGCCACGCAGAACAGATGGCAATCGACCAGCTCGCGCACTCGCTCACCGATCTTCTGGAAGACCTCGTCCAGTCGCAGACTCGAATTGAGATCGCCCGCAGACTCGATCAGAAACTGCATCGAGGTGAGCTTGGAGCGTGGCCGGACGGCGGCCGCCTTGGCCTTGGCGACTGCGGAGCTTGCCTCCCCCTTTCGTCGGCCCTCTGCCCAACAGGTGACATACCAGAGTGTCGCGTCGGGGCGCTCGCCCCACTCGCGAAGGGCCGCGATGCCTCCTTCCAGCTCGCTATGGCTCAGGGTCGTCGCTTCGACGATCTTCTCCGGCGCTCCTTCGATCAGTCCGATGAAGTTATCCAGCATGGCGTCGAAGGATGGATCTGCGGGGCAGCTGCCGAAGAAGAGCATGTCGTTCTTGACCGGCTCGGCGCCGGCGGCGTTGAGCATCGAGATCAGCCGCCTTCCGACATAGGGGTCGTTGCCGAGTTGATCGTATGTTCTCAAGTAGGCGCGCCACAGCTTCTCGAACTCCGGGACCTCGGGCCACAGCCGCAGCAGGTCGTGATCATCGTCTTCGAGAATCACCCGGCCACCCGGCTTGACCGCCCCGACCATCGCATCCACCAGTACCTGCGGGTGCGGGACATGCTCGAGGAGGAATCGGGTGTGGGCGAGGTCGAAGGTGCCCTTCTCACCTTCGGCGACAGGAGGCTCGAGAGCGTTGCCGAGGCGAAACTCGACCAGGTCTTCCTCGCCCGCTTCACGCGCAAACCTCCTGGCCTGCTCGAGTTGATCCGGGTCCTGCTCGATCCCCACCACCCGGCCCGCTGCGCCACCTCGACAAACCACTCGTGCGATGGCGCGGGAGAACTGCCCGAGGCCACTCCCGAAGTCGATGACCTGCTCGCCTCCCTGGAGCTGCAATGCAGACAGCGATCGCTCGTTCAACAGGTCGTTGAGGAGCGCCAGGCGGCGCTGCTCCTCGGGTTCGGATCCGTGGATGTAGTGGCCGGCGTCGCGATCGGGCATCTTCAGGTGATCCTACGCTTGAACTGGCTCCGAGGTTTCCAGGAGCTCCAGTCCAGAGGATTGAATTGGCAGATGAAGCGGAAGGCTAGGAGCCCGTGGTAGAAGTCGAGAGGGCCGCGTTGTGCGCGCCATGGGGCCGGATGCCAGGCGATGCGACACAGACGATGCCGAAGCATCGTCGAGGAGCAGCAACGCAGCAGATGGGGCCATGCCGCCGCAACCCAAAGGGCGATAAGGGGTTACGGCACGCCTGCTTCGTTTCTCGTCCTCCTCGATGACACCGCATCGACTCCTCCTCGTGCCTTGCATTCGTACCGTAAGATCTCATCGCGCGACCTTCTGGACTTCTACCACGGGCTCCTAGGGACAAGGCGTCCGGCAGCCCAGCTCGTGCGGGTTGCAGAGCGAATCCGGCCAGCTGAGCGAGATCGTCGTCCTCGCCTGAAGCGTCAAGTCGTTGCGCCGCAGAACCAGGCCTGTTTCAATGTCTCGCACCTCGAGGGTGGCGCCTTGGCTCGGGGCGAAGTCGTCGTCGACCGAGAGATGGACTTGCACGATGCTCTGACGTTTGCAGGTGTTGTTGACGGCGACGTTGACGCCTTGACCTGCCAGATCAAAGGCTCCGCCGCCGAGACTCGAGGCGCTTGCGATGCTCACCGCGTAGCGACCGGCGACACAACCGACCGCGCCGCTCTCCCTGCAAGGGGAAAACGAGCGCAGCTGACAGCGGCCGGCGGCGTGGTCGATCTTTCTGCGGCTGAAGCTGGCGGTCCACACTGCCGACTCGGGCGTTCTCCCCGGGAGGACGGGGAGCCGGAAGAACGCGGTACCGCTGAAGTTGGTCTTTCGTGTCTCGGACAGCACCTCAGGGGAACCACTCTCCTCGAAGAGGACTTCGGCGACGAGTTTCACCCGCACTCGTTTCTTCAGGACTCCCTGGTTTTCGACGTGCACGGCGCAGGCGATGACGTTGTCGAAACCCGGCGGAAGCGGAGACGACGGCTCGGCCAGTCCTTCAGCAGCCGGGAACTCTCCGGCGAGAGTGGGGAAGCGGTTGCTCTTGACCGGGTCGAGGAGGCGGATCTGGTGCTCGCTCGAGGAGGTGGCGGTCTCGATCTCGGCGGGTTTCGTTAGAGCCGCTGCCGGAGCTATCAGGAGGAGCGACGTGACGAGGACGTAGCCGTTCTTGGTCATCGCATCACCACTACAGCATATGTAGTGCTCTCGCGAAAGGAAGATGGGG
>Ga0255052_10003245_pt1 | contig 11386 bp, 10 predicted proteins | sample JV7_2_21_MG_FD_188632 | JGI IMG/M metagenome (GOLD analysis project Ga0255052, IMG submission 188632) | Seawater microbial communities from Jervis Inlet, British Columbia, Canada - JV7_2_21 | ecosystem: Environmental > Aquatic > Marine > Inlet | place: Canada: British Columbia | collected...
CGGTGGTGCTGCCTGGGTCGCAAACGGCGACATGAGGGCCAGAGTAGCTATGAGGATTCCGTATCGCATGGCGGGGATTGTAGATTACTCACCCGGCCTGATCCTAGTCGAGGATCCGCGCTACAATTCGAGGCCGCAGGTCAGGTAGCTGGAGGAGGAAGAAAGATGCGAAGAATCAGTGCATGGACACTTGTTTTGGGGATCTCGGTGCTGTTTGCAGCCTGTGCACCCAAAGAGGAGGCAGCTGCACCGGAACCCTCAGCGGCACCGGAGCCGGAACCCGTAGAAGAGACAGCGCCGACGTCTGCTCTGGCAGTACTGCAACCGCGGGGCGACTCTGAGGTGAGCGGCATGGTGAGCTTTGCAGAGACCGCTGACGGGGTCGTGGTCGTCGCGGATATCGCTCGCGTGGCACCGGGAATACACGGTCTCCATTTGCACGAGTTGGGAGACTGCAGCTCGGAGGACTTCAAGTCCACCGGCGGCCACTTCAACCCCACCGATTCTCCCCACGGGGCGCCCACCGACGAGGTGCGTCATGCCGGTGATTTCGGCAACATCGAGATCGGCGAGGACGGCGCTGGACATCTGGAGCTCACCACGACCATGCTGACCGTCGCTGATGGGCCCAACACCGTGATGGGACGGGCGATCATTCTTCACGAGGGTGAGGACGACCTGGTCTCCCAACCGACAGGTGCCGCAGGGGGCCGGATCGGCTGTGGTGTGGTGACCCTCGAGGCCGAGGCGATGATGGAGGAGACCGGGGAGCCGGGCGACGAGTCCGAGGACGGCGGTTGAGCCGGTTCGGTTGGGTGGGTCTGGTCGCGGCCATTGGGCTTGCAGCCTGCTCGCCTGCTGCCGAGCTGCCAACGGACAAACCGTCAGAGGGTCCAACCTCTGAAAGCCGGTGGGAGATCGACTCTCCCGTCGGTCTCTACTCGATGGCGCCGAGCCTGACGGTGGTGGAGGGCGAGCTCGTTCTGAGCTGGCTCGAGCGCACGCAGAACGAGACCGGCGACACCCATCATCAGCTACTGGTTTCCCGCCTGCAGCCTGGCGGCTGGACGAAGCCGGTACGGGTGGCCTCAGGAACGAACTTCTTTGCCAACTGGGCCGATACGCCCGCGGTGGCTGAGTCCGCAACCGGGGAGCTCTTTGCTCACTGGCTTGCCAAGACCGACGAGGACACCTATGCCTACTCCATCTTCATGGCCCGCTCCGAGGATGGGGGCGAGAGCTGGAACCCGTTGGGCCCGCTGAACAACGACGACACCCCGACCGAGCACGGTTTCGTGAGCTACACCGCCGAGGGTGAAGGTGTGCGGGCCTTTTGGCTCGATGGCAGGAAGATGGTCGATGGCGGAGACATGACCTTTCGCACTGCCTGGGTGGGGCAGGATGTGGGTCCTGACGAGGTGCTCGACGAGCGTGTTTGCGAATGTTGTTCCACCGCGGCGGCGTCGACCGACGACGGACCTCTGGCGGTGGTTCGAGATCGGAGTGCTGACGAGATTCGCGACATCGGCATTGTGCGGCGCACAGCAGATGGGTGGGCGGCCACCGAGTTGGTCTCCGCAGACGAATGGACAATCGCGGGCTGTCCGGTCAATGGTCCAGGGATCGCTGCGGCGGGGAAGGGTGTATCCGTCGTCTGGTACACGGCAGGTGGCGGTGGTCCCAAGGTTCAAATCGCCTTCTCGGTTGATGCGGGTCAGAGCTTTGGACCGCCCCAGGTTGTCGACGGTGGTCGGCCTCTTGGTCGTGTAGATATCGTCCTGGACGACCTTGGCGGGACAGTCGTGAGCTGGCTCGAAGGCGCCGACGACATGGCCGAGATTCGTCTTCGGCGGTTCACCGCCGACGGAGAGGCGGGCGAGCCCATCGTCGTTGCGCGCACATCCCCTTCCAGGGCGAGCGGCTTTCCACGTTTGGCTCAGATCAACGGCGACTTCTATCTGGCCTGGGTCGACTTTGCCGGCGAAGAGAGCTCTCGGATTCACATCCTCGAGATCCCTCACTCGGATCTGGGCTGAGTTCTGCAGAGCCGTCCACCTACCGGTGGCGTACAATACGCCGGTTACAGGGACCGTAAAGGAAGCTATGAAAACGGATATGGATAACGATCCGCTGGCGCAGGATATCGACCCGCAAGAGACCCGCGAATGGAAAGAGGCGCTCGAAGAGGTGATCGAAAGGGACGGGCCAGAAAGGGCCCATTTCCTGATCGAGGCGCTGGTCGACAAGGCTCGCCGATCGGGTGCCTACCTGCCCTATAACGCCACCACCGCCTATGTGAACACCATCCCAGTGCACCAGGAGGAGCCACGCCAGGGTGACCCCTCTCTCGAGCGGCGCATCAAGAGCATTATCCGCTGGAACGCCATGGCCATGGTGGTCAAGGCAAACCGCGAGGGCAAGAACCTCGGTGGTCATATCGCCACCTACCAGTCGGTGGCCAACCTTCTCGAGGTCGGTTTCAATCACTTCTTTCGTGGTCCCGAAGCGGAAGGCGGCGGCGACCTGGTGATGATCCAGGGTCATAGCTCCCCTGGCGTCTATGCCCGAGCGTTTCTCGAGGGTCGTCTCAGCGAGGAGCAGTTGGGCGCCTTCCGCCAGGAGGTCGACAAAAAGGGTCTCTCCTCCTACCCCCATCCGTGGCTGATGCCCGATTTCTGGCGCTTTCCCACCGTTTCCATGGGTCTGACCTCGATCACCGCCATCTACCAGGCGCGGTTCATGAAGTATCTGCACAACCGGGGGCTGCTGGAGACCGAGGGCCGCACGGTGTGGGCCTTTCTCGGTGATGGCGAGATGGATGAGCCCGAGTCCCTGGGCGCCATCTCGCTGGCATCCAGGGAAGACCTGGACAACCTGATCTTCGTGGTCAATTGCAACCTCCAGAGGTTGGATGGCCCGGTGCGGGGCAACGGCAAGATCATCCAGGAGTTGGAAGCAGTCTTTCGCGGTGCGGGTTGGAACGTGATCAAGGTGATCTGGGGCTCGAACTGGGATTCTCTTCTGGCCCGTGACCACAGTGGTCTGCTGCGCAAGAGGATGGAAGAGGTGGTCGACGGTCAGTTCCAGGCCTACCTCACCAGCGACGGCGCCTTCATCCGGGAGGACTTCTTTGGCAAGTACCCCGAAACGGCCGAAATGGTGGCGGATATGTCGGACGAGGAGATCTGGCGCCTGAAGAGAGGTGGCCACGATCCCCAGAAGGTCTACGCAGCCTACACGGCGGCGGTCGAGCACACCGGGCAGCCGACAGTCATCCTGGCACAGACCGTCAAAGGCTACGGCATGGGTGAGTCGGGCGAAGGCCAGAACATCACGCACCAGCAGAAGAAGATGGGCGAGGAGTCCTTGCGCCAGTTCCGCGACCGATTCAACATTCCTATCGCCGAGGATCGTGTGGCTGAGCTGCCCTTCTACAAGCCGACCGATGACAGCGCCACTATCCGCTATCTGCGCGAGCGCCGCGAAGCGCTGGGGGGCTTTATCCCCTCGCGTCAAGTCGATGCAGAACCATTGCAGATTCCAGAGCTCTCGGCCTTCAGTGTGATCACCGAAGGCAGTGGCGACCGCGAGGTCTCCACCACCATGGCCTTTGTGCGGGTGCTCATGGCACTGAGCCGCGATAAGGCCATCAAGGAACACATTGTCCCTATCGTGGCGGACGAGGCGCGCACCTTCGGGATGGAGGGGATGTTCCGCCAGGTGGGGATCTATGCACCCACCGGGCAGCTCTACACACCGGAGGATGCCGACCAACTGGCCTATTACCGGGAGGAGAAATCTGGGCAGATCCTGCAGGAGGGGATCACGGAGGCCGGCTCGCTGTCGTCGTGGATCGCCGCTGGTACCGCCCATGCCAATCACGGGATCCACATGGTGCCCTTCTTTATCTTCTATTCCATGTTCGGGTTCCAGCGTGTCGGTGATCTGATCTGGGCGGCGGCGGATATGCAGGCGAAGGGTTTTCTCATGGGTGCCACGTCGGGACGCACCACTCTGAATGGCGAAGGGCTCCAGCACCAGGATGGCCACAGTCACCTGCTCTCTTCTACGGTGCCCAATTGCCGGTCCTACGACCCGACCTATGGCTACGAGCTGGCGGTTCTGCTGTGGGATGGTCTGAAGAAGATGTATGCCGAGAGTGAGAATGTCTTCTACTACCTGACCCTGCTGAACGAGAACTACGTCCACCCGCCGATGCCCAAGGGTGTAGAGAAAGGCATTTGCAGGGGCATGTACCTCCTCAGCGAGGCTCCTGAGGGCAAGACGGGCTCTCCCAGAGTTCAACTCATGGGTAGCGGCTCTATCCTCAGAGAGGTGATCGCAGGAGCGGATCTGCTGCAGCAGGACTTCGGCGTTCATGCGGACGTCTGGAGTGCTACCAGCTTCAACGAGCTCCGGCGCGAAGGTATGGAGGCCGAGCGTCGCAACCGTCTCCATCCGACAGCCGAGCCGGAGAAGCCCTATGTGGCACAGTGTCTCGAAGGTCGTGTAGGACCGGTCATCGCCTCCACGGACTATGTCCGGTCCTTCGCCAACCAGATCCGGCCCTGGGTGCCGGGACGCTTCGTCACTCTGGGCACAGATGGCTTTGGTCGTAGCGATACTCGAGAGAAGCTGCGTCGATTCTTCGAGATCGATCGTCATCATGTGGCCGTCGCTGCCCTGAAGGCGCTGGCCGACGAAGGTACGGTGCCGAACGACAAGGTCGCAGAAGCCATCAAGAAGTACGATCTGGATCCGGAGGCTCCACCCCCGTGGACGGTGTAGTGGAAAAGGTCCTGGTGCCCGATATCGGCGACTTCGACGAGGTCGATGTAGTCGAGGTCCTGGTCACCGGTGGTGACACGGTGGCGGTGGAGGACCCCTTGATTACCCTGGAGAGCGACAAGGCCACCATGGATGTGCCATCTCCTCTGGCCGGCCAGGTCGTGGATGTCAAGGTCAAGACCGGCGACAAGGTGGCGTCCGGCGCCGTGATCCTGACCCTGGCCATCGATGTAGGGGAGGGCCTTGCGCCGGCCAACTCCGATGTAGGGGAGGGCCTTGTGCCCTCCCGGGCGGGGGCAAGCCCCGCCCCTACACCGAGCCCACCGACCGGCCCAGCACCGGTCGATGAATTGCCATTCTCCAAGGCCTACGCTAGCCCAGCGGTGCGCCGTTTCGCCCGTGAGCTGGGCGTCGATCTCAGCCGGGTAAAGGGCTCGGGACGCAAGGGACGCATTCTCAAGGAAGATGTCCAAGGCTTCGTCAAGAAGGTGATGGCCGAGCCGGCGGCCGGGGGGACGGCGCTACCTCCCATGCCGGTGATCGATTTCTCCAAGTTCGGTGATATCGAGCGTCAGCCGCTGAGTCGGATCCAGCAGGTCTCCCTGACGAATCTCCATCGCAGCTGGCTGCATGTGCCCCATGTCACGCAGCACGACGAAGCGAATGTCACCGAGCTGGAGGCCTTTCGCAAGGCCCATGCTGATCAGGCGAAGGCCCGTGGCTTCAATCTAACCCCGGTCGCTTTTCTGATGAAAGCTTCCGTGGCTGCATTGCAGCGATTTCCCCGGGTCAACAGCTCATTGGATCCCGATGAGGAGCATGTGATCCTCAAGAAGTACTACCACCTGGGGATTGCCGTGGACACCCAACAGGGGCTGGTGGTGCCGGTGATTCGGGACGCGGATCAGAAGGGCATCTTCGAGTTGGCCGAGGAGCTGGGTGAAGTGAGCGAGCGAGCCAGACAGGGCAAGCTGCAGCTGGACGAGATACATGGGGCCTCCTTCACCATCACGAGTCTGGGGGGGATCGGCGGCACGGCCTTTACTCCCATCGTCAACGCTCCCGAGGTGGCGATCCTCGGCGTGTCGCGAACCCAGCGCAAGCCCGTGTGGAATGGCGAAGAGTTCGAGCCCCGGCTCATGTTGCCCATCTCTCTCTCCTACGATCATCGGATCATCGATGGCGCCATGGCGGTCCGCTTTACGACCTACCTGAGCCAGGTGTTGACCGACATCAGGCAGCTCTTGCTGTGAGTAGTCCGGTGGGAGTCCGCATCCCGGATCTCGGGGGTGCCGAGAAGGTCCAGGTGGTCGAGATCCTGGTGGCGGCCGGCAGCACCGTAGCGATCGACGACGGGCTCATTACTCTCGAGAGTGACAAGGCCTCCATGGATGTTCCTGCACCCGCGGCGGGCACCGTGGAGGAGATTCTCGTCGAGGTCGGCGCCGAAGTTCACGAGGGGCAGGTAATCTTGACGCTCTCCGAGTCAGCCACGGCGGATGTAGGGGAGGGACTTGCGCCTGCGAAATCCGATGTAGGGGGGGCAGACTTCGGGCGCAGAGGCCCGAAGCTACAATCGCCCTCCCAGGCGGGGCCAAGCCCCGCCCCTACACCCGAATCCGCGCCGGCCGTGTCCGCGCCCGATGTCTCGGCCGATACCGAGATCCTCGTCCTCGGCGGTGGGCCAGGCGGCTACACTGCCGCCTTTCGCGCCGCCGATCTAGGCAAGAAAGTGACTCTGGTGGAGAAGTACCCGGCTCTCGGGGGTGTTTGCCTAAATGTGGGGTGTATTCCTGCCAAGGCGCTGCTTCACGTGGCCAGAGTCATGGAAGAGGCCGGGGATCTGGAGAAGCACGGGGTCGCATTCGGTAAGCCCAAGATCGATCTGGAGAAGATTCGTGGTTTCAAAGAATCGGTCGTCAGTCGTCTGACCAAGGGCCTGGCGGCACTGGCCAAACAGCGCGGGGTAGAGGTCGTTCGGGGAGTGGGTCGATTCACTTCGTCTCATTCCCTCGTGGCCGATTCGGCAGGCGGTGCGACAAGGATTTCTTTCCAGCAAGCCATCGTCGCAGCTGGCTCCCGGGTGGTTCAGATTCCTGGCATACCGTGGGAAGACCCCCGGGTCATGGACTCCACCGGGGCCCTCGAGCTCCGAGACATTCCGAAGCGGCTGCTGCTGATCGGCGGCGGCATCATCGGTCTCGAGATGGCCATGGTCTACGGTGCCCTCGGCTCGAAGTTGACCGTGGTGGAGATGCTGGAGGGTCTGATCCCGGGCTGCGATCGAGATCTGGTCAAGCCCCTGGAACGGCGCCTCAAGAGGCGATACAAGGCGAAGATTCATCTGGGTACCAAGGTCACCAAGATCAAGCCGCTGAAGGGAGGGCTCAAGGCCACCTTCGAAGGTGGTCGGGAGCCGGCACCGGAAACGTTCGATCGTGTTTTGGTGGCCGTGGGTCGCCGTCCCAATGGCGACAAGATCGGTGCCGAGGCGGCAGGCATCGAGGTGGATGACCGGGGATTCATCGCCGTGGACAAGCAGCAGCGATCCAATGTTCCCCACATCTTCGCCATCGGCGACATCGTGGGCATGCCCATGTTGGCCCACAAGGCCACCCACGAGGGCAAGGTTGCGGCCGAAGTGGCGGCGGGCGAGAAGAGTGCCTTCGATGCCCGGGTGATTCCCTCCGTGGCCTACACCGATCCGGAGATCGCCTGGGTGGGGCTGACCGAGACCGAGGCGCAAGAGAAGGGTGTTGCCTACGAGAAGGGCTCATTTCCATGGTCGGCCAGCGGCAGATCCTTGGGGATGGGACGGAGCGACGGTCTGACCAAGATCCTTCTTGACCCGACAACCCGGCGGGTACTGGGTGCCGGGATCGTCGGTCCCAACGCCGGGGACCTCATCGCCGAGGTCGCCCTGGCCATAGAGATGGACTGCGAGGCGAGCGATCTGGCCCTGACTGTCCATCCCCATCCCACCCTTTCCGAGACGGTTGCCCTGGCAGCAGAGGCCTACGAAGGCACTATCACCGATCTCTACGTGCCCAAGAAAAGCTAGGAGAGCGAGGTCGATCGCGAGCTGATCGACTAGCTCCGCCAGGCCTACGATGTGTCCTGATCGTCGCCATGCGATAGGGTGTGACCCACACCAAATCGTATTCGATGCGAACAGATATCCGTGTTTGGGTGATGACCGCCCAGGGACGGCCGAAAGGAGAGACCCATGACGCTTAGAGTGGTTGCACACATGCAGGCAAAGTCGGACAAGGTCGGCGAGGCTCGGGAGGCCCTACAAGGTCTGATTGCTCCCACCCACCAGGAGCCCGGGTGTATCAGCTATGAGATGTTGCAGAGCATCGAGGACCCGGCCCAGTTCACATTTGTCGAGGAATGGCAGGACGAGGCCTCCTTGGATGCCCACTTCGCCACTGATCACATCAAGGCCGCCTTGGAGCACTGGGATGACCTGATGGACGGGGGGTTGGATCTGCGCAAATACAGCAAGGCGGGCTAATCGGCGACCCGCGATTCGCGATCAGGTCGTCAGCGCGGTGGGATCGTCGAGCAGCGACTGAAAGCACTCGTAGAACCGACCCACATCGAGACCGTCCACCAGGGCGTGGTGGACCTCTACGGAGACCGGCATCATCCGAGATCCGACCCTGTCGGAGTGTTTGCCAAAGGCAATCTTGGGGATCGAGTCGTGGGCGCCCAGCCTCTGGGCGTGCATGAAACCTGTGAAGTGCACCCAGGGAATCACCGAATAATGAATCAAGTCGGCCCGCTCGGGACGATCTTCCAGGGGCCCCGAGGCGTTCCGAGCGTGAGCGAGAATCTCCAGTCCCGCCACTTCGAACTGGTCGTATGACGGCCCGAAATCGAAGTAGGCAAAACCAAAAGTCTCGTCCTGACGCATCACCGTCGAGCCGCCGTGGATGACCTCGTGGACGACGACCGCATCACCGCTCAGCCGATACCGAAACGGCTCGATCTCGTTGGCGGCTCGCAGTGAGAGATAGAGAGACGCCAGGAAGAACGAAGGTCCCCCTTGTTCCCTCGACCATTCGTTCAACTTGGACACGTCTACATCGGCGCACAGATTGAAGAAGGGCAGCTCGTAGTTCTTGAAGAACTCGAAGTGGTGGCGCCGATGCCAGTTGTCTATGTCGAGAGGTTGAGGCATGCTGTCGGGGAAGGATATCCGATGACCCTGTATGGCGATGATCCGGCCGACGCTCGCGAGTCATGATCACGCTCCCCATCGCAGTCTGTCTGGTGGCTCTGCTCGGTCTCCTGATCGCCGAATGGCAGCAGTCCCGAGCTGGAATCTGGATGACCAAGCCAGTGGCCGCGGCAGCCTATGTGTGGGCGGCCCTCGACAAGGGGGCCCTCGAGACGTCCTATGGGCGGTGGCTGGTGCTGGGACTCATCCTCTGCTGGTGGGGTGATGTTCTGCTGATCCCAACGCACCGGCGATCCTGGTTTCGTGCCGGAATCTTGGCGTTTCTCGCTGGACATCTGGCCTACATCGCTGCCTTCTTCCAACTCCCAGCTGGGTGGGTGGGCTGGCTCGTGGGAATCCTGCTGGCGGCAGCCTTGGCGTGGTTCGTGTTGAGCTGGCTGGGACCGAAACTCCCCCAGGAGTTTCGGCGCCTGGTGGTGATCTATGTCGTGGTGATCTGCTCCATGCTGGTGGCGGCTTTCGGAGCCGCAGACGGCAGCGACATCTGGACCATGGCGCTCGGGGCGACACTCTTCGCGCTGTCGGATGTGTCGGTAGCCAGGGATCGGTTTGTCACCAAGGGGTTTGTCAACCGCGCCTGGGGTTTGCCTCTCTACTTCGCCGCGCAGCTGATCCTCGCCACATCCGTGGCCGGCTGACCCTGTCCTATACTGCAATAAACCCGATCGGATTCATTCTGGGAGGATGAAGTGAAGAAGCTCTCGTCGGTAGTGCAGCTAGTGGTCCCCGGTATCGCCCTTCTGTGCAGCATGACTGCCGATGATTTGGCGGCGTCTTCCCAATCACCCTACACGCCGATTCAGGGTCGCGAGATCAAGGCACTGTCTCAAGAGCAGATCGAGGGCTACGAGAGCGGGCAGGGAATGGGTTTCGCCCTAGCTGCCGAGTTGAATGGCTACCCAGGTCCCAAACATGTATTGGAGTTCCAGAGTGAGCTGAATCTCACCGCGGCTCAATTGCAGAGCACCGAGAGAGCATTCGCGGAGATGAGGGATGCGGCTGAGGATTTGGGTCGTCAGATCGTGACGCAAGAGCGAGAGCTCGATCGACTCTTCGCTTCCCACGCTCTCGACGGCGAAGGCCTTGCGTCGCAGGTCATGCAGATCGCTGAGCTCCAGGGGCGATTGCGCGTGGCTCATCTCCGGGCGCATCTCGAGCTGATGGAGATTCTCGACGAAGACCAGATCGCCAGGTACACAGAGCTTCGCGGCTATCACGGTGGAGGGCACTCGGGACATCGTCCTGCAGGAGGTCACGGCGAGGATCGGTAGAAGATGAGCAGGACACAGTGGCCGAAGCGCCGACGCTGGATTCTCTGGTTGGTGGGCTCTGCGGCCCTGATCCTGCTGGTAGCACCGACGGTTGTGGTCCTGCCCTGGCGTTGGCTCGATCCACCGACCAGCTCCTTTATCAGCCAAGCAAAGGCGGGCGGATTCGACGTCCAACAGAAATGGGTCGATTGGCAGGAGATCTCGCCCCACCTGCCCATCGCCGTTGTCGCGGCTGAGAATCAGAACTTCCCCTCTCACCACGGTTTCGATGTCGAATCCATTCGAACGGCAATGGAAGAGGATCGCCAGAGACAGCGGGGCGCTAGCACCCTTTCCCAGCAGGTAGCCAAGAACCTCTTTCTCTGGCCTGGCCACAGCTGGATCCGCAAAGGGCTCGAGGCCTACCTGACGGTGTTCATCGAGGTGATGTGGCCGAAGCGCCGGATCCTGGAGGTGTATCTCAATATCGCCGAGTTCGGGCCCGGTGTGTTTGGAACCGAGGCAGCTGCCAACGAGTTCTTCGGCAAGCCAGCTGCCGATCTGACCGCGCGTCAGGCAGCGTTGCTGGCAGCGGTCCTGCCGAATCCCAAAAGGATGTCGGCAGTAGAGCCCTCGGCCTACGTCAACGAGCGAGTGCGATGGATCCTGCGACAGATGGATCAGCTGGGCGGGTCCTCCCATCTCGAGGGACTCTGAAGCGAGCCCTGTTGATAGGCTCAATGAGGTGCCTTGGAGCCCCGATGCGCAAATACCACCATATCGGAATCCCCACCGATGTCGTCCGCGAAGGCGAGATCCATTTGTCGGAATACGGTCTCCATGCTTCGGGCTTCGATGAGAGTCCGTATGGTGTCGAGTGGATGCGCTTCGACCAGGACAGTCCGATGCCCGAGCTGGTCAAGACAACACCCCACGTAGCATTCGAAGTAGACGATCTGGAGGCCGAGCTCGAAGGCAAGGAGATTCTCATCGCGCCCAACAGCCCCTCGCCCGGTGTCCGAGTGGCCTTTATTGTCGACAATGGAGCTCCCGTCGAGCTCATGGAGATCGACCCCGAGAGCGCATACAGCTCGTTGCAAGG
>Ga0255052_10003246_pt1 | contig 11382 bp, 10 predicted proteins | sample JV7_2_21_MG_FD_188632 | JGI IMG/M metagenome (GOLD analysis project Ga0255052, IMG submission 188632) | Seawater microbial communities from Jervis Inlet, British Columbia, Canada - JV7_2_21 | ecosystem: Environmental > Aquatic > Marine > Inlet | place: Canada: British Columbia | collected...
GAGTTGGTACCCAACAGCGTGCAGATAATCCTGTTCGCGTTCGAGATCCGCGACCGTCAGCGGGTTCGCCTGTAACCAGGCGGCATCGAAATGCAGCTCGAGCGAGCGAGCACCCACCGACAACCCGATACCAGGCAAATCCTCCATCGATCGACTGCGATTCAGAAGTACAGCGAGCCGCAGCAGCATTACAAGGCGCAATGCGGTTTCGCGCCAGCTGCGTGGCAACTGATTCATGCGGTGCGCGTCGATCTGGTGTCGCTGGCTGCCGATCAGAAATGCGACGAAGCGCTGCTCGGCGCGTGGAAACCCCGGAAGATCTGCGTGCTCCGCAACATAAGCGCCATGCTGTTGAAACCCATCGTGTGAGATATCGAGACCAATTTCGTGCAGCCGGGCAGACCATCCCAGGATGCTTCCGCTGAGTGGCTGCGCAAGCATCCATTTTCCAGCACACTGATCGAGCAACAATGCAGCCGTTTGTGCAACTCGCATTGCCTGGTTCCCGTCGACATTGTAACGAGCCGCCATCGCGTGGACGCTACGTTCGCGGGCATCTTCATGTTGTAAACGACCCAAAAGATCGTAGAGCAGGCCCTCACGAAGTGCGCCATCGGACACCTGCAGCACATTGACGCGCAAAACACCAAGCAATTCGGCCAGAATTGCCAGCCCGCCCGGCCAGACCTGTGACCGTCGTTCCGACAATCCCGGCAGTGCCAGTTCTGCGATAACGTCGAATTGCAACACTCTGTCAATCAGCTGTTCGAGCGCATCGGGTGTCAGGATTTGAGAATCGATTATCCCGAGCTCGGTCGCGACCCGCTCGGCAGATCGAATGGTCCCCGATGTGCCAATCGACTCGATGGCAGCGGCGCCCCTGAAGAAGGCCTTCACGGGCCTTAGCTCCAGCCGAGCGGCGACTCGTGCCCTGGCGAACGCATCTCGGCTGATTTTTCCGTCGGGAAAGAATTTCTCGGTCATCGAAACACACCCGAGATGCACACTTTCCAGCGCACGCGGCTCCTCGCCCTGACCAAGAATTAACTCGGTGCTGCCTCCGCCGATGTCGAGCACGAGCCGCAGACCTGCATGTGGCGGCAGGCTATGCGTAACCCCGTTATAAATGAGCCGCGCTTCCTCGATGCCCGAGATGATCTCGATCGGATGGCCCAGCGCCGATTCGGCATCAACCATGAAACCGGTGTCTTCGCGTGCACGTCGAATCGTGCTCGTACCAGCAGCTCGGACGCTTGCAGCCTGCATATCGCGCAATCGTTCACCGAATCGCGACAAACAATCGACGGCGCGGGCGCGCGCTTCTACGGACAAGTCGCCGCTCCTGGACAGACCTTCTGCAAGCCGCACTGTCTCGCGAATGCGATCTATGATGATGAGTTGGCCGTGGCGCAACTCACCAACAATCATGTGAAAACTGTTTGAGCCGAGATCGACGGCGGCGATGACCTCGGGAGAGGAACTGGAAGCGCCCTGGATACTCTTGAGTCCGCTTCTAGGTGGTGAATGACTGTCCACAGCCGCAGGTAGTCGTCGCGTTTGGATTGCGAATGATAAATTGCGCACCCTGCAAGTCTTCTTTGTAGTCTATCTCCGCGCCCATCAGGTACTGGACGCTCATCGGATCGATAACCAGAGTGACGCCCTGATTAACGACCTGGCTGTCGCCATCTTCAATATCCTCATCGAATGTGAAGCCGTATTGAAAACCGGAGCAACCGCCGCCCGAAATGAAAACTCTGAGTTTGAGGTCCGGGTTTTGCTCCTCTGCGATCAACTCCCCCACCTTGTTGGCAGCCGCATCCGTGAAGACCACTGGCGGTGGCGGGGCCGGGGCCGGGTTATTGCTGGTGGGTGTAACTGGCTGCATTTTCCTTAATCCTTGGCTGTGAATCTTACGACTCGGCGGCCATAGCGACCGACTCATCAATGCGTGTTGTCTGCTCGAGTAATGGCACTTGCCCTTCGGGCTGATGCACGAGCTTACCGTTAATCTCGGCACCAATCGCCATTTCAATCAGATTGTAATACACATTGCCAATGACCCGTGCTGTCGGCCCGAGTTCAACCCGCTGGGCTGCACAAACATCTCCGCGAACAATTCCGTGCAATATGACATAAGGCACGGTAACTCCGCCCTCAACATTGCCGTCTTCACTAACACTGAGCGCAGAATTCGATTCGGGGTCCGCACTGACGCTGCCCTTGACGGTACCGTCCACGTGACAGCCACCCTCGAAACTCAGGTCTCCATTGATCCGGGTATTCGCGCCGACCAATGTATCCACCACCGTGTGCCTGCGTTGCTTTCGACCAAACATGTAGTCCTCCAAAGTGCCCGTTCAGGCCATCAATCAGTGTCAGCCCAGACTTGTCGTCCAGGAATAACTTTTCTCGATACTTGCGATCGACCGTGTTTTCGAGCGCACTTCAATTCTTATCGTCTCAGGCGTGAAGCCATCAGGAAGAACTATCTCCCTGTCAAAGTCCTGAAAATAGCGAAAGGAAAATAGCCAGCTCGCGCTCGATTCATCAGGCAACAATTGCGTATAGCTGTAGGTTGTCGCGAAACCGCCCTCATCACCCTCGATGCTTAATGTCACATCGCCAGAAACCTTGCGGTCATGTTGCAGCGACTGAACGAGTACTAAGCGAATATTGTATGTGCGCTCCGTCTCGCCTCGAGTCAGCTTGAGATCCTGCACACGCAGTCCCGCCGCGCCGTCCGCAGGAGACACGATACCGCGATAAAAAGAGATGGCGTTCGTTTGTTCCTGTATTTTCTCCTGCAGTGCAGTCAGGCTGGCCTCAACATCCTTGTATGCTTCGCTATCAATATCGCGATGTGTCCCGAGCAGAACAACCTCTTGTTTGAGAGTAATAATATTTTCTTCAAGTCCCTTTATGCGATCTTCGTAGCCCTGGCGTTCCTTTGCCGCATCGACAATATTGTAATTTGCCTGTATGCGCCCGAACTCGAAGACGAGATAGCCAAGTACGACGATCATGACAGTGAACGCCGCGCGCGTCGCGAAGACACGCCCTCGACTATGTAGCTGAAGTGGTGAATGTCGGGCCAAGAAATCCCCTTTCCGCGAAAAAACGTTATGTTACGCGGAGGTCCGTCCAGTGAGAAGTGCAGCACGTCACTTAATCGCTAATCCCCGTCTTTCCCGGCCAGATCCTTGTCGAACACCGCCCGCCACCGTTTCGGCCACCAGCGGGGCCGCGGTGGCAGCCCCTGCGGGTAAACGGTTGATCCGAGTTCGTGCAGTGCTCTGGCATACACGCGTCGCTTGAAGTAAATCACTTCATTGACAGGACGCCAGTAATCGACCCAGCGAATGCGGTCAAACTCAGGCCGTTCGCCCAGGTCAAAACGAACGTTGTCAATCGGGGACACCAGGCTAAGCATAAACCAACGCTGCTTTTGGCCAATACAAAGTGGCCTGCTATTGCGGCGGATGAACTTTTCGGGAAGTCGATAACGGAGCCAGCCCGCCGTGACTCCGAGTAGTTCAACATCGGCACGATCAAGTCCCACCTCCTCACGGAGTTCCCGATACATTGCCTCTTCGGGATCCTCGTCAACGAGCACGCCGCCTTGCGGAAACTGCCAGCCCTTGCTGCCCACTCGGCCAGCCAGCAGCAGCTTGCCGTCGGCGCCCGCCAGAATAATACCGACGTTGGCGCGAAATCCCTCTGCGTCGATCCAGTCGTTGCTCATTGCAACCGATACAAAAACTTTAACTGCCTTTAACTTTACACCAAATACGGGCATTGTCGGCGACTCCGTTACACATTAGAGACTCGCGTTGATCATCAGGCGCCCTGCCGTGCTGTTTGCCGGATTAATTGTCCTTGCTATCGTTGCTCTGATGATCGCACTTGCCTCCGGCAGTGCCGATATCAGCCTGGAACAGACACTGGACGCGCTGCGCGGGACGGCGCCCGAGAACACCCGTTTACTGATCACGGAATTGCGCCTGCCGCGGGCGTTGACGGCATTCTCGGTAGGCGGATTGCTCGCTGTCGCCGGCGTGCTCATGCAAGTCCTGCTACGCAATCCGCTCGCAGAACCCTACATCCTGGGCAGTTCCGGTGGCGCCGCAGTCGCAGCCTTGCTCGCAATGGTTTTTGGGCTTGGGAGCATCATCATTGACCTCGCCGCCTTTGGTGGCGCGATGGTGGCAACGCTACTGGTTTTCTCGATCGCACACGGGACTGGCAGCTGGACGCCTGCACGCCTGTTGCTGACCGGCGTGGTACTGGCTGCCGGATTCAGCGCAGCAACTACGTTGCTACTTGCCCTGAGCCCGGAGCAGAATTTGCGTGGCATGCTGTTCTGGCTGATGGGTGATCTGAGTTTCGCGTTCGAGCCAGGGCGAACCCTGTGGTTATTGCTGGCGCTGGTTATCATCGGGACTCTCGCCGCACGGCACCTCAACGTTCTGTCGCGTGGTGAACTTCAGGCGGCGATCGTAGGCATGCCAATTTCCGGTTTTCGTTACCTGGTTTTCGGCGCAGCGTCACTCGCGACCGCATTGTCTGTCACGACCGCAGGCGTTATCGGTTTCATCGGCCTTGTCGTGCCACACCTCGTAAGGCTGGTATCCGGCAGTGATCACCGTGTTGTTCTGCCAGCGTCCGCTTTGGCTGGCGGAAGTCTGCTGGTTATCGCTGATACGCTGGCACGAACAATAATGGCGCCACGGCAATTGCCTGTCGGTGCGTTGACAGCCATGATCGGCGTTCCGTTATTCCTGGTTCTGATGAGTAGAAACCGCGAATCACGACCTGTTAACTGAGGAGATCAGAGATGCCGATGACGTCGCGGGAACGTGTGCTAAGCACGATCCATCACGAGCAACCCGATCGCATACCGCTGATTGTCGGGGTCAGCAATGCTACCGGGATCAAGATGAAACCCTACAGGGGAATCAAAGACATCATCGGCGTAAGCGCTCCCGACGAATACCTCTACGACTGGCCTGAATTGGGGACCGCGGCAATCGACGACAAGACGATGCGCCGACTACGCAGTGATGTTCGCGGAGTGCTGGACCTCGAACCTGAAAAGACACGTAAGCAGAATCGTGAGCGCAGCGCTCACAGTGACTGCATTGATTCCTGGGGTAGCGGACAGTCAGAGGTCGAACCGGGAGAGTGGTACCCGCGCATTCATCCTCTGCCTGCTGCGCGCACGATCGAAGATCTGGATTCTTATCCGGGTTGGCCCGACATGCTCGACCCGACTCGCGTTGCCCATGTGCGCGAAACCGCAAAAAAGCTGGCCAAAGAGAATCAATACGCGATCATGGCAACGCCCTGGCTATTATTCCCTTTCGAACGTGCTCATGCGATGCAGGGCATGGAAGTATTCTTGCTGAACATGGCCACCGAACCCGAATTTGCGCGGGCTCTGTTAGAGAGGATTGCCGCTTGTTGCAAACAGCTGATGGGGCAATTTCTGCAAGCACTGGGTGACAACGTAGATATCATCAAGATCGGTGATGATCTCGGCACCGAGAAAAGCCTCCTGATTTCACCAAAAATGTATCGTGAGATTCTCAAGCCGATTCACGCAGATTTCATCAGCTTTATCAAAGCCCGGACGAAAGCCAAAGTCTTCTTTCATTCTGATGGAGACGTCGCACCCCTGATCGAGGATTTCATCGAGATTGGTATCGACATCCTGAATCCCATTCAGACTTCGGCTGGGTCGATGTCTGACTTAACTTCAATCAAGAAACGTTTTGGCAGCAATATCATTTTTTGCGGTGGAATCGACTCACAGAATATCTTGCCTCGTGGCAGCCCGGAGGAGGTCCGTCAGGAAGTGCGGCGCGTGATGCAGATACTTGGCCAGGGAGGTGGATGCATGATCGGCGCCGTGCACACGATCATGAACGATGTCCCTCCAGAGAATGTCCTGGCCATGGTTGATGCGGTGGAAGAATTCGGCCACTACCCTCTTTGAAGTTCACTGGCGGTAGTGCGCGCACACGGTCAATCCTCAGCAATGGCAAACTGGTTCCTGCCCGCTGACTTCGCACGATACAAAGCAACATCGGCACGGGCGATCAATGAATCACCAACTGTCTTGAGATCTTCAGTATCCGGGCCGGGAGCTACGCCGGCAATTCCAATCGATATCGTGATCGACACCGTTCCCCCGCAAGGCAGGTCATACGCTGATGCCGAAATTGCCAGCCGAATTCGTTCCGCAAGCCGAACGCCGGATGAGGTGTCGGTGTCAGGAAGCAGAACCATGAATTCTTCGCCGCCGTATCGCGCCGCGACATCGCTGGCACGCACCTGTGAGTCAATCCGCATGGCCAATTCCTGCAGTACAGCGTCACCGGCTGCATGACCCCAGGTGTCATTCACACGTTTGAAGTGGTCAATATCGAGCATCAGGCAGACAAGGTTATTGCCGTGTCGGCGCGCTCTCGCCAATTCCTCATTGAGCCGAACCAGCAGATAACGCCGATTGTGCCAACCCGTCAAAACATCGGTGAACCCGCTACGCAAGAGTCGCGCGCGATTGACGGCATTCTCGATACAAAAGGACGCGATCACACCGAGTTGCGCCAGAAAATCGCTCGCGTGAGTGCCAGTAAATCGGGAGGCATTCGCACTGCCCAGGTTGATACTACCGATCAGCTTGCTGCGATGAATCAGGGGAATCATCGCGACACTGGCCAGGTCCGGTGCGTCGCGAAAGATCATTTGATGATCACACGCAGCGTACGCGCCCAACCACGGCTTGCTCAGCGCCACGTATTGCGGCGCCAGGCCAACCAAGGACTCAACCATTAACAGATTGCCGAATCCCTCGGCCGGAGTGCCTGCCGCCAGCAGTAGATGGCGGATATCGTGATCGGGGTCGCAGAGCACGAGGCTGACATGCTCGAGGCCATAACTTTCTTGTAACCCCCAAAGTATCTCGCGGATCAGTGCATCGAGATCTTCGGCCTGCATCAGTCTCAATTCACGTTGCTGGGTACGGCGTAACTTCTCCTGGTTAGTCGCAACTTCTGCGGTCAGCTCTTCAAGCTGACGTTCTGCCGCCTCAAGTCGGAAGCTGAGATCATCTGCAGTTTGCATGCGCGAGGGTCCCTCCGTCGGTTGCTGCTCGTTTTACCAGAAACGGCGTGTGACGTCGCTCGACCGTTCGCCGTTTCCAGTCAGCCACGCAACGCCATGTACTGTCTGCCTTTTTCCATGAGCTCGACGAATGCATCCTCATCGCCGATCGCCACGACCTCTCGGATTCGACCCGACGCATCGCAAAGCGAATTAAGCGGTTCCAGGCCAAACTTATTGAGATTTTGGATCTCGAAATAAAGTCGCGGATTATCCTGCGCGACTGCAGCAGACACGAGTAGTTGCGAATCGAATGTCGTTGATGACATGCGCGCGAGCTTTGGCGCCGCTTCACCACTCTCCGCAAGTGCGGTGAAGAATGCGATATTGAGCGCGTGTGACAGACCCAGGACATAGGCGATCAGCCGATCATGGTCATCAAGCCCCATATCGAGCTGCTCCACCATTGTCGAGCTGAACAGCCCCTTGGCGGCATCTGTCGCCTGCTGCGACCCGACATCACAGAAAATCAAATGATGGCCCGACAACAGGCGAGTCTCAGGACCGAACATGGGGTGAATCGACGTGACGCGGCATCCTGCGTTGCGAAGTTCCCGCAGGCCATCGATCAGCGGGGTTTTCAGAGAACCTATGTCGAAGACCAGCCCTTTTGGCTTGAGAACAGCCAGTTGCGCAAGAATTCTTCCGGATACAGCAAGCGGCGCAGCGACAACAATGATGTCGAAGTCGACCCCGGCATCGGTCCAGTTGCTGAATCGTCCCGGCCCGTCGTCAACACCTGGGTCCGCGATTGACGTCGCAAACCCCTGCGACGCAAAAAAATCAACGAACCAACCGCCCATTTTGCCGCTACCGCCGATGACAAGTACGGTCTGGCCATCACCTTTGCCCTCGGCGATGACACGATCACGCTCCTGGCTAGCCAACGAGGTGTGAATCAGCTTCCGCAACACTTCTTCGACGAGATCGGGGTCGATTCCAAGCTCCACCGCCTGGGAACGTCCCATATCGAGAACGTCTTTTTCCCGGGCGTAGTCACGCGTTCCTGTACCAGACGCCAGCTTTTCTCGGCCGATTTCGCTAACGACACGCTGACGCTCGGCGATCAGGTCTACAAGCCGCCGATCGATGGTAGATAAGTCTTTGCGCAGGTCATCAAGATTCATTGTTTTGGTCAATTGCATCCAGAGGGCACCAGAGCCCCTGTTTTACAGGAGATCCGCGCGACGGAGCAAGCCGCAAAACCCGCTTCGCGACCATGGATTTTGTTGAGACCGCTTCCGAAATCGTGCGAATATCGCTATCCGGCATTTGGATATCGATGGGTGGGGCCCTACAACGATGAAAACGCGCGCTGCAGTCGCCTGGGAAGCAGGTAAACCTCTCGAAATTGAATTGATTGATCTCGACGGTCCGCAGGCTGGTGAAGTCTTGCTTCGCAATGTCGCCACGGGCGTCTGTCACACGGATGCGTTTACGTTGTCGGGCGAAGATCCCGAAGGTATTTTTCCCTCGGTGCTCGGGCACGAAGGCGGAGCGATCGTCGAAGAAATTGGCGAAGGCGTAACGTCGGTCAAGGTTGGCGATCATGTTATTCCGCTCTATACACCCGAGTGTGGCGAGTGCAATTTCTGCACATCCGGCAAGACCAATCTCTGCCAGGCGATCCGCGTAACGCAGGGCCAGGGTCTGATGCCGGACGGCACATCGCGATTCTCGGCTAACGGCAAGACGGTGTATCACTACATGGGCACCTCGACCTTCAGCGAATACACCGTGCTCCCGGAGATTGCTGTCGCGAAAATTCGCGAAGAAGCACCACTCGAGAAAGTGTGCCTGCTGGGCTGTGGCATCACGACCGGTATCGGCGCCGTACTAAACACTGCGCAAGTCGAGCCCGGCGCGACCGTCGCCGTATTTGGCCTTGGCGGTGTCGGCCTGAGTGCGATCCAGGGTGCCATGATGGCGAAGGCCGGTCGCATCATCGCCATCGACATCAATGCCGACAAGTTCGAGCTCGCGGCACAATTAGGCGCCACCGATACTGTTAATCCGAAAGACCACAGTTCCCCGATTCAGGAGGTCATCGTCGATATGACCGACGGCGGCGTCGACTACTCGTTCGAATGCATTGGCAATGTTGGCCTCATGCGTGCAGCACTCGAGTGTTGTCACAAGGGCTGGGGCGAATCGACGATTGTTGGCGTTGCCGGAGCCGGTCAGGAAATTTCGACGCGCCCGTTTCAGCTCGTCACCGGTCGTGTCTGGCGCGGCACCGCCTTCGGCGGCTGCAAAGGTCGGTCGCAATTGCCCGGTCTGGTTGACCAGTACATGGATGGTAGCATCAAGATCGACGAGTTCATTACGTACACAATGCCGCTCGAAGACATCAACAAGGCATTTGACCTCATGCACGAGGGCAAGAGCATTCGTTCCGTCATCCATTATTGATAAGCAACCGGCAAGCGCCGAGCCACATTCATGACCAAAGTTGCCGTCGCAACAACGTCTCAACTCGCTGCTGACGCGGCGAAGGAAGTCGCCATGCAAGGCGGCAATGCTGTCGACTGCGCGCTGGCGGCGGCGCTCTTCACGATGAATACTGAGCCTGGCGTTTGTGCGCTCGCCGGAAGTGCCTTCGTCACAGTGTGGCAGCCGGGCGCCGATCCGGTGACAATCGATGGCAATGGGGCGATACCCGGGAGTGGGTTGCCAGACTCGGCGCGTGGCGGCGGTGCCAGCCGCGTAACGATCGACTACGGCGGCGGAATCACCACACTCGCAGGTGTGGGATCTGTCGCGATTCCCGGGTCATTGGCCGCCATCGAGCGCGCGTGGCAGTTGTTCGGTAACACTCGCTGGCGCGACCTGTTCGCGCCGACCATTGCAGCGGTTCGCGAGGGCTTTCCACTGCCTACGGCCTGTCATTATTATCTCGGGTACTCAGGCGAGTGCATTTTCTCCCGCAGTGATGACGGTTTCTTCTCATTGCATTCGGCTGATCGGTCGCTACAAGATGCCGGTAGCCTGATCGTCGTGCCGCATCTTGCCGATACGTTATCGGCCATCGCAAACGAAGGTGCGCGCCTTTTCTACGAAGGCGAGCTCGCCCAGACCATGACAGAACATGTGCAGAATGGCGGCGGCGCGCTGACACTTGACGACCTGAAACAATACGAGGCGAAAGAGCGACCGTCCCTGACCGTCGAGATTGGGGACTGGACGATTGCAAGCAATCCGCCTCCCGCCGTCGGAGGCACAATGCTTGCCGCAATGTTGCTGGCATGCGCCGATTTACCGAACCGCGAGTGGACATCCGCAGCTCTGTCCCGACTAATCAATGTGCAACGTGCAGTACTCGACCATCGGCGGCGCCATCTCGACCTTGCAAACGATGTCGGTGCCGCGGCAGCGCAGTTGCTCGAATCTGCTCGTAACGGTCAGCTGCTGAGTCAGTGGACATCGTCATCAACCGTACACACGTCCACAGTAGACAATAATGGTATTGCGTGCGCGGTCACAGCATCGTCGGGATACGGATCAGGCGAAATGCCTCCCGGCACCGGGCTATGGCTCAACAACTGCCTCGGGGAACTCGAACTTAACCGGCGGGGATTGCAGGCAGGTCCACCAGGAAAACGCCTGCCATCCAACATGGCACCAAGCATCGCTCGCCGCAAAGGCACTGTCCTTGCGATCGGTTCGCCTGGCGCGGATCGCATTACGACTGCGCTGCACCAATTTCTCGTCAATAAGCTGCAAATGGGTATGTCGATCGAAGACGCAATCAAGCATCCTCGCCTGCATGTCGACACGAGCGGCGAGGAAGAACGCCTCATGGCTGAGCCGGGGCTCGATCTTCCGCAAGTCGATATGCCGCTCAGCGTATATCCGGAACTCAATATGTACTTCGGCGGCATTGGTGCGACACTAGTCGACAGGAAAAACGGTTTTCAGGTTTCGTCCGATCCGCGGCGCGCAGGCGGCACCGCGATTTGTGGCGAATGACTATCACCTATCAGCAGCGAGCTTAATGTGAATGACCCTTGCTCGGCGACGAGACTGCCGGCGGAACTGCCATCCGATCCCATGCGATGGGCGAAAGCCTGGCTCGATGAAGCGGTCGACAAGGCGGTGCAACGCAATCCGAATTCAATGACGGCGATTACGGTCAATGCCAACGGTCAGCCGTCCGGGCGAGTCGTTTTGTGCAAGGATTTTGTCACGGATCCCGGTTTCATCGTTTTTTATACG
>Ga0255052_10003247_pt1 | contig 11381 bp, 8 predicted proteins | sample JV7_2_21_MG_FD_188632 | JGI IMG/M metagenome (GOLD analysis project Ga0255052, IMG submission 188632) | Seawater microbial communities from Jervis Inlet, British Columbia, Canada - JV7_2_21 | ecosystem: Environmental > Aquatic > Marine > Inlet | place: Canada: British Columbia | collected...
CTCGCGCGTGTTGCCGGTAGAAATCGAAACCATGTCAATTACCGAACAACGCTATGACCCGTTACTCAACCCGGTGCAGGCACAGGTGGCGATTGGCCTGAAAATTTCCAGCTTCGGCGACAGCACCGATAACCCGATAGGAAAGGGTGCGCTCACTTATACAAATACCGTGAAGGAAGCACAGGCTTTATTGAACCTGGTCAAAACGGTCGAACTCGCCGTTGACGTGGTGACCTTTTGAAGCCTGGAAAATCAATCAGAGGAATGACATGTTTTTAAAGAACTCACGTTATGCAAAGACCGAAACCGTGACTATTGATGATGTAAAAAGCCGGCCGGTGCAGGCAATCAAATTACGCCGTCTGCCCGATAGGGCGGGCTTTGAAACCCTGATCGATAACAGCCACAAGCTCGATGTGATGAGCAAACGGCAATATAAGGATGGCAGTAAATTCTGGCATATCGCCGACGCAAACAGCGAGTTGGAAGCAAATGACCTGGTAGAGACGATTGGCCGCGTAATCAAGGTGCCGCAATCCTGAAGCTTATTGATGATTTGGATGTGAATGGAAAAAATGGTTGCTGAGACAAAAATTTTTCTGGATAACACCGCTGCCAGCGTTGAGCAGCTGGATTTATTTAGTGAAATCAGGATCGACCAGGCCATAGGCATGGCCACCGAAGCGGAAATGGAAATCGATATCGGCATCGATGACACCGGCATCTGGTCCCAGGTCGAAGAAGCTTTTGTACAGCCATTCGCAAGAATACGCATTGAGACAAAAATACGCGAGGGCGAATTTGTACCGTTAATCGATGGACCGATTATCGGACAACGATTCGATATGAGCGCATCACCCAACAGCAGCAGGATGACGCTGGTGGTACAGGATGATTCCGTGCTGATGAACCAGAATGAAGCAGTTGAATTATTCGAGGACAAGAGTGCAGATGAGGTGGCCCGACAACTATTTCAGAATGCGGGTCTCAGTGCCGAAACCGACCCGGTCGCAATCCCCGCAACTGGCTTGACGCGTTACCTGATGCGACGTGGCACCGCGATGCAATTTCTCAAGGAACTGGCGCGGCGTCACGGCATGTTCGTTTATGTCGAACCGGACAGTTCACCCGGTAGCAGCATCGGATACTTCAAGCGGCCGGATCTGAGCAGTAGCGATTACCCGGAACTTCTGTTGATCGGGGAAGACCGGAATATCAACAAATTCGAGGGCCAATTCGACGCCTTGCGCCCGCTTACAGCCGCAGCCAACAGTGTCGACATCACTGATCAAAGCATAATCAATAGTGAAACCGACAGCAGTGACATAGACCCCCAGGGCGATGAAGCGGTACATGATCTGATCGATGCAGGCCAGGTATTACTGGCGCGCACGCGCGAATTGAGCGATGACCTGGGAGCCGCAACTGCGGCAGCGGTGAATCATTCGAGTTGGGCCTATAGTGCCAGCGCCGAAGTGATTGCGGATAGTTATGATGGCGTGTTGTTACCCCATCGCGTTGTCACCGTGGCAGGTGTCGGAGGCGTTTTTAGCGGCGATTGGCTGGTCAGTCAGGTGACGCACTCGATCAGCGATGCCAGTTATAAACAGGCATTCAGCCTGCGCCGCAATGCACGTTCTGCGGGTAGCCCGGGTGGCGGTTTGCCCGGGGGAGTATTTTAATGTCAACCTCTTCACTCGAGCGCCTTGTGGTCGAAATTGCAGAGCGACAACGCAGCAGTTTCTATGGCAAATATCGCGGTGTGGTCACTAATGTTGAAGACCCGGATAACATGGGACGCATCAAGACGAACATACCCGAAGTACTGGCAGATGTCGAATCACCCTGGGCATTACCCTGCGCGGCCTACGCCGGAGACGGTGTGGGCAGCTATACCGTTCCTCCTGTAGGCGCGGGGGTGTGGATAGAATTCGAAGCAGGCGACCCGGCCAGACCCATTTGGGCTGGATGTTGGTGGGGCACGGGCCAGTTGCCAACAAATGAAAGCGGCGCGGAAGCCAATCCATCCATCAAAATCATACGAACTGAGACCGGCATGATGGTGAGCATGAACGACGACACCCAGGAACTCAGTATCAGCGATCAAAACGGTGACAACATTTTAAAAATCGAAGTCAACAGCGGCACCATAACGCTCAAGGGTGCAATCAAGGCGATAGTCGAAGCCCCGGCGATAGAGTTGGTAGAAAACGCAAGCCACCCGGTTGTGTTTGGCGATGAATTGATCACCTACCTCAGTCAACTGGTAAACATGTATCAGACCCACACCCATCCCGGGCAAACCGCGATTATTCCGGTAACACCCGCACCGCCGGTGCCACCGTTTCCGCCCCCGACTCCGTCACTGATCTCCATGAAGGTGAAGGCAGGCTGATGGCACTGAAATCCGGCAGCGTTAGTAACTTCAACGACAGCATGGCAGCAGCCATGGAACAGGCTTTTCAGGATGAATGGAGTGCGGTTAAAGGTGAGCCATTGCCAGCGGGAGGTGAACAGGAGAGAAAAATATTATTCGCCGCGGTCGCCCAGGGAATGCTGAGTTATCTGAGCGACAACATAAACGCATCATTGAATATCGATGTCGCCGTCACACAGGAAACCGGCAATCAAATCACCAGTAGTGGCAGCAGCGTAACGGTGACCCAGAGTTCGGGTAGCAGTAACCGCGTAGAGAGTGAAGGCCAGGCAACCAATGTGGAGCTACTAATAGAATGAGCGGACGACATTTGGCATTCCCATTCAATATCGGTACTGATGGTCGCACATCAACTCCGGCGGATTTGAGTGCCCACATCAAGGGCGAGATCATCCAGCTATTGCTGACCACACCGGGTGAACGCCCTTTTTTGCCGGATTTCGGCGGTGGCTTAAAACGATTGGTATTCGAGGCCAATGACGAAATTACGGCCGGTATCGCCAAGGCCACGGTAAGCCAGGCTTTGAGCTATTGGTTACAGGAACGCATACAAGTGCTTGTACTCAATGTCGAGAACAATGATTCGACACTGAATGTGGATCTGCAATATCAGGTGATAGCGACCGGTGAAGAAAAACAGTTACGTTTCCAGCACACCGCATGATGGTTGGCTTTAACTACAGAGCATGGACATGAGCAAAATTTTCAACACTGAACAACTTGCTGATCGTGCCGCCGATTTAAGTTTGCACAACGGTATGGAGCGCGTTTTTGTCACGCTGGACGATATCGCCTCTCCGCCTGCTTTTGCCTGGTTGGATATCGAGTTTTATAACGACATTTCGCTCCTGACCATCGTCAACGATATTACCGCGCTTACCAGGCAGGCAAGCGATGTGTTTGGCATAGAGGGGGGAACGAGGGTTCTCGGTGATAGCGATGGAGGCGTTATCCGGGTGACCGAAGTGAGTGCACTCGCCGCGACCAATGTATTGAGGCTAAAGGTGGCCCCGGTTGGCGACTATTCTACCTACCGGTTGAACATGATCGATAGCAGTTATGCTTTCGACCCACTGTTTGCGGGTATCGATTTCAAATTCCGTCCGGGTTGTTTCAATACCAATTGCGCACCGTTAAGCAGTAACGAGGCTGCCAATGACGAACCGGTTATCGAATATCTGGCGAAAGATTTTCACTCCTTCAAGCATGTGTTGATAAACGCGATGCGTGATCGCGTACCCGACTGGGAATCCACCAGCGAGGCGGATCTGGACCAGGTGATCATCGATCTGATCGCGGCCGACGCGGATGAGTTAAGCGACTACCAGGACCGCGTGATGAACGAGGCCTATCTCGGCAGAGCGAGAAAACGGATTTCTCTGGCGCGTTACGCGAGACTCATGGATTATCACATTCATCATGGAAATCAATCGAGTAGCTGGTTAACGCTGCAGGTAAACGTCGATTTTACCCTGGATAAATCGCTCGGGGTATGGACCGGTCATGACTGGAAAAACGAAAATGCTGTGATCTTTGCCAGCCAACACGATAACGACCACAGTCAGGATTGCTTTGTCGAACTCAACGAATTGAAGTTGTACACCTGGGGTAATGCGGTCAGCGCGTTGGAAGCCGGTGCCTTTGAGGCCGATGTGCATAACGGTAATAGTGGCATGAACCAGGTTCAGGCCGATAGTCTGCGTGATATCTTACGCAGCGAAGCTATTCAATATCTGTTGATCGAGCAAAAGCTCAATCCCGACACAGGCACGCCAAATGGCGTCGATAAATCAGCCCGGCAGGTGATCCGGTTACTCGACGCAGACGCGGCGGCTGAAAGTGTCGAAGACCCGGTCGCCGGAGAATGGTTTGTGCGTATTCATTGGCACGAGTCGGATCGATTAGAACGCCGTTATTGTTTCGTCGCTCAATGTCCGGATGTGCCCATTGAAGATGGCATCAGCAAATTTCACGGCAATCTGATTCGAGTTACCCACGGTCGTCCGCACATCACCCATTTCTTGCCCGAAGCCGAACCGTTGGGAACGAATGACGACACCCGGTTTGAAAAAATTGAATTCCTTCATTATGAAAAAACCGCCAACCGTCAGTTACTGCGCAGCAAAGATGAGCACAGCGTCGAGCAATTACCTGTGCTGGCAAGCATTCCGCACCGGTTTTTGGCCTACCAGAATACTGTTCCTGGCGGCGAACATCGCACGCAGGCCGCGTTAAAGGTGGAAGTCAGCGGTTTCACCGGCACATGGGATGAACAATCCGATTTGATCGAAAGCGAAGCTGACGATACCCATTTTGTCGTTGAAACCGATGAATTGGAACGAAGCTTTGTTTATCTCGGCAATAACATAAATGGCCGGGCCCTACCCGAGGGTGCACAGATCACCTGTTCTTATCAGACAGGACGGGGCGTCGATGGCAATATTGGTGCGGATACCTTGACGGGTTTCGATAATTCAGCGAGTGGTTTTCCTGCCATTAACAGGCTATGGAACCCTTTGGATATAACCGATGGTTGCGCACCGGAATTGCGTGATGAAATTATTCGCCGGGTACCTGAAGCCTACCGGGCAAGACAATTGCGTGCCATAACTCTCGAGGACTATGTAAAGCGCGCCGAAGAACTGAAAGTGGTTTCCCACGCACACGCACGATATGCATGGGCCGGGAGTTGGCGTACGGTCAGGGTTTCCATCGACTTGAAGTCTGCTTATAACTGGGATGAAGAAAAGGCCTCCATCAAAGCCTACCTGGATGCGGTACGGTTAATTGGTGAAGACCTGGAAGTACGCGAAGCGTGTTTTGTCTCACTGGATATTTCCCTGCGGCTTTGTGCCCACTCCGATTTCTGGCCCGAAGACCTTGCCCACGAACTCGCCGCTGAATTTTCAGAGACTTATGCCACCGATGGTGAACCGGGGTTTTTCCATCCTGACCTGTGGACCTTCGGTCAGACACTCCATGCCAGTCAGCTTATCGGTCGCGCCCTGGCAGTGACTGGCATCGAACGCGTGTTGCTGGTGAGTATGCGGCGTTGGTATTCGGTGACGGGTCCCAGCACCGATGTTGTGTTGATAAATCCCGCCGATTTACCCAGCAACGAGGTTAACAGCATCGAGGTCGAAGCCTGCGAAATCATACGTGTGGCGAGTGATCCCAATCATCTGGAGAGGGGCCGCATTCAATTCGTGATCGAGGGAGGTCGGAGATGAGTAACTGCAAACACGATTGCGAAAAATCACCGGTTTACCCATTGAAAATATTTAACCGGCCAGCTTTAGACCGGATTTCCTATCGAGTCGGGACCTATTCGCGTATGCGCGAGTTTATGCTCAATGAACTGGACAAGGATATGGTCTTGCAAAACTGGACCCACCGCAGTGCCGATGATCCGGGAATCGCATTGTTGGAAGCCAATGCCATTGTTGGCGATATCCTCGCCTTCTATCAAAATCTCTACGCCAACGAGGCCTATCTGCGTACCGCCGACTGGCGCGAAACCATCATGGAACTAGTGCAATTAACCGGCTATCGACTGGCACCGGGTGTTGGTGGTGAAGCGACTTTTGCACTCAAGATCAAAGGTGATACGGCAGTGACTGTACCAGGCGGGTTTGGTCTGAAGGCGCAACTGCAAGATCGTGAACTCGAAGATGATTTTGAAACTACCGGCGCGATTACCGCCTATCCGCATATCAGTGCATTTAACCTGTACCGTCCGGCGAGGGCGATGCAAAACATCGCCAAAGGCGATACCAAACTCGAATTGCATGCAGTCGAAGGCGAACGGGGATTAAGTGCCTTGCAAGCGGTTGATATTGTGAAAGGGGACCGGATTTTGCTGGTGCCCGATTCAGCTATGTTCGATCTTGATGGCGCGCTCTACTCCACCCAGGATAAACCCGAAACATTAATCGTTGCAGATGTTGAGACCGTACTCAATCGGATTATCATCAAGCTTGAAGGCGCATTGCGTATCAATCGGGGCACCACCATACGTGCCTATAAAATAGACCGTACATTCAGGCACTTTGCTTATAACGCGTCACGTCAATACGCCGCGCACGAACTCAGCAATGGCAGCATCACCGATGTCACGCTGGAAGACACCAATTTCGAACGTAAAATCTACGGCGGATTCTCCGCTTCAAGCTATTACTCAGGATTGGCCAAAGAGGCTATGCCACTGGATCAGGAAGTGGACGACCTGGCACTCGGCGGCAAGTTGATTTGCCAGGGTATCGCCGATTTTACAGACGGCACTATCGGCTCGACACCCTTGCGAAATAACCAGCATTACATCGTCGTCAAGACGATAGAAGAAACCAGCGCCGACAGCTTACGCTGGGGCAATATCGAAGCATCGACAACCGTGGTCAGTGTCGACAACAAGTTAATGACCAATGACGATATCTGGTATGAAACCACCGATATCCGTCGCTGCGTTTTTCATGAGGCCACCAGCCCGGAATTGACCCTGAGGGCCCTTACCAAGTTTAGCGATGGTGATTTCAGCGATGGTGAAGTTGATTTTTTTGGTAATTACAGCGAGGTCCTGGCACTGAGACAAAGAGATTTAATGCTGGTGGATGTTGATGCAGAAATCGCACAACTGGTGAAGACCACTAACGAGCTGAGCGATTTTGAAACCCAGCTTCTCGAGCGCGACAAAGAGGCTATGTGGTTATGGACCATAAGCCTTGACCAACTGCCTGAATTTACACGGCAAGCCTTCGATCATGCAAAGCCGCAAATCGCCGTATATGGCAACACGGTATCTGCCAATCAGGGTAAAACGGAAGACGAAGTGGTATTGGGCAATGGTGATAACCGTTTGACATTCCAGACTTTCGCCATTCCGAAAACACCACTGACCTATTTACTCGATACCGGGCAAACACCCGCTCAACAACCAGAATTAGACGTATACGTCGACAATATTTTGTGGCAACAGGTTGATACCTTCTTTAACGCCGCTGCCGACGACCAAAGTTATGTCGTGCGCGAGGACAAGGATGGCAATAGTTTTGTACAGTTTGGTGACGGAAAAACCGGGGCCAGGTTGCCATCCGGACAGAAAAACGTGGTGGCATTGTTCCGTACCGGGATTGCGGCCAGCGGCTTGTTGGAAGAGGACAAGAAACCATCCGCGACGGGCAAACTATCGACACTCGAAAAAATTTATCTTCCGGGTGAGGTCGTCGGTGGCGGCGAAGCAGAAAGTGAAAACAACGCTCGTGAGGCTGCACCGGGGAAAATGCAAAGCCTTGGGCGTCTGGTGGGTCTGTCGGACTTCGAGGCCGAGGCACTGGCTTTGACGGGTGTATTAAAGGTTCGTGCCGACTGGGCGGCACCATATGGCACAGCCCTGATAAGCATCGTGGTGTTGACCGAAACCGGGACCGATGCGGCGGTCGCCAAGGTGCAACAAACATTGAATGCCTATAACCGCTGCCGTGGTCCGGCACGTTATCCGATTAAGGTCATAGCGGGATTACTCCAATATATTTACCTCAGGGTATGCGTCGGATATGGAGCTTCCTATCGACAATCGGATATCAAGGTCGGAGTAAAACTGGCCCTGGGTTTGGTTGGCGAAGAAGCAGACGGTATCGAAACCGACGTGGGACTGTTTTCATTGGCCCTGGGTTATTTTGGTCAAGCCAGTCATCATTCCAGGATTCTCGCTGCGATCCAGCAAGTCGATGGCGTCACCTGGGTTGAAATCGATGATGGTCAGGCGCTCAACCTGGGTAGTCCGGCACAGACCGACCCCACTCAATTGGCGATTCCATCCTCCGCCTCGACCGTCAAAACCATCGGCTGTCCGGCGCAGAGAATCCTGGCCTTGCATAGCAATCACCTCGATTTGAGTCTGGTTATTGATGAAACTCAAAAGGAGTGTGCATGATTTCGGCATCGCGCCAATCACTTTATCAGCGTCTTCCTGAAATTTATCACATCAAGGATGAAGAACAGGTTCCCGCCGGGCAATTAGAGGCCTGGCTGGATATCCTTGATCAAACACAGGCTGCGCTGCACGATAACATTGAATCGCTGTATCACGATTTGTTTATCGACAGCTGTCATGACTGGGTGATCCCCTATATTGCTGACCTGCTCGGTACCTCGCATCTGGCGGGAGATCCCTGGACCCTGCGTGCCGATGTCGCGCGCACAATAAAACATCGTCGCCGTAAGGGAACACTCGGCTCCATCGAATCCCTGACTTATGCCTTGTCACGTTGGGCAGTGCACACGGTCGAATTACGTGATCGTGTTGTTTGGAGTCAACATCTAAACCACCAACGCCCGGATCGATTCGGCGAAGCGCCATTGCCCTTGCTCATAGAAGAAAATCAAAGCATCGGCGGCGCGGTACAAGGTGGCACAATAAACCTGCGTGATCCGGCATTACTCAGTTTTTATGATGGGCCTTTCGACCCATTCGCGAAGATCATCGACGTTAAACCGATAACAATCGGTGCTACAAGCTACAACATACCCAACCTGGCGATTTTTATCTGGCGTTTAAAGGAATATACCATACCGGTGATCAGGCCCTCGCTGGTCAGGAATGAACGCTTCGAACCGCTCCCCGAAGTTTTGCCGTCAGGTGACGCCGAGTTTGTTGTTGGATTCGACTTGCATCCTCTCGGTGAACCAATGGTATTGTTCAATACACATCGCTACAACGCCGATGCCGAACCGCCCGATCTGACACAGATGGATGCGGTACCCGGACCAATGCCGATGGTGCGCCTCAGCGATGACACACTAACCGGGCAATCACAGGCCTATGTAGAACTCGAGTTCTATGCCGCTGTCAGTAATCTGCCAACCGAGCTCACCGATGACCGTGTCGGCTTGACTCTTTATCTGCCCGATGCATTGAATGCACTGGATGTCGACGGCGAATCGCTTTGGACGTTTCGTGGCGCAAATCTTTGCGCCTGGCAGGATGGGCTCAATCCACCGTTACGCGAATATGAAATCGCGATCGACCCCGATCACGGACGCTTGTTGTTTGGCGTAACCGATCAGGTAACCGAAGCAAACGTGATTGAATCCGGTTTGTTCGCCTCACCCAGCTACGGCTTTTCCGGCCCGACCGGCGCTCAACCCGCGCCGCGAAACAGGATCACGACGAACAAAATCATCGTTGACTACGATAGTTTTGTCGATGAAGCCGGTGTCACCCATGCGGCAGCCAACGGCACTGGTTTACAGCAGGCGTTGAATGATGTCCAAAACAGAACCGAAGCGCTCGTTATCGAAATAGTGGACAGTCGCAGTTACGAATTGAACCTGAATGCTGTTTCCGGTATTGGTAACGAATTGGGTTTACGCGTTTTGCGCCTGTCGGAATCATTACACATCCGCGCCGTCTCAGGGCAAAGGCCGATCATCATATTGCACCGGCCGCTGGCATTCAGGCCCCATGATGTTAGCGACCCCGGAGTAGCTGATTTGAATGTCAGGCTCGAAGGCCTCTATATCACCTGGGATAAGGGTTCGGTCGAGTTTGTGGCGGATACAGCTTTGATCGAACGTGCGGCGATCAACCAGTTACTGGTCGACGGATGTACGCTCGACCCGGGTAGTTTCAAGGCACTGGATGGTACCCGACAACCGGGACGTTACGCACTGAATCTGGATAAGGACTATGGCTTCGACCCGCTTGGCGGCGAGGATTTTGATCAGATACCGAAGATCGTAATCAAGAGGTCTATCTGCGGCCCCATTGCAATGGATGATAACTACGAATTGTCGCTGGCGGACTCAATCCTGGACGCAGCCACCGGCCTGGGAGTAGACCCACCGGCACTTGCGGTACACGCAGCCAGTGGCATTGTTGAAGACGAATGGGGTCCTGCGTTAACAGTCAGCGGTATGACCTGCTTCGGACGTATGCGTGTCGAAAGTGCAACCGGGGAAGGCGGAATATGGGTACATGGATTGCAAGTTCACGACGATTTAGCAGGTTGCATCAAGTTCAGTTACTTCGCTGCTACCGGTAACAAATTACCCCAGCACCAGGCATGTGTATCAGCCACCGAAGTCGCACTCAGTTTCAGCAGTGAAGTGTTTGGTGAAGCAGGCTATGCGCAGGTCAGACTACGTAGCGACCACAGGATACTCGAACAAGGCCCCGGTAATGACGCGATGGGCGCCTTCGGCTATTTATTGAATACGCACAAATGGAAAAACATCAACATCCGTTACCGCGAGTTCATGCCGGTAGGCGTACGCCCCGTTTTGCTGCCGGTGACATGAACCTGGTCGACTTTTGGATGAAACAAATTATAGGTGAAGACTATGAAAGGTGATTTTTCTGAATGGGAGTTTGACTCGCAGAGCAACGAAATTGGTGTTTTGCACCAGCAGGGCCGGGGTTTACTCGATCAGGACTGGAATCTTGCAACGGCCATTGCCGCGTCGCAGCGACAGATTCAGGCACGTGACGCGATTGGCCCGTTCGTGGCGGCTGTACCGGCTGAACTGAAGGATAGTTTTAAAGTCACCCTGGCCCAAGCCGATGCGAATGGTGTCAACATCACTTTGAACCCGGGGCGTGTCTGGACTAACGGCTATGTCATTCAGCAACGCGAATGGCCGAGTTTGCCGCAACCCGCCACCTATCTCGAGCCACCGTTTCACGCTACGGTAATTGATTCTGTAAGTATTGCAAATGGTGTAAGGGATGCGGTAATCCTGGAAGTCTGGCCCGAAGCATTAAACGCATATCAAAACCCACTGGAAATGTTGGAACCCGCGTTGGGCGGCGTCGATACCACCGAGCGTGCAAAATTGTATCACCGCTTGCGATTGCTGAGATTGGAGGCAGGTGACGACTGTGGCAACATTGCCGATAAGCTGGCCGATGACTTTGCCGGTAAAGGCAAGCTCAGTGTCGGTGCCAATG
>Ga0255052_10003248_pt1 | contig 11380 bp, 10 predicted proteins | sample JV7_2_21_MG_FD_188632 | JGI IMG/M metagenome (GOLD analysis project Ga0255052, IMG submission 188632) | Seawater microbial communities from Jervis Inlet, British Columbia, Canada - JV7_2_21 | ecosystem: Environmental > Aquatic > Marine > Inlet | place: Canada: British Columbia | collected...
ATAATACTTTATCGGTATACATATTTTATCTGCCACTACGGTACACTAAGGATATAAGCGGAACGATAGTTGGTAGTTCTTTTGGATGCGAAGAACCCGACTCGCATATCTTCCCGGAGAATATGACTGGGGTTACATTTGAGGGCTGTAATTTAGATAATGTGTACGTAGCGCCTGGAAACACTATAGGTGTTGGTTGCACCCATAAACATATTACAGTTGAGGCGGATGGTGAGCAATGGCTGAGAGTGGATGGCGTTATTATAGAGCCACTAGCAAAAGAACTTTATGACAAATTTGGAATTAGTAAACGTCCCGAAGATATTGTTGCCACTCTTGATGGAGAGTCTATTATTAAGATAAAGAGGCGGGAGGAGGTAATTAAGTAATGGCAACATTTCATGTGACTGTTGCAGGCGGAGGCGATAGTAGTGGTGACAGCAAAGCCAATGCTTTCACTCTTGCAGAAGCTATTACCGATCTTGCAACTACTACTGCGGGCGATATATATTTGTTTTATGGCGACGGTGGAGCTTTTACCGGGGTAGCGAATTATACTCTATCCGTAGATGGGTCTACGACTGCGCGTATAACTTTACGTGGTGTGGATGCTTCGGGCAACCCGGCAAGTGGCGGGGATCGTCCTGTATTCAATATGGGTACGTATTATTTCTATTTTACAGGTGATTATTATCTCGCAGAAAATCTTGATTTGAACGGTACGGCAAGTTCAGGGTGTATACTGTCAGGGCCAGGCAGTCATGTAAGAAATTGCAAAGTAAACAATACTAGTGGTACTGCTGGCCGACCAGCAATAGCTACTCTATCGACTCCTGCCTACATAGAGAATAACGAGTTAATATCAGCGCAAGGCAACGCGCTGGATATCGGTAGTAGTGACTATGTAAATGTTATGTGGAATTACTGCCATGATAGCGAATGGGGTATAGATGTCACCAGTGGATTTATTACGCTAGCCTATAATTATATAGATACTTGCGATACAGCAGGATTGTTAATACAATCTGCTGACAATATGACTATAAATCATAATACTATTTATGGTTGTCCTATTGGTATTTCTGGAACTAATCCAACTAATATAATTATAATGAACAATCAGATTGAGTATGGTAACACGGAAACAGGAATTTCTTTTAGCACACCGCACGTTACCAATATTGGCGACAATAATAACTACTGGGAAAGTGCGGGTTCTGGAACGGATGCAACTAACTTTACTAAAGGCCCCAACGCAACCGCTAAGACCCCAGGATATGCAGATGCACCTAATGGGGATTTTAGTGGCGTAGATGATTTCGATGCTAGGGTTATTGCTTTTTAAGGGATAGATTAGATGGGATCGGCACATATAGGCGCATGGCAAGGAGCAAGTGGTACACAGATAGGCGCGTGGCAGGATCAGTCTGTTGTTGGAACCTTTTTCCAATCTGTTATAGCCACCACCACTCCGGCAGCTTCTTTGTCAGATAGGCAAACAAATAAGTCCATTGCCGCCACTTCTACTCCAGCAGGAACAGTATCTAGCGTTACGCAAAAGGCTATTGCTGCAACAGGCACAGGAGCTGCAGCTTCGCCATCAACACAGACCAATAGAGATATTGATGCAGCTACGGCACCGGTCATAACTCTTCAGAAACAGACTAATAAAATCATCACAACAACAACTGTACCATCAGCAAGTATAAACAGACAGACAAATAGGACAATAACTGCGGTGGCAACAGGAGCCGCAGCTTCAACACAGAACTTACAATCAGCTACACAGTCTGTCACGGCAAGCACTATACCAGCAGCAGCGATTTCGATACTAACGTTAAGACTGGTTGATGCAACTACGACACCTGTACCATTAGTGAATAGAAAAACTAATAAGAGTATTTCTACAGCGGCCATAGCCGTAGCCCTAGTGTCAGTGACAAGGTTTGTACTTGTCGAGGCCATTGCGACAGGCGTAGCAGGTTCTAGTCGTACCGAAATTGTCGATATTTCCAATATTGGTGATCGGAGGATGGGGCGCAAGAGTCCCAAAGTCGTTGGAATCATGAGCGACTTTGGCCTGTATCAATATGTAGACGAACCATTTGGTGTACTCAGAAACAGTGAGAAGGATACGACTTATGCCTGGTGGCATGATGCAATCACTAAGCCTGCAGATCCACTGAGAAGGCCGGCGCACAGCTACCTGTTCGGGCGAGCCATAGATGTGAGTAGCGATAGGTTTTCGCAGAGTAACGCTGGTTCTGGCACAGTGCTTACAGTTCAGGATAGACGCTCAGGTTGGGCCAAGTTCACCAACGGGCCTGCCAATAACAACTACTACTACTATGTAGCTGTGAATGAGATTGCAGCTATGGCCCCTGGCAAGCATATCTGGTTTGATACGGAGATAGAGATCACCGATGTTCAGAAAGCAGATATGTTTGTAGGCCTCTGTGCTAAGCTAAGCTCAGGCAATCTGTTCGATAACAGGGTGGATTGTATCGGCTTCAGTATGGTTAATGGCGGAGCAGACCTACAGTACGTGGCTTCGAAGGATGGAAGTGGTAATCCTGCTGATACCGGCGTTGTTCTAAGTAGCTTGACTACGGTGAGACTTTCATTCGTAGTTACCAATCTGACCAGGGTAGATTTTCATGTCAATGATAGATATGTGGCTAATCTGAAAGCGAATCTGCCAAACGATGAAGAGATGGCAGTCGCCTTTGGTCTACGAAATGGTGATCCAAGTGCGAATGCCATGTCAATAACCACGACTACTGTTCTCTTGGACTAATTGTTCTATACAGGTGGTGGAGAAATGCCCTACAAGATCAGGAAACAAGGTAATCGTTATTGTGTGGTGAAAGAATCAGGCAGCAGTATTCCCGGTGGCTGCCATGCTACAGAGAACGAAGCAAAGGATCATATGTCAGCATTATACGCTAATGTGAACGATGCCGGTGATAAGAAGTCTGAAGGCAAGAAAGTTAAGAAAGCTGTTAAATCTCATGGTAGTACGGATGACCGCTCTTCACCCGAGAGCATTGATTACAGATGGACGGTGAGATAGGTGCCAGAATTATTTTGGAACAATTTCAGAATGGGTCAGCGCCGGGATGCAGCTCTCCGTGAGGATGCATTGCTGAGCGCCCGGGAACTAACCAACTTCGACATTGACTACGATGGTGAGAGCGCCGACCTGGTTATCCGTCCAGGATACACTATCTGGAACTCAGTTGAATTGCCAGCTCCTGCACAGCAACTGTATCCATTTGTGGACATGGACCAGAACTTCAATCTCCTGGGTATATCCAACTCCAGATGGAGGGCTATCAAGGAAAGTGGCGCCCATGTTACCCTGGTGGATGAACCTGCTACAGCTACGCGCCCTGTAGCATCCTTTGGCAATAGAGTATTCTTCGGAACAAATAGTGCTGCGTATTGGACTGACGACTCCAGTATTGACTTTGTTAATCCATCATTCAGATTGGGTCTAGCCAAACCACCCAATGCTCCTAGTGCAAGCAACACGACCTCGGCAGGTTGGGTAGCAGGTACAGAGCATGGGCTAAATTCAGCAACAGTTCCGTTTCACATCGATTCAGGAGGTGGAGCAGCCAGGGAAAAGATTGCAGTGCGATACATACCACCGAATGACTTTGGCGTGGACACGATATATCTTCGCCTGGCGTGGGGCAACCTCACTCGTACAGGTATGATACGGATCAGGATATTTGATGATAACGCCGGATCTCCTGGAAGTTCCATAGGAACGGATGGCGATAGCGATTGGGTCGAGCTTGGCATCTACGACAACTGGGTAACTGACGGATACCAATATGTACCATTTGATTTTCCCGGCACCAATGATTTTTCTACCGGCGTTAGCTATTGGATCGTTGTGGAACCAAACGAGACTTACCTGTCCAACTATGTGAATACCTCTGCCGTAAACAGATTCATGGTGGCTTTCAGGCACGACACTCCTGTTCCCGGAGGTTGGGCGGCACAGAGATATACCGGTGCTGGCTCCTGGGTCGCAGACACGCGCATGTTATCTTTCTGGTTGGGAGGATTGAATCCATCGCACTTTTATGACTATAAGATTACCTATGTGAACACTGATTATAACTCAGAGTCCAGGCCCAGTGAGCGCAGTGTGCGTATATCGCCAGAGTCGGCAGGCAACCAGGTGCTCCTTAGTGCTCCAGCTACTTTGGACCCACAGGCTGATACTGTTTATTATTACAGGCGGGATATAGGCACTGATAACACGGTTAGCGAAGATAATATCACAGGCAACTATTTGTACGTCGGACAACGCAGTTGGGTTACGACCTTCACTGACGATGTGCCTGACAGCCAGTTGGGAGCCAGACTGCATTCGGAAGACCATTATCTATATGACGAAGACGATGATACCAACCAGGGCAAACGTGATGCGTTCATCCCGGCTGGTATGGTTGTCTGGAAAGGCAGAATCTGGGCATGGGTAGATGGTGTGAATAAATTCTACTTCACCAAGACATTCGAGAGAAACAATCCAATGGGCCTAGCTGGTGAATCCAGTCCGGATTATTTCCCCCTTGATAACGTCATGGATTTCCCTGTGCCTGCAGGAATCATAAATGCAAAAGCTCTTTCCAATGATCAGTTGGCAGTCTATTTCAGGAATGAGCAGATCTGGATCGTAAGTGGAGGCGACTCCGTACTTAATCCACCTCCTATCGGCGACATCGCCAAACGTCCCACGTATCAAACGGTGGGTCTATTCGCACCTGACGCTGTTATCCCTTATTCCGGGACCAATATATATCTTGGCAGAGAAGGGCTTTATCGCTTTGCAGGGATTGGCAACTTCAAGCCGGAGCTGCTATCGGAAACTCAGACTGGTATCCTGGATGATATAGAGAACCAGTATTTCAGGAACTGCAAGCTAGTTGCCTATGGCAGGGAGGTCTGGCTGCTCATCGATAGTGACAATGATGGGGACCTGGACAAGCTTCTCATCCTGGACCTTGAGAGAGACTTCCAGACACGCAATATGGTGGATCGTGCATGGAGAGGAAGAACGTATCCAGTAGCCATGACCGACCTGGCAGTGCATACTACAGGGGATGAGTTCCGGGAGATCCTGGCTGCCGATGCCGTGGATGGCTGGATCATGAAGCTCAACGATGGAGACGATGACGACGGAGCTGCTATCGTAGGCACTGCTGAATCTCATGACATCAGAGCGAAACACAATTCATTCATATATCAGCTTCTCATACAGGGCTTCTACAACGATGAAGACAATCTTCCTGATTATGCTGGCACTGTTACAAGCCATGCAGGAGACACAAGCAGTTTTACAATCACAGGTGGCGTAGATCTCACAGGCAACGAAGACATCCGTGGACAGACCATAGGGCTGCGTATGAAACGTCCTGTATCAGTTCGATTGAAGGTTCAGATGACGTCCACAAAGAGAGATAGGATCCGTGGATTCACCTTTTCCTATCAGGGAGAATAACATGGGAAAATTGAGACGTGGTGTAAGTCAAGAACAATTACAGGATGACCTGGAACGCGTTCTTAACGTGCAGGATAGTAGCGATGAGATACCTGATGTTAAAGACCGCGCTGATAATAGGTTTCTTATCATCAACGGAACTGGTGAAATTGTTTTCAGATCTGGTGGCAAGCTTTACAAACTGACTGCCACCGAAATCTAAGAAAGGGAAATCATGGCACTTGTAGATCCAACCAAGCTAGGCCTGCCGTATATTCAGCCAGGCCCAAAGAGGTACGCTGTTGTTAGAGAGGCTGCCATTCTCACCAATGGATGGGTAGCCACCGACTGGTGGGACATGTCCAACTACAGCTACGCTGCATTGTACTTTCTGGTAGTTCAAGGAAGTATAACTGAGCTACAGTGGTTTGTGGAATACTCAATAGACGGCACTACATGGTTCAGGCAGTTGGCAGAGGAAGTATCTCTGACAGACATTGAGAATGCAGAGCCAGCTAACAGCCTGCCAATCGCTGGCGACGTGAACCGGGTAAAGGTAGTTCCTAACCTGAGCCGTTTTGTCAGGTTGCAGGTGACTGCTGTTGGGACTGTCACTGCCAGTAGTCTCGAAGTAACAATCGTGGGGGTGTAGATATGTCACTGAAAATGAACGTAGTCAATCCCACATCACTAGGGGATGTGATCCATAAGGGCTACAGTGGACACGATGTGCGCGCTTATGGCGCTGTGGGTGATGGTACTACGGATGACTCAACGGCTTTTACTAACGCCATTGCTGCTGCTGCTGGCGGTGTAGTTATCGTACCACAAGCACCTACCAGTTATAAGCTAAGCTCGAATGTCACTGTGCCTGCTGGTGTGACGGTAGTCTTCCAGGAAGGTGGGCTGCTACTGATAGATAACGCCGTTGTGTTTACAGTGAACGGCGGCATCCAAGCCGGGACATACCAGATATTCAGTGGGGCAGGAACGGCTGTGCTGGCAGCCAATCCCACCATAAACATTGTCTGGTATTCAGCATCGGGAAGTGGCGCCCCTGGTAGTAGTTGGGTGGATGCGCTAAGAAACGCTTTCGCATCCAATGGTAATGCTTCTCACTATTATGCGCCTGCCGGGAATTATGAAGATGCAAGTACCATCACGTTAGATTCGACTGGATATTGGACGCTATCTGGCGATGGCATGAACGTCACCAAATTTCACTACGCGCAAACAGATGACACCAGCTTGATGAAGATAGAGAGAAATGCCGGGGCGAATATAGTCTATAATATTATTATACGGGACATGTCGTTTTTCGGTGGCAGCACTGCTACGGGAGCTGCGATAGAAATTACAGATGCTTCGCAACTCTGGATGAATAACTTGACGTTCCAGGATTTCGATGCGGACACCGTGACCAACAGGGGTATCTGGACAAAGGGTCGGGATAATATTAAGTTAAGCAATGTCAGATTTAGCTCTGTCATAACCTCTATATACATAGACGACAATCCGAATAGTACAATAGATTGCGATCATTTCAACTTAGAAAATGTACGAATGCACGCAGGCGACCAGGATAATGGATATGGTGTGCATATCGTATGCCAGAATGTATATAGTTTTACAACTGTAGGGAACAATGCTTTAGCGCATGTAAAGTATGGTTTCTATTGGAACGAAGGGACGCAGACCCTTCGTGGGTTAAGTATATCTATCCGTGATTTTAGGTGCGAAAGTGGTGACAGTACCAATAAGGATTGCTGGTTTATGCACGTTGAGCATAACGACGCAATTAACGATCTTGTTGTTGCAAATATTAGGATTGCCTCCAGCTTTAACGGGTTGTATCTTCGCAACATAGACAGGTTGTCTATAGATAATATTGACTCCGCTGGTGGGGCGGGCTATACAGCGTTGGATATAGACACAACAGTTAAGTCGTCAATACTCAACCATTTTCGGCGACAGACTGGCTCAACGTTCACGACGACAGGTTTAACTGAAACATCTCTAAAAGGAGATGCTGCACAGTTTGGTTTGGAGATATATGGCGCAGATAGCAAGCACTTGTTGGGTGGTAATTTAGTCTCTAATACATATAACTTTGCCCCTGATTCGGTAGGTAGCGATGCTTACGCTATAACTCTTGATCCTGCACCGGCAGCGTATACAACAGGTATGATGATCATCTTTACTGCCGGGTTTGCTAATACAGGGGCGTGTACTGTGGATGTTAATTCTCTGGGAGCTAAGTCGCTGAAGATGCTTCATGATCAAGATCCCGGTAATAATTATATTGAGAATGGGTCTGTTGTGATGGCAGTTTATGATGGTACGAATTTCCAGATGATACAGCCAGCAGCTAATTAGGATCTCATAAATAACCAACAGAAATGAGGTGATCGTATGGCACTGATAGGGCAAACGATGTTTGGAGCCGAAGGCGTAGGCTTAGCTCTTGGGACAGCAGCAGCTCCTGGCGTCGGTACAATTCTTGCCAAATTAGCCACGGATCCTGTATGGGGGTCCCTCATGGCAGAGATGGGAACTGGTTTCGTAAACAATTTCCTGGGTCTGGGGGGAGACTCTCCATACGAACAGGCTAACAAACAGAGATTACAAGCTGCTCAATCAGCACTCCCGGGTCTCCAAAGAGCTGCAGCAGGTCTGCCTACTGCATCCAGTGACGCTCTTATGCGACAGGTTAGACGAGAAGGCACATCTATGCAGCAGAGCATGGCAGCCAGCGCAAGGGGATCCGGAATGCTTGGTGGCACACCACAGAGTGGCCCTATGTTCCGAGCGCAGAGTGAGAGGATCCAGGCAGGACAGCAGGAAATAATGGCTCAGCGTCTGGGTCAGCATCAGCTTCAAGCCCAGAGCCTACTTATGGGGCAGTTACAGCCTGCCATACAGACAGCCCAGGGGTTTAACCAACAGGAAACTCAAGCTAATATATACGTCAAAGGAGTTATGGGGAAGCTTGGCAGGAAATATGCCGAGAACCCCAAAGATGAGCGCATCAACAGATTCATTGACGTCTTAGAGAAGCTTGGATTAGGAGACGACACTGGTGGTCAGGCCTTGATGAACACACCAACGCCGGGTCTTCCAGGGAGGTAAGCTATGCCAGGTCCGATGGAAAAATGGTTAGGGTTAGCTGCCTTCGCTGATGGCTGGTTGGGCCAGGATGCAGCAGAGCAGGAGCAACAGCTTCAGTATCTTGAGAGCATTGCTAATGTAGCAGGCAGAACCCAGGACATCCGTGGAGCGCAGTCAACTGAGCGCAGAACACAAGCTCTGTTTCCTGGAGTACAGGAACAGCAAGGCTTACAGACCACGCAGATGGGCATAGAGACCAGAGGTATGGAGCGTGGGGAAGAGATGCAGGGAAAGCTTGACACGCTGATCCAGGACCAATATGGCCTTCCATCCTGGGAGGTCTTCAAGACATTGGTGGACGCCAAGCAAACTGATGTTCTGCAGAGATTTGCCGATGCTACCCTGGCAAGTCGTGTTCCGGAGGAAACGGTGAAAGGCCAGGAAGCTAAAGTAACGGGTGAGCGAAGGACCGAAGAACAGTTCCTTCGAGGTCCTGGACCTGAAGCTGTAGCTGGGGCCAGAACAGCAACTGCACTCCAGCAACAGCAACAGCAGCAGTATGAGATGCTGGTCACAGACCTGAAAAGAAGAAGGGGTACGCCCAAGATACTGGTGGACACAGAGGCAGAACTCGGGAAGCTGGCTCCCCTGGGTAAGAAGATTGACATGATCTCTGCCTACGCTGCAGCGAAACACAGAATGGGGCAAGCAGCTAATACACCTCTGGGCAAAGACCAGATCATGCGACAAATATTTGCCGACAAGGGATTAGACTACGATGCTTACATAATTCGTGGGTTCCTCATAGACAAGGGCGAGATGGAATCCAAGCAGACTCTCCTTGAGAATATCTTTAAGGCAGAGGAAGCCAGGGCAAGGATCCTTGCAAGCGAAGGCGACATCGATACTGCTCAGGCATTCATGCTTTCCACATTGCAGAACAATCCCAATATGGCAGACAAGATAGGGGCGTTTATGCCGCAGAAACCCACGGATGTCAGAGAGATTGTTAAGCCTTTGAATGACTATATCAACGCGAACAAGGCTCTTATGCATGAATATCATGACGTGAGCTATGATAAGATGGCACAACGTCAGCTTCAGTTCACTGAAGGAGATCTGAAAGAGGTCATAGGTGGTATGATGGAGAACTTCGCTGGATTCAGTGATGACAATGCAGAGGACATACGTCTGGTCCTTGTGAACCTCATCAACAGACGTGACCCCATGCATTGGGACACATGGATGCAGAAATTCCGTCCTGGTCTCATTCAGCGATGGAGCCAGGAAGAGTGGAATGCAGCACAGCAGGTCCTGGACACAGTGCAATGGAGAATGGGCCAGGAAGAGGACCCCGACCTGGTACGTCCCAGACCTCCGTACATGGGTATGCCCAAGAAGACGATGCTACCATTGGGCGCACTGCAGAGAACTGAACGGCAGCAGAAGCTTGAGCAGAGAGGACTTGGTGGCATCGATGCAGAGCTTAATAGAATCATGGGTGGCGCTGAGGAACAACTTCAGCTCGATTCTGTAGAAGCTGAGCTACAACGTCTCCTGGGAGAGTAGGGTAACATCATGACAGATGAAGAACGCGCTCGCATAGCAGGTATGATTGACAAGCATGGCCCTGAGAAATTCATGCAGGCCTATTTGAATATCCATCCACGCCAGGCAGATAGGATCCAACAGGTGATAGGGCAGCATGGTCTTCCAGAAGCTGCTCGGATGCTATTCAATTATCAGCCTGATATACCATCCACAAGAGTTCCAGGAAGTGCCATCCCCACGAACCCTCAAGCAACCGGCGTAGGTCAGCCAGTGGGAGAGAGTATAGGAGTAGGCGCACGACCTGGTGGCCTGGAGTCGCCGAGAGCTGGTGGGCTAGAGCAGACTTCCAGGCAATTAGCACCATCACTGCCAAACGTAGCTACTGGACTGCAGGCATCACTGAATCCTATAGATCCCCTGCAGGCTGCGTTACAACAACCACAGGCACCAGTGCAGCAGCCAACAGCAGCTCCTGATCCAACCCATGACATCTATAGCATGTTCGACGCAGTATCTAAGATGAGCAAGGAAGCTGGTGTTCCTGTCCAATTACTCATGGGCATGATAAAGCAGGAGTCTCAATTCCATCCTGCAGCAGTCAGTCATGCAGGCGCTAAAGGACTCATACAGTTGATGCCGGACACTGCCAGAGACCGGGGTTTGAATGTGAGCGCCGCGCAAGATGATCGTCTCATGCCCTTACGCAATCTTCAAGCTGGCCTGGACCAGATGAAATGGTTGAAAGAAAACTACTCTCCCAAGAATGTGCAGAGCTGGTTAGCAGCCTATAATGCAGGGCATACCAGGCTCAGGAACGATGCATGGAAGAGAATGAAAGAGCCTAGAGAGTATGCCAACAAGGTCACATCATACGCGAAGGAATACAGTGAGGATCCTACACTCATGGCAAAGGACTTCCTGCAGCTTTTCAATAATATCAAAGGGGTGAGATGATGGGACGGAATCCAGCGCGCTATCTCAACAGGAATCTGTTCGATGATCCAACTGAATACTCAGATATATTTCCCTCAGATAAGCCATTCGTACCCTTGATAGGTGTCACTCCAATACCACAGTACCAGGATCTAGGCGACGTATCGGATATATTCCCAGAGAATAGACCATACATAGATCCTACGGTTTCTGGCGCAGCCCAACCTGGTGGTGTCGCCGAAACGCCAGGTCCATTCGCCCGTCAGAAGCGAGAGCTTCCGGCCCTTGGTT
>Ga0255052_10003249_pt1 | contig 11375 bp, 8 predicted proteins | sample JV7_2_21_MG_FD_188632 | JGI IMG/M metagenome (GOLD analysis project Ga0255052, IMG submission 188632) | Seawater microbial communities from Jervis Inlet, British Columbia, Canada - JV7_2_21 | ecosystem: Environmental > Aquatic > Marine > Inlet | place: Canada: British Columbia | collected...
CTACGATTAGCGCTGTCAACATTAAAGCTTCCCTCGCAAGCAGGCGCCGACGCTGAGACACGGTCTCTGCTGCCCGAAGTCTCGGCACAACCGTCAGATTTGCGGCCATTTGCAGCGTTCGATACGGTGCCATCACGATTGCCGCGAGGACGCCAAAGGTCGCGAGATCCTCAAGCGACAACATCTTCGGAATCAGGAGGCGCTCTGCCTGCAATAGGAATAGTACTGCGCCAGTTACGGACATGTAGCTCAGTGCTTCTCGCCATGGATAATTTGTTGCCTCGCTTTTTGACACCCGAGCCTCGCCCAGCAGCCGGTGCCAGGCCCAGGCGCTGGTTCCACAATACCCCAATACAAGAATCCCCAGAGTGAACCATGCATCATGAACCCGGAGCGATACCGCAACAATCCCAGCGATTAGAAAAAAAAGGTTGTTGCTTTGCGTGAGAAGCATAGCGGACGTGAATTCCTGGCGGCTCTGAAAGAACGCCGCCGCAACTGTAGTTAATCCGCCGGTCACGCTTCCCATGAAAACCAGAATTGCAAGCGGTGCTTTGAATTCATATAAGGCAGCAGCACCGGTAGCGACCGTTGCACCGATCAGGGTAGAAAGCACGGAAACTCGAATAAGCATGTCCCGATCCGGCAGCAACCGGTGCCTCAGGATCACGCCCTTTGCCCCTAAAGGCGCGAACTCCCGAGTCAAGCTCAATATCGCGACCGCAAGCGCAATAGTGGCGTATTCCAATGTCGGCAAGAACTTCGCCAGTAACAAGTGCGCGCCCGAAAAACCGATGCCAACAAGGGCATAAAAAACGGCGGACCGGGTTGTTGTGGACAGAAGAACCGCTTGAACGGCGCTTCGAATGTTGACAGCGGCATCTAATGCTTGTGCTATCGCCGATCTACGTTTCACGCGAACATACCGATTCTTGAGCTACTGCTTTGATGTGTCGAGATTGACCGGGGCGTACTCAGCCTAAAGCCTGCTGCTGCGATCCTCATCGAGAGCGTACATCTACAAACTGCCGCATCGATCGGACTTCTCTGGATTAAGCCGGCAACGAATTGCAGGGATTATCCAAGACTTTTCTTATGCCCTCGTCAAATCCGACTTTGGGACTAAAGGAAAGCTCTCGCTCCGCCTTGCTGGTATCAAAGGCGTTATCGTTCTCAAAGAACGCCAAACTGCGACGGGACACGGGGGCATTCCGGCCCAGCGTTGAAAAGACCTTTTCAGCAGCCCAGAAGACCGCCAGAGCCATTGATCGTGGCACCCGGATTGCCGGCCGGCTCGTTCCCAACGCGTCAGCCGTGCGCGAAACCATATCCTGGAGCAGCATCCATTCGGGACCAGCTAAGTTATACACGGATCCACTCATGCCATCATCAGCCTCGCCCGCTGCGATTATTCCATCCAGCGCATCGTCGATATAGATCGGGTGTCTGAGGTTGCCACCCTGTCCGACATAGAAGAACCGGCCTTTGCGCAAACTCGCAATCAATTTGTCTGTGCGTGGACAACCTCGACCAAAAACCCAGGATGGCCGAACTATGATCACCTTCATGCGCTTCTGGCTGGCGATTTCTTTCGCAATTGCCTCCGCTTCGAGCTTTGTCTTTTCGTAAATATTATCTGGATGTTTTTCTGCCTCTTCTGAAGCGGGCGGACGGCTTACGTGACCGTAGACTCCAACGCTGCTAACGTAAACGAACGAACTAACACCTGCGTTCACGCACTCCATCATGAATGTCTCAAGTGCTCTGACATTAATGCGCCGAAACTCAGCATCAGGCACGGAGATCTCAAGATGCTTACTCGCCAGATGATAGACGACATCCACGTCCTTTAGCTGTGACGCTAACGCACTCGCTTTCGCGATATCGGCAGGTATGTATTCGATACCAGGAAGTGCTGTAAAAGCGGCCGGTTGTTGCTTGATGTCCGTTGCCAGCACATCACAGCCGTCGCCTGCCAAGTGCAACACGAGATGTTGGCCGATAAATCCGGCGGCCCCGGTTATCAGCACCCTATTGTTCATCGTTTAATAGCGGAAACCGCAACTGCATAGCCTCCACGGGTCGGAATCAACCAATCCAGTAGCGAAAATAACTTCATGAACGGATAAATGAGCGCGTACTTCTTGTATGTCTTTTCCACTGCCTTGAGCTCGCTCGCTGAGGTCGGCGCGATCGTCCCTGGGGCAACGTTTGGATGGTCCTTTTTCTTTGACAAGAATTTCACGTACGCGATATTGATTATCAGCTCAGCAAATTCGGTAAAGAACTTCGAATATGCGCCCCACCCTATCGGCTCGAGGCCAACTGCCTGCATCATTTGCTCAAGCTCTTTGACCGTGTATCCCTGGACTACATGGCCGTACACTTCCGGCTTCATGCCGACCCAATTCTTGAGCATGGCTACCGGCAGCTTCGTATTGCCAGTGGGTGTTGTAACGATCACCATTCCACCTGGCGCCGTTATCCGGGCCAGCTCCCGATTGAGCGGTTCGAGCTCCGAAAAGTGCTCATGAACGTCGATAATGATCACCCGATCAAACGTTTCATCCGCAAACGGAAACGCCGTGACGTCGACCTGATCGACCGGATCACCAAGAAACTCTGCCATTTCCGGTATTCCTTCGGGGTAGACCTGCCCCCATGACCACTCGCCGCCAGCCTCTCGGAAGCGGTAGTTCATTGCACCGTTGTTGTCGTGACCAGAGATCAAGAGGCAACGCTCGTCAGACACGGCGCCTAACAGTCGTTTGAGCATCGCCACCTTCTGCTTTTTTTTCAGCGATTTGTCATACATCTGCATCTGCCAGGGCCGCCCCTGGATGGTCTGGTTTGTTGTACTATTCATTTTTTCCGCCTCTCGCCAATCGCCCCGCGAACGCCGCAATGCTAACGTGCATTGCTACGCTCATGGGAATCCTGCAGTCTGTCTATCTCCGCGTGCAGCTTCTGGTTTGACCACTCCAATGCACCGGCAACCAGTTTGCCACATCTTAAAACGCTAGCGTCGTCCAGTTCAGTCAACAATGCTGCCTCCGTTCTGCGGACAAGTACGTCTTCCAGATGCACAACAAACTCTCGACTCGCGGACACGATTTCGGCCCCACAGACGACGCTGCCATCAATGATCGGTTCGGCCAACTGCGGATTCGCCTCGATCGCGGCGAATATCTGCGCCGCATCGGTACCTCGTGACCTAACGAGATGCGCTGCAATTTCTGCCGGGAGTTGGCTCGGTCGATGATCGAGCAAACTGCGACTGTCGCTGGCAAAGTCGTGGAAGTCTCCGCCCTGCACGAACGCTTTCGTTATTCTTGTCCGCTTTTTTTCTAATTTTCGTGACACGAGGTTGATGAGCTCTTCAGCCACACCACGGGCACCTGTCCATTTTACACCTACGACGGTTATTAATCCGCAAACGCCGTCACGCTTCCCGTGGTCGACTATAGCGTGGTGTTTTTGCAACTGGACCTGACCATCCGGATTTATGTCAACCGTCTCGGGCAGCAAGCCGCGAAATACATGACGAACGGTCTCAAATCGAATGCCCAGCCGTGGATAAGTGGACGCGATAGTACGAATCAGTGCCTCAGCATCGGACAATTGAACATCCACTTCGCCATTCACGGGCTGCTTCGGACATGGAAGGTGCTTGGTGCCAACCAGCGTCATGCCCCGCCACGGCACGATGAAGTACATGCGCCCCGCCCTGCCAAGAACAGCGTCGGAATCCCGATACGTTTCGCCAAGCGACAAGCCAACCGCTTCGGTCGTAAGTTGCTGGTTTAACAAGACATTGAATGCCAGAGACGGCCGAAACAACGGCTCAGGGCTCGATATTCCGCTCTCCGCCAGAAAAGCATCCGATCCGGGCCCGGTGGCATTGATGACGACATCGCTCTTGATTGAGCACCGTTGCCCTGCTGCCTGGTCCTCTGCGACGATCCCGATAACCAAGCCACCGTCAGCCTCCAGCTTGAGCGCCTTGACATAATTTAATGCCACCACCCCGTTTCGTACAGCCGCCTGCAGGAACGCCATCAACAATCGCTCGGTGCTGTAGGTCTGACAGTCGTACCACTCGATTCCGCCATTGCAGTCGGCAGGGTCGAGCCATGGGAACCGCTCGACCATTTCACGCTGATTCAGCCTTTTCCCGTCCGGCACCTGCCTGGGTACAGGTAATCCGGCGTTGCGATCCATGCTGATCCAATCGTTGATCCGGACGGCGCATCCATACGCCAGCGACTTTAAGCGCCCTGCAATCGGTATGCTGAACCGAACCGGCGATATCAGATGTGGCGCAAGTTGCTGCAGGTACCGCCGTTCACGGATCGATTCGCGCATGCGCACGAGATTCGCGTGCTGCAGGTATCTCAGCCCACCGTGAATGATCTTCAGGCTGTTGGATGAAGTCTCGGCGCCGAAATCCCCTTTCTCAATCAGGCAAACAGTGATCCCCCTGAGACTCGCTTCCCAGGCTGCCATTACGCCGTAGATCCCACCACCTACGACGATGACATCAAATTTGCGCCCCTCTAATGCATCTAAGGACCGCATTCAGTTCCAGGTCCTTACAGGGCGCGGCTCAAGGCTCGTGGGAACAACAAAAGTCTGTTTCCAGAGGAAGTACACTAGCAGTCCCCAAATCACGTGACTGTGGTTCGCAACACCTTTTTCGTGCTCGTCAATAAGCATTCGAATTCCGGCCGGGCGAAAGTGGCCGTCGGCCCTTAGAGACGACTCCGAAAGCACGTCATGGACCAGATCCCTCCAATCGCTTGCGAGCCAGGTCTTCATCGGAATGCTGAATCCCTCTTTTCCCCGATTGAATATCTCCGGCGGCAGATACTGCTTGAATGCCTCTTTCAATATGTATTTTCGTGTCCCATGCCTGTATTTCCATTTGCTCGGCATTCGGTACGCCAAATCAAGCATTTCATTGTCAAGGTATGGCACCCTCGCTTCCAGCGCGGTGGACATACTCATCAGATCGACCTTTGTCAGAATGTTTTCACAGAGGTAGAAACGAGCGTCGCAGTTCATCTGGCTCTGCAGCCGATCCGTAGCAGTCCGATCCAGGTAACGATCTATCACCGCTGGAATATTGCCGACAGTCGATTCGAGAAAGTCACTTTCGTAAATGCCGGTCTTCTGGACCGATGACAGAAATACCATCCATCGCATATGTTGCCAATCCCGTGATTGCCTCGCTCCCTCCAAAAACCGCCGCAAAGAGTTTCGAAGACCTCGTTTCTGCTGGGAAAGACCAAACCGGGAAAGCAGACGATCCGCACTCCCAATTATTGACTCTGGCAGCCAATCCGTGAATCTCGTCGCCAGCTTGTCAGCGAGATAGCTGTCGTAGCCGGCAAACAGTTCGTCTCCGCCGTCTCCGCCAAGTGCAACAGTGACATGCTTCCGCGCCATCTGTGACACCAGCAATGTCGGAAATACGGAGAAATCACCTATCGGTTGATCCAAGTGCCAGATAATGTCCGGTACCAGCGAACGATAGTCAGGGTCAAGAATCTCCTCGTAGTGCTCGGTTTCGTACCGGGAAGCGATGGCACGCGCAAACGAGAGTTCGTCGTAACTCTGATCTTTGAACCCCACAGAAAACGTCTTTGGAGCCGACCCTGAAATTCGAGCAACAGTGGCAACCAATATCGAGGAATCGATGCCACCGCTGAGGAAGGTACCGAGCGGTACGTCACTAACAAGCTGGCGGCCGACTGAAGCCTCAAACGTCTCACGTACCGATTCCAACCATTCCTCCTCGGACCGAGACTCTGTGTCATCCATACTCGGTGGAGACCAATAGGATCCTTTTCGCAGGGAGCCGGCCTGCCAGAGAACCCAGCCACCTGGCTCGAGCTTTCTGACGTCTGTCAGCAGGGTCGCAGGACTGGCCGTATATTCAAATGTCAGATACTGGTCCAAGCCTATCGGATCGATCGCGCGATCACTGCCGTTCACTGCAAGAATGCATTTGACTTCGGATCCGAAGAACAGCTTTCCGCTTCGCTCAGAGAAGTAAAGTGGCTTGATTCCGACTCTGTCGCGCGCAAGCAGAAGACGCTTTTTTGCCTCATCCCACAATGCGATGGCAAAGATGCCATTGAGCAATTCGAGAAAATCCAGGCCGAATTCATCGTAAAGATGTGGCAGGATTTCAGTATCGCTATTAGTTCTGAAGGTATAACCCTTCTTCGCAAGATCGTTCCGTAATTTACGATAGTTGTAGATCTCGCCGTTGAATACGACCTGCACTGTACCGTCATGATTGGACATCGGCTGCTGGCCATGCGCCACGTCGATAATTGCGAGGCGGCGCATGCCGAGACCGATTCCCTGGCCGAGATAGTAACCATCATCATCCGGGCCGCGATATTCGATCATGTCGCACATCAACTCAATCTGTGCGCGCTCGGGAATCACCCCGTCGGTCGCGATACCGGCAATGCCACACACGGAACGTCACCTACCCTGGTTATTTGCGACGTTTGCGAATCTGCATCCGCACTTGGTTACGGACAAAGCTCATGGCATTTTCGCGTCGGCCATACGTTTTAGGCTGGAAACCGAGTCCCCGAATCGCTCGAGCCAAATTAGTTGCGGGGCGCTCACCAGGATCGAAATCAATTTCAAAACCATAGCCGCCAACTTTGGTATGTTCTCCGGGAAACGGGAGAGGGTCTGTGCCGGGAAGATTGTATACGTCTTGTCTGGCAGCTTCCGAGAAATGTGACGGTTGTGGCCAAAACCAGGGACGGGCTGATTCATCACCCAGATACAGGTTACTATTCGCGTAATCGTTAACCAGACGCGTGAGCAATCGTGATCGAGCGAATAGCCACTTTCCAGCGCCCCACGGGACTATTCGAATGACACCCTGGTCCTCCGTACGGTCAATTACTTCGTCGATACCCAATCCGTCAGGAATATCTTGTTTCGATCCAATTAGAAGTATTTCAAGTCCTTCCTTTGCTGCAATTTGCCTTCCGGCAATTACGATGAGCGTCGACTTGTCATTCCTTAATCGCAAAGATAAGTCTTCCTCAGTCAAATGCACCGACCATGGCCCTAGTTGACTCTTGGGATATCCACCTGCGACACCTCGCGCGGTAAGCCGCAGCCTTTCGAACGCCGTCTCGCCAGCTGCTTCGGTGAAGACCAATATTCCAATAAGGGACTGATCGAATGAGTTCTGCCCACCTGACCGACGGAAGTTCTGTTCCGCTGCATCGAAGAAATCAGCGGGTTGATAACAGTCGTGGAGGTGAATATGCGCATCGATCAAGGCCATCAGCTTCCCTCTATTATATTGGCCGTATCCCTAAATCCGACATGAGGGTAGCATAGCCTTCGAGCTTCGATTCGAGCAATTGATTTATGTCAAAATTAATTATTCATGCCGACGACTTCGGTGAAACAGACAAGGTAACCGATGGCATTGTTAAAGCGATCGAGGATGGACCGGTTCGAAGCACATCCGTCATGGCGAATATGCCTGACACTGATCGGGCCCTGAGGTTGATGCCAGAATATGCTGACGACGTGAGCTTTGGCGTACATTTGAATTTCTGTCAGGGCCCATCGCTCACATTGGCACCAACCTTGACGAATGACCTGGGTATGTTTCAAAGCAAATGGCGACTTGCTCGGCGCAGTCTGCTAAGGCGACTCGATAGAACAGAACTACGGAACGAAATTGACGCACAGATTGAGACTGTCAAACAATCAGGCGTATTGATTTCGCATCTGGATGGACATAAGCATCTTCATCAGTTACCGCATATTTTTGAGGAGACGCTTTCAGCTGCCCTGCGGCACAATATTGCGGGCATTCGAATATGCGAGCAGCGCCCGTTTCGACTTGGCAAGAAACTAAAGGCAGGTGCGAGTCGCGTAGTTCGTCAAATTTTATCCAGGCGGGCAAGGGCTTTGGTCAGCAATCACCGAATACGGTGTCCCGACCGTCTTGTGGACATCGCGGATTTAATGGCTGTCGAGAGCATTGCCGATCGCCAATCGATCTTGGCAGGAAATAACAGCGTTACGGAGTTATTCTGCCATCCAGGTATTATGGAACCGGAATCGATCGCTACGGGTAGCAGCGACCGCTCTGGCGAACTCCGTTATCTTGTCTCGGAAGATTTCACACAACTGCTCAGCTCACTTGATTTGAAGATTGCAAACTACTGGGAGATCTAATTGAAGATTCTGATGCTTGTGCCTCAAGCATTCTATTCTACTCGAGGCACACCCCTCAGCGCCTACCACAGGACTAAAGAGCTAACCCAGTATGGGCACACGGTGGATATCCTTACTTATCCAATCGGTGCTGAGCCGCCTGATCTTGATGTCAAAGTCTATCGCTCGCGAGGCCCCCATTTCTGGCGTGCAATCAAGCAAGGGCCGTCAGTGCGGAAAATCTGGTTCGATGGGTTATTCTTCCTGAATGCCGCCTACAGAATCTCAGGCTCGAAGTATGACCTGATCTACGCCCATGAAGAAGGCGCCTTTATGGCTCGATTGCTGAAGCCATTCTTCAAGGTACCGTACATCTACGACATGCATTCCAGTCTGCCGCTGCAAATTGAGGAGTGGAATTTCAGCAAATCAAAGATCGTCAAGGGGCTTTTTTCCTGGGTGGAAAAAGTGACTGTAACCGGGGCCAAAGCGATCGTTGCAATTTCGCCAGCCGTTGCGGATGTTGCACGAAGTTTGTCTGCAACCAAACCAATTGTAACAATAGTAAATAAGTTTGAGCTAGGTGCAACACCATCAGGTGAGTCGATTACAAAGCTGCGAAGCGAGCTCGGAATAGAGCAAGGAAACAAAATCGTGTGCTACACGGGTTCGTTCGTAGCACTTCAGGCACTCGACCTTCTTGTCCAGGCGGTTCCGCGCGTGCTTGAAAAGGTCCCCACGTGCAAATTTGTCCTGGTCGGTGGTCAGCAGAATGAGATTCAACAGCTGACTAATCTGACGCACACATACGGTGTCAAAGACGCCGTAATTCTGATCCCTTCACGGCCGCAACAGGAGATGCCTGTCTTTATGGCATCCAGCGATGTACTGGTTTCTTCGCGCGTCAGGGGGATTAATCCGCCGGGCAAGCTCTTCGCTTATCTGGCATCAGGCAAGCCAGTGGTTGCCACCGATGTCCTGGTACATAACCAGATTCTCGATAACCAGTGCGCTTTCCTCACGCCGGCCACCAGCGAAGGACTGGCCGACGGCCTGATAACCGCACTAACGAACAAAGTAGCCGCAGACAGGATCTGTGACGGTGCCAAAGCGCTACTGCATGATAAATTCAGCACACAAGCACGGAAGGCAGCATTCGATGAACTAATCGCATTGGCGATATAATTAGCTGATTTTGCCGACAGGAAACTACTTTCCACGCAGCAATTTTAATGAGTCAGCTCTTGACGATAGAATTCCCGCATTTCCTTCATCGAATATGTTTCAGGCGGAACCAGAATCTGCCCATTGCCGATTATTTTCAAAATACCCTGGTCACCGTGTACGAATACATCATCCGAAACCCGAGTACTGAGAATTTCAGCGCCATTGTCGACCAGTGAGGCGAGGAGAAAGCGAAACAGATTCGCGTTCGTCATTATGCCGCCATCATATCGGCCATCGTAGTCGTTCGGCCATCGTATGGCTGTCACCGCACCGACACGATCCCGATATTCGCCGGGTGTACTCAAGTCAACTTTTCGCCGGCACTGATTCGTAATAAAAGGCCCATGGTCGCCGCTAATTACAATTACAGCGCCTGGATCGGGCAAAATAATATCGTCAACTATTGACACAATATCGATGCTCACGTCGGAAACCTTCTGCGAATATTTCGCTAGCTCCTCAGCCTCGTCGCATATACCAACTACATCATTTCCAGCATGGCCAGGTTCATATATATGAACATACTGAAACCGCGGCAATGTTGGTTTACTGCCTGGCTCAACGCGCCGTACAATTTCCTTCTTGATGACACCAAGCGCCTGCATCTCCCATTTTCCTGTCTCCCCTCCTATGAGGACCTTTGGTAGAATCTCTCGAAATACATTCCGAGCTCCAAAGAACGCATCAAAACTTGGGAAACAATAGTCAACAGCACAACCTTGCAGCAGCAAATAGTTTCCTTGATGCACATACTCAGTTCGGTAGCCATTACGTTTCAGTAAACGTATCAGATTGTTTCCGCCACCAATGACTTCTCGTGCTGATTTGCTAATTTCGGAAAACTTTCGCGTCGACCCGTAATAATGGTGCCGCATGTCCAGCATCGACAACATGGAGTCCGTAGTCGCATGATAGTTGGCAAATGTATCGTCATAAAGTCGGAAGTCTTTTTCCAACAATTGATCCTTGAAAACTGAAACGTCAATTCCGTATTCATCCAAATATGAAAAGCTTGCAAAGCCGTCGACTAGAATTAAATAGATATTCGGTTTGTGATTCAAACTTATTTTCATCAGATTACGTTCGGCACTGTTAGCAGGAACGTTCAAAGACGCGCCTCTGAATCCCATCGTCACCGCCGTAATCATCATTACCATCAGGACAATCGTAAGTCTTCCCACATTTTTGCGAAAAATAACGCTGATGAGCATGGCTGGCACTATGAAGTAAATGGCATGCGCAACCAGCCAAGTGCCACCGTGCAACTGTCCTCGAATTTCCCGTATGAACTGGTTATCAAATACCGGAACGCGCAGCGCCAGCATCAGGAACAATCCACAAATGAACATCGCCAGAAAGTCGGCGTACGCTTCTCGTTTTAATGCCGAAAGAACCAGATTCGACAGCAGAACGAGCGCGACTATCGGCACCGTCAGTGCAATCGCCACAAATAATACAGACGCAGTTGACAGCATTGTGAAGTTGTTGGATATGTAGAATGTAGATACGTAAATACCTGCCGCCAATGCAGTAATTACCGTCGAATTCACGGCTCGACCCCTAATTCGATTCTCCGTTTGACTGGTCAAGCCCTGGACCTCATCAGATAGAGCGTCCTTTCACTGCCTGGCACCGGAGTTGATTCTACGATTTCATAGAACCGGCAAAATGTTGCTTCAAAATTTTCCTTGTTGTAGAAATCAAACAAATGCCTTGCTTGTCGTTTGCTGTTCAAAAGCTTTGCCGCCCAAGAATCAGTTGGGTGCACGAATTCGATAATCAAATTATCTGCAAACTGCCTGAATGATTCAGCCAGCATCTCGAAGCTACAGTTGTTTGAAATGCTCAAGTGATGAATCAAGGCCAATGCCAGAATGCAGTCCGGTTTCAATTGCTTCATTCTCGTCAAAAAGTCTTTACGCTCCACATTGGCG
>Ga0255052_10003252_pt1 | contig 11373 bp, 9 predicted proteins | sample JV7_2_21_MG_FD_188632 | JGI IMG/M metagenome (GOLD analysis project Ga0255052, IMG submission 188632) | Seawater microbial communities from Jervis Inlet, British Columbia, Canada - JV7_2_21 | ecosystem: Environmental > Aquatic > Marine > Inlet | place: Canada: British Columbia | collected...
TATGTCGAACAACGTAGCAACGGTACCGATACCGCTGAAATCAATGTCGTCGATCAGGAAACCGACCGAAGGATTGGGTGCTCCCTGGTACTGCTCGAGCTCTCCAACACCGCGAATCTGCAGATAACGTGCGCGGTGACCGTCACCCGACCAGTTGAGGTTTGGCACGACACTGACGAGTTCCTCGAAATGTTGCACCGCGAGTTTTTCGATGACTTCGGCGTCCAGCACCGTGACGCTGGCAGGCAGCTCACTGGCCGGCCGCGCCCTGAAATCGGCAGTAACGATGATTTCGTCGATCGGTTCCGCGGCGAACAGCGCCAATGACAGCGAGGACAAACAGGCGGCTGCAAAGGTCCGCGAAGCGTGCGTGAGATTCATGATGGCCTTCCTACGCCGGCATTACCCGGTTCAGGTTCTAAGGGTTCCCGTTACGGATCTCAGGTCTGACGACCACCCCTGTGTTGTCGCTAGTATATCAGCGCTCGAGCCTCGCAATCAGGCTCGATGTGTCCCACCGACTGCCGCCGAGTTTCTGCACCTCTTCGTAGTAGCGGTCGACGATCTCCGTTAGTTCGAGCGTAGCGCCGTTCTTCTGGGCCTCGTCGAGCGTAATACCCAGGTCCTTGCGCATCCAATCGACAGCGAAGCCGAACTCGAACTCGCCTTTGACCATTGTCTGCCAGCGATTCTCCATCTGCCACGACTGCGCCGCACCCTGCGAAATTGCACTGATGACCCTGGCAGGATCGACCCCGGCGCATTTCGCGAAGTGCAATGCCTCTGACAGGCCCTGCACCACACCGGCAATACAGATCTGGTTGACCATCTTCGCGAGTTGGCCTGAGCCTGCGGGTCCGATCAGCGTAATGGCCTTTGCATAGGACTCCATGACGGGCCGGGCACGCTCGAAGATATCCTCGTCTCCGCCGACCATGATGGTCAACTTGCCGCTCTCGGCGCCCGCCTGGCCGCCGGACAACGGCGCATCCAGAAATCCTACCGCACGTTCAGCGGCCGCGGCGTACAGTTCCCGCGCCAGCGTCGCCGAAGCCGTCGTGTGATCGACGAGAATGCTGCCCTCGGACATTGCGGCAAGCGCACCGTCAGCGCCGGTTACAACGTCACGAACGTCGTCGTCATTACCAACACAGGTGAACACGATGTCGGCACAGGACGCCGCTGCCGCCGGAGTCGCCGCCTTGCTTCCGGTGTTTTCCTCGCACCAGTTCCCGGCCGTGGCTGCAGTGCGATTGTAGATGGCAACGTCGTGCCCGTTCTGCGCAAGATAGGCTGCCATGGGATAGCCCATGACGCCGAGTCCGATAAATGCAGTTTTCATCAATTCTTCTTGCGCGGGTCGAGGCCGATCGAGCGGGCGATGATCTCGCGCATGATCTCGGACGTACCGGCGTAGATTCGGGAAACGCGCGCGGCCGTGTACATCCTGCTGATCGGGTACTCGTCCATGAACCCTGCTCCGCCGTGCAGCTGCAAGCAGTCGTCGGTCACACGACCCTCGAGCTCGCTCGTGAACAACTTCGCCTTCGCCGCATCGTCCGGGCTTAGCTTGCCCTCGTTATGCTGCATCACACACTGGTCGACGAAGGCCTGGGCAACATCGATCCCGGTCCGCATGTCGGCCATCTTGAAGCGCGTGTTCTGGAAGGCGGCGACGGGCTGGCCGAACACCTCCCGATCGTTGATGTACTCCATCGTCGTTTCGAACGCCGCCTCGCAGTTGGCGATAAAGCCGACGGCGGCGAGCAGACGTTCCTCAACGAGGCCATGCATCATGTGATAGAAACCTCGGTGCGGCTGGCCGAGCAGGTTCTCTTTCGGCACCTTGACGTTGTTGAAGAAGAGCTCCGCCGTATCCTGGCTCTTGATGCCCATCTTCGCGAGATTGCGGCCGCGCTCGAAGCCCTCCATGCCACGCTCGACGACGAACAGGCTGATACCGCGTTTGCTCTCCGGGTCGGTCCTCGCCGCCACGATTACGAGGTCCCCGAGAATGCCGTTCGATATGTAGGTTTTGGATCCGTTCAGCAGGTAATAGTCGCCTTTGTCTTCGGCTTTCGTGCGTATCGAGGCCAGGTCGCTACCGGTGCCGGGCTCGGTCATCGCGATGGCGAGAATCTGCTCGCCACTAATGCACTTCGGCAACCAGCGCTCCTTCTGCTCGTCCGTGCCGAACTCGTCAATGTAGGTGCCGACCAGTCTGCTGTGCAACCACATGAAGAAGCCGACATCGCCATGCAAGGTCAGTTCTTCCATGAGAATCTGCTCGTAACGAAAATCGCTGACGCCGGCGCCGCCGTATTTTTCATCCGCCCACATCAGTAACAGACCCTGCTCACCGGCCTTGAGGTACGCCTCGCGATCGACAATGCCTTGTTCGCGCCAGCGTTCGCCGTGCGGCTGAATTTCGTTGATCATGAAACTCCGCACGGAATCGCGGAACATCTCATGTTCTTCGTCAAAGATCGTCCGTTCCACCCTGCTACCTTCCTACTTTCCCTTGAATTCGGGCCCTCGCTTTTCGAAGAACGCCTGTACGCCCTCGAGATTGTCGTCAGAACCGACCAGTGACTGCTGTAATTCGGCTTCGGCATCAAATGAGCTCGCCCAGTCGTGGTCCATCGCGTGCCGCATGACCTTCTTGGTCGCGGCGAGTGACAGTGGCGCACGCCCGGCAACCAATGTCGCCCACTCCAGAGCGGCTGCCTGCAGGTCGCCAGCGGGAACGGCCTTGTTCGCCAAACCAAGTTCGACGCTGCGCGCAGCGTCGATGCGCTCGGATTCGACGCTGAGCTGGAATGCACGCCGGTAGCCCAGCTGCCGCACGAGCAACCAGTTGAGCCCGCCATCCGGCACCAGCGAGATCGTTGTAAATGGCGACAACAGAAAAGCATCGTCCGCCATGATCAGCAGGTCGCAGGTCAATGCCAGCGACAGACCGATGCCCGCGGCCGATCCCGGCACCGCGGCGATAACCGGCTTCGGCATCGTCGCAATCGCGGACATGACCGGCCGGTACTCGTACTGCAGCTTGCCGAACACACGGCGCCCTTCGAAACCGCTCTTGAGATCCGCACCGGCGCTGAAGCAACGACCTTCGCCGGTTAGTACGACGACACGAACGCTATCGTCGTGATGCGCTTTTTCAAGAGTGTCGAGAAGATCGAAACTCAGCTGCGACGTAAACGAGTTCATCGCATCTGGACGATTCAGAGCGATGACGGCAACGGCGCCTTGCTGTTCATACTTAACGATATCGCTCATGGTCCTGATCCTGGGTGCGGTCACATATTGCGGCGGTATTCGCCACCAACATCGTAGAGTGCCGCCGATACCTGCCCCAGCGAGCTGCTCTTCACGGTTTCCATCAGCGCGGCGAATACGTTGCCGCGGTCTCGCGCGACGCCCTGCAAACACGACAGTGCCGCGCCGCGTTCGTCGCCATGCGTTGACTGGAATGCCCGCACGTGCCGGATCTGGTCGTTCTTCTCGTCGTCCGTTGAACGAATGAGCTCCAGCTCGTGCACCTCGTCTTCCTGTCCTTCCCTCGGCAGGAACGTATTCACGCCAATGAGCGGCAATGAACCATCGTGTTTCTTGCTCTCGTAATACAGGCTCTCTTCCTGGATTTTGCCGCGCTGGTACATCGTGTCCATGGCACCGAGCACGCCGCCACGTTCGGAAATACGCTCGAACTCCTGGTAGACGGCCTCTTCGACGAGATCTGTCAGTTCGTTGACGATGAACGAGCCCTGCCAGGGGTTTTCGCAGAAGTTCAGGCCGAGCTCCCGCGAGATGATCATCTGGATCGCAACAGCACGGCGCACGGATTGTTCGGTCGGCGTCGTGATCGCCTCGTCGAAGGCGTTCGTATGCAGGCTGTTACAGTTGTCGAACAGCGCATACAGGGCCTGCAGGGTCGTACGTATGTCGTTGAAGCTGATCTCCTGGGCGTGCAGGCTGCGGCCGGATGTCTGGATGTGATACTTCAACATCTGCGAGCGCGCGCTTGCCCCGTAGCGCTCGCGCATCGCGCGCGCCCAGATGCGCCGTGCGACGCGGCCGATGACCGAGTATTCCGGATCCATGCCGTTCGAGAAAAAGAAACTCAGGTTCGGCGCAAATTCATCGATATCCATGCCGCGTGCCAGGTAGTACTCGACGATTGTAAAGCCGTTGGCCAGCGTGAAAGCAAGTTGGCTGATCGGGTTCGCGCCGGCTTCGGCGATGTGGTAACCGCTGATCGACACGCTGTAGTAATTGCGGACGTTGTTGTCGATGAAGAACTCCTGCACATCGCCCATCATCTTCATCGCGAATTCGGTCGAGAATATGCACGTGTTCTGCGCCTGATCCTCCTTGAGGATATCCGCCTGCACCGTACCGCGAACCATTGACAACGTTTCCTTGCGAATACGCGCGTAGGTCTCGGCTTCGACGACCTTGTCACCCGATACGCCGAGCAGACCGAGGCCCAGGCCGTCGTTGCCGGGCGGCAGTTCCCCTTCGTAGCGGGGGCGCTCGCGGCCTTCAAAATACTTGTCGATGCGCTTCGCCGCACTCTCCCATTCGCCGTCTGCGCGCAGGTGCTTTTCGACCTGCTGGTCGATCGCCGTGTTCATGAAGAACGCGAGTATCATCGGCGCCGGACCGTTGATCGTCATCGATACGGACGTCGTGGGCGCACAAAGATCGAAGCCGGAGTAGAGCTTTTTCATATCGTCGACCGTGGCGATCGAGACGCCGGAGTTACCTACCTTGCCGTAGATGTCCGGCCTCTCGTGCGGGTCCTCGCCGTACAGGGTTACCGAGTCGAACGCCGTGGAAAGTCGGGCCGCATCCTGGCCACGCGACAGATAGTGGAAGCGCCGGTTCGTGCGTTCGGGCGTACCCTCGCCCGCGAACATGCGTGTTGGATCCTCTCCGAGGCGCCGGTACGGATAGACTCCACCCGTGTAGGGATACCCACCCGGTAGGTTCTCTTTCGCCAGGAACTGCAGGAGCCCTCCCCAGTCCTTGTAGTCAGGTGCCGCAATTTTCGGAATCTTCTGGTGACTCAGGGACTCACGATAGTTATTCCCCGTAATTTCGCGGCCACGAACCGTATAGCTGTGTTTCTCGGAGCGCACGCCTGCCTTGCGCTGCGGCCACTCTCGAATCAGCTTGATCGACTCCGGAGTCAACTCCGCAAGCGCTTCCTGGTAGCGCTGTCGCAAGACCAGCAGTGTCTGGTCGCCACCCTGGGTCAGCGCATCGCTCTTGTAGAGTTCCAGCTCAGCCGGCAGCGCAGCATCTTCGAGCGTTTTCAGCGTCTCGTAGAGGTGCTGCACGCGGCTCGCAATGTCGGCCTGTGAATCGATGCGGCCATTAATGTCGCGTCCCTGCTCCGCGATTTCCGCGAGGTAGCGAATGCGGCTTCCCGGAATCATCGCGGTCGCGCGCGGTTCGCGTATCGACGTATCTATGTCCGGCGACCAGTCTGCCGGATCGAGTTTGCTCTTGTCGGCAACACGCCGGCACAACTCCGCGAACATCCAGCTGATGCCGGGATCATTGAACTGGCTGGCAATCGTCGGATACACCGGTATGTCATCGTCGCTGGTGTCGAACGCGACGTGGTTACGCTTCCATTGCTTGCGGATATCGCGCAATGCATCCTCGGCGCCGCGTTTGTCGTACTTGTTGAGCACGATCAGGTCCGCGAAATCCAGCATGTCGATCTTTTCCAGCTGGCTCGCGGCGCCGTAGTCACTCGTCATGACATAGACGGAAAAATCGACGAGATCGACGATCTCGCTGTCACTCTGGCCGATGCCCGCGGTCTCGACGATGATGAGGTCGAATCCCAGGGATTTCAGAAACAGGATGTGATCACCCAGCATTTCGCTGGTCGCAAGATGCTGCCTGCGCGTCGCGATGGAGCGCATGTAAACCCGGTCCGAGCGCAGCGTATTCATGCGTATGCGGTCCCCGAGCAAGGCGCCGCCGGTTCGGCGCCGGGTCGGATCGACGGCCAGCACCGCGATGTGCATGTCGGCAAAGCTACCGAGGAAGCGATTCAGAATCTCGTCGGTCACGCTGCTCTTGCCGGCGCCACCGGTGCCCGTAATTCCAATTACAGGCGCATGCCCGGCCTGTACCTGCCATTCCTTACGCAAGCGGGTCAACGTGCTTTCGTCGAGTATGCCTTCTTCGATCGCGGAGATTGTGCCGGCAATGTCGACGGCGGAATCGCGATCGACATGGTCCGGGGCGGCGGACTCGCGCCGCGCCGCCGCCGTTCTCTCGACCAGGTCCGAGATCATGGCCTCGAGGCCGAGCTCCATGCCATCGTGCGGATGGTAGATACGTTCGACACCGTACGCCATCAAGGTCTCGATCTCCTCCGGCGTGATCGTGCCACCGCCACCACCGAATACTCGTATGTGGCCGGCGCCGAGTTCGTTCAGGCGATCGATCATGTAGCGGAAGAACTCGTTGTGCCCGCCCTGGTAAGAGCTGACGGCAATACCGTCCGCATCTTCCTGGATGGCAGCGCGCACGATGTCGTCGACACTGCGGTTGTGCCCAAGGTGAATCACCTCGACGCCCTGCGCCTGGATGAGGCGCCGCATGATGTTGATGGCGGCATCATGACCGTCGAATAGCGACGCTGCAGTCACAAAACGCAGCGGGGCTGCAGTGGCCTTTCCAGATACGCCGCGGAGATCGCTGGCTACCGTGCTCATGGACTCGCATCCTCCGGGTAAATCACAGCAAAAACCTCCGCCTGAAAGGCAGAAATTCTTTAAAAATCAATCGTTTTCGCTGTTGAAAAAAATTTAATCTAGATTAAAATAATGCACAACCACGCAGAACTCAAGTGCAGGGCTCATGCATTCCAGCAACTCCACAGCCGATCAGCGCGTCGACACCCGTTTTCAGCTCAAACGTGACAGCATGCTCAAGGCGGCCGCGCGCTGCTTCAATCTGAAGGGCTTCAGCGGTACATCGCTGAAGGACGTCGCCGATATCCTCGGGCTGACCGACGCCGCACTGTATTACTACGTAAGAAACAAGGAAGAACTCGTGTACCTGTGTTACGTACGTGCCGCGGACGTGGGACGCGAGGCGCTGCAACGCGCAATCGATGAGGGCGGGTGCGGACTGGATACGGTAGAGCGATACCTGCGCTACCACATCGAGGTCATGGTCGGCGAGCGCGGACCTGTCGCCATCATGAGCGAGATTCCGTCACTGAAGCCCGAGCACCGCGACGACGTTCTTGAACTATCCCGCAAGCACGGTGCCGCGTTTGAGGCATTACTGGAACGGGGCATCCAGGACGGCAGCATTGCACCCTGTGACGTCAGGATGACGGGCAATGCGATCATGGGATCGCTCAACTGGATCCCGAAGTGGTTTCATGGGGATTCGAACATGGCGGGCAAAGTGCTCGCTGAGTTTCCGCAGATTCTGAGCCGCGGACTGCGGCCGACCTAGCGAAGATTAGCTAACGCGGATTAACGATCGTCAACGTGCGCGACGTAGGTCATGACCTGGGCCTCGAGTGCGCTAATTTGTGGCGACGAAATGTTGTCGGCATCGATGCGCTCGATTTCGAGCGTCTTAACGATGAAATTCAGGTGTTTCTGCATACGCCTTATCACCTCACCGCGATAGGCGTCCATCGACATGCTCGAACCCTCGCGCGGTTTGACGATAAGCACGGGTGAACTCGAACGGCTGGTTCGCGAACCTGTCTGTCCATCGTGCAGCAGTTCGTAGTCTTCGCGAACCTCTCTCATGCGCACGACAATGTCACTGAATTCCGCTCGCAGTCGAAGGTATAACTCGTCGGAACGCTCCATGTCGATGGCATCGAGGCGCCCGTTCAAGTCGTCACGTACGGCGATGAACGGGGCTGTGCGGCGTTCCGCGGCCAGGCGATACCAGGCGGACGCCAGCACGGGATCCTCCCGCGCGCCCAGTCCGGTCAGGGTCATGAAGCCGACCATGTACTGCGCGTACTTGTCCCCGATCGGCGCGAGCTCGTTACGGTAAATGAAATGAGCACGCTTGTAGTCACCGCGCTCGAATAACTCCTCGGCCTTGTTCTGAACGCTCAGAATCTCCGCATCCTTGACGTAACCACCGCTCGACGAATAGTCCTGCGCGAACGACGCGGGCAGCGTAAGGCACGCGGTCAATACAAAACAAAATGTCAGTCTGAGGTTCAATTCCAAGCGTCTCGGTGGCGCTGATTTGCTACAGTTTTTGAGTTCTTCGACTCCATCGAAGTTCCCGTTAAATCAGTCGTCTAATCGTCGAAATCGGGCTCACGCCCGGCCATATTCGCAACCACTGCTTCTTTCTGGTTCCTGCCTTGCAGCACACCCGCCTGCAAGGCGGCTTCGAGAGCCAGTGACCGCGTCTGATCCAGGTCCCGGCGCTCATTGAACATCCTCTTCATCGCCCGGATTGCATCCGGCGACTTTGCCGCGATTTGCCGCGCCGTGTCCTTTGCGGCGGCCAGCGGGTCCTCGTGTACGGCGGTTACGAGACCAACTTCAAGCGCCTCGCGACCGCTTACGACACGACCGGTGTAGGCGAGTTCCCTCAATCGGTCCTCCGGGACGAGATTTGCGCTCGTCACCGTGATCGCAAGGTCCGGAACCAGCCCCCAGCGAATCTCCATGATAGACAGCTTGGCGTCGGGTGATGCGTAACGAAGGTCCGCACCCAGCGCAATCTGCAAGCCGGCGCCGAATGCGACACCCTTGATCGCGCAAATGACCGGCACCGGCAACTCTCGCCATACGTACGCCGCGTGCTGGAACCGATTGGCGGGAGTCCCTTCGAGTGGCCCCAGGGCCGCTGCGTCGATCGGGATTTCAGAATTGCTGAATACGTCGAGGTCGATGCCTGCGCAGAAGTTCTCGCCGGCGCCCCTCAGCACCACGGCGCGCACGGATCGGTCAGCGGCCAGACTGACGCCGAGTTCACCGAGTTCGTCGAACATCGCCATATCGACGGCATTGTGCTTATCCGGTCGATTGAACACGACTTCGGCGACGTGATCATCAATCGCCGTTTGCAAACGAGTGCTCATGTGTCCCCTTTCAGGCCGCCGCGTTCGCGGCTATGTCGCCAACGTACATTTACCGTTCCTGATGACAACAACATCGCGTTCCTTGACGCTACATTGGAACGACACAATATTACCGTCCTGCCACATGTCGGTGGTGATCCTGTCACCGGGAAGCACGGGTGCCGAAAAACGTGCATCGAAGCCCGTGATTAACGTGAAGTCGTAGTTACAAATTGTCTTCAGGATCGCGTGGCAAGCCACCCCGTAGGTGCAAAGCCCGTGCAGTATTGGCACCTGGAATCCGACACTGGCGGCCAGCGCAGGATCCGCGTGCAACGGGTTGCGATCGCCATTGAGCCTGTAAAGCAATGCCTGGTCGCTGCGGGTTTCGAGTTCGCAGCTCAAATCGGGGTCGCGCCGGGGCGGCCGATGCGCCGGGGGTCCCTTGCCGCGCGGTCCGCCGAAGCCACCGTCCCCGCGTGCCATGATCGTATTGCCGATCGTAAACAGCGCCGTGTCGTCTTTCGCAAGCCGTGCGTCGGCCTCGAACAAGACGAGCGCGCCGCGACTGGGCCCGCGATCGTAGGCGGCCACGATGCGCTTGTTGATCAGCAGGTCCGCAGCGACAGGGAGCGGCCGGTACAGTTGCAGCCGCTGCTCGACATGCAGCACCTGGCTGAAATCCCAGCCGAGACCGGGCGGGAACATGTCCGGAACCAGGACCGTCGCGATCGACGGCACCGTCCTGATGGGCGCGCCCTGCTCAAAGACGTATGGCAGCTCGTCGGTATTCACGGGATCACGGCCCATACCAATGCTCACTGCGTAGAGCATTGTCTCCGTGTCGCTGTAGCAAAACGGCAAATCGACGATAGACGTCGCCATCAGGTCATCGTAATTGAGCGCCATGATCCCCAGGTTGGTTGCTTATCGACAGCCGGCGCAGCGGCAGCCGCTAGTTTAGTGGCAGACAGCGGTGTGTAGCAATCATGCGCGCGTGGCGTATCGCCAGCCCAGTGCGGCGAGAGGTGCCACCGCCCGCTCCGCCTGCCCGGCATGTGCACTCGCCGCGGTACCGTCCCGAACCCGGCCCGCAATGCCCTGCAGTATCGCCGCCAGCCGGAAGAAATTGAATGCTGAATAAAAGTCGCGGTCCGCGATTCCCGCTGTGCGCCCGGTTCGCTCGCAGTATTTCTGCGCGTATTCTTCCTCGCCGGGGATACCCAGTGCCGCGAGATCCCTGTCGAGCAAGCCGGCCGATCCGATGCCGATTTCCGGCATTTGCCACGTCATCAGGTGATAAGTGAAGTCCGCGAGTGGGTGTCCGATCGTCGACAGCTCCCAATCGAGCACGGCGATGATTCTCGGTTCCTCGGGGTGCACGATCGCATTGTCCAAGCGGAAATCGCCATGCACGATGCTCGCTGAATCGTCGTCGGGGATGTTGTCCGGCAGCCAGTCGATCAGTTGGTCCATGGCCGGGACCGCCCCCGTTTCAGAAGCTCGATACTGACCGCTCCAACGGGATATCTGCCGCTCGAAGTAGTTTCCCGGCCTGCCGAAATCCTCGAGACCGAGCGACGCGTAGTCGAAACTGTGCAGCCTCGCGATCGTGGCATTGGCACTGTCGTAAATTGCGGCTCTCTCTTCCGGGTCGGCATCGGGCAGGTCCAGCTCCCAGAATATGCGGCCCTCCACACACTCCATGACGTAGAACATCGTGCCTATGACGGCATCGTCACGGCACAACACATAGGGTCGCGGCACCGGAAAATCGGCGCCGTACAGGGCGCTGATGATGCGGAATTCCCGGTCGACGGCATGCGCGGATTTGAGCAGCTTGCCGGGTGGCTTGCGGCGCAAAACATAGCGACCGCTGTGAGCCTGCAGCAGATACGTCGGATTCGACTGGCCGCCCCGAAACTGCTGAACCTCGAGCGGCCCCATGAAACCCTCGACATGCGAGGTCATGTACTCCGCCAGTCGATCCACGTCGAACTGCAGGCCTTCCCGAACCGCGCCGGTCCCCGAATTCTGTAGCTGGCGGGAACTCATTGTCGCGTTACATGCGGAATACGCCGAACGGCGTTTCGGCCTCACGCGGCCGGTTCATTGCGGCAGCCAGCGCGAAGGAGAGTACCTGCCGCGTGTCGACCGGGTCGATGACCCCGTCATCCCACAGGCGGGCGCTCGAGTAATAGGGATGTCCCTGCTGATCATATTGCTCGCGGATACCGTTCTCGAACTCAGCCTGCTCCTCCTGCGACCATTCTTCACCGCGC
>Ga0255052_10003254_pt1 | contig 11372 bp, 9 predicted proteins | sample JV7_2_21_MG_FD_188632 | JGI IMG/M metagenome (GOLD analysis project Ga0255052, IMG submission 188632) | Seawater microbial communities from Jervis Inlet, British Columbia, Canada - JV7_2_21 | ecosystem: Environmental > Aquatic > Marine > Inlet | place: Canada: British Columbia | collected...
CCGGTTTTGCACAGCATCTGGCTTCACATTTCGGCCGTTCTCGCACATACATGTGCTTCTCGGCACCGGGACTCCTGTCCAATGGCCGATCCCTCTCAAACCATAGCTACCGCTATGCTTTTTCGAACGATTGACCAAACTGTTTCGCCAGCTACACCGCAAATTCCGGATCCTTGATGAAATGTTCGGGTTAGTCATCATTCATCTGCAACAACCACCGGTCAGCGTCGATTTACTCAACCTTGATACCTGCGTTCTCCAGGTGTTCCTTTAGCGGTTGCAGTTGGCGCGCAAACCTGGCCCATTTATTGACCGATTGCTTGTGGACTTTCTCCCGTACCTGCACAGAACTTGCCGTGGCGCTGGGCGCTATATTCTGCTCGAAATCCAGGCAAGCCTGTTCGAATTCCAGGTCCAGTTTATCCAGCAGGATACGTGTCTGGCCTTCCTGGTCAGCCACCAGCGATTCGTATTCAACTTCTATCATGCGATCTTTTAAATGTTCCCGCCAATGATTACGCAGCCGATCGTAAGCCACGTAGTAACGACCCAGCCCCTCAAGCGAATATGAAAACTTATATGCCCATGTAAATACTTGTTTATACATTGAAAAACAGGAATCCATCGGGTTTCGTCCGAGATGAATAATCCTGGCATTCGGATAAGCCCGGGCAATAAATCCCAGGAATAGAAAATTGAATGGCAGCTTGTCTATAAACATTGGCGCATCGCCGAGCCTGTACGATACCGTGTCCAGGTAACCTTTGGCTATCAGCCCCATGTCTTTTTTCGCCACCGCCCCGATCATCCCGGGATTCATGTTTTCTATGCTTTGGACGCCACTTTCCCGCCTTAACACCATCTGCAAAAACTGTGTCTCACCAACACTTTCGACCTGTGAATGGCTGGACACGATTCGTTCGGTCAAGGTGGTACCCGTACGTGGCAGACCAACGATAAATATCGGCGTTTTCCCGGAGTCATTTGCGCTCGGCCTGCCAGTCTCACTTGCGAGCCAATCGGCGTTACAAACTTCAATGATCTTATCGATAAGTGCGATGTCTGCCGCAACGTCATAGTTGGCTACACTGGTTACAGCATTGCCAGCTTTCTTGTAATACTCGAACGATTGGTCCCATTGCTCCAGGTCTTCCAGTTCCTTGCCCAGTGCGTAATACATAAAGATGTTCTTGTCATGTGTATTATTGCTGGTTTGAAGTGTCCCTTTCATCTGCTCGACATGCGTGGCGTCCTTTGCTTTGCCAAGGCGGGACAACTGATAATGATTTCGTTGATGGTTCGGAAAACGTTTTAACAAGGCCCGGTAAATATCCCGGGCTTCCTCAATTTTGCCCAGGAAAACACCGCAGGCTGCGAGGTTTGCCTGAAACAGGTCGACACCCGGCTGCAGCACATTGGCCTTTTTATACAAAGGCCAGGCTTTTTGGGGCATGCCGATTTCTGTGTAAACAGTACCGGCCAAATCCAGGTACATCGGACTGTTGCCCAATTTTCCCTCGTACTTCGCCAATAGTGCGGCAGCGTCTCCGTTGCGCCGGGCGATTGAACGCTGATTGGCCAATTCGACCGCGGCATCGTAACGACCTGCATCAAAAACCAGCGCCTTTTCGAATGCCTGAGCCGCTTTGACGGGCCTTTGCGAGACTCTCTCGACGAGTCCGGTAAGGAAATACCCCTCGGCGCTGGCTGCGTCCCGCCGGAGAATTTCATTGGCACAGGAGGCGACTGTCGCCCAATCCTGGGATCGTACCGCCTTTCTGGCCACCAGGCTGATTTGTGTTTGTCCGCTTGTCATCTCACCTAACCCGAACATTTCATCAAGGATCCGGAATTTGCTCTGTAGCTGGCGAAACAGTTTGGTCGATCGTTCGAAAAAGCATAGCGGTAGCTATGGTTTGAGAGGGATCGGCCGAAATGTGAAGCCAGATGCTGCGCAAAACCGGATAGGACAAACTGTAACCGCCGGAAACAATCCAATACACTCATATTTGTCTGATTCAGCAATAAATTTATCATTTTTTCGTCCGCCTTGGTGAAATGTTCGGGCTAAACCATATTCAGTACAGAGTCTGATCACTGAGAAAGTTGGGAGTATTGTTATCGAATTGCGATTGTTATACTAGTACGTTGCGCCACACGTATCACACAATCATGCATAAACCAAAACCCGTCACTTCACAGGTAGCCGATAGCTGGGATACTTACTGGCATGGCACTGGTGACGTCGGAGCATACTCAAGCGGTGGCGTCAACCATCCGGCTATCCTGGCTTTCTGGGATGAATTCTTTCAAGGCGTAAAACAGGATTACAATGAGCCAAAGATAATCGATATTGCCAGTGGCAATGGTGCCGTGGTTGAGCGCGCACTGGCAACATTCGGCGCCGAGCAACCCGACTTCACCTGTCTTGATGTATCTGATGCGGCTATCAAAAATATCCGTGACAGGTTTCCCCAGGTAGACGGCATCGTCACAGATGCGCGCAGCATACCATTGGACTCTGGCAGCTTTGATATTGCCACCAGCCAGTTTGGCGTTGAATATGCGGGCCTGGAGGCCATCAACGAAGTTGCCCGTTTGCCCGCCAGCGGTGGTCGGCTTGCACTCCTGCTGCACAACAAGGCAGGCAGTATCCACCGGGAGTGCGTGGAAAGTCTGGATGCCATTGTCCGGCTACAGGAATCCCGGTTCATTCCGTTCACGATCGACATGCTCAGTGCTGGCTTCAAGGCTGTCCGCGGCGCTGACCGGGCAGCGTATGAAACAGCCGCAAAAAAACTTGCTCCGGCCATCGGGGTACTTGAAGCAATTATGAAACAGTATGGCCAACACGTTGCCGGCGATACCATTGCCCGTCTCTACAATGACGTGGGTCAGATTCACCAGGAGATTCAACACTACGAGCCAACCGAGGTACTTGACTGGCTTGGCAGGATGGAAGGGGAACTGGATGCTTACGCGGGACGTATGTCATCCATGAGCAACTCGGCAATTGATGCCGAGACATTCGAGCAGATATGTGCTGGACTTCGCAACCGGGATCACACGATAGAGCGCGCCGAGCCACTGATGGCAGCGGGCCTTGACCTGCCATTGGCCTGGGTTCTCGTCGCGTTTAAATGAGCTCTCAAAATTCGGCTTGGCCCAGGTCACGGGCACATGGAAAATGGCGGATATCAGGAAAGTGATATGAACGAAAACCTGGATGGCAAAGGACGGGAAGAACTGAATACCTGGATAAAGAAGCAACTTGATGCAGCGGTATGGAAATTGATTGACCAGGGCGAAATCGAAAGCGTAATGGTTGAGGCAAAACCGGCATGGGTACTTCCGTTCCAGATATTGATCGGCAAGATTCGCGCCCGTGGCCAGTCAAGCGGGTTCACATGGTTTATCTGCGGTGAAATCCTTACCGACTTCCTGGACTTTTCGGTCGCATCCACGCCAAGGGATGCCGCGAGACATTTCGCAATGAAATGGCAGCTGGAAGCTGCCCGGAATCAGGAGCGGACAGAACCGCAACCCACCGGGTCGGCATCGCAACTATCCCGGCAAGGTACCGGCGGCCAGTGGACGGAACAGGCGGAAGCCCTATATGAACTGGTGGAGGACAAAAGATTGTGGCTGCAACAAAACGGCTTTTGAAACCACTTCAGAATTCGCCAGTAATAAGAAGGGTCAGTAGAAATAAGAAGGGCCGCTAAAAGCGGCCCTTCGTTCTATCACGCCAATATCTGGCTTATTGTATCTGACCTATTAGAATGACCATTGCAGACGCAAGTAGTAACCGGTGCCAAACAGGCGGTAAGTTGCTACATCCGTCTTGCCATTGAAGCCAAGATCAATATAGGGAGGTGGCTCATCCGTAAGGTTGGTTATACCTCCAGAAAGCATGAGCGTGCTGTTACTGAGAGCAAACGTATAACTACCGACGAGATCATGATACAGCTGTGAATCGATAGTGTATTCGTAATCCCCGATAAAACCGGCATCCAGGGTTGTCATCGAGCTGATGTACTCACCCATGTAGCCAACCGAGAAATCGTTCCACAAGAATTGCAGACTGTAGTTGATCTTGTCCTCAGCATAGGCACCACCGTCCTGAGCAGTCACGTTGGTGTATGTGCCTTGCAGCTCCTGTTCCGGTGAACCCGGGAACGCGGTCTTGGTGCGCTCCAGCATGTGAGCCCACAACACCGAAGCCCGCCATTGACCGAAACTGGCAGCGTAGTCCCAGCGAATTTCCGTATCGACACCTTTGCCACCCTGCGTGGAGACGTTCAGACTGGTGTCAATGACCGTGTCGATGTTGTAATCCAGGGTCCGGGTGATCAAGTCACATGAGGCCTCGTTGCCGTTAAGATAGCAGTCGTCCAGGATGAATTGAACACCAAGGGAACTGATACCGTCCTCGAGATCAATCTCCCAGTAATCGACCGTCACCGTCAGGCCATGGTCACCGAATTGCGGTGTCCACACCAGACCAGCTGTAAACGTGTCGCCGGTCTCAGGGATCAGGCCCGGGTTACCGCCGACCAACGCGTGCAGCTGGCTGTCGGTCTGAGTACCGACCCGGTCGCATCTCGCTGGTAACGGGTCACCTCCGGTCGGGATACACGGATCGAAGTAGGTCGGAAAGCTGTCGACCTGGCCACCGAACAGATTGCCGATGGTCGGTGCGCGGAATACCGTACCGTAGGTGGCCCTCAGTTTCAGGGAATCTATAGCCTGGAACTCAATACCAATCTGATACGTGGTATCGCCATCGAATTGACTCCAATCATCGTAACGCAAACCGCCTTTCAGGTAGAGGTTCTGGGTACCGTTATCATACAGCGGCGCCAGAACCTCGCCATAGAAGGCGTTGTTGGTCAAGGTGCCATCGGTGCCTGCGCCAACGTTGCCGGTTACGGCGCCGATCGTCTTGGCTGAATCAGGCGTATAGGTAAACGCCTGTTTCCAGTAGCCCCAGCCTACGGCCCAACCGAGTTCACCACCCGGCAGCTCAAAATTTGAACCGGAGATGCTTGCGCCAGCGGTACGCTGTCTGGTGACATAGGTATCAACCGTGTCGAGAGCGACATAGGCGAGCATGTCCGGAGTCAACGTTGTAACGGTCGGATTACCGCCTGCATCAACTTCACCACCGCCGAACATGTTCAGCGGTACACAGCCCACGATCAGCGTGCCCGGATTGTTGATATCGTCGTAACACTCAGGTCGGCCGTCACCGTCCAGATCGGCCGATGGGCCCATTGCCTTTGACAGCCGGGCACCGGAGAACTGGCCCAGGTCGTTATCTGTGCGGGCGCGATGGCCTTCGTTGATGAAAAGATCCCAGTCCATATCCCGGAACGTACCTTCAAAACCCGCGACCCACTGGTATTGTGTGATCTGCTGTTCGAAACGGCGGTTGGTTTCAATCATACGCCGGCGGGGGGTAACAACAGGTTCATAGATCAGTGCAGTACCGTTCGCTGCATTGTAGGCATCAACTGCCCTGCGCAGGTAATAGTTATCCGGTGAGATACCGGTGTAAGGAATGGTCTCGCCTGTATCCGGGCGAGTATAAAAGCCATCGAACATCGGATCGCCGCCGGTGAACGGCAATGGCGCCAGTTGCTGCGCTGATTCGCGGAAGTTACCGCGAATCTCGGTATTAAAGCGGATATTGTCGGTTATATCGAAATGACCTTCCGCAAATATATTTGTGCGCTTATATGGCGTCTGGATATAGTTGACCGGCGCATAATTATAGGTGCGGCCATCATGCGGCTCCATCATACCTACTTCGTACGGTGTTGATGCAGCCTGGCCAATCAGGAAAAGGCCCTGAGTCAAGAATGAAAGCCGGCTTTGCGGAATACGTGAAGAACCGATCGGATAACAACCACCCTGGGGGGTGCCATCATACGGGTCTGCGACCTGATTTTCGCAACCTCCCGGGTAAATGTAGTAGGAATCCTGCAAGAAATCCCACGGTAAATCTCTCTGGAAAGCGCCTTCCTGGTCCACAAACTCGGCACCAAATACGAAGTTACCTGACGAAAATTCCGTACCCGCCAGCAATCCGAATGAGGTCTGCTTACCTTTCGCGTCGGACCAATCAGCACCCTGGGCAGTGAATTCCACTCCGTCGAAGTTGCGACGAGTGATGATGTTCACAACACCGGAAACCGCGTCTGCACCATAGACTGCCGAAGCACCATCTTTCAGTATTTCGACTCGTTCGATCATCGTAGACGGTATGGCCTGGTAATCACCACCGTCGACCACCCGTTTGCCGTTGACCAGCGTCAGGGTACGGGCAGGACCCATACCACGAAGATCGATCTGCACCGAACCGTTACCACCGTTGTTGGTGGTGGTGCCGATCGGTGAACCGGACATGGCAGGCATGCTCTGGAGCAGGCTACCGACATCCGTGAGGCCTGTGGCGATCATGGTATCTCGATCCAGAATCGTTACCGGTGATGCACTATCAATGTCGGCACGCTTGATGCGTGATCCTGTAATAAGGACTTCCTCCATTAACAGCTCATCGCCTTCTTCGTCGGCTTCCTGAGCTGCGACACCAGGAGAGACCGATAAAGCAAGTGCACCGGTGCTAATACCTAGCGCCAGGTGTATTGCTAGTTGTAGTTTGTTATCAGTAGACATGACATTTTCCTCACTGCAAGTTGAATGCAACAATTTTTGACTCATAAATTTGACTAAATGATCATCTAAATCTGAATTAATGGATAACCCGGATTTAACCTAGTTTTAACCAATGCGAGTTTATACCACTCAATCCGTCTAGTAAACCGCCTGAACGAATATTCTTACGAGTAATTGAGGTCACCGGGGAACGGTTTGGCGGCAATATTTGCCGGGGCGTATTGAAACCGCCGGGGCTCTGCGCCCTTTACGACTTACGACCCGGGCTTCGAGGACCGGCATGGTCATTCGAACAGGCGCAAGTGGATGCCCGATCCGGGAGACCGGTCTCGGGGTGACGTTACAAGGAATAAACGCAGGTCATCTGGAGTGAGGCTAAAAATCATGTTCCATGACCATATATAACTGATAAATATATAATTAGAGTAAGCATTTCTCACATTCCGATGGCCTGTTCGGGTTGCATCTGCCCGGATAAAGTCCGCCATCATGCAAATTGCTTTTGATCTTCTTTTGCTTTTGTACCTACAATAGCCCCAGAAGATAGACACATTCATATGCTTTAGACATACGCCAATGTCTCTGTTCAAACATACTAAAAGAGGTGCGAAACACATGAACTGTCCGAAATGCTCAGGTGAGATGGAAATTGTGACTTACGATGAAATTGAAGTGGATCGCTGCACATCATGCGGTGGGCTGTGGTTCCAACCGGAAGAATTGAGTGCCCTGCGTGACGATATCTGGATGGCCGATTACATCATCGATACCGGTGACAAAGCGGCCGGTAAAGTGGCCAATACGCAAAAGGATATCAATTGCCCCCAGTGTGGCAAACCAATGCTGCACGAGTACGATGATGAACAGACACATATCACGTATGAGTCCTGCAGCGATGGGCACGGCACATTCCTTGATGCCGGCGAGTTTACCGACCTGGTAAAGAAAACTTTCTGGGATAAATTCAAACGCCGCTAATGATTCCCCGGGGACAAATGACTTTGGGGCGGCGACCGCACTTCATAACGACCGGACCGTAAACTTGAACGCCCGGTGTTCGTACGACCGGGCGTTCAATCAATCTGGATCACTTTCGGTACTGGATCTCAGTCCTTCTGCAATTCTATATTTCCGCTGAAACTCTCAACCCGGATCTCGGCTCCGCCATCTCCGGATACAAATTTCAAATGGCTGCCCGGCCCATGTTTGGCGTGCTTGACGGATCCAAAATCCGTACTGATGTGGCCACTGAAACTCTGCGCCTTGAAAAGGCCGGCTTGTGAAGCCGGCAAGCGGATTGTGACATCACCGCTCATGCTTTCAGATGTCAGCCTGCCATCACCCGATAACCCGCCTTCAATACCGATGTCGCCCGAAACCGTTTCAAATTTACCACTTGTGATCATGCCCGCCTGCAATTCCATATCACCGGAAACCGTGGTGGCCTCGATATCTCCGGATATTCCTGACAATTCAACATCTCCCGATACTGACTCGGCCGTAATACGTGACGTGTTGCCGTTGAACACGACATCGCCACTGACCGATTCAATGGAGACCCAGCCACTTGAGGCCTGGATATCTACATCACCGCTGACAGAAGCGGCCATCAGTTTTTTATTATCCAGACCCGAAATGCCTATATCTGCACTGACGGCAGATGCTTCAATATTGGCCCCTTCGGGGACGCTCAGTTTTAGCCAGGTGCTGTCGATATTTCTTTCATTCCGGTTGATCACCGTGATTTGCAAACCGGACCCGGTTTGGTTTATTTCCAGCTCTTCTACACTGTCACCCAGTTCTCCGGTCAGGTGGACCTCGTTACGGCCCCAGCCCCGGATGTCAATTTCACCGGCAACATTTTCAACTGACACCGTCACATCCGCATCGACATCCCAGCGTTCATCCACAGACTGCTCTGCGAGCGCTGACAATGGTGCAAGCGCCAGTAATGCAATACCAAGTTTCAGGTTTCCCACGTTCATGTCCTTCTCCAGTCATTTTGTTCCAGCAACGCCAATTGTTTGATGAATTGCAGTTGCTGTGATCTCAGGTCTAAAAATTTTTCATTCAAATAAATATTCGAGGGATATTGGCGCAACGCCGCCAACAGGGAGGTTTCCGCCTGTTGCAGGTCTTCCCAGCTGCCCCTCAAGGCATCGGCATTATCACCCGCCAGTCGAATACCCGAGTAATCAAGCGGAACCAACTCCTGGAAAGCTGCCTGGTATTCCCGTTCGGTTGCTGCAACCGTTCCAGCCAGTGCATATTCCAACGCGGACCGATCCATTTGCCCGGCGGGTTGGACCTGCATACCGCGGCCGATAAAAATCCCCGTCGTCAGCGCCAGCAAAACCGCTGCCGCCAGGGCGGGCAAACGCCAGATGGGTGTCGTGTTGCTTGAGCCATACCCCTGGCCATACCCCTGGGCAACAGACCCGAGCCGATTACTTATCCCGGGCCACAAATCACGTTGCGGCCTGATACTGCGGGGTAAGGCCTCTAATTCCTTGATTAAGTCAGTTTCTTTCATTGTGCCAACTTCTTTAATGTTGCAATAAACATCCTCTAGATAACCGTGTCCTTCAACGCTGCCCTGACCAACTTCCTTGCACGGTGTAATTGTGCTTTTGAAGACCCAACCGCCATGCCGGTCATTTCTGAAATTTCACGGTGCCGGTAGCCTTCGATGTCGTACAAAACCAGCACGGTTCTCGCCCTTTCCGGCAGCTTCGCAATGGCGTACTCAAGATCCTTTCTCAAACCTGCCGAGACATCGCGTTCACCGGCAAGTGTCCGTTCAACACTATCGACCATTGCACGTTCACGCTGCAACCGCTTCACGCGAATTCTGCGGTCACTCAACACCACGTTTACCGTAAGGCGGTGTAACCAGGTGCCGAACTTGCTGTCACCACGAAACAGGCTCAACTTGTTCCACGCCCGGACGAACGCGTCCTGCAACATGTCCTCCGCCAGTGCCTTGTCACCACCGCACATACGCCAGCAAAGCGCGTAAATCCTGTCGCGGTGACCGCGGTACAGTTGCTCGAATGCCATGCGGTCACCTCCCTGGGCCTTCCTGACCCAGCGTGATTCGGAACCGGACGCTACTGGTCCGTCATCCTGCCACGATGTCACCGCTTGCATTCCTCCCATGAACTTTTAGATGGAGACCAGCAGAAAGGGTTTAAATCCAGAATCCGGTCCCGAAAATATAACCGGCTTCCAACTACCGTTTCTGCGCCTGACATGTCAAGTGTACGCTCTGTGTCCATCAGTATACTTGCTGCACTGACTCGCGAGCGCTACAGGAAAATCTGCCCGAGGTCTGCAAGCGTAAATGAAAACGCCCGGCATGCCGGGCGTCTTGACGTTTCCAGGGTTCAGCTTTATAGCCGGAGATTTGTCACCAGGTCGCGGTCAGCGTTAATACCGGCCCCGCCTGGTTGAGCTTGGCCTTGCCGTGCCAGTCACTCTTGTCCACGTCCACATCCAGCAAAAACGCCTTGTAATACAGACCGAAGCCAATATTTTTGAAAGCCTGGTAATTGACCCCTGCCTGGATATCCCACATGCTGCCGGAATAATTACCGATGCTGGCGCTCAGCCAGTCCAGCCGGGATTGGAATATCCACTTTGGAGACCATGAATACATATACCAGCCACCGATATTTGGCAACGGGAATTTTGCATTGACCGACGCGCGTTCAAACTGTATTGACCCATCATTGATTAATGCCTCACCTTCTATAAAGGTATCCAGTTCCAGATAATGAAGACCTATACCTAACCCGAACTCGTGTTGCAGCCCCCTGGTGAACTCACGGCCAAAAAACAGACGTCCGACTTTCACGTCAATACCACCACCTATAAAAGTTCCGGCCCTGAACACCAAATCCTCCCATTCTATATCCTCTTTGAGGACTTCTTCACCCGTTGTACTGGTACTATACCCCTGGGCCCACAAAGACCATTTTTTTCCAAAACGCCAACGGAAATTTACCGATGGGGAGGTGTGGTAGTCATCAAGGTTCAGGGCCTCGTCCAGATCAATATCCTCTTCGGGGTCACTGCCGTCGACCCGGACGACATAATTCGTTTTAGGCCAGAATAAGCCGACATCGATATTGAACTTGTCACTCAGGAAAGGGTGGTAATCATCTTCGGTTTGGGCAAAGACCGGATTTGACAACATGGCAAGGACGATTATGCCAAAAAATAATCGGATCGGTGCATTCATATTTATTCCTTGATTAACCATTTAACGGGTTGCAGGGAAAACATGTTTCACAGTTATTCTACCCGCTTTGGCCACCACAGTCATAGCCCAAAAGCCCTTGTGGCCGTGGGTTGATCACCCACGGGGATATGGTTTGCATTCACCACCCTTGATTTGACCTGTCAAGGGTTTATCATCGGTTACGAATTCAACTGATTTTGTTTTTTTCCGCCACCGCTGTGGGGCTTTACAAAACGGTTTTTAAAGCTGGATTTAACCTGATTTGGAGTAAGGAGATGAACCTGCCATTTTCGTTTATTACAAGAGTTGCCGTGTTGTTTGTATTTCTGTATAGCGGCCCGCTGCTGGCCCAGAAGAGTGGCCAGTCCATACAGATTCAGTACGGGGTTGTCGTGGCATCAAAATATGTCCAGGAAAAGTCCAATGCCGGTAGGGGGGCACTGATAGG
>Ga0255052_10003256_pt1 | contig 11367 bp, 10 predicted proteins | sample JV7_2_21_MG_FD_188632 | JGI IMG/M metagenome (GOLD analysis project Ga0255052, IMG submission 188632) | Seawater microbial communities from Jervis Inlet, British Columbia, Canada - JV7_2_21 | ecosystem: Environmental > Aquatic > Marine > Inlet | place: Canada: British Columbia | collected...
ACAATAAGGCATAGTGCCGGCGTCAGCAGAATGAATACCCTTGACAGGAGAGATATAAAATGGTACGAGTCAAACCTTTCAAAGCCTATAGATACAACGAAGAAAAAGCTGGAGAATTGTCGCGACTGGTTACACCTCCCTATGATATCATTAAAGGAGAAAAAATTGACCACCTGCAATCCCTTTCTAAATTTAACATAGCATGGATAATCAAGAACAAGCCAGAGGATGCCGATACAAAATCTAATAATCAGTATACAAGACCGCGCATCCATCTCGATAAATGGGTTAAGGAGGGAGTTCTGAGGCAAGATGATTCCGAGTCATTCTATGTCTATGGACAAGAATTTGAAATTGAGGGAAAGAAACTCTTTCGATTTGGTTTCATCGGATTGATCGAGCTTGAAGAGTTTGCTACTATCGCTCCTGAGTTTGGAGAGTTTGCTGGGGTTCTGCAACATGAAGAAACGTTCCCAAAGGACATCGAAGATAGGTTGAGCCTGTGTAGATCTTGCATGGCGAACTTTGGACAGATCTTCGTTATCTATCCAGACCATGAAGGCAAGGTCGATTCTGTGCTAGAGAGAAATATGAAAAATGATCCAGTGGGCGAAGTTATGGATGATGCTGGAATTCGACATAAACTATGGCAAATCAACAAGAATGATGATATAGATGAAATCACGATGTTCATGAGAGAGAAATTTGTCATCATCGCTGATGGTCACCACAGATACAAGACTGCTTTAGCCCTGTCGAAAGAATACCCTGAATTGGAAAGTGCAAAATATCGAATGTTGACCTTTGTGAACATCTCGAATCCGGGTCTTGTTGTTCTACCTACGCATAGACTTGTTCAGAATGTAGAGAACTTCTCTCAGGAATCATTATTGAAACAAATCAATGAGTACTTTGATGTTAAGACCTATGACTCAAGCAATGCAATGTTCGAGTTAATGGAAAAGATGTTCGAAGAAGGAAAGCATTCCTTTGGTTTGTTCATGGATGATGGAAAATTCTATGCTATGACCTTGAAGAACTTCTCAATCATGGACATACTCCTTCCAGATAAATCTGAAGAGTTACGCAGATTGGATGTAGCGATACTCCACGCCTTGATTCTGGATGAGATGCTTGGAATAGACAAAGAGAAGCTTGCTCAAGGCACAATCAAGGGAGGTGGCTACATTTCATATATCAAAGGTATTGGTGATGCTGTAGACGAATCCATAAAGTTGGTGAAAGGATCTGCTCAGGTAGTATTCTTCATGAATCCAACTCGAGTGGATGAGGTTGAGGCAGTCTCGAAGAACTTCGAATGTATGCCTCAGAAAAGTACATTCTTCCAACCAAAAGTTTGGACTGGATTTACAATAAACAAGCTAAGGTGAAAGCAATGACAAAACGTGTGTTTAATTTCTTTGCAGGTCCAGCAACCATGCCAATTCAAGTTCTTGAGAAGGCAAAGGAGGAGTTCCTTGATTTTGCTGGAATGGGAATGTCTGTGTTGGAGATTTCTCATCGAACAAAAGAATGGGACAAAGTAATGATGGACGCTAATAATCTCGCGAGAGAATTGATGGGCATCCCTACTGACTACAAGGTTCTCTGGTTGGGAGGCGGAGCATCAACTCAGTTTTACATGACACCACTCAACTTGCAACTTCCTGGCAAGCCCATGGAGTATGTTAACACAGGAGGTTGGTCTACTAAGGCAATTAAAGAGGTCAAGCACTTTGGAGATGTCAAAGTGGTAGCCTCTTCAGAGGAAGAGAAATTCTCATACATTCCCAATAATGTGGCATTTAGTGAGAACATCGCATTCGCACATATCACAAGTAACAACACACTCTACGGAACCGAGTGGGCATACCTACCCGCAATATCTGATGATGTCCCCCTTGTCTGTGACATGTCTTCGAACATTATGGCCCGGTCGATCAATGTCAAGGACTACGGAGTAATCTATGCTGGAGCCCAGAAGAATCTTGGACCAGCTGGAGTCACCATGGTGATAGTGAGAGAGGACCTCCTCGATCGAGTTCCAGAACAAGTGCCTACAATGCAGAAATGGAAGACTCACGCGGAGAAGGGCTCGATGTTCAATACACCACCAGTGTTCCCGATCTATATGTGTAAATTGTCAATAGAATACCTGAAGGAAATCGGGGGAGTAAAGGCAATGGAGAAGATGAACGTGGAGAAAGCTAAGATTCTCTATGATGTTATTGATACTTCGGACGGTTTCTATAGGGGTCATGCTAGAGCAGATTCCAGATCTCTCATGAATGTGACTTTCACTATGTCATCACCGGAGCTTGAGCAGAAGTGTGTGGATGGTGGCACCGCAAGAGGTATGGTTGGTCTCAAAGGACACCGTTCTGTTGGCGGTATGAGAGCTTCAATATACAATGCAATGCCTTTAGAAGGTGTAAAGAAGCTTGCAGAGTATCTAAAAGAATTTCAAGAGAAAAATGAGTAGTTTGATTGAAGAGAGCGTCAGCACTCTCTCATCATCTATTTCTTTTTCCGTTTCTTGGTGAACTTCGTGACTGCCTGTTCAAGGATCTCAATTATCTCTGGGATGTTAGACTCGTCAATCAGTCCCTTGTATATTCGACGCATCTGCAAGCCACTCACATTCACATCAATATTCCTCATATTATGAGCCTTGAAGTATTTCTTCAAGGCACTCGCAATGAGAATGAGAACTCCTCCAGGAAGTCGGCGGGACAAGTATTCCTCGCAGCATGTGCAATCAATCAGGATGATCGTGTTCTCATTATCAACTAGAACTTCTACGGGCATTTGTTTTTTTGACCCAAGGTTGAGGGTAAACTCGCCTAGTTGTTTCATGGTTCAGACCCTTTGATTTGATTCGCACTCGATTTCGCAATGACTTCAGCTCATATAAGACCTGCTCAGGTTGTAGCCGAGGTCATTGAAGTGCTCAAGCTACCTTATTCGGACCTCCTTCGACTACAGACCACTGATAATACGATAAGAGCAAAGATTGCACTGAGTAATATCGCAATCCTCAGGTAGTCTGGGCCAGCAGGAAGCGTTGTTGTTGGAGTTGTTGTGTTTGTGGTTCCGGTTGAAGTTGTTATAGTCGTTGTTGTCGTAGTTGTTGTTGTCGTTGAGGGATTTGTAACAGTATAACTGAAAGTGCCAGATACAGCCCAATTTCCAGATGTGTCATTTGTATAGAACCTGTAGTTGACACTAATTCCAACTGGGAATGCAGGAATTGTTTCATCGTAGTATGTCCAACCATTCCATGACATTGTGATATTGAACCATGTCGAACCGTTGTAGTAGGACAGAATCACTGTGTCCACTGCAACGTCGTCTGTCACTGTCACATTGATCAAAACGGTTTGAGTTGAATTAGGTGCAAATGGAATTCGGTCGTGTATACCAATTGTGGGAGGTGTTGTATCGTCCAATAAGAACGATACTGCAGCCTCAACATCCAACTTCCCATGACCCCACTCAGGGTTAGGAACAACACCTGTAAACCCATCACTTACAGCAGTAGATTCTAATATTGTCTTGACCTGATTTCCAATTGTTGAGTTTACTTGCAGCATCAGTGCAGCTGCACCTGCCACATGAGGTCCGGATGCGCTTGTTCCGCTGAACAATCGATAGCTGCCAAATTGCTGATTAAACGGAAGGGCGCTGTATCCATTGTACCAAGTAGACCATGATGACCCATTTGCATAATCAGAGATGATGTCATAGCCACCCGGAGCAGCCACTCCCTGTTTGCTAATTCCATCAATCCGCGGTCCATTTGAGGAAAAGCTTGCACGATCTCCGACAGTTCCTCCACCAACAAGATTTCTGGTTCTATAGCTTGCTACACTCAGAGCACTGTCAGCAGTTGATGGCCAAGTGATATGGTGACTATCGACCATGTCCGACATCCATACACTTCCCCCAGTCCATCCACTCTGGTCATCTGAGATGTACGCATGAATTGTCGCAGGATCAGGTGTTGAGATGTTAAGTCGATAGAATGGAATTGGAGGTGTTGTTGGAAGAACGCCATATATCCAAATTGCAAGCATCCTCGTTCCCCTAGTAGAGATTGAAGTATAGGATTGTATGTTTAAACCTGGTATTACATTAGGTTCTAGGAACCACGCCCATTCACCCAATCCTGGATGGAGGTAGATTGTGGTTCCATTAATCCACAAACTGAAATTACTCACCAAGAAATCAACGGAATCAACTGTAAGGACGGTTATGTAGACTTCAGCTATATCTTCAAGGACATACAGTCCATCTACTGCAGGAACTGAGAAGTCAATCAGATGCGGAACATCTGGTGTAGTGGTGATCATTGCATGCTTGTCCTTGCCTCCAAGATTGCCACTAGGTGATATCACTGGAATGCCATTTGCTACTAAGATGTCAATCATTTGTTCGGCTAAAGAACTCCCATCAAGGTAATGATACGTCCATGAACCGATTTCAGTCAGAATCACATCAGCTCCAGTGTTATTTGCAACAGTAAGACCTTCCTCGATGGTCAGCCACGTGAATTGATCACCTAGTACACGGATCATCATCAATTCCGCACTGGGAGCAACACCAACATAATCGCGGTAGCCTAGCTGTCCGCCTAGCAATATCCCAGCAACTGCAGTTCCGTGACCTTCACCAAATGGACTGTCATCAGTGTGAGTACTTGATGTTAAGTTGACACCTCGAATCCATGATTGAATGCTTGGTGAGGGGTTTCCATCCTTTTCAAAAATGTACTTGGTTTTGGGAGTTCTCAACATAACTAAACGTTCTCCCAAGTCAAGAAGACCATCACCTGAAGTATCATTCACAACAAAAAACGGTTCACCAATATCAGGAAAACCATTCTGGGTGACATTGTCAACCCAAGTCCATTCGGTTCGTACATTGAAGATGCCGTTCTGATTTAGATCGAGAAAGTACAGAGCTTCGTCTGACGTGATGATGCTATCAGGATTAAAATCAATGCCATCAGTGCCATTGTCAAACTGAGCATTGGGAACACCACCCTCCAACCAATCATATGAACCTCCATCAGCAAACCAAAGATCGGGATGTCTCCAATCAACACCTGAATCTAAGTCAGCAATAAGTATTCCTTCACCGGTGACATTTGTTCCGAGACCATCAAGCATCATCCAGACATCATCGGCATTGACCTCGGGGATTGACAAGTCTCGTGGAGATTCAAGAAACTGGGCATTCGTCTGTATGGCGATATCAGATACAATCCCCAAGTCAGTTAGAGTTTGTAGACCATCAGAAGAACCTCGCAAGAGGTAGTACGGTCCTATGTGACTATTACTCGCGCTTCCAAGACTGAATTCAAGGCCTAGGCTCAGAATTATGTCTTGTACCCTTGGTGAAACTCCATTGTCCAGACGTACAACCACAGGTATCCGGTCACCATATAGTTCAGATAATGCGTTGAAGTCCAGAGGCATGGATTGGACTTGGGATTGTTGCACTTCATCTACAGTAAAAATGTAGAGAAAAGCGGGAATGGTAGATATAATTAGACATAGGGCTAAGAACATACTAATGAATTTCCTCTGCAAAGATCTATCCTCCTCGGATATCCAACAGCGAGTGGAGCGAACCCCACAAACCAATCTCCCTGTTAGCCCATAACATACATGTATTTGCCTATTAACTTTCTTAGAGGAGCAGATGAGTCATTCAGAGCACATTGATATCATCATCATCATCATTTTCTGACACTGTTTCATCTTCGGCCTTATCGAAAATACGTTTTCCAGGCACTAGCACGTTTGTTGGACTAAAGAATCCAGGTTCTTCATCATCTCTACTAATTTTCTGTCCCTCATACAGTGAAGTACCCACACTCACAAGATAGGACACCGTGATACAGAGTATAAGGGGAATGATTAGATCGAATGAATGACTCATCTCCAGCATCATAACAGTGGTTGCTACAGGTGTGTTTGTAGTTGCCGCTAGAACCGCACCCATTCCTAAGACTATGAATGCGGGGATATTATGCGGAAAGAAAATCTCACCAAACAGAGAACCTAACATTGCACCCACAAACAGTGAGGATGCAAGCACTCCTCCTGAAACCTTCCCAGCTACAACAAATGATGAAGCAAACAGCTTTCCAAAGAGCAATAGGATGATGACAAGTATCGGTTCTGGGAGTGTTGCGAGAGTGTTAATCACTTCGTAACCCATGCCTGCTATTGAGAGTGATGGATCAACAAATAGTGAAATGACAAATATGACAACACAAGCAAGTAAGGAACCGACGAGGGGATCAGCCCAGTTTGGAAATTTGACTGTGAAGAAATTTCGGGTGGCCATTAGACTAACAGCAAATAGAATAGAAACAAGCCCTGCGACTATGCCAAAGAACACTAGCAGAGGAATATCCATTAAAGATATCTCTAACGCAGCAGTGAACGTGAATAGAGGATTTGCACCGTTGTTTGTAATTAATTGATACAGACCGCTAAAGACCGTAAATGATGTCAAAGCTGCAATAACTGTGGGTACAAAATAACCTAGACGTGCATCTCTGCGATAAGGGGCTTCGGTTGCAAAGAGTGCACCTCCCAGTGGCGCTTTATAGATTCCAGCAGTTGCAGCTGCAGAGCCCATCATTAAGAAAACTCTGAGATTGGCATCATCCTCAAATCCGAGTTTGCGGCCAATCGTGTTACCTAGGGCTGCACCTATCAATACTGCAGGACCTTCTCGTCCTACTGGATTTCCGGAACCAATTGACACAGAGGTCGCGACTAATTTTGTGATTGTTGTACCCTTTCTAAGCATACTGGGTTTATGGGTCAGCTCAATTGCTTTTGAGATACCACTACCTTGAATCTCAGTTCGTCCCAATTTAATGAGTACTCCAGAAAATGCTCCTCCAATCAGAGATGCAATGAAGAGGGGGAGACCAGAGAATAGGATGGTTGTTGAATCAATCAAGAGCTGAAGAGCCACCATGAACAGCCCACATGTAGCCCCTATCAGTATGGATGCAGGAATGTAGTGTCGATAGAACTGTGAGAAACGTGAAACAGGTCTCGCAATGGTTGAACATTCTCCGACCTCTTCTCAAATTCAGCTCCAGACAACTTAATCACTCGTATTTCAATTAACTAGGAAGTTACTATCTCTCAAGCTGGGTCCATCAAACTTATCTCTTTGTGCTATGTTGTTCACTCGGCGACACTTCCTTGACTGGTACAAAAGATTCAGCATCTTCAATAAAGAAGAGCAAAAGAACAGAAATCACATTTGAGGAAGTGCAAAATAGGCTCGATGAGATATCTAAACGCCTTGCCAGACTTGAGGAGCTTATCGAACGAGTAGGTCCAGGAATTGAGGAGGTTCGTACTTCAGCCAAGGTAATTCGAGAGGGTTTTGAATTCTATGATGGAATGGTACGACTCATGGGCAAATTCACTAAAGCCGAGAGATTAGAATCACGTTTTGGCGATCTCAAGAAGGATGACATCAGTTGGCGAATCATACAAATTCTTGATACTTCCCGTCCTCTGAATATTAGCCAGATAACAACATCTGTGAGAGCCGAAAGAGGAACTGCATCAAGAAGAATCGTTCGGGAGCGTGTCAATGAGCTCGTTGGACGCGGTATTCTACAAGTTATAGAAGATGAAGATGAGAGGGCGCGATATTTTGCCCTAGTGAAAGATTGATTGTTTTGATACTGGTCACTTGTTTCCACTTTATATATAGTAAGTGACCAGTCTATAATTTACTTGGTGAACAATTCAATGAGTGATGATTACACTGATGATGAACCAAGAAGGAAAAGAAAATCCGAAAAGAGTGAGGCTGATGAACTCAAAGAAATCGCGTCGGCATTACCAGATCTTTTTGGAGCGCTTAACGAATCAATCCCGAAATTGATTTCAGGCCTAATCGGGAGTATATACAGTCCTGAGGCAGCAGGGAACATGGCTGCAGGGATCGGAAAATTCTACAGCAATCTCATTGCGGAAGGAATTCCAGAAGACGTTGCTCTAGACATGACGAAGAAATTCGTGGGAGCTCTAGACTTCACCAAGCTCATGAGCATGGTTTCCAATGATGCATCAGTTGATATTGGTGACAGTATAAAGAAGAAGAAGAAGCACCGCGAATCGGATGATGAGGAGTTCGAGTAGATTTGGGAACCGCTAGATCCATTGCGTCCATCACAGGGACTGCTATAGGCGGCGGATCAAGACTCCTAGTCAAAGTCTGGTGGTCCCTTCGCAAAGGACGAGGAGAGGTCAATAAATCAGCTAAGACGTTTTACAAAACTCTAGTCAAAGCAGGAATCCCGAAGGAAAGCGCAAAGGAAATCGCCTTTGCTTATGCAAAACCTGCTTGGGAATTCCTGAGCATTAGGGGCATCTTCAGAATGATTAGAGAAATTGATGGCGTAGATGATATCCCTTCACTACCTTTTGGCTTTTGAAACAAGAGTGTGAAATGCTTGGACTATTCGTTCAGGCTACTTCACAACTAATACTGGAGCCTCAGACCCTAGAACCACACGTTCTGCTGAACTTCCGACTCCACCTCTGAGTGAACCAGCCATTCCTTGTGATCCAATTACAATTAGGTCTACCTCATTCTCCTTTGCCTGCAGATTGATCCTGTCAGATGGAGAACCTTTCTCCAGGATAAGTTCGACATCGAGCTTATAGTCTTCAGCTGCTCCCTTGTAACCATCTAGGAGCTTTTTCCCAGTGGTTTCATACTTTGCAAGAACCTCTTCAGGATCAGTTTCGGACATGAGTGAGAATTGTTTCACAACCGACGTTGCGATGACATGTATAATGAATAACTTTGATTTAGTCATCTCAGCTACTTCAAATGCCACTGTGGCTGCACGAGCCGACCCCTCACTTCCGTCCACCGCCAGCATTACTTTTTTGGCTCTGCAAAAAATATGACCGGGTGCACAATACCTAATATCTTCCATGTGGTTCTATGTGTATATTCACTATAATTAACTTTTGGTTGGGCGTTTGTGCCAAGATTTAACTTGTGAACGTACACCTAGAGTTCAATGTTAAGCGGATTGCTTAGGAGGCGTGTTGATTGACACGTTATGATGTGTATGATTATCATAAGAATGAGGAATTTCCAAGCCACACAGGAAAGGTAATCGGACTGTTAGTGGTGTTTGGATCTTTCATCGGTTTAGGTGTATATGCCCTTCTAAATTTGTGGGATATGCATAGTAGCGATATAACGAATATAATCCAGTCAATATCTCCATACTTGGCCAACAACCTCTGGTTGTTAGGAATTGCAGTCGTTGCAATTGTGGTGCTAAGTGTACTAATGGCGCTAGGTGCATCAGTTGTAGCGAAGCGTCTTGGAGCAACTCTGATCTACATTGGAGCAGGGTTCATGAATCTCATGACCTGGGGGATTGTCGTGGTAATGATCGCCATAGGAGGTCTGGACCTCTCTTTGATTAGCGCCTGGTGGCCTATGTTGATACCGGGTATCTTTACACTCTTCATAACACTACTCTTGTTCACAGTGTTCAGGGATAGAATTAGAAGAGCAGGAGAGATAATCAAACTGACTGGACAAGTCACTCTTGATGAGAAAGGAACTTTTGTCCCTCCATTACTTACAATGCTGTTCACACTCTTCTCTGCTCTGTTATTTGGAGCCATTCTCGTCTTCTTCATGCCACAAATCCTTACTCCTGGGTATGAGTTTGTGCTAGCAACAGATTGGCCATATGTAATAGGAATCGTAGTCTACTTGTTTGTGACCATATTCTTCTACAACTTTGCTTATGCAACTACTTCTGCAATTACTTACATCTACATGCGAGGTCGTGACCCAACTCTGGGTGATGGAGTTAGGTCATCGCTCGGAGTGATTGGTGGGCTCATCGTATTGAGTATAATGAGTGTGGTTATTGCAATAGTTCAGATGATTATTCGATCAGCAGCAAGACGATCTGCAAGTGCAGTAGGTAGAGGAGTCGGATATGCTGCAAGCGGAATAATCGGATGGGTGTGGGCGATGGTCAACTACTTCACAATTCCAGCAATGGTTGCTGAAGAACTGAGTGCGACCAAAGCAATCAAGAGGAGCGCAGGGCTTGTACGCAAGAATTTCATTGACGTGATGATCAAAGAAACAGCTGTTCGATGGGGATTCGGTGTACTGGCATTCAGTTTCTTCATAGGATTCGCCGCCTTTGGTGCACTCTTTGGATGGATTCTTACTGGAGACATTTTCATGACTATTTTGGTCACGGTTGTGTTCACCATCCTTGCAGCTTTACCAAGTACTCTGGTTCTGCGAACTTTCGACATTGTCTATGTCACACTACTATACGTCTTTATTCGACGGAAGGAAGGTGACATCGAAGGTAGGACTGCTATTCCTAGCTCTATGAACCAGGAATTGGACAGGGCATACAACGCAGCACGGCGGAGTGGATAGAATATCCTATTTGTGTGATGGTGAAGAGCCATCACACATTCATATTTTTTAACGTCACAATTAACATATTGCAGATGAGTCTAAGGTGGTCATGGGAAAAGTTGAACTTAAGGCCTCATCATGAATCATTCCGTAGAGACCAACATGGAATACTTGAGGAGAACGATATGAAGCAGAGAATAAGGGATTTATTGAGTCCAGCTGCATTGGTCGACATTGAGAGGATGGATCGAAATATTATAGGTATGGCAAATAAGGCACATGAAAACGGAGTATTGCTGAGACCACACATCAAGACTCACAAATGCATCGAGATTGGAAAGAAACAGAAAAAGGCTGGTGCAACTGGGATTACTGTTTCAACACCTTTAGAGGCTCTAGTATTTGCTGACGCTGGATTTAATGACATCACATATGCAGTGCCACTCGCTCCAGACAAATTCTCAATCGTCCAAGAGATAATGAAGAAGACGAACCTGAAGGTCTTAGTGGATAATCCAATCACAGTAGAACTGCTTGACAAATTCAGTAGGGAAAGCAACACAGAGTTCAGAGTCCTGCTCAAGGTAAATTGTGGGAACAATCGAGCTGGGGTTGATCCCAATAGTCAGCAAGCTCTTCGACTTGCAGGGAAAATCGCTCAGGCTCAAAAACTAGATTTCAAGGGAATTCTCGCTCATGCAGGACACTCCTATGCTACCCGTTCAGTTGATGAGATTAGGAGGATTGCAGACCACGAACAAGAAATCATGATCACTTTTGCTAAAACATTGAAAACAGAGAACACAGATCTTGAACCAGGAACAGTGAGCATTGGTTCTACTCCAACCGTCCAGCTGGCTGAATCGTTCAAAGAAGCAATCACTGAGATTCGACCAG